>Ga0068853_100004561_pt1 | contig 10747 bp, 12 predicted proteins | sample KBSCornC32_FD_65655 | JGI IMG/M metagenome (GOLD analysis project Ga0068853, IMG submission 65655) | Corn rhizosphere microbial communities from Kellogg Biological Station, Michigan, USA - KBS Corn C3-2 | ecosystem: Host-associated > Plants > Roots > Rhizosphere > Soil ... | reverse complement strand
ACGATCAACAAGCTGGTCCGCACCAGCCGCCAGATCCTGCACGAGATCGGCCGCGAGCCGACCCCGGAGGAACTGGCCGAGCGCTTGTCCATGCCGCTCGAAAAGGTTCGCAAGGTGATGAAGATCGCCAAGGAGCCGATCAGCCTCGAAACGCCGATCGGCGACGAAGAGGATTCGCACCTCGGCGATTTCATCGAGGATAAGAACGCGATCATCCCGGTGGATGCCGCAATCCAGGCAAACCTCAAGGAAACGGTGACCCGCGTCCTTGCTTCGCTCACCCCGCGCGAAGAGCGCGTTCTGCGCATGCGCTTCGGCATCGGCATGAACACCGATCACACGCTCGAAGAAGTTGGCCAGCAGTTCAGCGTGACCCGCGAACGCATCCGCCAGATCGAGGCGAAGGCGCTGCGCAAGCTCAAGCATCCGAGCCGCAGCCGGAAGATGCGCAGCTTCCTCGACCAGTAAGGTTTTGCCGGCTGGGTTAAGCTGAATTTAGCTTGATCCGCTAATCTCGTTACCAGGAGCATCCCGGCGGCGCCGGGGCGCTCTTTTCTTTTTCAGCCTCCGAAAATTAAAGATCGTAAAGGATTTCGTCTCGAAACGGGACAACTTGCTTTATTTGATTTAATGTCAGTCAATACATCGCTAACGTGTCATAAACCGCAATTTTACGTGCTTTGATATATATGTCCGTGTCACGCGGAACTCGACGCAGTTGAGTTTTGTCACGGAGGAAGCATGGCATCGGGTGCAACGGATCCATCAGGGGTAAGCAGCACGGCTGATCTATTGTCAGCCCTTTTGCTCGCCGATGGCAGTGGCAAGCACGGCTTTGTCACGTCCCACTCCGCCCGCCAGGGGGTCGAGACAGGCCGCAGCCTGGCTGACGCCGTGCATCATCTAAGCGGCCTCTACGGCCGTCATCCCGGCCTGATCGACATCGTCGCTGAACGGAGCCAGCATAACGAAATCCGTGACTGGGTTGCCGCCACGGTGGACGGCTTCGCCCGTGAGCGCGCCTATCTGACGCGCGTCGTCGTTGCAGCGGGCCCCTTGCCGAGCACGCCGGGACATGCCGAAAGCGAAAACGCCGCGCTCGCGCAGCGGCACGCCATTGAAATGCTCGGACGTTCCGATCGTACCGGCTGCGCCCTCGGCGCGAGCATGGCAACCGTGCTGGACTGGCGCGCGATCCGCACGGTCATCGATGCCGCCGCGCGCCGCTTCGGGGTCGAGCCCCCCACCCTTCTCGTGCCGACCGCTGACGAAACGCTGAGGGCAGCGGCCGAAGCCGCTACCGGCCCAGGCATCGAGCGGGCCATCTGCTTCGGCGCGCAACAGATCCTGATCCAGCATCGCGGGCTCTGGGATCTGCTCGACGCACGCGAAATCGCCCGCCGCGACTACTGATCCCGGGATTGACGGCAGGGCTACAGACCTTCGCCGCCAACCCAGAAGGTGCCGCGCGGGACAAAGGCCACGGAAATCTCGGGATGACTGGCACCTACCCAGCGGTCGAACTGGTCGGGATCGTTCGGAAGGCGCTCATATCGGTGCGGCGCAGCGATGAGCATCGCTATTCCTTGATCACGCATCGTGACAGATGCGGCCGCTTTTCGGCGGATTGATGACTCGGTACAGCGACTTGCGCGCCTTCCCGTGCCGCCCTATCCGCAATCGACAGGAAAAGTGGAAGGACCAATCGTGCGCTTTGAAGGAACGCGTGACTATGTCGCGACCGATGACCTGAAGGTCGCCGTGAATGCCGCCGTCACATTGCGGCGGCCGCTGCTCGTCAAGGGCGAGCCCGGCACCGGCAAGACAGTGCTGGCGCATGAAATCGCGCGCGCGATGGATGCGCCGCTGATCGAATGGCACGTCAAGTCGACCACCAAGGCGCATCAGGGCCTTTATGAATATGATGCCGTAGCCCGTCTCCGCGACGGCCAGCTCGGCGATCCGCGCGTGCACGAGATCAGGAACTACATCCGGCGTGGCAAGTTGTGGGATGCCTTCACCAGCCCCACCCTGCCGGTTCTGCTGATCGACGAGATCGACAAGGCCGACATCGAATTCCCGAACGATCTTCTACAAGAACTCGATCGGATGTCGTTCGATGTCTACGAAACTGGCGAGACGATTGCGGCCCGCGAACGGCCCGTCGTCGTCATCACGTCCAACAATGAAAAGGAATTGCCCGACGCTTTCCTGCGCCGCTGCTTCTTCCATTATATCGCCTTTCCTGATCGAGAGACGATGCAATCGATCATCGACGTGCATTTTCCCAGTATCCAGAAGCTGCTCGTCTCGCGTGCATTGGATATCTTCTATGACATCCGCGAAGTTCCCGGCCTGAAGAAGAAGCCTTCCACCAGCGAGTTGCTCGATTGGCTCAAGCTGTTGCTGGCAGAGGACATGCCGCTCGAGGTTCTGCAGTCGCGGGACCCGCGCAAGGCGATCCCGCCGCTCCATGGCGCGCTGCTCAAGAATGAACAGGATGTGATGCTGTTCGAGCGGCTCGCATTCATGACTCGCCGGCAAGGCAACTGAACAGGAGATCCAGTATGACCTTCTCGCTCTACGACGCCACAATTCCGGTCTATCAGCAGATATTGGGCGCGGTCGCGCGGCTGCTGGAAAAGGCGCAGGACTTCGCGGCGACAAGCGGGCTGGACGAGCAAGACATTCTCGACGCCCGGCTGGCGCCGGACATGTTGCCCTTCGCCTATCAGGTCAAATCGACCGCCGTGCATTCGATCGGCGCGATCGAAGGGGTGCGTCGCGGCCAGTTTTCGCCCGACACCACGCCGTCGCCGTCAAGCTTTCACGGATTGCGGGATCGTACTGCCGAGACAATCGAAGCGCTTGGCGCCCTCAGTCCGGAAGAAGTTAACGGGTTCGTCGGCAAGGATATGTGCTTTCTGTTCAATGATCGCCGGCTGGATTTCAGCGGCGCGGATTCATTCCTCATGTCCTTTTCACTTCCGAATTTCTATTTTCACGCGACGACGACATATGATCTTCTTCGCCTGAAGGGGATGGAGATCGGCAAGCGGGATTTCATGGGCAAGCTGCCCATCAAGCGCTAGGACCATTGCCTTCCCGCGCCGTCAGCGGCTGGTTTCGGTAACCATCTATTGGCTTTGACAAGGTTCGGCACGCCCCAGTACTTGGAACCGGGGAGAAAAGAGCATGTGGGCAAAGTCGATCCTGCTGGGATTTTCAGTAGTTATTGCGTAGCCCAGTCGACCAGCGCCCGGCACTTTTTTCAGTCTCGACCGGGAAAACGCCCAAGACCAAAGGCGATGCCAAGGCAGCCGGCAAATAGCGCTGCCATCGTCAGGCAAGAAGTTCTTCGCGGCGCTTGCAGGCGAGCGCGAACACCGCCTCGAACATTTCCGTCGTCAACCGTCCCGTATTCTGATTGTAGCGCGAGCAATGATAGCTATCGATCAAGTACAAGCCCGACGGCAATCTATGCTCGGCCAGATGCGCAAATCGATATTTGGGCAGCTTTCCGCCCAGTGACTTGATCGCCGACTGATGCGCGATTTGCCCAAGCGCGACGACGACCCGAACCTTGGGCAGCGATGCCAATGCGCTGTCCAGAAAAGGCCGGCAGGTCCTGATCTCTTCTGGCGTGGGCTTGTTCGCGGGCGGAACGCAGCGGACGGCATTGACGATGACCGCGCCCCTAAGGCTCAGCCCATCATCCGGCGTACCGGCATAGGTTCCGTCCGCGAGGCCGTATTTCAAGAGCGTGCCGTAGAGCAGATCACCCGCGAAATCGCCGGTGAAGGGACGGCCGGTGCGATTGGCGCCCCTGAGACCGGGCGCGAGCCCAACGATCGCAAGCCACGCCTCGGGATCACCGAAGGACGCGACCGGCGCATTATGCCAATCGGAATGCGCCGCCCGCTGCTGCTCCCTGAACGCAACGAGCCGCGGACAAAGCGGACAATCAGACTTCGGTTCGAGAATGCTGGCGGTTTGCACCGGAGCCGGATAGGCGTCTGGCGATGACCAAGACAAGCTATGTCGTCGCGCTGGGATCGAACCGCAGCCATCACCGTCACGGACGCCCCCCGGCCGTGGTGAAGGCGGCCGCCGCCGCGCTGGCGTCGGCACGCGGCGTGAAGGTGAAGGCGGTTGCGCCGATCAGCATCACCCCCGCGCTGGGGCCGGCTGGGCGCAGCTTTGCCAACAGCGCGCTCGTGCTGACGTCGAAGAAATCCCCCGAAAAGCTTCTCGACCTGCTGAAAAAGACCGAGCGCGATTTCGGGCGGCGAAAAGTCCGCCGCTGGGGGCCGCGCGTGCTGGATCTCGATATCATATTATGGTCGGGCGGCATCTGGGCCGATAATCGCCTGGCCGTTCCCCATCCCGCCTTTCGCGAACGGCGTTTCGTGCTGGATCCGCTGGCGAGCCTGGTTCCCGACTGGCGCGATCCCCGTGACGGCCTGACCGTCCGCCAACTTCGCGCACGCCTGCTGCGCCGCAAGCCGGTTGACCCCGCACCGCGCGCCGCCTAGGGAGCCGGCTTGGTGCGGGTCCGTAGCTCAGTCGGTAGAGCAAGCGACTTTTAATCGAGAGGTCCCGGGTTCGAATCCCGGCGGACCCACCATCACACGAAGGGTGACTTGCCAAGATCATCCATAATCGCGTGTTAAACCTCTCCTTGAACATGCTCTTAATCTGTCTCGTGTGATGCTCCCCCCAATATCGGGAGTATATTATCGTGAGTGCCATCGTCCCTGTTGCGAATGTGAGCGCGGTCTCGACCGCCGCTGGGCATCCGCATGCCGATCGGCAGGATCCGGCTTCTGCGGCGCGACCGGCTGCACCCGTCAAACATGTGCTGCCGATGCGCTATTATGGCGGCCTCGACGGTATGAACGCCGCAAATCTGATCGTCGCGCTCCAGACAAATGGTTTCGTAAGCGACGGTTACAGCGCACGCGCCATCGAAACCGGCGGAACGCCGCCGCCCGCCCTGATCGATCGCAAGGCCTGAACCAACCGCGCAGCGCGCGATCACATCGTTTCGTGGAAAGAACGATATTTCCGCTTAACGATTATTGTCGTCTTAGATTTTATCTATTTATTCCAGATAGTTACTTCACAGATCGGATTTGACATCCGAGCCTGGCGGTGCAGCGGCGGCGTCACTCACGCCTTCCCGCGCGCCAGCATAAGTTCGGTCTTCGATGCTGAACAAGATGCCGTTTCAGCATCTAAAACAGCTATTTGATCTCAATCGATGCCCGATTTCGGGCTATCATTGATCTCTTTTCTTTCCTATTCGGGCGTTATATACGGAAACCTCGTTTTTAAGGTGATCTATCTGAGAATTCGGATTTGTGCATCTCGCGTCAGGTGGAAAAACGGACGGGGCGGGTTCACGAGTAGAGTGAATTTAGACAATAGGAGGACGCTGTGACTGAACCAAATACGGAGACCTTGCTCGGATTGACCGCCGACATCGTCGCATCCCATGTTGCCAACAATAATGTCGCGACGAATGACCTGCCATCGCTGATATCGAATGTGTATTCGGCGCTCAGCGGCCTGAATAGCGCCGCGCCCTCCAAGCAGCCGGAACAGGAACCGGCTGTCTCGATCCGGTCTTCGATCAAGCCCGATTATCTTGTCTGCCTCGAGGACGGCAAGAAACTGAAGATGCTCAAGCGCCACCTGATGACGCATTATCAGATGACCCCGTCGGACTATCGCGCAAAGTGGAAATTGCCGGCTGATTACCCGATGGTCGCGCCGAACTATGCAGCACAGCGCCGCAAGCTGGCACACGACATCGGCCTCGGCCGCAAGGCAGCGCCGGCCCCCAAGGCAGCAGCTCCCGCAAAGGCGGCACCCGCAGCTGCCAAGGCTGAAGCGGCTCCCGCCAAGGCCAGCCCTGCCAAAGCCGCACCGGCCGCTCCCAAAGCCAAGAGCGCTCCGGCCAAGACCAAGGCACCTGCCGCAGCCAAGCCGAAGGCAGCCGCGACACCGGCCGCTCCCAAGGCAAAGCGCGCTCCGGCCAAGGCCAAGGCTGCCGAGACGCCCTCGTCCTGATCTCCGGGATGGGGCACGCGACGGGCGTGCTCCCATCCGTTTCCGGGCGGGATAGACGAGAGAGTCAGGTCCGGATGCCCGGGCATGTCAGCTTTTCTGCAATTTGCCCTTTCCGCGGAATCGGCTAGAGCCAGTACATGACCCCGCTTGGTCTCGGTTCAAAGCCATTCTTCGATGACAAGAATCGCGCTTTCTGGATTTTGCAGTCGGCTGGCTGGGCCGGCTATTTCATGCTGCGTTCGCTCGGCGGCATCGCCAATGCGATGGGCATCTTCTTCATCGTGCCCACTGCGCTCACGACGGCGACGGGATATTCGCTGACGCTCCTGATGGCGGCCGCCTATCGCCGCCTGATCAACCAGCGTCCGGTGATCACCTGGAGCATCTCGATCCCGATCGTGCTGCTCGCATCAGCAGCCTTCTCGACGATCGAGGTCTGGTCGCACGCTACCTTTTATCGTCAGGCGACGGTGCCCGAAGGCGCCCAGTTCCTGGGCGCCATCCTGCTCGATTTCGCCCTGCTCGCTGCCTGGTCGGCGCTCTATTACGGGATCAATTTCTACATCCTGCTCGAAGAGAAAATCGATCAGATGCAGCGGCTTGAGGTGCAGGCCAGTTCCGCCCAGCTTGCCATGCTACGCTATCAGCTCAACCCGCACTTTCTGTTCAACACGCTCAATTCGATCTCCACGCTCGTCTTGCTGAAGCAGACCGAGCGGGCGAACGCGATGCTTTCGCGCCTGTCGTCGTTCCTTCGGTACACACTGATCAACGAGGCCACCGCGCAAGTAACGCTGGCGCAGGAAATCGAGACGCTTAAACTTTATCTCGAAATCGAAAAAATGCGGTTCGAAGATAGACTTAGGCCCAGCTTCTCGATCGATCCGTCGGTGGAAAAGGCGCGCCTGCCGTCACTTTTGCTTCAACCGCTCGTAGAAAATGCTATCAAATATGCCGTCACCCCGAAGGAAGAGGGTGCGGACATCATTGTTGAAGCGAAGCGCATAGGAGACCATGTACTAATTTCCGTGTCGGATACAGGGCCGGTATGGAACGAGGGGGCAGCAAGACCGACTCATTCGACGGGAGTCGGTTTGGCGAATATTCGGGACCGTCTGGCGCAAGCCTATGGAACCGAGCATCGTCTAGATATCCAGTCGGACCCGCAGGGGGGATTTAGCGTTACCATCGAAATCCCGTACCAAACGGATAGGACCAAGGAAGCTGCATGACCATCCGAACCATCCTCGTTGACGACGAACCGCTCGCCATCCAGGGGCTTGAACTCCGGCTCGAACCCCATGAGGACATAGAGATCATTGACAGGTGCCTGAATGGGCGCGAGGCGATCCGATCCATCAAGACCCACAAGCCCGATCTCGTCTTCCTGGACATCCAGATGCCGGGCTTCGACGGCTTTTCAGTGATCCAGGGGCTGATGGAGGTCGAACCTCCCCTGTTCGTCTTCGTCACCGCCTATAGCGATCACGCGATCCGCGCATTCGAAGCTGATGCCGCCGATTATCTGATGAAGCCGGTCGACGAGACCCGGCTCGCCGATACGCTCGATCGCATCCGCCAGCGCCTTTCGGAAAAGCGCGGTGTGGAGGAAATCGGACGCCTCAAGGAAGTCCTTGCCGAAGTGGCACCGGACGCGGCCGAGAATATCACTGACGGTGGCGATGCGCCTGCCGCCAACCGTTTCGAGAAGCTGATCAACGTCAAGGATCGCGGCCAGATCTTCCGCGTTGATGTCGACACGATCGAGAGGATCGATGCCGCCGGCGATTATATGTGCATCTATACCGGCGACAACACGCTGATCCTGCGCGAAACCATGAAGGATCTGGAGCGCCGGCTCGATCCGCGCCGCTTCCAGCGCGTGCACCGTTCGACGATCGTCAATCTCGATCTCGTCCGGCAGGTCAAACCGCACACCAACGGCGAATGCTTCCTGGTGCTCGACAGTGGCGCGCAGGTGAAGGTGAGCCGCAGCTATCGCGAAGTCGTCGCCCGCTTCGTGCATTGACGATCCGTCGGGCCCTGCCCGTTCCCGCATCCGTCCAGCCGCTGGCGCAGCTCTTGCGGCTGGATGAGTGCTGCAATCGGGATATGCGCGCGCCACAGGTTTAGGCGAATTACGGTTGCGGGCATGTCCCCCCGGCAATTGCGGCGGTGAAGCGGCGGGTTCGGACGGTAACGCGGCGCCGACGCGGCAGTGACGCGCCATCAACGCGCCGCCTGCGCGGCAGTGACGCGTCGCTGACGCTACGGATGCGAACAGGGACGCGGCGCATACGCCGCTGATGCGCGTCGGGAACGCGCCAACCACGCCACAGTCGGTGCCCCCGCGAAAGCTGGGGTCCAGTTCGACGGGTGGATCTGGACTCCAGCTTTCGCTGGAGAACAGGTCAAGTAAATTGGAAGCGCAGAGCTGTTCCATCCGACAGGATGGAGCAAATGAAATCCTACATTTAAAGTCTTTTCTGCGTTTGCCGGCCCGCGACTGCGCTCAGGGCGTCAATGCGGTCGGCATTGGCCCTGCCAGCGGCTGCGGATCGATCCGCACGCCGTTCCACATCATGCCCCAGTGAAGATGAGGACCGGTCGCGCGGCCGGTGGCGCCGATCGCGCCGACGATCTGGCCGCGCGTCACCCGATCCCCCACCCGTACATCGATGCGGCTCAGGTGGAGAAAGGCACTGTTGAGACCCATGCCATGATCGATCATCAGCAGATTGCCTTCGAGGGTAAACGGGGCCTCGGCGGCCAGGATCACGACGCCGTCCGCCGGCGCCGCCACCGGCGTCCCCGTTGGCCGGGCGACATCCACGCCGCTGTGCGGGGCGCCCGGTTCGCCCGCATAGATTCGCTGTGATCCGAACACCCCACTGATCCGGCCCGTCACCGGCCAGACGAAGCGCTGGCGCCAGCCTTCGCTGCCGCTGCGGATCGCCCGGGCCGTGACGATCCGCTCCAGCTCGATTTTGCGACGGGCCAGGAATTCCGGTGTCGGCGTCGTACCCCGCGCCAGGGTCGGCAACGACTGGATGTCCCACTGGCGGGGGGTGATCTGGAGCAGCTGACGCACATGGCTGCCATTTGCGAGTGTGGCATCGACGGTCGCTTGCGCCTCCGCATCCCGCCCAAGGCCGATCAGGAACTGTCCGTCAGCGGCGAGCGGGATGACCTTACCGTCCAGGCTTACCGAAACGGTGCCCGGCGGTGCCGTTCCGTAGAGCAGCCCTCCCTGGGCCATCGCGCCCCGAAATGAAAAGCGCCCCACCGGGGGCCGCTCGATCGGCCCAGTTTCGCTGGCAGGCGATGACGGGATGACGCCGGTCGTACAGGCGGAGGCCAGCATCGCCCCGCTGAACGCCAACGCCAGCCGTGTGCAAAAACTCAACCGCCGATCGCCGCCTTCACGGCGATCTCGGGCGTTGCATAGGCTTCCTGCTTTTCAACGCTCCAGTAGCGGAGATCGTCGAGCGGGATCTTCTGCCCGGAGACCGCGCACACCACATGATCACCGGGGATTAGCATCCGGAAAGTGTTCGCCATATAATGAAGCTTGGCGGGGCGGCCGCCCTGCGACATCAGCATCGAAATCGTCCTATCCTCATATTCACAGCAACTTGGGCTGCTCGATCTTAACCCGATCGGGCCGGGGCTGGCCAGCCCCTTCGACCCGAACGTCGACCTTGTCGTCCCCCTTGAACGCCAGCGTCAACGTCCCGGCTGCCCGCGCAGCCTCGCCCGACATCACGACCCCGCCGCCACGCCGCTCGACCCGCGCATAGCCGCGCTCCAGCGGTCGATCGGGGTGCAGCAACGTCGCTTCGCGCCACAGGGCGTCAAGCCGCGCCTTCCCCCGCTGTACAGGTTCGGTCAGCAAGCGCGGCCGGAGCGCGCCTGCCGATTTCGAGAGTGCCGCCGATGCCAGCGCCAGCCGACGTGAGAGCGCCCGCGGCAACCGCCCGGACCAATCGTCGACACGCTGCCGCTGCGGCCCGAGCAGTTGCTCAGGGGTCGGCCAATGCCGCTGCAGCGTTTCGAGCCGCTCACCGGCCCGCTCGCGATAGCGGTTTGCACAGCGTTCGGCGCGCAGGCCGAGCGTCCTTATGCCGGCCAGCAATTCCGAACGTACCGGCACGGCCATTTCAGCCGCAGCGGTGGGGGTCGGCGCCCGTATGTCGGCCGCGAAATCGCAGAGCGTGGTATCGGTTTCGTGGCCGACGGCGGAAATGGTCGGAATCGGCGATTCAGCCACCGCCCGCACCACGATCTCCTCGTTGAACGCCCACAGATCTTCGATCGAGCCGCCGCCTCTCGCGACGATCAGCACATCGGGCCTGGGCGACATCGCCGCGAACCCCCGCACCGCGGCGGCGACCTGCTCGGCAGAACCCTCCCCCTGGACGGCAACTGGCCAGACCAGCACATGACTGGGGCAACGGTCTTCAAGCCTGTGAAGAATGTCCCTGATTACCGCGCCGGTGGGAGACGTCACCACGCCGATTACCTTCGGCAAAAACGGCAGCACGCGCTTGCGTTCCGCGTCGAACAGCCCCTCCACGGCCAGCGCGCGACGGCGCTGGTCGAGCAGCGCCATCAACGCCCCCTGCCCCGCCAGTTCCATCCGCTCGATCACGATCTGATATTTGGAGCGGCC
>Ga0068853_100004559_pt1 | contig 10751 bp, 11 predicted proteins | sample KBSCornC32_FD_65655 | JGI IMG/M metagenome (GOLD analysis project Ga0068853, IMG submission 65655) | Corn rhizosphere microbial communities from Kellogg Biological Station, Michigan, USA - KBS Corn C3-2 | ecosystem: Host-associated > Plants > Roots > Rhizosphere > Soil ... | reverse complement strand
TGGCCCATCAATAACGATCAATTCTCCGACCCGCGTGTATCAGCAAGGTGACGTCGTGCTCGCCGGTTATGCATGTTCGAGCGCTGAAGCGGCTATCGTGACCTGCAACGGCACGGTGGCGAACGGGTCTGCCATCAATACATCGGTTGCCGGTCATTACGGCTTCACTGTTTTTGCTCAAGACAGCAACGGTAATTCATCGAGCCAGACGGTTGGCTATGTCGTGACGGACGGCAGCTCCGTCGCCATTTTGCCGACCGGCGGCACGTTTGAGCCGACCTTCGTCGGACAAAGAAGCCTCGTACACAGCTTCACGCTGACCAACCCGATGTCGACCGCCCTCACGATCAACAGTGTGAGCGTGGCCACCGGTTACAATGGCGGGTTCAGCCTCTATGGCACAACCTGCGGTGCGACTTTGGCGGCCTTACACAGCTGCTCGATCAAGGTGTTTTTCAAACCGACAACCGCAGGCATTGACCGTTCTGAAATCGATGTCGATGCAAGCGCTCCCGTGACGCCCGTGCCGTTGTGGAGTTATGCGACACAGGTCATGACGACACCGTCTGCGCTTACCTTCCCCGATCAGGCAACCGGCGCGACCAGCGCGCCGCAGACGATCGTTCTCACGAATGCGCAGTTCGCGCCGCTGACCATCACCACCATCGGGGTGACGGGCGACTATGCCCTCGATCCGTCCACGACATGTCCCCTTACCGCCAAGCATCAACTGGCGATGGGCGCTTCGTGCAACATCGCCGTGACGTTCACACCGACGAACACCGGCACGCGAAACGGCGGCGTCACGGTCAAAAGCTCCGCAACGATCTCACCATATTCCGTCAGCCTCAGCGGCAACGGCACTGTGCCGTAAAGGATAAAGCAGTCTGTTACTTCGCTCCTGAGCCGGAGATAGCTTGCCTGAATCCCACCAGCCACCGCCCGCGTGCGGGGTCGGATCGGTAGGGGTTGAGATCGGACGTCCGGAACTCATCCGGCGCCGTACTCTCTTCGAGCATGTATCTGTGGGCGGCATTCCAGCCCTCGGCTTCGATGCGGCTCAGCCGGAAATCATTGTTCGAATCGACTACCATTTTATACTTTCTTCCTGCGTCTCTACTGCATCCGCGCAACGATGCGGCCCGCTGGCGTGGGCATTAGGCCGCCCATGGCGTAATGAACGAGCCCGAGCGCGATCAGGCGCTTCTGCTGAACGGCATTGATGGATCCGCTCGGCGTAAAGCTGCTTCCCACAATGTTCTGCAGCGATTTGAATTCTTCGGCTGTCAGTTCGCGCGCGCTTGGGATTCGATCCATGTCGTTCCGCCTATTCGTCGAACATCGCGGGCAACTGCCCCGCCTTAAAAAGGATGACGGGCTGATCGTCGAAATCGCCAAGCTCTGCATCGCCAGAGCTTGAGAATGCGACGACACCCAACTTCGTTGCCGACAGGCGCTCGGCCATGCGGCGTGCTGCGTCGGCGGATTTGCAGGGGACAGCCTGTTCGGCTTTCAACGCCTTGCCACGACCCGCACAAAAGCTCTGAACGATATAAGCAGTCTCACGCGCCACGATGTCTGATCGCCTAACCGAATGACCAGGCGAGAACGACTATAGCGCCAACCAGCACGATGATCGCGGCATCGAACGCGGCAATCATAAGTGTGCGTGTGACGGAAAACGGCCACGCTATGGAATTTGGGTTGGACATACGGCTCTCCCAGCGTCGTGGAGCGGGAGCGTCTTCACAGATCTCTCAGCCGCCGATGCTCAAAAGGTGCCTATCAGCGATGGCGGCTTCTAACAGGTCGATGCGGGAATAGATATAGACGCCGCCCGGCGGCATCCATGTGCATGTCAAAAACAACATCGAACCCAAATTGCGAATTGGTACTTCGGAAGCACGATGTCGAGACAACCCGAAAGATTCCGTACGCCGCTGGTCTCCCGTTTAGAAGGGGCGCGGTTATTGAGTAACCTCCATCGCACTGGTACAGAAAAGCCGTTAGGCCACGGCGGTCTCACCCTTGTGCCACCGAATCCTGAGGAACGTTTTGGATGCGGGCTTTGTACAAATGGGAGCAATGCCGGCCTAACATTGGGGGGAAATATGGATTTTCAGCACAAGCATTACCTTACGTCCGACGCAGGTTTTGGCCGGCATGACGCGAGGACTCGAAGAACGTCAAAGTTTTTCCGCGCCCCCATAATGAGATCAAAGATCGCGATCGCGCTGCTCCTGACGCTGACAGCGACTGCCGCTTTGGCAGATTCTCGCGGGCCGGTGACGCTCGCGGGCACCGTTTCCTCAGGAGGAGGCCGTCAACGCGTTCCCATTTGGGGGGCGAAGATCACCGTCTTTCAAGCCGGAAACGATAAGGCACTCGCGACGGGTCATTCCAACGCGCGGGGCGCATTTGACCTTCCGGTGACCTATGATCCCAAAGGCGGCATCCTTTACGCCGTTGCGCGCAAGGGCCGAAACGTCGAGTTGCGCACCATCATCGGCGAAGATATCGCCGGACCGATCGTCGTAAACGAGATGACGACCGTGGCGTCGGCCTACAGTCTTGTTCGGATACTTCAGGACGGACGCGTTCCTGCCAATCCGAAGCTGCCCGCGCGGGTCGCAGCCGGAATGGCAGACAACTTGGTGTCCGCCGCGACGGGCATGCCTTCGCCGGTCATGCAGACTTCCCCCAACGCGAACGAGACCAACGCATGGCGGGTACTGGGAACGCTCTCCAATATTCTCGCCAATTGCGTCCGTGATTCACGCCGCGCCTGCGACAGGCTATTTGCGCTTGCGACGCCGCCGGGCGGAGCCGCCGCACCCGCGACGACGTGGGAGGCGACCCTGAACATTGCGCGTAATCCCGCCGCGAACGTGAAGCGCTTATTCGCGTTGGGCGAGCCGGCCAAGGTATTCGAGCCAAATTTGACAGCACAGTTCGGACCGGATGCGCCGGACAAGTTCAAGCGACTCGATGCCTTCACGCTGGCGATCAAATTCAATGCCTCAGGCCAGGTGGATGAGTCCGGTCACGAGCGTTGCCCCTTTGGCGGTCCCGGAAATTTTGTGTTCGACACCAACGGTTACGTCTGGATAACCAACAACGTCGTGCAGGGAACGATCTATTCGACCAACTGCATGATCGTGCTCAAACCCGACGGCAGGCCTTCCGATGGCAAGCACAAGATGCCGGTCTCTCCGGTATTCGGTGGCGGCGTGTTGGGCCAGGGTTTCGGTCTCAGTTTCGATCCATCCGGCCACCTTTGGTCAGGCAATTTCGGGTGGGGTGGCGTAAATCCGACCGATGCAGAAGGGAACCCCGTCGGGAGCGTTTCGGAATTCGATCGCAGCGGTCACCCCCTTTCGGGGGATTACGGCTTCGCCAGCAACGTCTACCGCGTGCAAGGCACGGTGTCGGACAAACTCGGCAACATTTGGCTGGCGAGCTATGACAACAGCGGCGTGCAGATTCTTCCCGGCGGCGATCCGTTCGCAAGCTATCCTCTGTATCAGGACGCGAACACCCATCCATTTGACATTCGCTTGGACAAAGACGGCTCCGGTTGGGTTGTGTACACGGGGAGTTCATCCGTCTCCAAGCTCACCCGCACAGACGCCGGTCTACAGCTGCAATTCACGGCATCCATGGGGAGCCGCAGCCAACCCAAGGGCGTCGCCGTCGATTCACAAGGCAATGGCTGGGTCGCAGCGGGCGCCGACAACGCGGTCTACGCGTTCAACAAGAAGGGCGTTCCACTCGGCAAGTTCACGGGTGGCGGAGTCGCCGGACCGTGGGGGGCCGCGGTCGATTCGGATGGCATCGTCTGGACGGCAAATTTCGGTGCACTGAAACCCGAACACCGAAAGTACAGCGTCTCGGCATTGTGTGGCGCGAACATCAGCAAATGCCCGCCCGGATTCGACGTTGGCGGCCCAATCAGCCCCGACACGGGCTACACACTGCCTTCGGGTGGCGATGAGGTTCGCTTGCACAATGGCCTGCCCCTCTACGATCCTCTGCCGATCAAATCGTTCCAACCGCTGATGCGGTTGACGGCGGCACATCCCGATGCAGCCGGAAACCTTTGGGTGACGAACAACTGGAAGCCTGACTTTGTCGTTGACCTGGCATCCAATCCCGGAGGCGACGCGATGGTCGTCTTCGTCGGACTGGCGGCGCCGGTGAAGCCGGTGCTGTATTCCGCCCCGCCAGTATCGCCATTCGATTGAGAAAAATCGGCGCTGGACCACCGAATTTTTTGCTTGATGGCGGAGGGAGTGGGATTCGAACCCACGAGACCCTTTCGAGCCTGCCGGTTTTCAAGACCGGTTCTTTCAACCGCTCAGACATCCCTCCGGCTGGCGGACGAAATACTGAGAGCCGCCGGCGAAAGCAACTGAAGGGCTCGCCTCACGGAAAAATGCTGTCTGGTTCCGGGAAAACAAGGTGGTTTGGTGCGCCGCACCGGTGCTAGCGTCCGCGCGCCACACATCGGGACCGGTGAGATGTTCAAGCGATTTGCGTTGTTGTTCGCCCTTGCATTCGCGATCCAGCCTGCGTCCGCGCAGACGCTTACCAATCTGACCCATCAGCCGCCTAATGGCTCGCTCATCAGCTTTCAGTTGACCGACGGCACCGTGCTCGTTCAGGGCAACAGCGAGAACGACTGGTGGAAGCTGACGCCGGACAACACTGGCAGCTACAAGAACGGCACGTGGAGCAAGATGGCGAACCTGCCGTCCGGGTATCAGCCGCTTTATTTCGCGGCGACCGTCCTGGCGGATGGTCGGCTGGTCATCATCGGTGGTGAGTACAACCACAACGCATTCTCCTTCACCAATTTGGGCGCGGTGTACGATCCGATTGCCAACACGTGGACAGCGCTCGGCCACCCCAAGGGATTCGACTACATCGGCGACTCCCCGTCGATGCTTTTGCCGAACGGACAGTTCCTGCTCGGCGCGAAGTTCAAGAAGCTTCTGGCGACGCTCGACCCCGCCACGCTGAAATGGACCGCCGTGCCTTACAAAGGAAAGAACGACTTCAACGCCGAAGAGGGCTGGACGCTTCTGCCCGACGGCACGTTGCTGACCTTTGATGTGAAGGATCATCCGCGGTCAGAGCGCTACATCCCCGAAAAAGGCAAATGGGTGAATGCTGGCGATCTTCCGGCCGATCTTTGGGAGCCGCAGAACTGCTGCGGCTGCATTCCGTACGATCCCAACAAGCCTTGTTACCAGCCGCCCGGCGAAGTCGGTCCTGCAATCCTTCGTCCCGATGGCACCGTGTTCGCGGCGGGCGGCATGGCGACTGGCAGCAGCAAGGCGCATACCGATATCTGGACGCCGCCCAGCGCTGGCGACAAGACCGGTCACTGGACCGCCGGTCCGGATTTCCCAACCGGCGAGGATGCGGGCGATTGCTATGCGTCGTTGCTGACGAACGGCAATGTGCTTGTCGAAACCCTCAGCGGTTCGCTGTACGAATACGACGGCACGCATCTTACGTTTGAGCATTTCAACGGTGCTGGCGGCGCGCTGATGGTTCTGCCATCGGGTGAAACGCTTGTCGGCGGGTTCGCAGTTTACAAGTCAACGGGCACGTACAATGCCGCCTGGGCGCCGACGATCAGTTCGTTTCCGTCGACTGTTACCCGCGGCTCGAGCTACCGGGTCACGGGCACACAGTTTAACGGACTGTCACAAGCGAACGATTTCGGTGACGAGGATTCGACGCGCACGAATTACCCGCTGGTGCGTATCACCAATAATTCTACCGGCCATGTCTTCTACGCACGCACGCATGACCACAGCACGATGGGCGTGGCGACCGGCAGCGCCATAGTCGGAACGGATTTCGACGTCTCGTCGAACACCGAAACGGGCGCGAGCAAACTGGAAGTCGTCGCCAACGGTATTCCGTCGGCGACGGTGGCGATCACGGTGAACTAGGCACCGCTCGAATTCGTTCGAGCGCGTCCTTAAGCACGATCGCGCCGAAGGCCGCGTTCATATGGGTATGGACTGCCTTTTCCTCGGCCACGTTGTGCGGCGGAAGGAGATAGAACTCCTTTCGTGTGGTGAATTCGATTGGGCCCGTCGTTTCTGACGGCTGAGCGAGGAACGTCGCGTCGAATTCCTGTGCGATCCGTTCGCAGGCTTTGTGATAGGCAGGCAGCAAAGTCGACTTCAGATATCCGCCGTACTTTTCGATCTCGGGATGACGCTCCAAGGCAGGGAGCGGCGTAGCAATCAGGTAAATCGGCGCCTTTGTGATCTGGCGCAGCTTTGTCAGAACATCCGCGAACAAAAGTGGCCGTAGCAAGTCATGGATGTTGTTTGTGGCCGCAACGGTAATGTCCCGATACCGCTGCTCGCTGTTTCGCAACGTCGACAAAGTCTGTCGGAAGCTTTGCATGGCGCGCACAAAACTCAGCAGCAACCCGCAAACGACATAGGCATCGTAGTTGGCTTCGATATCGCCGCTTTTCTCGCTCGTATAGGCAAGCCTCTGGCGAATAGCGTCCGTCGCCGGTTCGAGCCGATTGCCCGATACGACAAAGCCAAGTGAGTCACCGGCGCTGGCGTAGAAGTCCAGTTCCATCTGCGGAAATTCCGCTTCGATGGATGGCCAGCCCAATTTCAGAGCGCCGAGATGAGAATTTCCGATGAGGCATACACTAGTCATGATCGCGAATAGCGCACGTTTTTGGCGCAGTTCAAAGCCCGATATCCTTTACAAAACGTACATTGAGCAAGGCTTTCCCATCCACTACCCTCGCGCCACTTGGGACGCTCGATTCGGGTCTACGAAATGCAGACACCGCAGAGAATTCTTTCTGTCGTTGCGCTCGCCGCGTTCGTCGCTGGCTGCGCCACGGAGAAGACCGCTTACATCCCAACGCCGTCGCCATCGCACGGCACAGGCATCTACAAAGTCGGCAAGCCGTATCAGATCGGTGAGACTTGGTACTATCCTAAAGAGCAGCCGGACTATGACGAGACCGGCATCGCGTCGTGGTATGGGCCGAGCTTCTACGGTCACGCGACCGCAAATGGCGAGATCTACAATGCCGGCGACCTGACGGCTGCGCATCGCACCTTGCCGATGCCGGTTAACGTGCGCGTCACCAATCTCGACAACGGCAAGTCACTTGTTGTGCGCGTGAACGATCGCGGACCGTATGCCAAGGGTCGCATCATCGATGTCTCCGAGGCCGCGGCGAAGCTTCTTGGGTTCTACAATGCAGGCACGGCGCGGGTGCGTGTGACCTATATCTCGCGTTCGACGCAGCCCGACGGCACGCCCCTGATGGCCAACGACACGCCGCCCGAAGTCGCCTCCGCGGTTCCGGCCGTGCCGACGCCCGATGTCGATATTGACAAGCTGCCGACCGTGCCTGGCGCGCCGGTTGCGCCGCCGGTGCGCGTCGCCTCGCTGCCCAAGCCCGCGCCCGATCCGGTTCCCACAGAGGCTGGTCCGCCGACGGGGCAGGTGACCCAGGTTCCGGTTCCCGCTGCGACTCACCTGTACGTTCAGGTCGGCGCGTTCAGTTCCTACGAGAACGCGATGCGGATGCGGGACCAACTGGGCGGCGACCTTCGGGTCTCCACGACCAAGAAAAACGGCCAGACTCTCTACCGTGTGCGCACCGCGCCCCTGAATACCAACGATGAAGCAGATGCCGCGTTGGCGCATTTGAGCGAACTTGGTAGTAACGACGCGCATATCGTCGTCGACCAATAGTCGGCCCCCAGTTGGAGTGAGTTCATGCGGCGCATCGGTTTCGTCGGCCTGGCCCTATTTCTCGGCTTGGCGCTTTCGCCTGCCTTCGCCGCCATCTCGACCACCGCGGAACATGCGCTGCTGATGGATGGCCAGACCGGCCAGGTGCTCTGGGCCAAGGACGCGTTTGTGCCGATGCCGCCGGCGTCGATGAGCAAGTTGATGACCGTCGAGCTCATATTCAAGGAACTGAAAGACGGCCGCATCAAGCTGACCGATACATTTCCGGTTTCGGAAGCCGCGTGGCGTACCGGCGGTTCCAAGGGGTTCACGCGCGTCGGCGATCGCCTGACGGTCGAGGACCTTATCCAGCGCATCATCGTCGTCTCCGGCAACGATGCGTGTGTCGTGGTCGCCGAAGCGCTTGGCGGCACGGAAGCGAATTTCGTGACGATGATGAACACGCGCGCCAAGCAACTCGGCCTCGCGCAATCGCATTTCGTCAATCCGAATGGGTTGCCCGATCCCCCGGGCCAGATGATGTCGGCGATGGACCTCGCGAAGCTCGCGCGCCATCTGATCTACGACTATCCGCAGTACTACCATTACTTCAGCGTCCGCAGTTACACGACGATGGATCAGGGTAAGCCGATCACGCAGCCCAACCGCGATCTGACGCTCGACAAGGTGCAGGGCGCGGACGGTCTGAAGACAGGCCACATCGATGCATCCGGCTACGGCATCACAGCGTCGGCACAGCGCGATGGCCGCCGCATGATCCTGGTGCTCAACGGCTTGCGCTACCCTGAGTACAACAACGACTACTTCCCCAACATCAAGCGCAGCGAGGAAGCGGGTCGCATCATCGATCTCGCGTTCCGCGAGTTCCGTCAATACAAGCTGTTCAAGCCCGGCGACGCCGTTGGACAAGCGCAGGTTTGGGGCGGTACGCAGGCGACCGTGCCGATGACCGTGAAATCGCCACTCGCATTGACGCTGCAAGTCGACTCCCGTGCAGGCATGAAGGTCGCCGTCGCGTATGACGGCCCTATCAAAGCACCGATCGCTGCGGGTCAGAAGATCGGTACGCTCAAAGTCACCGCACCGGACTTCCCCGATCTCACCGTGCCGCTCTACGCGGCAAACGAGGTGCCGCGCACCGGCATCTTCGGGCGCATGATGCTCGGCATATCCGCGTTCTTCTCGGGCAAGAAGTGAGCGGACGCTTCATCACGCTCGAAGGCGGCGAGGGCACCGGCAAGTCCACGCAGTCGAAGCGATTGGTGAAGGCTCTCGAAGCGCGCGGCCTCGCGTGTGTTGCGACGCGTGAGCCCGGCGGATCGCCCGGCGCGGAAGACATTCGCAAACTTCTGGTCACCGGCGAACCCGGCCGATGGGACGCGCTCACTGAAATGCTCCTGCTGTTTGCGGCGCGCGCTGACCACGTCGCACGCACAATTGAGCCTGCATTGAGCGCCGGCAAATACGTCATCTGCGACCGCTTCACTGATTCGACCTATGCGTATCAAGGCGTTGGCCGCGGCACGCCACGCGAAACCATCCGCCGGATCGAGTCCGTGGTGCTGGAAGATTTCAAACCGGACCTGACGCTCATTCTCGATCTCCCCGTCGATACCAGCCTGTTGCGTGCTCTGGCGCGGGGCAGCGAGGAATCCCGCTACGAAAAATTCGACGTCCAGTTCCACGAAAAGCTCCGTCAGGCGTTTCTCGACATCGCCAAGCGCGCGCCGGACCGCTGCGTCGTAGTCGACGCCACCGGCAGCGAGGACGACGTGGCGCAGGCGATCTGGGATGCGGTCGCGCGCCGTTTCGCCCTATAGTTCTGTATGGCCAAGCGCTCCAAGCCCGTCGAAATCGTCGAGACCGACCGTCTCGAAGGCTTTGCGCATCCGCGCGAGACCCATCGCCTGATCGGGCAGGACGAGGCGCTGGCCCGCGCCGCGCGCGCGATCCGTGGCGGACGTCCGCCACAGGCCTGGCTGATCACCGGCCCGCCGGGCATCGGCAAGGCGACGTTTGCGTACCGCATTGCGCGGTATCTTCTCGCATTCGGCGCGACGGCGGAAGGTCCGGCGGATCTCTCGGTGCCGGAGAACAACGCCGCGTCGATACAGGTCGCGTCGGCGTCGCACCCGGGAATGCTGGTGCTGAAGCGTGGGCTCAACGACGCCGGAAAACTGATGACAATCTTGTCGGTCGATGAAATCCGCAAACTCGGCGGCTTCTTCGGCATGACCTCCGGCGCCGGCGGATGGCGTGTGGCGATTGTCGATACCGCCGACGATATGAACGACGCGGCGGCGAACGCATTGCTCAAGCTTCTTGAAGAGCCGCCGTCACGCGCGATGCTTCTCTTGATCGCGAATGTGCCGGGGCGCTTGCTGCCGACCATCCGGTCGCGCTGCCAACGGATCAGCCTGCGACCTCTTGATAGCTCTGCCGTCGAAGCGGAATTAAAGACGCTTGTTCCCGAACTCGATGCGAAAGAGCGTGCTTCGATAGCCAGGTTGAGCGGAGGGTCCATCGGCCTCGCGTTACAGCTCGCAAGCGGAGAGGGTGTCAGCCTCGCCGGTGAAGCCGACGAACTCATCGAACACGCGTCCGCACCGGATTTCCCTGGGTTGCTTTCGTTCGCTGACAAGATCAACCGCATGACCGACGGTCTCGACAATTTCGGCGCGTTTCTGTCGCAGGCGCTGATGGACCGCATTCGCGCGCGCGCAACGAAGAATCCGGCGCGGCTCGACCGCTGGATCGAGGCGTGGGAGAAGCTGGAACGAAATTTCGCGCGCACCGCCGGACTGCATCTCGATCCGCGCCAGACCTTGCTGTCATCGGCGCGCGCACTTGGCGACGCGGCACAGCGCGCAGGAAGTTTGTGATGCTGGTCGATTCTCACTGCCATCTCGATTTCGACACGTTTCAGCCCGAGCTCGACGCCGTGGTTCAACGCGCGCGCGACGCCGGCGTGAAGACTTGCGTCAGCATCG
>Ga0068853_100004555_pt1 | contig 10756 bp, 7 predicted proteins | sample KBSCornC32_FD_65655 | JGI IMG/M metagenome (GOLD analysis project Ga0068853, IMG submission 65655) | Corn rhizosphere microbial communities from Kellogg Biological Station, Michigan, USA - KBS Corn C3-2 | ecosystem: Host-associated > Plants > Roots > Rhizosphere > Soil ... | reverse complement strand
GGAAGTTATGAGGTGGAGGTCACCTTTGTCGGGTATGAACCGATCAACCAGACGGTGGCCGTGGAGAGTAGCAAGCCGGTGCGGCTGAATCTGCAGCTGAAGGTCTCGGAGCAGCAGCTCGATCAGGTAGTCGTCACCAACGGCTACAATAAATTCAACAAGAAGGAGACCGATGATATCGCCAGGCTGCCCCTGAAGAATATGGAAAATCCGCAGGTCTATACCGTAGTGACAAAGGAGATCATGAAGGAGCAGCTGATCACGGACTACAACAGCGCGTTCCGGTCGATCCCCGGAGCGGGTGTACCTATCGTTTACAACCAGGGGCGGAGTGCTCTCTATTCGAGGGGCTTTGTTACGGAGAATCTCGTGCGGAACAGCGTCAGCGGATTTGTATATACGAATATCGATCCCGCCAATCTCGAAAGGCTGGAAGCGATCAAAGGTCCCTCGGGTACGCTTTTCAACAGCAGCATGATATCGTTTGGCGGGCTTTTCAACCGCGTCACCAAACAGCCGTTCGACAGTTTTCGCGGCGAGATCGGTTATTCCGGCGGCAGTAACGACCTCAACAGGCTGACGGTGGATATCAACCGGCCGCTGAACAACGACAAGACGGCGCTGATGCGCATCAACGGCGCGCTGCATACGGAGCAGTCCTTTCAGGATGCGGGGTTCACGCGCAGTTATATGATCGCACCGAGTTTTGTATACAAGGCGAGTGACAGGCTGAGTTTCCTGCTGGACGTGGAGGCTACTTCCTTTAATGCCACTTCGCCTGTTCGTCTGGCTCCGTCCACGACGGGGAAGATCCACGATGTCCGCGATCTGGGGATCGACTACAAGCGGTCGTTCGCCAATAACACGCTGGACTATACGACGCGGCAGGTCAATATCTTCGGGCAGATCAACTACCAGCTGTCTTCGCAGTGGAAGCTGCAGACGCTGTACACCCGCACTTTTTCCACGACCAGGGGCTATGTCAATCAGTTGATCGGCAAGACGGACAGCACGTTGTCTCAGCAGTCGCAGAAGGAAGACTTCCCTTATTACGGAACGAATATCCAGCAGAATATCGTGGGTGATCTCTTTATCGGCAGGCTGCGTAACCGACTCGTGGCGGGGGTCGATATCTACAATCAGAAGAGTGAGTGGACCAATACGACGGTCAATATGCCAGCTATCAATTTCCGGCATCCGGGCGCGGCCTACAATAATTTCAATTCCACGAAGGTCGATTCTGCCGCGGCGCGATCGCCGTGGGTGAACTATCGAACAAATCAATCGACTTTCGGGGCCTATTTTTCGGACGTGCTGAACCTGACGGAGAAATTAAATGTGATGGTGAGTCTTCGCGCCGACCGGTTCGACAACAAGGGAACCTATTATCCGGGGGCCGATTCGACGGCGGGGTCCTATACGCAGAATGCGTTGTCGCCGAAGTTCGGGGCGGTCTATCAGCTGGTAAAAGACAGGGTTTCGTTATTCGGGAATTATATGAATGGGTTCGCAAATGTGAGTGGTACGGACTTTAATGGCGGGACTTTCAAGCCGCAGCAGGCCAATCAGTGGGAGGGGGGCGTCAAGTTCGACGTATTGCATCATAAGGTTAGCGCTACGTTCAGCTACTACGATATCCGAGTGAAGAATGTTACCAGGGACGACCTGTCTCATCCGGGCTATTCGATACAGGACGGCACGCAGCTGAGCCGAGGTTTCGAGGGCGAGGTGATCGCGAATCCGTTTGCCGGCTTTAATATCGTCGCCGGGTATACGTACAATGACAGCAAGTATACCCAGGCCAACAAGTCGGTGAAGGGGTTGAGGCCGGCGACGGCGGGTCCTGCCAATCTGGCCAATCTCTGGATGAGCTACCGGATCATCGGCGGGAAGGCGAAGGGGCTGGGTTTTGGATTTGGAGGCAATTACGGCAGCTCGTCTTTCCAGACGAATACCGCTACCTTTGCGTTCACCATTCCGTCCTATACCGTGCTGGGTGCGACGGTCTTTTACGACCAGCCGTCTTATCGTATAGGGGTGAAGGTGGATAATCTGACCAACGAGAAATACTGGTCATACCGGCTGGCGCCCCAGAATCCGACGCGGGTAACGGCGAATATAACATTTAGATTTTAGGAAACATGGCAAAGAACGGACGGTTCAAACAACTTATTCGTACGCTACATCTCTGGCTGGGACTCTCGTCGGGGCTGGTGGTTTTTGTGATCGCTATTTGCGCGTCCATACTGGTCTTCGAGGATGAAGGGCGGGATTATTTTCAGCACGATTTTTACCATGTCGCTGCTATCGGCGCACAGCGGCTGCCGGTGAAACAGCTGACGGATACGTTCAAAGTCCATTTCCCGAAGGAGAAGATCACGAATATTCGCTGGAAGGAAAAGCCGGATGCCGCGGTGCTGTTCATCAGCCGGAAGAATATTACGGTGTCGATCGATCCCTATACGTCGAAGATCATCGGCGTACAGCGGCAGAACCGGGATTTTTACAGCGTCGTGCTCGATTTGCATACGCATCTGCTGATGGGCGATTTCGGGAATGCCATTATCAAAGTGAATGTGCTCATTTTCTTTATTATGTGCGTGAGCGGTCTGATCCTGTGGTGGCCAAAGCAGAAACGATTCTTCAAACAGGCGGTCCGGATCAATTTCAGGACGAAGAACTGGAAGCGGCTCAACCGGGACCTGCATACTGTGTTGGGGTTCTATGCGCTGATCGTGCTTTTTATCATCTCGCTGACGGGGATGTTCATGGTATACGATTCGGTGAAGCAGCTGGCTGGATTTGTCACACATTCGCCGGTGCCGGAGAAGGAGGAGAAATTAAGATCCGTACGGGGTGAGACCGGGGTGAAGTATTCGATCGACAAGGCCTATGCGACGATGGCGTCGATGTATCCTGGGGCTACAGAGACTTTTGTAACGCCGGCCGGGGATTCGACAGGGTCTATCCGGGTGCTGATGCGTTACCCGTATGCGATCACGCGGCGGCAGAACAGTATGGTCTTTGACCAGTACAGCGGGAAGGTATTAAAGACTGAACTGTACACGCAATATACGGGGTACGACTATGTAGCCAAAAGCAATTACAATCTTCATACGGGGAAGGTCGCGGCGCTGGGGATCGGCAGCAAGATCATCTGGTTCCTGGTGGCGCTGATCGCGGCTTCTATGCCGGTGACTGGTTTTATGATCTGGCTGGGCAGGAAGTCGCGGCGGAAGTCGCGAAAAACCGCGAACTTGCGTCCATATGAAAGAAAAGCTCCATCATTATACGAGCCGGCTGGTCTGGACCGGTAACAAGGGGGAAGGGACGGCCAGTTATAAGGCGTACGACCGGGACCATGTGTTGTCGGTAAATAACAAGCCGGAGATACCGGGCTCGTCTGACCCGTCTTTCCGCGGCAATCCGGAGCGCTATAACCCCGAAGAGCTGCTTGTCGCCTCGTTGTCTTCCTGTCATATGTTGTGGTATCTGCATCTTTGCGCGGTGAATGGCGTGGTGGTTGTGGACTACCGGGATGGTGCGTCGGGTGTGATGGAAGAGACGGCGGATGGGGGCGGATCTTTCCGTGAGGTTGTATTGAAGCCGGTGGTTACGGTTAGTTCTGCGGCGATGGTGGAGAAGGCACGGGAACTGCACCATGAAGCCAATAAGTTGTGTTTTATCGCGAATTCCGTGCGGTTCCCGGTGAAGCATGAGCCCGATATCCGGGTCCTGGCTCCTGCCGTTTAGCCGACCCGGAGGAGTATTTTCCCGAGGTGTTCGCTGCTTTCCATCAGTTGCTGGGCTTCCGCCGCCTGTTCGAGCGGGAAGGTTTTATATATCAATGGTTTTATTGCGCCTTTGGCGATCAGGGGCCAGACCTGGGCCTCGATCTCTGCCGCCAGCCGGGATTTATAGGCGGTATCTCTCGGTTTCAGCATGCTACCGGTGATGATCAGGCGCTTTTCCATGACCTCGCGGATGTCGATCAGGGAATCCTTCCCGCGCATGCTACTGATATAGACCAGTCGGCCGTCCATGCGGAGGAGGTGGAGGTTCTTAATGGTGTAGTCGCCTCCGGTCATGTCGAGGATAAGGTCGATGCCGGTGTCCTTGAGTTCTGCCTCAAAATCCTGTGTTTTATAGTTGATCGCCCGGGTTGCGCCCAGGGACTCACACCAGCGGCATTTTTCGTCTGTGCCGGCGGTAGTGTAGACCGGGATGTACATGGAGCGGGCCAGTTGGATGGCCGTGGAGCCGATGCCGCTACTGCCGCCGTGGACCAGGAAGTTCTCTCCGGTCCTGAGTCTTCCTGTGCGGAAGGCGTTGTCCCAGACGGTAAAAACCGTTTCCGGCAGGGTGGCGGCTTCTTCGGGGCTCCAGCCGGCGGGTATGGGCAGGCATTGTCCGCCGGGGACGGCGACGTATTCGGCATAGCCACCGCCGGTGACGAGTGCGCAGACTTCGTCTCCCGGCGCCCATCGCTGTGTGTCTGGTCCGCAGGCCGTGATGATTCCCGATACTTCGAGACCGGGTATTGCCGGGTCGGCGTTGCCGTACGATCTGCTGGTACGGGAATAGACGTCGCTTCGGTTGAGTCCCGCCGCTGTGACGCGGATCAGCACTTCGCCTTCGGCGGGCGTGGGTGTCGGTATCTCACGAAGTTGAAGGACTTCCGGGCCTCCTTTTTTGGTGATGAGGACAGCTTTCATGTCATAAAGTTAGGCCGGCCGTAAAATAATTCAATATTTTTATACCTTATGGAAAGAATGGACTACTATAAGGTCGGGATCCTGATGCTGATCCCCATTCTGATCTTTTTCCCCCTACTAAACAGCACTTATTTCTATACCGATGAAGTTCTCCATCTTTGGATGTACAGGAAGGGTTCGACTTTTGCAATGTTCGTACCGCAGGGCAGGCTGCTGCACGACTGGCTGTGCCGGCTGATGTACAGCAATATCGATACCATTGCCCAACTGGACCGGCTGCGCCTGTTCGGCCTGGTTAGCTGGCTGGTTGGCGTGCCAGTCTGGTATGTGGTTATATGGCGGGTGTGCAGGGACGAAGAGCTCCCTTCCCGATTACCCTTTATTGCGGTCCTTTTTCTGGTTTGCAGTCTGCCGTTTGCCGTTGGTGTCCAGTGGGGGGCCTGTATGCAGCTGGCCCTGGCAAATACCTGCGGACTGCTCTCGGGCTTTTTTGTCTACCGATATGACCGACGGGGCTGGGCGCCAGCCCTGTTATTCGGATTGATATCGCTGGGCTTTTATCAGAATGGGTTCGGCTGTTTTCTGCTGCCCTTTTTCCTGAGGCTGATCGCCAGGCAGGAGGTGGACAGAAGGGACTGGCGGGCGGCGCTGGTATACTTCTTCATCTATGTCATCTACTACGTGGTCGTCATGGTAGCATTGAAGATATCTTATCATTCAGGAGTAACCGGTCGGGCAGCTTTGGCCACCAACCCATTGAACAAGGCGTTCTATATGCTGTTAAGGGTTCTGCCACAGTCGTTCTATTTCAACGTCATCGTCACCCATACCAGCGTAGGGGCGGGTATCTTTTACATTTTGGTACTTGGTGGGGGGCTTTGGCTAAATTACAAAATGCGCATAGCCCGTAATTTTTGGCTTTATCTTGCTTTGTTCTTTGGCGCTCTCGTATTAATCTATATCCCTTCACTGATCCTCCGGGAGAACTATTCCTCCAACCGAACCCTGATGGGGTTGGATATGGCAATAGACTGCTGGGTGGTGCTGACGCTGATGCAAAGTATAAAAAGTGAGAACCTGCGATCGTATCTGTTTTCCGCCGCGGGCGTTATAATGGTGTTTATGGCGGTGTACAATTTCAGGTCTGTCTTTCTCCGGCCGGCTATCGATGAATTTGTCGCTTTAAAGAATTATGTCGACCAGCACTACCGGCCGGAGATCAGTTCGGTTGACTATATCCGGTCGCCGGAAGACCTCGTTCGAAAAAAGTATGGTGTCGAAACGTCCTGGGACGAGTTTGGGAATTCTTCCTCTTATTTTGCCTGGGTGCCGGACGCGCTTACCCGACAGCTGGTTTTTGAAAAGACCGGGAGCAGGTCGGTAGCGGAGAAACTGGCCGTCAGGGTTTGGGTGGATGGACAGGCTTACAGGGCCTCCGGGGTGCAGGGAGGGGCGGCGAATTTGCTGATCGATGCGCCAGCGATCCTCGGCAGGTGAAGATGGGTTATCGTTTTTTCTTCCCGGAGTCAGACGGAGTATAGGGGCTGGTGCCAAATACCCAGACCTCTTTTGTATCGTCATAGAAACAGAAATTCTTTCGGACGAGTTTTCCGTTGTTGTATTTCAGCTGGAGCGAATAGCCGTCGAATGTATAGATGCCGGCTCCGTCTTTGTTGCTATAGGCGGTGACGGTGCCGGTTGCGCCGCTGTAAGTGCCGCCGCCGGTGCTGAGGGTGGTGAACTGTCCCTGGTCGTTAAAGGTGAGGACATTGGAGGAGACGACGATACTGCCGCCGCCGAAGGCTGTGTTCCCGCCACCGCTGATGGTGCTCCAGGTCCCGGATATCTTCAGGTCTTTTGCCGCGGGTGTCGCCCAGAACCAGTGTGCTTTTTCCCAGCGATCGGGTTTGCGGTCACCGCTGAAGGTTACGATCAGCGTTTCTGCGTTCTCTGCTGTCCAGGTACCCCATTTTTTTGGTTCCAGCTCGCGTGATCTTGCTACGTCGAGATCGTATGCGCATACATAAGGGTGTGAATAGACCGTCCCGTCCTTTAGCAGGAGGTAGGGATTGTATTCGATGATCATCATCCCTCCGACGCCCATGCCGTATTCCTGGTGGAGGACTACGCCTTTTATATCCGATGGCTTTAGTCCCTGTCCCGGCGCCGTCACCGGTGTTTCCGTACTGTGAGATGTGGTAGCCGGTGTATGGCCGGAGGTTTGGGTTGAGGTTTGGCTGGATGTTTGGGCTGAGGTTTGGGCCGGGTTGTCGCCGGGAGCAGCGGTGAGGCCTCCTTCCTGTTTAGAGAGTTTGATAAAGTGCTGCACGGCGGTATTCGTGTTGGTGCGGGTGGTGACGGCGTTGGGGATCTCGGTGATCCGGCCATAGCGAACCTGGTGGTCGGGGCGTGTATAGGCCATGTAGTTGAGGAGCCAGCTCCTGCCTGCCGCGTCTTTGACGATAACGGAATATATTCGGAATGATTTGACGTCCTGGCTTTTTGTCTGTCCGGGGACGGGGGTATAGCCGGCAGTGCGGGCGTCCTGTTCGGCCCTTGCGGCGAGCCATGCTCCGATGTCACCGGTCGCTGACTCGGGCGGGTAGACGTCGTAGTGGAAGTTGGGCGTTCCAAAGAGCGCCGGGGGAGTGAACGTATAGTGGCCGCTGTTCTCCTGGATTTTCCATCCCATGATCGGGCTGCTGGGGTATTGGGCTTTCGTGCCGATGGTGGTCAAAAGCACGAGACCGGTAAGGAGTTGTCGCATCACTGGTATTTCTGAGACATGCGGCAATTTTCGGGCCGTTAGGCGTCGGGCGCCGACGGTTGTTCAGAATATACTGGTTTTCCGTGATGGCCGGTAGACGAGCTGCATGGCAAGGAGGTTGCGTGTCCGGAAGGCTGCCTCGCAGTAGCAGAGGTAGTAATTCCATTCGCGGATAAAGCGGTCGTCGAAGCCGAGCCGTCTGACCTCGCTGAGCCGGCTGTTGAAGTGCATGAACCAGACCTTTAGTGTGGCGGCATAGTGCAGGCCGAGTTCTTTCAGGTCGACGAGGGTCATATCTCCCGAGCGGTGAGCGGTGTAGCGGGTATCCGGGCGGGTGACGATCTGCAGGGCCATCATTCCGTCCTCTTTCAACAGCCGGCGGCATTTGTGGAAATAGGCGGCGTCGGTGGCTTCGTGCGTCTCGACGGAAACGATCTTGTCGAAGCTGCCTGTCAGCCGGCGGTAGTCTTTCTGCTGGATGGAGATGAGGTGGTCGAGTCCTGCCTGGCGGACGCGGCGGCTGGCGAGCTGGTATTGTTGATCCGATGGGGTCAGGGCCGTTACCATGCAGCCGTATTGGCGGGCCATGTAGATGGCGCTACTGCCCCAGCCGCAGGCGAGGTCAAGGACGTGGTCGGTGGGCTGGAGGTGCAGCTGGCTGCAGAGGCGCTGGTATTTGGCCTGCTGGGCTTCTTCGAGATCCATGCCGTCGCGTTCGAAATATGCGCCGGACCAGGTCATGTTCTCGTCGAGAAAGAGGCGGAAGAATTCGTTGGTAAGGTCGTAGCCCTGGGTGGTGTTGCGGCTGGTATTCCATTTCCCCCACCAGGGCATATGGCCGGTGTTCTGCAGCGTCCAGCTGACGACGGCGGTGATGTTTTCGGTATCCCAAAGTCCGTCTGCGTAGGCCTTGCCGAGGCCGGTGTTGCCATAGAGGATACAGCGTTTATAAAAGGAAGCGTCCCTGATGCGCATCTGTGCGCGTATGCCGGTGCCGTTGCCCAATACGAGCTGGTCGCCGTTGGGGAGTTCGAGGTCCATCCGGCCTTTATCCATCCGTCGCAGGCGTCTCAGGACTATGCGTTCATACCGGCTGGGTTTATTTTTGATCGCTATGTGGATGGTGTTCTCCATGGAGAGCTTCTTCCTTATATACGAGATTTAAGGAAGGTTGGATCACCAGTCCGGGATCTGTTCTTTTAACCTTTCGCAGACGAATGATCCTCAACGCGTGCAACAGGCGGATAATGGGATAAGTGGGATCAAGTTCGTACCATTTTTTTGCAAAGTTGGCGTCGTTGGGGCTTTTGTGGTGGTTGTTCTGGAACAGTTCGCCCATCATGAGGAAGTCCAGCGGGAGTGAGTTCTTGCTGTGGTCGTCGTTGTCGAAATTGGAATAGCCGTATTTATGTCCGCACCAGTTGACGATGGCGCCGTGTATCGGTCCCATAAGGTAGTGAATGGGCAGCAGGAGATACATCCACCAGTGGGTGGCAAAAGCTATATAAAAAGCGGTATAGCCTACCCCGAATGCGATGCGGACGGCCCAGAGGTCGCTGAGCCGGTCGACCGCGGGCCATGTAGGGTAGCGGTCGCGAAATGCAGGCTCGGGCTCTTTTTTGTATTTGAGGTAGTCGATATAGATGTTCTTTGTCTGGATCATGAGCCCCCAGACGTCTTTTATGAAATGGGGGGAGTGGGGATCTTTTTCCGTGTCGCTGTAGGCGTGGTGCATCCGGTGGAGTATGGCGTAGGCGCGTGGGTTGAGGAAGGAAGAGCCCTGGGAGACAAAAGTGAAGCCATAAAAGAATTTCTCCCAAAATTTGTTCATTTTAAACATCTTGTGGGAAGCGTAGCGGTGCAGGAAGAAGGTTTGGGAAAAAAGCGAAAAGAACCAGTGACAAAGGAAAAAAAGGAGAATAGCCATAGAGTCTTCGATAAAATATGCCCTTAAATGCGGCACGAAAGTATGACCTTTTTGGTTGTCAGCACTAAAAAAACTTTCGCGCCCGTATTATGGCTGCTGCGAGCAGAAGTAAAACCATTGCGATGCCAGCAATGAGCTGGAGGGTCATTCCGGTATAGTAAGAAGAGGGATGGAAGGTAAACCGTATCGTATGGTGGCCTGAAGGGATGGAGAGTCCGCGCAGCACATAGTTGGTGCGGACGATCGGGGCCTCCTGATTGTCGATGAAGGCGTGCCAGCCGCGGTTGTAATATATCTCGCTGAATACGGCGAAGCGTTGGCTGGCGGTGTTGCTTTCGTATGTCATTTCGTCGTTGTCGGCCTTTGTGAGGCTTATCGTGTCGGTGGGTGTGGCGGTTCCGATGGTGACCCTGTCGTTGCTGAAGAGGACGGCCGTGTCCCTTGTGCCGAGGTTGGTCAGTGCGTCCATCACAGCCTTTGGCGAGTTGCCGTATTTGACGGATCGGACGAACCACGCGGGGCCGAGGGCGCCGGGGTTGAGCGACACGGAATCGCGACCGTCCTGCGTTGGCTGAAAGACGTATTTGGTGTTCAGCATATCGATCACCGGCATACAGTCGGGGTATTTGGCCAGCTGGTATTCGATGAGGTCGTTGTAGATGCTGAGCTTGGCGGGGTGGTAGCCGCCGATGCTATGGTGGAAATAAGCCGTCATGGCACCGTAGGTAAGGGAGTTGAGTCCGCCCTGGCGGAGGTCGAGCACGCGGTACCAGGACTTGTCGCGGAGCACGGCCTCGTCGGAAGGAGAGGGCTTGAAATCGTTCTGCGCCTCTTCTTCGTCCTGGTAGTTGTCGTAGCTGAGGTATTGTACGTTCATTGCCATCAGGTCGATAAAGGCGAGCGCGCCTACGATGCCGATAGCCAGCAGTGGTCTGATCCTGGCTTTGACGGCGAGAGTCAGGACGGCAGCGGCTACCGCGATGAAGAGCAGCGAGCGCAGCAGGCTGGTCAGAAAGACGGACTGTCTGTCTTCTTTCAGTGCGGTGAGGAAGCCTTTTACGTAGTCGGTGATCTGTGGTTGCTGCAGGCTTGACGCGCGTTTAAGCACGTCCCTGTCTGCCACCGTCGTGTAGTCGAAGCTAAAATAGAGGACGAAGAGGAGGGCGAAAACGCCGCCGGTGAAATAGAGCGCTTTTTTGTATTTCTTCCAGAAGGATTCCCTTTCTGCGGCGGTCAGGGTCAGCAGGCGCTGCAGACCGAGTATGGCGAGTACGCAGAACAGGAAGTTGGGGATGACGAGGATGACGCTGGGCGCACGGAATTTATTATATCCGGGCAGCGTCTTTA
>Ga0068853_100004550_pt1 | contig 10760 bp, 5 predicted proteins | sample KBSCornC32_FD_65655 | JGI IMG/M metagenome (GOLD analysis project Ga0068853, IMG submission 65655) | Corn rhizosphere microbial communities from Kellogg Biological Station, Michigan, USA - KBS Corn C3-2 | ecosystem: Host-associated > Plants > Roots > Rhizosphere > Soil ... | reverse complement strand
ATGCCTTCGGCTACGAGCACACGGTGACGCAGGGCATCATCAGCTCCCTGTCGCGAGACGTCGAAGTCAACGAGACTCAGTCGTACAAGAACCTGTTGCAGACCGATGCCGCGATCAACCCGGGGAACAGCGGCGGTCCGTTGCTCAATCTCGACGGCGAACTGGTCGGCATCAACGTCGCCATCCGTGCCGGAGCCCAGCGGATCGGGTTTGCGATTCCCATCGACGACGCCCGCAAGTACATCGCCGGGCTGTTCAGCATTGGGAAATTGAACGACACCTGGCACGGCGTGATTGCTCACGACGTGAAGACCCCCGAGCAACGGAAACTTGTCGTGGACTCGGTGGAAGCCAACAGCCCGGCGGCCGCCGCCGGGATTATGCCGGGAGACGTCGTGACGAAAGTCGGGCCGGTCGCGGTTGCCGACATGGCCGACCTCGAACGGGCTTTCCTGGGACACGCCGCCAATGCACCGGTGGACGTGGTCGTCGAACGCAATCACGAAAGCGTGCGGCTGACGCTGCAACTGGCCCGCATCGATGCGGCCCGGCTCGCCAGCCTCCCGAATGCAGTGGCGACGCCTGCGGTGGTGCGAGCGAAGATCGGCTCGGTGAAAGACAACTCGGTCGCCGGCAAATGCTGGGACATCGTCGGCCTGCGGCTCGAAAAGGCCAGCCTTGCGCAACTGCAATCATTCCGCAATCGCTACCGCGGCGGGATGCGGGTCGTCGACGTACGTCCCAAGAGCATCGCGGCGGATTTCGGAATTAAGCAGGGCGATATCCTCGTCGGCCTGCACGAATGGGAAACGGTCCGTTGGGAGGATATCAATTACATCCTCAATCAGAACACCCTGATCAACGGGACTGAGCCGGTCAAATTTTACGTGGTTCGCGGACAGGAAGTCCTGTACGGCAACTTGAAGTTCGCCTCGCGCCCCAAGTAAACTGGCCGTGTGGCCCCTCCGCAACACGAATTTGATTTCATCGGGTCGATCTGCCGGAAGCTGACGCAGCATCCGCGGCTGGCCATCGGGATTGGCGACGACGCGGCCCTCGTCCAGTTCCCCTGCCATTCTTCCAACCTGGCCGAATGCCTGGTTACGGTCGACATGCTGATGGAGGGGGTCGATTTCACGATTCCTCCGGCGACCCCGCGCCAGATCGGCTGGAAATCTCTGGCGGTCAATTTGAGCGATATCGCGGCCATGGCCGGCCGGCCGGTCGCTTGCGTCGTCAGCGTGTCGCTGCCCCGAAAAAACGGCTTCGCGCTGGGACAGGGCCTCATGGACGGAATTGTCGACTGCGCCGACCGATTTGGCGTCGCGATCGCCGGTGGCGACACCAATACCTGGGAGGGCCCTCTCGTCATCAGCATCACCGTGCTCGGCGAGCCCACGAACAAGGGGCCCGTCCGTCGCAGCGGTGCAGTGCCGGGGGACTGGATCATGGCGACCGGCTCTTTCGGCGGCAGCATTGCGGGGAAACACCTCGATTTCACACCCCGTGTCGCAGAAGCTCTGGCCCTGCATGACGCGGCGGCCCTACACGCGATGATCGACGTCAGCGACGGATTGGCCGCCGATCTCTGGCATATCCTCGACGAGAGCCGTGTCGGTGCAACTCTCGATGCCGCCGCCATTCCGATCTCGGCCCCGGCCGCCGCCTGCCGCGACGATAAATCGCCTCTCGAACATGCCCTCTCGGATGGCGAGGATTTCGAATTGCTGTTCACAGTCTCTGCTGCCGAGGGCCAGGCCCTGCTTAAGGCGCCGCCGCTGATCGACAGCGTCCCGATACCATTGTCACACATTGGTGAAATCACAACCGGCCGCGACTGCTTCTTAAAATCGCCCGAGGGCAAATTGACCCCCCTCCCGGCACTGGGATGGAAACATGGATTTGACGGGGCAAGGTAAAAGAGTTCGCCCACGGATGGCGTGGCAATACCACGGATACGAACTTGCAGCATCGAAGACGATTGAGAATCCCACTTTTTCATCCGTGGTATTGCCACGCCATCCGTGGGCCTTAATTCGTCGTTCTGGTCGAACTGGGTCGCGGGGTAGAATCTGAAATTATGATGTCCCCTGAACCATCCCACGTTGCCGATTGGCAATTCACGTCTACGAGCGAAGCTCAAACCGAAGAGCTGGCCCGCGCGCTGGCGGATGCCCTGGAGCCGGGAACCGTCGTGGCGCTCGTCGGCAATCTGGGAGCGGGAAAAACTCGGCTCGTGCGGGCCGTCTGCGAGGCGCTGGGGGTCGACAGTCACGAAGTCGCCAGTCCCACGTTCGTGCTGGTCCACGAGTACGAGGGCCGCTTGCCGGTTTATCACTTCGATACGTACCGGCTTCGCGAGCCGTCAGATTTTCTCAAATTAGGCGCCGACGAATACATGAGCTCCGACGGAGTCTGCCTGATCGAATGGGCCGATCGCGTGGAAGAACTGCTCCCGGCCGATCACCTGTGGATCAAAATTGTCGCGACCGGTGCGACCGCACGCGAGTTCACGTTCACGCCCAAAGGGCCGAGATCGGCAGGAGTCCTTGAGCGCCTGAAGGCGAGATGAACGGATTCGTTTAACCCCGAGCCTGCGGCGAGGCCGGCCAGGGTCGGTGCCAAATTGCCTCATTGCTCTCGGTCGCGACAATGGGCATTGCCGAGCTGATCGTCGCGATCGAATGCCGGATTTCAAATCCAGGCGAACCGTGGTCGGCGTCAGACCAACGCTATTCACGTCGGTGCCCGGCTCCGGGTTAAACGACTCACTATTAGCGTCAACTCTGACCAGCAAAGCCCGAGGTTGCCCCGCCGGACTTCAACATCAGTGATGCGCCCCATGCCCGTGCGAATCGCCGTGACCGGCATCGTGCCCACCGCCATGCACGCTGTGATGATCATGCGTCTCGGCAATCTTCACAGGCTCGTCGAAACGGCAGCAGCCTGCGCAAAAGCCCGAAAGTTGCAAAGCACCGGCCAGCAGCATGATGACGAACAACCCGGAAACGTACACCGTCTTTTCGACGAAGTTGCCGACGTTCAATTGCCTTCCGAAGAAGCTGAAAGAACCGCTCCCCGAAGCGATGTTGCCCCATACGAGCACCATGATGGCGCCGATCAGAACCAGGCCAACCCAGCCCCCTTTGGCCAGCGTCTCGCGAAGTTTCACCCAATTGACCGCGAACAACCAGAAAACGATCCACGCTGCCAGCGGCGTCCAGGGAACCAGTACGGCCAGAAGCGCCACCGACAGGTCCCACAATGATGATCCAAATTCGGCAATCGCCTTAAGCAATGGTTCCATGAATGTCCCGTCTGTCGCTGGGGCCGGTAATCAATTTTCGTGACAGGTGTATTTTCTATCAGGAATGCAATGTGTTCGCCAGCCCCCGTAGGACAGGTTTCTAAGCGATTCTAATGCGTTCGTAATGGCGCAGACCGAGATAGGACGTATGGGACAGATGTGACCGATAGGACCATGCATATACGCATACGTCGCATTTGTCCTATACGTCGCATGGTGGCGCAATCGGTAGCCGACCTGCTCTTGCACCGCACGAACCGGACAGGTTAGAAACCTGTCCTACCCCAGCAGCCTCTGGCTGAGCTCCAGGACGTCGGCGATATGCCGGTCGAGATCGCTGCGCAGCCGCGAGGCATCATCGTCATAACCCAATCGCCGGGCCAGAAACGCAAATTCTTCGGTCCCGACAGGAGGCAGCGCCAGATCGCGGGCGTTGCCGCGCACGATCCGCAGTGATCCGATCAATTGACGCAGAAACTCGTAAGCGTCGCGCAATTTTCCTGCGTCATCTTGCGTCAGCACGCCGGCCTCGGACAGCGCGTCAATCGCCCGCAATGTGTTGGTCAATCGGAGCTGAGGAAATTCGCGGCCGTGAGTAATTTGCAGGCCCTGCACCAGATATTCGGTATCGACGAGCCCCCCGGAGCTGAGTTTGGCGTTAAACGTCCCCGCGTCGACCAATTGCCTGAGCTGCCGCTCGCGCATGCCGCGCATCGCCGCCACGTCGAACGGCTCGCCCGTGTAAATCAACTCGTCTCGCAAGGCGACGATCTGTCTGCCGAATTCGTCGTCGCCGGCAATCGGCCGCAGCTTGACCAGGGCCTGCCGTTCATAGGGCCAGGCGGCCCCCTGCGGACCGAAATAGGCGCGAAACGCCTCCAATGAAACCGCCAGGCTCCCCGCGCGGCCGTAGGGGCGCAGCCGCAGGTCGATCTCGAAGATTCCTTCTCGATGCGCCTTGATGGCGTGAGTGACTCCTTCCACAAGTTTGACGTAAAACTCGGTCGTGCTGATAACCTGGGGCCCGGTTGTCCGCCCTTCACCCGCGTAGACGAACATCAGCTCGATATCCGACGCAAAGCCCAGCTCTCGCCCCCCGCACTTGCCCAAGGCGCAAACGGCCAGGGGCGCAGGACGCATGTCCTTCAGCAAAGGCATTCCGAACTGCAAGGCCAGTTCCGACAGACAGATGCGAATCGCTGCTACGACGACGATCTCGGCCAGATCGCTCAGTTCCTCCGAAAAGCGGCTGAATTCGCGGACATGCCCGAGAATATGGCGCATGTCGACCCGGAACATTTCGCGGTCTTTAAAGGAGTTGAGCGCCTCGCGACGCGCTTCCGGCGATGAAGCAGATTCCAGAGATTTCCGCAATTCGGCCTCGAGTACCTCCCGGGATTTGGCCGTTGCCAGCGCGTCGACGTCGCGGACTACCGGAAACAGATTGCCGTGCTGCATCCGCAGAAAATCATTCCATAGAAAATCGCTGACTCCCAGAAGCTGCGCCAGCGCATCGAGGACGCCGGTCTTCTCGAGCGACTGCAATTCCTCGGGCCAGTCGGGCCGGGTGAAAAGCTGTCCCACGAACTCCCGGAAGTGCAAGAGGGCCCCTTCGGGATTGGGCGACCGCGGCAAGAGGTGCGTAAAGTGCTTGATTAAAACGGCAGCGGCCTGCAGTTCGCGTTGCTTTTGCGCATCGACGATCTTTTGCCCCTTGGCGTCTGTCACGAGCAGCGTGTCAAACACCTGGCTTCCCTTCGAGTGCACGTTCACTCGCGAAATGTAAACGCCCGAAAGTGCCAGGGCATTCGTCAACTCGTAGAGAAACCCGGATGTGTCCTCGGTGCGGATCCGCAACACCGTGAACTGTTCTGAGGCGTCGTTGTCGATTTCGATTTCGACCGGATACAAGGGCCCCGCTGGCAAAGCTCCGACGCTCCTCAACTTGGACGCCACGCGTTTGACCAGCGCCCCCTGGGCTGCTGCCTGCTCGCCTGCGTGCAACTGAGCCAGCAGGCCGCGCAGGTCGGCTGCGTATTGTTGCAGCGCTTCTGCCGCATGGACGCCCTGCGCTGGACGCACCGTAAAGACGTCGACGATCTTTTGCCGCACGTCTTCGTGCGGCACAGCAGGTTCCGCGGCTTCCGGCCGGCGTCCCGCGCGCCGGGGCGGTTGCCGGCGCCAGGCCTGTCGGGAGGGCCTCGCCGAGACCGCCGTCCCGACGTTGCTCACAGGTTCGTAAGTAAACACCTGCCCCTCGAGAATGTCGAATCCGTGCACGAGCAGCAATCCGCAGATCACCGACAATTCGCCGGGATAGTCGAAACCGACAATCGTCACACGCCAATTCTCACCGTCGGCGACAACTTCGACGATGACCGGTTCTGAGTCGCTGATCCGCGCGGCCAGCAACGCATGCCGTTCGATGTCGGATTCGCTGAACGTCGTCACGTACTCCTGCTCGAGCCGGGCCAGATGTTTCTTCAATCCCGGGTTCTCGCCGGCAACCTGCGACTGGTGGGCCTTGTCGCGCTGCCCGAGATAACGATCGTAAACGCGGCGGACCGATTCCTGATGCTGCTTGTAATGGGCCAGAAACTGTTGGGCCGTGCCGAAGTCGAGCCGCCGTGCCAGATACTTCAATTCGGCCTCGTCCTGCGGCAATTCGTGCGTCTGCTTGTTGTGCACCAGTTGCAGCGCGTGCTCGATCGTCCGCAGAAACACATAACCATCGGTGAGCAGCCGGTATTCGTCGGCGTGCAGAAACCCGCAATCGGCCAGGCGCACCAGCGCATCGAGCGTATTGAAACTGCGGACGACCGGTTCCTTTCCGCCGTGAATCAATTGCAGGTACTGCACCACGAACTCGACGTCACGGATCGAGCCCTGCCCCAGTTTGACTTCACCCCACGTCTTGCCCGACCTCGCCAGGCCTGCCTCGATCTTCTCCTTCATGACCCGCACGCTCTCACGGACCGTTTCGGAAGGCGTGTTGAACAGGTGATGTTCGGCCCGTTTCAAAAAGCTCCTGCCGAGGGACGCATCGCCGGCAATGACCCGGGCCTTGAGCATGGCCTGCTTTTCCCACAACTGGGCACTGTTGGCCAGGTATTCCAGATGACTCTCGACCGAAGACACCAGCTCTCCTGCCCGGCCCCACGGCCGCAGCCGCATGTCGACGCGATACATGAACCCGGTTTCCGACATGGTCGTGAGGGCTTTGATCAGTCGCTGGCCGATCCGCCAGTGTGCCGGCGAATTCGTTTCCGCCAGGAACAACAAGTCGATGTCAGAACTGTAATTGAGCTCTTCGCCCCCTAGCTTTCCCATCGCGATCACGGCGAAACCCGACGGCGAGATGCCCGATTGGGCATATGCATGATTGACGCAAGCCTGCACGAGGGCGTCTGCCAGCAGCGACAACTGCACCGTCACGCGCCGCAGGTCGAGCAGGCCGAAAAAATCACAGATCCCGATTCTGAGGAGCTCCCAGCGCTGAAATCGCCGGAGGGCGTTGAGCTGCTCATCGGAATCGTCGATGCCAAGCATGGCTCCTTCGGCCTCGATGTGCAGTTGCTGCACGCTCTTGAGCTCGGCCAGGCGCTTGTGTTGCGTCAACCGATCGAGATGCCCGGGGCTCGACAGCAGAATCTCGGTGAGAAACTGGCTCCCCACGAACAGCCGCACGAGAATCTCGACGGCGCGCGGGTTGTCGATCAGAGACCGGAATAGCGCGGATCGGTCTGGTACCGTGTGCGCGAATCGCTCGAAGTTGATCAGAGCATGATCGGGCTGTGCCGTATCTGACAATGCCAACAGGAGATTCGGCAGACATTCTGCCAAGAGCCCCCGGCTTTCACCCGAACCGGCCGTTCGCGACAGCCGTTCGAAAGCGGCAGGCACGTCCGCAAAGCCGATCGGCGCCAGCAAAGCGGCGATCCGCGCCTCGTCCGGCGCACCGATCAACAGGTCCTTCAGGTGGTGATTATTGGTATTTTGAGCCATATATCCAATACAAAACGGCAGGCCGCCAGCTTGCCCGAATTGGCGGTTCAATGTTATTTCGTGATTCCGAATTTACGCCCACGGATGGCGAGGCAGACCCACGGATACAGAGCGAAGTTCATGAAGAACACTGCTCAATGTCTTAGCCGTGGGTCTGCCTCGCCATCCGTGGGCTTCTCCGAATTATTCATTCCGCAATGTCGACATCAATTGGGCAAACGGTTCAGCAACTTGGCCGCTTGCACCTGGCAGCCGTCACGCAACGACGTCCTTCACGACCTTTCCGTGGACGTCGGTCAGTCGATAATCGCGGCCCTGAAATGGAAACGTGAGGCGCTCGTGGTCGATGCCCAGGAGGTGCAGCATCGTAGCGTGCAGATCGTGAACGTGTACGCCATTCTGCACGACATTGTAGCCGAAAGGGCAGGTTTCGCCGTAAACCGTCCCCGCTTTGACGCCGCCGCCGGCCAGCCACATGCTGAAGCAGCGCGGGTGATGATCGCGGCCGTAATCGGTGGCCGTCAATTTGCCCTGCGAATAATTGGTGCGGCCGAATTCGCCACCCCATACGACGAGCGTCTCGTCGAGGAGGCCGCGCTGCGCCAGGTCGGTGAGGAGCGCCGCCGCGGGCTGGTCGGTGTCGCGGCACTGTGTGCGAATTCCGTTGGGCAAGCCGCCATGCTGGTCCCACCCTTGATGATAGAGTTGAATGAATTTGACGCCGCGCTCGGCCAGCCTGCGGGCCAGCAGGCAGTTCGCGGCAAATGTCCCCGGCGTTTTCGTATCCGGGCCGTACAGATCGAAGATGTGCTGCGGCTCCTGCGAGAGATCGGTCACCTCGGGAATGCTCGACTGCATTCGAAAGGCCATCTCGTACTGGGCGATCCGGGCTGCAATCTCGGCATCGCCCGTCGACTGAGCTTCCAGTCCGTGCAGGTCGTTGAGCCGGTCAAGCAGGTTGCGGCGGCTGGCCGTGTCTTCGCCCGGCGGATTGTTCAAATAGAGCACGGGATCTTTACCCGATCGAAACTGAACGCCCTGATACCGCGTCGGCAGAAAGCCAGTCCCCCAGAGTCGCGAGTACAGCGGCTGGTCTCCCTTGCCCTTGGTGATCAAAACGACGAACGCGGGCAGATTATCGTTTTCGCTGCCCAGGCCGTAGTTGAGCCAGGCCCCGATGCTGGGACGGCCCGAAATCTGAGAACCGGTCTGCAAAAACGTGATCGCCGGATCGTGATTGATCGCCTCCGTAAACATCGAGCGGATAATGCACAGCTTATCTGCGACTTTCGCCGTGTGGGGCAGCAACTCGCAAATCCAGGCGCCACTCTCGCCGGCCTGATTGAACTTGAAGATCGATCCGGCCAGGGGCAGGGACGCCTGATTCCCCGACATACCCGTGAGCCGCTGTCCCATGCGGACCGAATCGGGCAGTTGTTCTCCATGCTTCTCGTTGAGCAGCGGCTTGTAATCGAACGTCTCAAGCTGCGAGGGCCCGCCGCTCTGGAACAGATAGATCACCCGCTTGGCTTTCGCCGTGTGATGCGGCGCGGCGAGCACACCGGGAGTCGCGGCAGCTCTGGCCTGTTGCCCTTTAGAAAGCAAATCGGCCAGCGCAATGCCGCCCAAGCCCATGCCGAAACGATTGAGAAATCGCCTGCGCGAGAGGCCGAGGGATGATTCGTGGCCGGTGCAGAAGGGTTGGTTATTCATAATGGTACCGCAGTCAAGTACGTCAGGCTTTCCAGCCTGACAGGAGCGCCAATCTCAGTTCCGGGTCAAAACGTGGGTACATTCGGCGCATGAACGATTCAATCGTAATTCAATACCGCTTTCTGCCAACGTGTCAGCCTGGAAAGGCTGACGTACTTCACCTCTTACTCACGCATTCGTCAAAATTCATCAGCATTTTCACGACCATCGCCAATGCCGCAACGTCGGCCGGATCCAATTTCTCGTCTCGCGGCATTTCGCCGACCGAAAGCAGCGACTTCGCATCCTCGGGCGCTTTCGCAAATTGTTCTCGCTGATCGCGGTATAACTTCTGCACGACTTCCAGCTCGGCCGCCGCGGGCGCGCGGCTCGTCAGCAGTCGAAACGCCGTCGTAAGCCGTGAATCGACCGTGCTCCCATCCTGCTTGATCAGTTTCTCGGCCAGCACGCGGGCCGCCTCGACGTATTGCGGGTCATTGAGCAGCACCAGCGATTGTAACGGCGTCGCGGTGCGCTCGCGGCGTGCGACACACACCTCGCGACTGACGGCATCGAATGCCGTCATGCTGGGGGGCGGCGAGGTGCGTCTCCAAAATGTATAGAGGCTCCGCCGATACAACCCCTCGCCATGCGATTGCGCATATGATTTCCCAGTACCCGATTCTTCCCACAATCCGGTGGGCTGATACGGCATCACGCTGGGCCCACCGATTTTCGCGACCAGCAGGCCGCTGACTGCCAGTGCATTGTCGCGAATCTGCTCGGCCGGCAGCCGATGGCGCGGCCCGCGGCCCAGCAGACGATTCTCGGGATCTTCAACATAAAGTTTGGGATCGCGGGGAACCGTCGCTTGCCGGTATGTCGACGAGAGAACAATCAACCGGCACAGCTCCTGGACGTTCCAACCGCTGTCGATGAAACGCCGCGCCAACCAGTCGAGCAATTCGGGATGTGTCGGGGCCTGTCCCTGGCTGCCGAAATCCTCCGATGTGGCAACCAGCCCACGTCCGAAAAACAACTGCCAGTAACGGTTGACGGTGACACGCGCCGTCAGCGGATTGCGATCGTCGACCAGCCAGCGAGCCAGTCCCAGCCGATTGCGAGGCAAGTCCTGCGGAAAGGGAAGTATTCCGGCGGGAGTATCGGCTCCCACTGGTTCGCCGGGCGAGTCGTAGGCGCCGCGGCGCAGAATATGAGCCGGCCGCGGTTCGGGGAGCTCCTTCATCACCATGATCTGCCGGACTTGGGACACCAGGTCGTTTTCGGCGACTCGTGCCGCCAGCAGGTCGGCACTCGCCGCGCGATACGGCTCGTCATCGTGCATCACGTAATGGGAAAATCGAGCCGATTCGCTCGTGGGCAGATCAAAGCCCCCGGCCAACGCCACTTCGAGCGGCGACAACTCTCGGTTGAACACCTGAAACTCATCGACAATTCCGCCTTTGAACCCACTGTCACGGAACCGCGCGCCCAGTGAAAGCTCCGGAGAGCCCGAATCTCCCCACTCGCCTCGATGCACGATGTCTCGCGTCAACTTATCTCGGATCACGTCGAGCGCGGCCGTTTGGCCGTTGATGTAGATTGTCAGCCCCGCCGCGCGGCTGCTGCCGTCATAGGTGATTGCAATGTGCGTCCATTCGGCGACGGGCAGCACGGCTTTCGAAACGACTCGGATCGCATTGCCGGGCCAGAAATGGATCATCGAGAAGACCACGTGTCCGTTATCGAGAACGAG
>Ga0068853_100004548_pt1 | contig 10765 bp, 9 predicted proteins | sample KBSCornC32_FD_65655 | JGI IMG/M metagenome (GOLD analysis project Ga0068853, IMG submission 65655) | Corn rhizosphere microbial communities from Kellogg Biological Station, Michigan, USA - KBS Corn C3-2 | ecosystem: Host-associated > Plants > Roots > Rhizosphere > Soil ... | reverse complement strand
CGCCGGCGACGTTTCTCTTCGGCTCCGAGATCAAAGCCATACTTGCTTCGGGATTAATCAAGCCGGAACTCGATCCGGAAGCGCTGCATCAGTTCCTGACGTTTCTCTGGTCGCCCGATCCGAATACTCTTTTTGCAAACATCAAGACTGTTCCGCCAGGTCACCTGCTCCAGTTTCGCGAGGACGAAGTAAAGCTCACGCAATGGTGGGATATCGCGTTCGACAAAATCGAGGAAGGCAAGAACGAGGCATGGTGGCGTGAACGTGTGCTCGACACACTCGATCGCGTCGTGAAGATGGAAATGGTCGCCGACGTGCCGCTCGGATCTTTTCTTTCGGGCGGCATCGATTCGTCTGGAATCGTCGCGATGATGGAACGACACAGCAACGGGCGCCGGATTAGCACTTACACAGTCGGCATCGAGAGCGAGGATCTTCGTTACGACATCATTCCCGACGACGTGCGTTGGGCACGCCGCGTCAACGAGCAGTTGCAGACTGACTATCACGAGATCATGTTGAAGCCTTCCGTCGCGGATCTGCTGCCGAAGCTGGTCTATCACATGGAGGAGCCGCCTATCGACATGGCGATTCCGAGTTACCTGATTTCGAGTGCGGCGCGTGAGACGCTGACCGTGATGCTATCAGGCATGGGTGGCGATGAAGTGTTTGCGGGTTATCCGCGACAGATGGCGATGAAGATCGCGTCCGCGTTCGATCCGGTACCGAATCTTCTGCGACGCCCGTTGATGAAAACCGTCGCCGGCGCGCTACCAGGTGGTTTGCCTGGACGACTAACTGCGCCGTTGCGAAATGCGAAGAAGTTTGCACGCAGTGCGGCACTCGATTTCGAAGATCGCTACCTGGGCTACGGCACTTACTTCACGAATGAGATGAAGCAGCGCCTCTATTCCGATGAGTGGCGCGCAATCACACGTGAATACGATCCCTATTCCACACATCGCAAATACTTCGCGCGTGCGGATGGAGCCGCGCCGCTGAACAAACTTCTGTATGTCGATCTGAAAACGTTCCTGCCGTGTCTCAACCTTATGACGACGGACAAGACGTCGATGGCCGCGAATCTTGAAGTACGCGTGCCGTTTCTGAATCGCGAGATGATCGAGATGGCTGCGCGCATGCCGCCGCGTCTGAAACTGCGTGGACTGACGCGGAAGTACGTGCTGAAGCGAGCTCTCGAAGGGGTTTTGGCGAAAGATGTGGTTTGGCGGAAGAAGGCGGGGTTTGGAGCGCCCATCCGGTCATGGCTCCGTGGGCCGCTGCGGCCGCTGATCGGCGACCTGTTGTCCGAGGAGACAGTCCGACGGCGGGGCATCTTCAGGCCAAATCAGGTCAAACGAGTGCTCGACGCTAACTTTTCAGGGCACGAGGACTACAACCTCCAAGTCTTTCAATTACTCGGTTTAGAACTCTGGCACCGAGCATTTATTGACTGATTCAACAATAGAAAACATTGACAATCACGACCGCGCCAGTCTAATCTGCATCTGGCGAGTCAACCCCTGGCTCAGCGACTTCAGAGCCCTCACGGCCTCGAATGTCTTAGCCCACAACGATGATCAGAGTGGACGACCTCGAAATGCCAACAGGCAATGGACTGCACTCGGCGCCTCCGCACGAGCAGCGCCCTTGTGTCTTGCTGGTCGAGGACGATCCGGCCCTCCGGCGATACCTCGAAGTCGTGCTCGACAGGAATGGGTATGAGGTTCTATCGGCGGGTGATGGTTTAGAGGCGATGAAGTTTTTGCTGGCAGCGCAAGTGGATGTGATAGTCACCGATGCGCTGATGCCCAACCTCGATGGTTACGAGTTGTGCCGCTTTGTGAGGAACAGCGAGCACCTCGCGCACCTGCCCATAATCTTACTCAGCGCCCTCGACCCCCGAAATACGACCGACGAATCCGAGCAGGTCAACGCCTTCCTCGCCAAACCCGTCTCGCCAGAAGATCTCCTGGCCGCCTTGGCGACAAAAAAGAGTTAGGCCACGGATAAACACGGAAATAAATCCGGATTTTTTCCGCGTTTATCTGTGGCTAATTGATCAGACTGTCGAGTGGCGTGTAGGGGATGCTTTGCGCGGTGGCGACGGCCTCGTAGGTGCAGTGGCCTGCGTAGGTGTTGACGCCTTCTTTGAGGCCCGCATCGCTCTTGATTGCCTGGAGGAAGCCTTTGTTTGCGAGCTTCAGGGCGTACGGAAGCGTGGCGTTGGTTAGGGCGAATGTCGACGTGCGTGGCACTGCGCCGGGCATATTGGCAACACAGTAGTGGAGCACGCCTTCGACGTAGAACGTTGGATTCGAGTGAGTGGTCGGATGGCTGGTCTCGATGCAGCCACCCTGATCTACTGCGACGTCGACGATCACAGCGCCGTTTGGAACGTCCTTCAGCATGGCTCGCGTGACGAGTTTCGGAGCAGCCGCGCCCGGTACGAGCACTGCGCCGACGATCAAGTCTGCCTGCGAGATCGCGTCGTGAATCATGTAAGCACTGGACGCGAGAGTTGAAATCTTTGAAAGAAAAATATCGTCCAGCTCGCGAAGTCGATCGAGATTGTTATCGATGATCGTGACGACGGCATTCATGCCGACAGCCATCTTCGCTGCGTTTGTGCCAACGACGCCGCCACCAATGATCACTACCCGCGCCGCGGGCACACCGGGAACGCCACCCAGCAGGATTCCTCGACCGCCTTGCATCTTCTCGAGATAGTGTGCGCCCACCTGGATGGACATGCGTCCCGCAACTTCCGACATCGGCGTCAGCAACGGCAACGTGCCGCGATGCGTGATTGTCTCGTAAGCGATGCCGGTGACTTTGCGTTTGATTAACTCATCTGTGAGCGCGTGATCCGGCGCGAGGTGCAGGTAAGTGAAAAGCAACTGGCCTTCACGCATGCGTGGATACTCCGGCGCGATCGGTTCTTTCACTTTCACGATCATCTCGGACGTGGCCCAAACCTCATCGGCCGATTCGACAATCGTCGCTCCTGCGCGTTCGTACAGTGAATCTTCAAACCCCGAACCCGCTCCGGCGTTCAGCTCGACTCTGATTTCGTGTCCGGCATCTTTGAGCGCGCGCACGCCGGCTGGAGTTAAGCCGACACGATACTCGTTGTCTTTGATTTCTTTAGGCAGACCGATGATCATGGGACCTATTGTGGTGATTCTAATTGATCGATCTGGGCGCGCTGCAGCTTGCCGCTGAAGTCGACGTAGACCGACTTCCACTCAGAGAAAATGTCGAGCACCTGAGTTCCTGCTTCGCGATGACCATTGCCCGTGGCTTTGGTGCCGCCAAACGGCAGGTGTACTTCCGCGCCGATCGTTGAGGCGTTCACATAGAAGATCCCGGTGTACATTTCGTTCATCGCTTTGAAGGCGCGATTGACGTTCTGAGTGTAGATTGCTGCGGAGAGTCCATAGCGAACACCGTTTACAATTTGAATCGCATCTTCGAGTGAGCTTGCCGGAATGACCGTGGTCACTGGTCCAAAAATCTCTTCCTGCGCGATGCGCATGTCCGGAGTCGCATCGGTGAAGACTGTCGGCTCAATGAAATGGCCGTTTGCGTAGTCTCCCTTCGAGAGACGACGGCCACCGCAAGCGAGGGTTGCACCATCATCGTTACGTCCGATCCGGATGTAACTCATGATCTTTTCAACGGCATCGTTATTGATCACCGGACCGACGTCGGTCTTTGGATCGGCGCCGTTGCCAACACGCAACGCTTTCGTGTTCTCAACCAGCTTCGTCACGAACTGTTTGTAAACTTTCTTGTGGACCACCAGGCGCGACGAGGCCGTGCAGCGCTGGCCTGACGTACCAAAGGCGCCCCAGATGGCGCCTTCAATAGCTAAATCGATATCGGCGTCGTCCATCACGATAATCGCATTCTTGCCGCCCATCTCGAGCGAACAGATTGCGTTTCGTTCAGCACAGGCAGAGGCGACGAGGCGACCGGTTTCAGTCGAACCCGTAAACGAGATCAGACGCAGTGCCGGGTGATTCGTCATTGGCGCGCCAACGGTTTCGCCAAATCCCGTGACGAGATTCACAACGCCAGGTGGAATACCCGCTTCCTCGCAGGCCTTCACGAGATTGTAGGTTGAAAGTGGAGTGTCTTCGGCCGGTTTGATAACGACGGTATTGCCGCAAATCAGCGCCGGGATCAATTTCCACGACGGAATCGCCATCGGGAAATTCCACGGCGTGATCAGACCGCAAAGCCCGACCGGCTGTCTCACGCACATCGCAAACTTGTCGCGCATCTCGGCGGGGGTTGTGAACCCGTGCAGACGGCGTCCTTCTCCTGCAGTGTAGTACGTGCAATCGATAGCTTCCTGAACGTCGCCGCCGGCTTCCTTCAGAACCTTGCCCATCTCGCGCGTCATGTCGGCGGTGTACTGTTCCTTGTTGCGGATCAGTATCTCGCCGAGTCGAAACAACAGTTCAGCGCGTTTTGGCGCCGGAGTATTACGCCAGCGATCGAACGCGCCTTGTGCGGCGTTGACTGCGGCGTTCACATCTTCGTTTGTGGAAAGTGGAAAGCGTCCGACGATGTCGCGATTATCCGCGGGGTTGATGTTTTCAAACATCTCGCCCGACTGGCTTGCGACCCACTTACCGTCGATGTAGTTCTCGTAAGTCTTGACTGCGCTGCGTGCAGCGTTGCGCGCCGCCAGTTTCCCGCTGGTTTTTGAAATTGCCTTTTTTGCCTGAGCCATATTCGTAATTGCCAATTGCCGATTGCCAATTGCCAATTTGATCTCACGAAAGCCCTAACAAATTGGCAATCGGAAATTGGCAATCGGCAATAGCGTTATTGATACGTAAACTGGACGATCACCGGAAACTGCCGATCGCCTTTCGGGTCTCGCTGGATTCGCGTCACATTCAAAACGATCGGGTCGCCCGCTTTGAGACCACTCAACACACGTTGAAAATCGGCGAGCGAAGTTACCGGTACGCGATTGATGCGATTGATAACGTCGCCTTCGACCAACGCCTGCCCGCCACCGGAGGTACGCAATTCCGCAATCAGCCCGTTCGGATCGATGTCTTTAACGTAGAGACCCTGAACGCCAGTCAGGTGTCGATCGGCGAGAAGCTGTGGCGTCAGTTCTGCGAGCGTGATCCCGAGATGCAGAGCGTTACCGCGCGGGTCAGGGTCCTTCGAACTTGACGTCGCTGGTGGAGTCCACTCTCGTGAACTTTGCGGCGGTCGTTCGCCGAGTACGACCTGCACCGTTTTCTTTTCGAGCTTGCCGTTAGTATCTCGCAGGAATGTTAGTGAGACCTGCTGGCCAACCGGCGTGCTTGCGACACGTTGAATAAGATCCTGCGCGTTGCTAACTGGACCATTTTCGAAATCGACGATGATGTCGTTTGGCTGGAGACCTACTTTAGCCGCCGGCGTGGGCAGACCGTTTTCGAATTTGTCGGCTACGGTCGTGACGATCGCGCCCTTCGCTTCCTGCAGGCCATAAACTTTCGCAAACTCGTCGTGCACTGAATCGAGTGTGATGCCCAGGTAGCCGCGTTTGACTTTGCCCTGAGAGATCAACTGCTTGTAGACGAAATTGGTTTCGTTAGCCGGAAGGGCGAAGCCGATGCCGTTATAGTCGCCGGTCGACGTTGCGATTTGCGAGTTCATCCCGATCACTTCGCCACGCATGTTGACGAGTGGTCCACCACTGTTCCCGCGATTGATGGCGGCATCCGTTTGCAGGAAGCGCTGGAAGACGTTGAAGTAAGGAGTCTCGCGTTCTTTCTTCGAGATGATTCCTGCGGTCACTGTTTGATCGAGTCCGAATGGCGAACCCATCGCCAGCACCCAGTCGCCGACCTGCGCCGCATTCGAGTCGCCGAGTGTGACCGTCGGCAGATCCTTGGCCGCTTCGATTTTGAGTACGGCGACGTCTGTTTCCGGATCGACGCCTACCACGGTCGCACGATACTTCTCACCTGACTGGAGTCCGACAGTAATTCGATTTGCGTCTTCGATGACGTGGTTGTTAGTCAGAATGAAGCCCTTCGGGCTGACGATGAATCCGCTGCCAACGCCACGTGTTGGACGTCGCTGACCGCGGCGGAACATGTCGAGCAATGGATTACTGGGCGACTGGTCTTCCTTGTCTTCGTCTTTTTCGCTGAGTTCAACCTGGGTTTGGGTGGTTTCGATGTTGACGACCGCCGGTTCGACGCGCCGCGCAATCTCGGCAAACGACGCCGAAAGTGCCTCAGGCGCGCGCGCGATCTGGAGATCGGGCTGTGCGGAGGTGGGGCGACCGGATAACATCGCGCCTATGCCGATTCCGGCCACTAAACATGCAACTGCGAGCGCGGCGATCCAGATGCGCAGTTTCTTCAAAATCGTCCGTTCTTGTTCGGTTGTGCTGTTTTTGGAAACGTCAAACATGATTCACACCACCTTCTCGAAAATCGGGGCCCGGCGAAAGGAGTAGAGTATAGCGAAAGGGTAGGACAAAGATCCATCCGCAGATTACACAGATAAGCCAATACAATCTGTGTAATCTGTGGATGGCTCTACGGTCGCAACAGGACCTTCATCACACCTCTGGTCCCGGCGCGGCGCATCGCGTGAACGCCATTCGCGAGCGGATACTCCTCGCTGATCAGACTATCGACGTCGATCGCGGATTTCTTCAACAGATCGAGTGCGGGACTGAAGCGCCCACACCTCGAGCCGACGATCGAGATCTCGTCAACCACGATCCGTGCGGCGTCCAGTTCCGTTTTTCCATGAAAAGTTGACTTGAGGACCAGTTGACCTTTCGGTCGAAGCAGGTCGAGGGCGAGGCCAAATCCACTCGCGGCGCCTGAGGCTTCGACGACGACGTCGAACTGTTGCTTGCGTTTGAGGGCTTGTTTTGGAGTCATGATTTCGATACCGCGACGTTCCGCGATTCGCAGTTTGGAGGAATGTTTTCCAATGAGGAGGGTGGGCGCTCCGCTTAGCGCGATTACCTGCGCGCAGAGCAATCCGAGTTTGCCGTCGCCGATGACTGCGACTCGATCGGAACTATCGATCTTTACACGTTCGACTACGCCACATGCAGCCGCGAGTGGTTCAGTGAACACTGCATGCTCGTCCGGTACGTTCTCCGGAACAGGGAGAATATTGATAGCAGGGAGTTGTAGAAACTCGGCATGCGCGCCATCGCGTCCGTGAATTCCGAGGACGGTGCGATTAGGGCAGTGTCGCGAGTCGCCCGCACGGCACAGGTCGCAGTTCCCGCAGCCCGCGTTTATCTCACCAACAACTCGACGACCAACGAGTGCGCGGTCACTGCTTTCCTCCACGACGCCGACAAACTCATGACCAATCGTTCCATTGAACCCTGCATAGCCACGCGCGATTTCAAGATCGGTGTTACAGATCCCCGACAAGAGCACACGTACGAGGACCTCATCAGGACGGTCCGGCTTCTCAACATCCTTAACTGCTAAACGTTTTCGATCGACGCGGAGGGCAAGCATTCATTTTGTGCTTTTGTGCCTTTTTGTGGCTCAGAAAGTCTTACTTCTCGTGTACGCGTTCTGCGGCGTGAGTTCGATCACCTGCTTCGTTCCGGTGACTGTTACCGGCAAACGCCATTCGAGTTGTTCGTCGCCGGAAAGCGTAGCGTGTAACCACCAACTGCCGGGCGGCAGCGACACCGATCCCGATCCCTGTTTATCGAGACGCGCGTTCACAGGCGAGCGACCCTTCATCCGCTCTTTGAGAAAGTCTTCGAATCGTTTGCCGGGGCGTGTTTCAGTAAAAAACTCGTGCCGTACTGCAATGATGTCGACGGGATAAAGGCTCACGGCCACATCCAACGACTGACCAACGCTGTCCGGTGTTTGCTTGATGAGAATTTGGAGAGTTGTTCGCTGCACGGAATCAGTCTGAGCAGCGCCTGCGGGAAGTTGCCTGTAGATCATCCACGCCGCGCCGACGAGCACAAAAATCAAGCCTGCTTGCAAAGCAAGAATCATCAGGCGTCGGAATGTGCTTACCGGCTTCATTTCAACGAGCGAACAAAGTTTACGAGCGACTCGGCCTCTTTTTCATTGAGTTTGTTGGAAAACGCCGGCATGTTGCCGCGCACATTCCGGCCGTTCATGATCGAGTTGAAGATGCGTTCGTCGCTGACGTCGTTTTGCCATTCTGCATCAGTCAGATCGCGCGCGTGACTGAATTTTCCTTTCGACGTTTTGCCTTTACCATCGTTCCCGTGGCAAGAGACGCAGTAACGACGATATAGCTGCGACGCGGGTCGCGGCGCGTTGAAGGCTGCTGCAATCGCCGGCAGGCAAACAATCCCAGTTACCAGCAGTGCGAGATACACTCTCATCACGAGCCATCATACCCACGCACACGCGAAGACACCAAATAAAGATCTGATCCGCGTTCATCCGCGGCTCAAATGAGTTATCATTACGCGGTAATCCCCGTAACCTGCAAAACCAGGACAATTCAATTGACTGAAATCGAGATCAATAAGCTGCGTGAAGAGTGTGGTGTTTTCGGAATCTACGGACATCCCGAAGCTGCGCGTTTGACTTACCTGGGTTTGTACGCGCTTCAGCATCGGGGGCAGGAGTCGTGCGGAATCGTTGCTTCCGACGGTACTGAACTTCGAATCGAACGCGCGATGGGACACGTCTCAGAAGCATTCGATCAAACGCACCTCGATCGTTTGCGCGGCCCGAGCGCGATCGGACACGTGCGCTATTCAACTGCCGGCGAGGTCTCGATTCTCGAGGCGCAGCCTTTCTGCGTCACTTGCCAGCACGGCCAAATCGCAGTTTGCCACAATGGAAATCTCCCGTTTGCACGTGAAGAGCGACAGCGACTCGAACGTGAAGGCGCGATCTTCTCGTCGACTTCCGACACGGAAGTCGTGTTGCACGGTGTCGCGCGTTCGCGTTTGTCGGTCCGCGAAGCGATACCGCAAGTTTTGAGTGAGACTGCAGGCGCGTTTTCAATGCTCTTCTTAACGCCGTCTGAGTTGATTGCGATTCGCGATAGTCGCGGCTTCCGCCCGCTCGCGCTCGGCCGGCTGGGTGATGCGTGGGTGATTGCGTCGGAAACCTGTGCGTTTGATCTCATCGACGCGCAGTATGTGCGCGACGTGGAGCCGGGCGAGATGATCGTGATCGATCAGAATGGTTTGCGATCTTCAAATCCGTTGCCGCCGCAGCAGCACTCGATGTGCTTGTTCGAGCACGTTTATTTTGCGCGACCGGATTCGTTGATCTACGGCAAATCGATCAACGAGTCGCGACACAAGATGGGACGCAGGCTTGCAGTCGAACAGCCGGCGGATGCTGACATCGTGGTGCCGGTGCCTGACTCAGGAGTGGCGGCAGCGATCGGATATTCCGCTGAAAGTGGTTTGAGTTTTCGTTTTGGCCTCGTGCGCAATCATTACATCGGGCGAACGTTCATCGAGCCACGACAGTCGATTCGGTCGTTTGGGGTGCGTATAAAACTGAATCCGGTTCGTGATCTGATCAAAGGGAAACGGGTGGTGCTAATCGACGACTCGATCGTTCGTGGCACGACGTCAAAGAAGATCGTGCGCATGGTTCGCGAAGCGGGCGCGAAGGAGATTCACGTGCGCATCAGTTGTCCGCCGACGATTAGTCCGTGTTACTACGGCGTCGATACGCCGAGCAAGACGGAGTTGATTGCCGCGCAGATGAGTGTCGAAGAGATACGAAAATTTATCGAGGCCGATTCGCTGGGCTATCTGTCGCTCGAGGGAATGATTGCGGCGACCGGGTTGAAGGCGGATGCGTCGTGCGCGGCGTGCTGGAATGGCAAGTATCCGACGCAGATCACCAGGGAAGCGGAGACGCTGTGGGAACGCGAGCATGAATCTGTGACGGCTGAGAGCTGAGATGTTTTTGAGATCTGCATTGCTAGTTCTTGTGGCTTCCGTGGCTACAGGCGCGCAAAATAGGTCCAATACGTCCTATAGGACCTATTCCGAAAATTCGGTTTCAATTGAAGTTTTCCAGGTGCTCGATCTTCCGCTCACGGTCCATGAGGCATCGCTCGTGAAGTCAGAGCGCGCTTACGTCGTGAAGCTTGCCGTCGGCAACAGTTCAGAAGAAAAGCTGGTTGGCCTGCGTTACTCGCTGGTGACGATCGATTCGAAAAACCAAATGCAGTTGCTCGTCAACAGAAACGAAGGCTGCGCGGTGCCGGCTTACGAGTCTAGAACTCTGATATTCAAAACACCGATCAGGTTCAAACCAAAAGGCGGTGAACGGCTCGTATTGATGGTCGATCAAGTCATGTCTCCGATATGGATCTGGGACGTGTTGAAAGCGAAAGAAGCGCTCGAAGCCTATACCCGCGGAGATTACTCCGTAATGCCTTCCGTGATGAAAATGCTGAACCAGGTAGATGCGCCAGATGCTCCGCGCGTGATTTATCGCCCACAACGAAACGAGGAATATTGATTGGGACGAACGACCCGAGGTTGTGGATGTGCGATTGCTGTTCTCTTACTCGTCGCCGGCGCCGGCGCGTTTGTTGGCTGGAGGTATGTGCTGCCATGGTGGCGCACGCAGCCGCCACCGGCCTCAGGTGGTGAACTAACTGTTCGCATTCTCGATGTTGGTCCGATTAACGGCGACGCGTTACTCATTTCGTCGCCGGCCGGCAAAACCGTCCTGATTGACGCCGGAGACACGACCAAAGGCAAGGCTGTTGTCGAGGCACTCAA
>Ga0068853_100004546_pt1 | contig 10767 bp, 8 predicted proteins | sample KBSCornC32_FD_65655 | JGI IMG/M metagenome (GOLD analysis project Ga0068853, IMG submission 65655) | Corn rhizosphere microbial communities from Kellogg Biological Station, Michigan, USA - KBS Corn C3-2 | ecosystem: Host-associated > Plants > Roots > Rhizosphere > Soil ... | reverse complement strand
GGGCTGCAACCGCTGGACCCGGGCACGCCCGAGGGTTGGCGCAGGATCGAGAAGACGGTCGGGGTGATCGCGCGCGCGCTACTCGACTCCTGAGTACGTCACCACTCGGTGACAAGGCGCGCCGCAGCGCCGGTCACTCCGCTCCCGCCCCTTTCAGCACAAAACGGTAGCTGCCCGAGGAAGGGTGCCCGTCGCGCGAGACCACGCGATACGTGACCACGTAGGTGCCGGGCGCCGTGGCCGGCGCGGCGAGATCCAGCGCGGCTGTCGTCGCCGCGGAGCCCTCGTGGCGCAGCATGCTGGTCTTGAGTGTGTCGCCGCCCTCGCGCACGATCTTCACGCGGCTGAGCCCCAGCTCCACAGGCTCCGAGAACCAGAGGCGAACGGTCCTGGGAGTCGACGCGATCGTGTCGTTCACGGCGGGATCGGCGCGGACCAGATGCGCGTGAAATGCGGCGCCGCGGTCGGATGCCAGGGGCGATGCCGGACTGAAGGCTGTCACGCCGACGAAGAGCAGCGCGGCGGGAATGATCGAGTGGAAGGCGGAGAGTCGCATGCGTGAAAGATAAGTGAGCGAACGAGGCTACCGGTTATACCACCGGCGGAGAGCAACGTGCCGTTGGTCGCCGAGTGTATCACTTTCGGCCACGCGAAACGTGTTGCAGGCAGCATCTTTCCAGCCTCTGCCAGAGTTAGGCTTCCCCACACCGTGCACTCCCATTTCCGGCAGAACGCTGCCGCAACGCACCCTGTCGCCGCCATGATCGAAGTCGAGAGTCTCACCAAAACCTACGGCGACTTCCAGGCTGTGCGAGGCATGTCGTTTCACGTCGCGCCCGGCGAAGTGCTCGGCCTCGTCGGGCCGAACGGCGCCGGGAAGACGACGACGCTGCGCAGCATCGCAGGCATCATCGTGCCCACGAGCGGCTCCGTGCGTGTGGGCGGCCACGACATGGCGATCGCACCCGAGAAAGCCAAGTCGCTGCTCGCCTTCATTCCGGACGAGCCGCAGCTGTTCGAGCATCTCACGGTGGAGGAGCATCTCCGGTTCATCGGCCGCCTGTACGGCGTCGCCGATGCACCCGCGCGCATCGAGCCCCTGCTCATCGAGATGGAGCTGCTCGAGAAGCGCGGCGTGCTCCCGGCTGCGCTCTCCCGCGGCATGCGCCAGAAGCTCGCGATCGCGTGCGGCCTTCTGCACACGCCATCCGCCCTGCTGCTCGACGAGCCGCTCACCGGACTCGATCCCGCGGGCATGCGCCGCATGAAGTCCACGATCGCCGCGCGCGCGCGCGCCGGCGCCGCGGTCGTCCTGAGCTCGCACCTGCTGCACCTGGTGGAAGAGCTGTGCACGCGACTGCTCGTGATGCAGCGCGGACGCGTGATCGCGATCGGAACGCTCGCGGAGATCGTCGCCGAGCGTGGGGATCTTGCGGGGCGGGCGCTCGAGGACGTGTTCCTCGCGCTGATCGATGAAGGAGAACGCCAGGACCGCGCACAGAGCGGCGCGTGAACGACGCGCTTCGCTATCTCCTCTGGCACAGCGCGCGCAACCGCCTGCGCGGACAGCTCGCGCGGCTGAGGCGTCCACGGTACCTCCTCGCGGTGATCGCGGGTGGACTGTATTTCGGCACGCTGCTCTTCAACTCGCGCATGCCGAGCCCCCTCACGGGCTCGACGTCGAGCACGATCGGTCAGCTCATCTACACCGCGATCATCTTCGTGACCGTCGCGAGCGGATGGATCTTCGGCAGCGACCGGCCGGCGCTCGTGTTCACGGAGGCGGAGGTGCAGCTCCTCTTTCCCGCTCCGCTGTCGCGCTCCGCGCTCGTGCGCTACAAGGTGGCGCAGGCGCAGATCGTCGTGCTGTTCAGCGTGATCATCTGGGTGGTGCTGCTGCGCCGGGGAGGAACGACGCTGCCGTTCTGGATGCGGGCGATCTCGCTCTGGATCATCCTCTCGACGCTCTACCTCCATCGCGTGGGCGCATCGCTCGTGCGCACGAGCGCCGCGACGCATGGCAGGCGCGGGCTGCGCACCAATGCCATCCCGATCGCGATCGTGGCGACGGTGATCGCGATCGTCGCGGTCACGGTCATTCGCGCGATTCCATCGGTGCGGGCGGCGGTTCACACGGGCGCGGGCGGCGTGGCGCTCGAGCAGCTCGTCACGAGCCAGCCACTCGCCGCGATTCTCTTCCCCTTCCGGCTGCTCGTCGCTCCGCTCTTCGCCGACAGCTCTGCGCACTGGCTGCTCGCGATCCTTCCCGCCTTCGCGCTGATGGCGGTGCACTATCCGTGGGTCACGCACACGGATGCGGCCTTCGAGGAGGCGGTGGCCGACTACGCGGCGAAGCGCGCGCGCGCGATCGCGGCGCGCGGCGACACACGACGCCGCTCGATCGTGATCGCCGAGGGAGCGGTGCCGCGCCCATGGTTCCCCCTCTCGCCCACGGGGCATCCGGCGGTCGCGATCATCTGGAAGAACGTGCTCGCCTACACGCGCGCGCTGCGACTCACCACGGTGATCATCATGGTGTGCGGCATCGCGGTGATCGGGACCGCCGTCTATTCGGAGGTGGGCGACTGGAGCGATCTCGCGCAGATCGGGGAGACGCTGTGCGCGATACCGATCGTGATGCTCATCGTGCTCGGGCCAGGCTTCGTGCGCGCGGATCTCCGCCAGGATCTGCTCCAGCTCGATCAGCTGCGCAGCTATCCGCTCAGGGGCTCGACGATCGTGGCGGCGGAGATCGCGAGCAGCACGATGATTCTCACGGTGATGCAGTACGTGCTGCTCGCCTTCGCTGCCTTTCTCTCGACGTTCGATGTGCGGCCGCCGGTTCCGATCGCGCCGGCGGTGCTGATCGCGCTCGTCGCGCTTCCCACGCTCAACGCGATCGCGCTGACCGTGGCGAACGGCTCAGCCCTGCTCTTCCCCGGCTGGGTACGGCTGGGCGACGGGCGCGCGCAGGGGATCGAGGCGATGGGGCAGAACGTGCTCGCGATCTTCGTGTCGCTCATCATCACGTTCCTCGCGCTGCTACCGCCGCTATTCGTCGCCACGATCGTCGCGTCGGGCGTGAGCGCCGCGTCGTCGCGCGCCATCAACCTCTGGTACTTCGTGCCGGCGGCGCCCGTGGCCGCCCTGGTGGCGATCGGTGAGATCTGGTTCGCGATCAGGTGGCTGGGGCGGGTGTTCGCGCGCACGGACCTCGCGCAGATCGAGCCGCCGGGGTGATGTGAGACTCGCGATCAGACCGGGTTCGGCTTCTCCACAGGTCCCAGATTCTCCGCGTCCATCAACAGCATCTCGCGCGTCATGCGCACATCCTCGTCGAGCGACTCATCCAGCTGTTCATCGTAGTCGAAACGGTCGCGCAGGCGAACCGCATTGCCGAGGTGAAAGGGGACGGCGGTGACGACGACGTTCGGTTTGAAGAGGAATGCCGTACGGATGTAGAGCGCCGTCTTGTTGTGGAGGAAGTGCTCCCACCAGTGGCGCGGCACGATCTCCGGAACGACGACCGTCACCAGCTCGCCCGGAGCATCCCGCCGCAGATTCTCGACGTAGTCCACCAGCGGCCGCAGCACGGACCGATACGGTGAGGGAACGATCACGAGCTCGACTCCGATGTCCCAGGCATCCCAGTCCGCACGCAGCTTCGCCGTGGCGGCGCTGTCGAGATCGATGTAGGTGGCGCGCACGTCCGCGCTGATCATCGTCGCGTAGACGAGCGCGCCCGCCGTCGCCTTGGTCACGGCGTTGATGGGCACGACGACCGTGTGGTGCAGCGGCACGATCGGGCTGTGGCCGACGAACTTCACCTCCTCGGCGAAGCGCCGATAGTGCTCGTGAATCGCCCGGAGAAGCAGGATGATCAGCGGGATGAGAACGACGACGATCCATGCACCCGAGGTGAATTTCGTCGCCACCTGCACGATCGAGACGATTCCCGTGGCGATCGCGCCGAGCCCGTTGAGCGCCGCCTTCCACTTCCAGCCCGGCTCGCGCACGGCGAACCAGTGACGGACCATGCCTGCCTGCGAGAGCGTGAAGCACACGAACACGCCGATCGCGTAGAGCGGGATGAGCGCCGTCGTCTGCGCCTGAAAGATCCACACGAGCAGGATCGCGACGAGCGCCAGCGAGACGATGCCGTTGGAGAACGCGAGCCGGTCGCCGCGCGCGGCGAGCTGCCGGGGCAGAAACTTCTCGCTCGCCAGAATGCTCGAGAGGCGGGGAAAATCCGCGAAGGCGGTGTTCGCCGCGAGCACGAGGATGGCGAAGGTGGCGTACTGGAAGACGTAGTAGACCTTCCCCATGCCGAAGATGTGGCGCCCCAGCTGTGACAGCACCGTCTCGCGCACGGTCGGCATCACCGCGTATTCCTGGGCGAGCCAGCTCACTCCCAGAAAGAAGACCGCCAGAATGGTGACCATCCATCCGAGTGTCTTCGCGGCATTGCGCGGCGCCGGCGCCCTGAAGGCGGTGATGCCATTCGAGATCGCCTCCGTGCCCGTCATGGCGGAGCAGCCCTCGGCGAACCCGCGCATCATGAGGTAGAGAAAGCCGAAGGCGACCGGCGTGCCCATCGCGCCGTGTCCGAGCGAGACGGGATCCACGTGGGTCGCGCCGACTACCGGTGCGACTGCGTGCCCGATCGAGAGCCGGTAGAGTCCCACGCCGATCAAGGCGAGCATCATCGCGATGAAGACGTACGTGGGCAGGCTGAACGCGGCACCCGATTCGCGAACACCGCGCAGGTTGACGAACATCAGCAGCAGAATGGCGGCGATGCACATCGAGACGCGATACGCGGTGAGACCGGGATACGCGGAGACGATGGCGGCCACACCGCTGGCGATCGACACGGATACGGTGAGCACGTAGTCCGTGAGCAGCGCTGCGGCGGCAACGAGCCCGGAGCCGATTCCGAGATTGTCCCTGGCGACAGTGAAGGATCCGCCGCCTCCGGGATATGCGAAAATGGTCTGGCGATAGGACAGCCCCACCAGCACCAGCAGCGCGACGATCACCACCGAGATCGGGAAGACGTACGTCGAGGCGACCACGCCGGGCAGTACGGCGAGCACGAAGAGAATCTGCTCGGTCGCGTATGCCACCGAGGAGATAGCGTCCGAGGACAGCACGGCCAGTGCTGTCGTCTTGCTCAGTTTCTCTTCTTCGAGTCGTTCCGAGGCGAGCGGGCGGCCGACGAGCAGCCGCTTGCTGCGCATGAGTAGGGAGGACATGGCCTGTGCTTGATGCTACCGGGCTTCGAGGGCCACTTCAAGCAAAGGCCGCCGCCTTCCAGAGTAAAAGTTCGTTAAAAAAGAGCGCTATTCCGCCAGTGCCGGCTGCTCTGCCGCAGGGAGGAGCAGGGAAAACACACTGCCGCCGCCCTGGCGCGCTTCGTAGGTGACATCGCCGCCCTGCGCGAGGGCGAGGCCGCGCGCGATCGCCAGGCCGAGTCCTGCCCCGTGCGTACCCGGCGGCGCTCGCGGCGAGCGGTAGAACGGCTCGAAGATCCGCTCGCGATCCTGTTCGCTCACGCCGCTGCCGCGATCCGCCACCGAGATGACGAGCTTGCCGCCCAATCGCCGCACGCCGATGTCGATGGGTGCATCGGGAGCACTGTACTTCACGGCGTTCTCCACGAGGTTGACTACCGCCCGCACGGAGTGGACGAAATCGAAGTGCCCGAGCGGGATGTCCGATTCCGCATCTTCGGCGACGCGAACGGAGCGCGTCTGCACGATGCCTCGCACGCGGGCGAGCGCGGCGCCAACCAGGTCGTCCGCGCTCTCGATCTGCGGCGCAAGATGCAGCGCGCCCCCGGTCAAACGCGAATAGTCGAGCAGGTCGGTGATGAGTGCGCTGAGCCGATCGGCCTCCTCCTCGATCGAGATCGCGTTCGCATCACCCGGCAGGGCTCCGCGCTCGGCGATCGTGTGCGCGAGTGCCTTGACCGTCGTGAGCGGGGTGCGCAGGTCGTGCGAGACCGCCGCGAGCAGGGCGTTCTTCAGGCGATCGCGGTCGCGCAGTGCGGCAGTGTGCGCTGCGTCTGCGGCCAGCTGCACGCGCTCGACTCCCAGCGCGGCGTAGTACGAGAGCGTGTTGAGGAAATCGCGCTGGCCCGGCGCGAGATCGACATGTGGTTCGTTCGCCACGCGAAGAACGCCGACCGATCGGTCGCGTACCGTGAGCGGGATCGCGATCGCACGCGCATCTGCGATCTCGCCCCAGGAGAGCGCCCATCCCCGCGCTCCAGAGCCGCTTGCATTCCCATCCTCTGCCGATGGAGCGAGACTCACCGTTCCATCGTGACGCTCCACTGCGACCTCGTTTCGCTCGCCGACCGAAGCCAGGAGGCTCCCGACCGATGCGGAAGCGGCGGAGCTTCTCCCCGCCTTCGGCGCGGACGCGTGTGCGAGGAGCTCGAGCTCTGCGTCCCGGCCGCGATGCACGTAGATGTCACAGCTGTCCGCGTCGAGCGTCGCCCGAATGACTTCCGCGATCGCCGTGAGCGCTTGCACGGGCTCCGCCGCGTTGAGCGTCTCCGCACCGAGAGTGGAGAATCCCTCGACCTCGCGCGCGCGAGCGTGGGCCTCGCGCGTGCGTCGTTGCGCATGCGCCAGAAGTTGCGCGGCCACGATGCTGGTGACCAGAAACGAAGCGAGCACGAGCCAGTCGAGTTGGTTCGCGAGCCCCAGCGTGTAGTACGGCGCGAGAAAGAGGAAATCGAAGAGGAAGAACGCGCTTCCGGCGAGCGCGAGGCCGAGTGCATTGCCATCGATGGCGCTTCCGATGAGAACGACGAGAAGGAACAGAAGGGCGACGTGCACCTTCTCGAGATCGGAGCGCACGAGCAGCATCGCGGCCGTCACCGCGAACAGCACCAGGTACGCGATTGTCCAGCGCTGAACGCGCCCGATGCGAAGAGCGGTCGAGGGACTCGGGGCCGGGCTCACGGCGCCAGCACGAATCGGTATCCGACGCCCGGTTCGGTGAGAATCAGGCGTGGCCTGTACGCATCGCCCTCGAGCTTGCGCCGCAAATGCGCCACGTACACGCGAAGATAGAGCTGCACATCGCCCGCCGCCTGCCCCCATACTGCCTGGAACAGCCGCGCGTGCGTGACCGGTCGATCCGCATTCGCGATCAGCACCCGCAGAAGTCCCCACTCCGTGGGCGTGAGATGCACATCGGCTCCGCGGCTGGTCACCACGCGGCGCGCCGTATCGATGATGAGATCGCCGATCACGATGGGCGCCTCCGACCCGGGCACGGGCGCCATGTGCGACCGGCGAACGACCGCGTGCACGCGCGCGCGCAGCTCCACGGTGCTGAACGGCTTGGTGACGTAATCATCCGCGCCGGCTTCGAGCAGACTCGCCTTTTCGTACTCATCCATCCGCGCCGACAGAACGAGAATGGGCACACCCGACCACATCCGGATGGTTCGGCACACCTCGATACCTTCCATATCCGGCAGTCCGAGATCGAGGATGACCACCGCGGGTCGCTTCTGCTCGGCGACCGCAATCGCATCCCGCCCGTGCGACGCCTCGAAGATCGTTTCCACCTCGCGCTCGAGTGCCTGCCGAAGTGCGCTGCGAATCTTCGCCTCGTCATCCACGATGAGCACCGACGATATCCGTGGCCCGCTTTCCGGTTTCGAGTCCGATCGTTCAGACATGTATCGATTGACCTCTGCGCGCGCGCACGAGTGCATCCGAAAGATCGCGGGCGATAACGCCTGATGAGGCACGAGCCGCCGCTATTAACAAAAAATTCACGGCATCATCCCGATCAGTCGTCGGGCTACTCCTCGTGCTCATGCTTGCTGAGCCGCGCGGCGCCGATCGCATCGGCTCCGAATTTCCGGCGAACGACATCCATGGTGCGCGCCACCGTGCGATCGCGCTCCGTCTCGAGCGACGGCCCCTTCTCCTCGAAGAGGGCGAGCTGCGGCGGCTCGGGATCGGTCACGAGCGACGAGAGCGAGATCCCGATGAGGCGCGCCGCACTCCGTCGCCGCGAGCGAAGGGTGTGGAGCAGCTCGCGCGCGACGCCGTAGATCACGCGATCCGACACGACCGCCTCCGCGAGTGTGCGACTGGCCTGGCGAATCTTGAAGTCCGCGTCCTTGATCTTCACGCGGATCGTGCGCGCCGCGAGCAGCTCGGAACGGAGATCGGCTGCCGCCTGCGAGGCGAGTGCAAAGAGCTCGCGCTCCAGTGCCGCGTCGTCGTTGATGTCGGTGGCGAACGTCTCCTCGCGGCTCATGCTCTTCTGCTCGCCGTGCCCCTCGACCTCACCGCCGTCGATGCCGCGGACGCGATCCCAGAGCCACTTCCCTTCGCGATCGCCGAACCAGCGAATCAGCTCCGGCAGCGGGTGCTCGAGCACATCGTTCACGGTGCGCAGCCCCGCGCGCTCGAGCCGCGTCTGGAACTTCGGCCCCACCAGCGGAATCTCGGCCAGCAGGAATCGCCTCAGAAACGCGGCTTCGTCTCCCGGAGCGACGATGTGCACGCCCGTCGCCTCGTTCCCGGGCTTGGGCTTCGCGACCTCCACCGCCATCTTCGCCACGAGCTTGTTCGTGCCGCCGCCGATCGAGATGGAGAGCGACGTTTCCGCGCGCACGGTTTCGCGAATGCGCTGCGCGGTGCGCTCGAGCGGCTGGTGGTCGTAGAGCTGCTCGGTCCCGTCCATGTCGAGATACCACTCATCGATGCTCGCGCCCTCGACCACGGGTGTGAAGCGCTGCAGCACGCGGCGGATCTCGGCGCTCTTGCGCGAGCAGGCGCCGCGCGGCACGGGCACGCACATCGCCTGCGGGCAGAGCTTGAGCGCCTGCGCGGTGGGCATGGCCGAGCGCACGCCGAACTTGCGCGTCTCGTACGATGCGGAGCACACGACCCCGCGGCTCTCGCGCGATCCGCCCACGATCAGGAGCGGCGCCCTGCCCGCGCCCTCGGGGTCGACGAGGCGCGCGACGGCGACGTAGAACGCGTCGGCGTCGGCGAGAAGCACACGACGGGATGGTGCGGACACGAGCGAAAGCTAAGGCCGCTCGGTGCTCCGCGCTCAGCCGGGGTCCGCGTAGGGCGCGAGCGCGTCCGGATAGCTCGCGAACAGCTGCGGCGGCGCGGCCACCTTCCGGTGCTCGAGCATGGACTTGAGCTGCAGCGCGTTCACTCCAGCCTTCCCCAGATTGTGGTTGTTCGTGAGCACGTACACGTCGTCCGCGCGCGCGGCGATCTGCTCGACGCGCGATGCCCAGGGCGCGAGCTCGTCCGGCGAGTAGAGGTAGTCGTACCGCTCGCGCACGTTCGCGCTCTCCCGGAACCACTCTTTGTAGTTGCGCCCGTGCACGCGCACGTAACCGATCGGTGACGTCACCGCCGCACTCGGCTTGATGCTCTTCTTGAACAACGGCTGGTCGATGTTGACGAACCCGACGCCGAGCTCCGCGAGCGAGTCGTAGAAGTGCGGCACGTTCCAGCTCTCGTGCCGAATCTCCACCACGAGCGGAAACTCCCGGAATGCGCTCACGACATCTCCGAGCCACATCCTGTTCTCCTCGGTGCGCTTGAACGACCACGGAAACTGGACGAGCACGGCGCCGAGCTTTCCCGCGGCCTGCAGCGGCTCGAGCGCGACGCGCACATCGCGCTCGTCGGCGCGTGTCCATGCGCTGTCACGCTCGTGCGTGAAGCGCTGCCAGAGCTTGATGGCGAAGCGAAAGTCCGGCGCGTGATCGGTCCTGGCGATCCACCCGTCCACCTTCGCCTCGTCCGCGGGCGCATAGAAGGTGGAGTTGATCTCGATGACGTCGAAGTAGCGCGTCATGTACGTGAGCCGGTCGACGCCGCGCAGCATCGGCTTGGGGTAGAGCACGCCGTTCCAGTCGGCGTACGCCCAGCCGGCAGTACCGATGCGGATGCGTCCTCGCGCTGCCTCCTCAGTCATCGTGCGCAGACGCGAGACCCACGTGTGACTCTACGCGTGAGCTAGTGCTCGCCCGAGAGCCGTGTGACGCGTGCGTGCGCATCCTTCACGATCGGCTGCAGCTCCGGATCCGCATCCTTCCACAGATCGGCGAGCTTGAGGTAGCTCTGAATGGCCTTCTGCCGATTTCCCCGCGCCTCGTAGAGCTCGCCCAGTCGCTGATACGTCGCCGCTTCCCGTGTGGCGTCACTGAGAATGGCGAACGAGCCCTTTCGTGATTGCGACTGTTCATAGTAGTAGAGCGCGGAATCCGCCTGGCCGAGCTTCGCGAAATTCGCAGCGATCTCGAATAACCCGCACTGTGTGCAGCCCCAGATCGCCCGCATCGCGCGTTCTCCGGCGATGGCGCCCCGATAGTCGCCGCGCGCTGCCGCAAGATCAGCCATCGCCCCGAGTCGAAAGAAGTTTCCTCTCTGCACGCCGGCCGGAATCAGACGGTCGGACTCGGCGAGCAGTCGCTGCGCTTCGTCGGGACGACCCGCCAGCGCGTACGCCGACGCGAGCGCCGGATACGGACGGTCCATCGGCTCGATGGATGCGAGCGTATGCCTGGCGAGAGCAGAATCCAGCAGGGCCAGGGCGGCAGCCGGATTGTTCCTGTGCCGCAGCTGCAGCTGCGCCAGCGATGCCATCTGGGCGAGATACTCGCCAGGCAGTCCGCGCGCTTCCCCCGCCGCAGCCGCCGCGCGATATCGCTGTTCCGCCAGCGAGAGCTTACCCTGGACTGCGGCCAACGCTGCGCCATCG
>Ga0068853_100004545_pt1 | contig 10768 bp, 11 predicted proteins | sample KBSCornC32_FD_65655 | JGI IMG/M metagenome (GOLD analysis project Ga0068853, IMG submission 65655) | Corn rhizosphere microbial communities from Kellogg Biological Station, Michigan, USA - KBS Corn C3-2 | ecosystem: Host-associated > Plants > Roots > Rhizosphere > Soil ... | reverse complement strand
CCAATATTTAGAAAGTAATCGTATTCTCCCATCAGCAGTTTTTCTCCGATTGGCACTATGGGTGCGCCTTGCCCGCCAAAGGCAACATCCATTGCCCGCAGGTCGGTAACCACCGGTAATTTTGTTTCGGCAGCAATGGCAGCACCATCACCTAATTGTGCGGTCATCTTTTTAGCAGGGATATGAAAAGTAGTATGCCCATGCGATGCGATCAATGCCACCTGGTAATGCAGTTGCCGGTCTTCGATAAACTCATTCACTTTTTGCCCGATATAATGACCATATGCTGCGTGTAACAACTGGTAATCTATTGCGCTTAAATGGATAGCATTTTTGAGTTTTGCAATCCACTCCTCCTCATAAATATAACAGGCAGTTTCCTTTATCTCGTAGCTCCATTTTCCTGCCTGCTCCTGAAATTCTACAAAGGCAATGTCCAATCCATCTAAGGAACTTCCACTCATTAAACCAATAGCCCGGTAAACCATAATCGGATTTTAGATTGTTGATTTTAGATTTTAGATTTGCTTAAATTCAAAAGTACTGTTTTGTAGGATAAGCCTGCACGGCTGGTGTAACCAAAAATCAAAAACCCAACCTCTAAAATGATTGTCAATCTTAGCGAGCAGCATTCTTTAATAAGTAATTGGGTCGCCGAGCTTCGTGATGTTAGTATCCAGGGTGACAGAATGCGGTTTCGTCGTAATCTTGAACGCATCGGAGAAGTAGCTGCTTACGAGATCAGCAAGGTATTACCATTCGAAGAAAAGGAAATTCAAACTCCTCTTGGCATTGCTGTTCATAAAATGCTGAAGGAGCAACCGGTACTTGCTACTATTCTTCGTGCCGGATTGCCATTACACCAGGGAATTTTAAACTATTTTGATAAAGGTGATAATGCATTCATCTCTGCATATCGCAAGCATAATAAAGATGGCAGTTTTGAGATCAGTCTTGACTATGTGTCCTGTCCTGAATTAGAGAATCGTGTCATTATTATTTCTGACCCGATGCTTGCCACCGGTGCCTCATTGGTTAAAACAATTCATTTCTTAAAAGAAGAAGGTCGTCCGAGAGAAATACATATTGTTGCTGCTATTGCCTGTTCTGTAGGCATTGAATATGTATTAAGAGAAGAGCCATCAGTTACGATCTGGTGTGGCGATATTGATGAAGAGCTTACTGCCAAGGGATATATTGTTCCGGGATTGGGTGATGCCGGGGATCTTGCGTTTGGGACGAAAGTCCAGATGTGAGAACCAGTTTTGAGTTCAGCGTTTAGAGTCGGGTCTGAAATTTCGAAAAGGGTCATTTTAATTTAAAATTCCCGCCTTCAAATATCTCTGCTTAAAGATATATTACTAAAGTACTGAATACTAAGCCTTAGGGTGTATACACTAAACCCTGAACCCTGAACGCTAAACTCGTTTAAAGCAGCAATAATTCTACAATTAAGGTCTTAAAAAAGTTGTATTTTTCCATTTCGTACCATTCAGATGCTATAAGATAATCGGTGTAGGAAGGCAATTTCAAAGAAGATAACTACGTTTTGGATTTACGGACATAGGGCTTTGATTATTCATCTGTCTGGAAAGTGAACAAATATTTTAATTGCTGAGATGAAAAAAATTCTTTTTACCCTTACGGTTTGCGTGACGTTTGTAACTATGTCCGTTGCACAAGACCCCAATTTTTCGCAATTCTTTTCTTCACCACTAACATTGAATCCGGCATTGACCGGTAAATTCGATGGGGTATATCGTATCGCGGGCAACTATCGTGACCAATGGCCTACTATTACCAATGCATTTGTAACCAAAACCGCTTCTATCGATTTCGGTATTTTAAAAAATCGTTTGCCCGATATTGATCAATTGGGTGTTGGTATCCTGGGAATGACTGACCGTGCAGGGGATGGCGTTCTCGTTACTAACTCAGCTGGCTTATCATTAGCTTATCATAAAGGACTTGATGAAAATGGATATCACCAGGTAGGAGTCGGTTTTCAGACTACCTATACCAACAAAAGATTAGATGTAACAAAAGTTCAGTTCGCAGATCAGTTAACCCCGCTTGGCTTTACGGGAGTTACCAGCGAGATATTTACCAACAAACAGGTCAATGTCAGCTATGTAGATGTGAACGCCGGTGTTCTTTACAATGGAACTACCAATGGTTACAATAACTTTTATATTGGTGCTTCTATGTATCATATTAACCGGCCCAAAGAAAGTTTCCAGGGTGGTAATTATTTACTTTCTCCAAGAACTACTATCCAGGGCGGAGGTAAAATACCGATCGGTTCTTATAATTTTTTGCATATTTCTGCCATCCATAGCATCCAGGCAAAAGCACATAATACTGTAGCAGGTGGGGCTTTTTCCTACAATGTAAATCAGACAGAAGAAAACCCTGTTAATGTATATATCGGAGCATGGTATCGTTTTAAAGATGCGGCGATCCCTTATGTTGGGTTGGAATTTTCTGGCCTCCATTTCGGTTTTACATATGATGCCAATACATCCAGCCTGAAACCTGCTTCCAATACAAAAGGAGGGATGGAAATATCGATTATTTACATTAAAAAACCAGTGGATCCCAATGCGAAGAAGCTGAATTGCCCAAGATTCTGATATTCTTTCCTTCTTCAATAAAATAATTGCTGAGCAACATCGTTAAGGTGTTGCTTTTGTTTTTTGAAGAATTAAAATATCTTTATAGCCGTTCAGCATTAATTCACACTTCCAAAATCCAACATCGATCCATGAGAAAACTTACCAGCCTAATTGCAATCACCATTTTATTATCGTTAAATGCCGCTTCCCAGGAAGAGTTTGGCTACAACACTACTGATTTAGGTGCGGAATATCAATGGTCGCCTGATGCCAATACCTATAATTTCACAGTAGCATTTAATGCAAAACTCCACAGCTCATTTATATTTCGGGGGGGCTATAGTAATGCAGGGCTACAAAAAACTGCTACCCATAATGGCGAAGAAGGCAGCGGGTTTTCGGGTTCAATAGGCTATCGCTATTTTATTGGAGTGATACCAAAGAGATTTTATATTGGTGCAAGATTTAATCTCTCAATGATGAAAATACATTGGAGTACTTCCCTTACAGAAAGTGATTCAAAACTTACCATACTGCAACCTGCACTCGAAACAGGTTATACGTTTTTGATCAATGAAGTATTCTTTATCACTCCTTATATTGCCGCAGGTCCGCAGGTAATTCTAAAAAAAGAAGGTGCCGCAGTTGATTACGGAGAAGGCTTTCAGCCATTGGCTGGTATAAATATGGGCTTTCGGTTTTAGTTCTCCTGTATTGCTGAGCAATTACCTTATTTTAGCTACCAGCTAACTATGCGAAAGCTTTTCACCAATCTTACATTCTGGGTACTGCTTGCAATTACGGCAGGTATACTCATCGGGCATTTTGCTCCAGACATCGCATTACAGCCTGTTTTATCAAAACCACTAAAAGCAAAAATTCTCGGCCAGGAATTGTCGATAGGTGCCACATTAAGCGAAATGCTTAGCGGTATTTTTATCAGCCTGGTAAAACTGTTCATCAACCCGATCATTTTTCTGACAATCATTACAGGTATTGTCAATATGGGCAATCTGAAAAAAGCTGGTCGTGTGGGTGCAAAGGCTTTGCTTTATTTTGAAATTGTAACCACGTTTGCGTTACTTATCGGTGTTGCTGTTGCCGTACTGATACAACCCGGACATGGTGTTGATACAAGCCATATACAAGGTGGCGATATCTCAAAGTACACAAAAGCAGATGCGTTCAGCTGGTGGTCGTTCCTGAAAAGCAACTCAACATTACAAGTACTTATCGCTGCGCTCATTCTTGGCATAGCATTGAATTATTATAAAGGCCGTAAAGAGATCGTTGATGTTTTGCAAACGGTCTCCCAATATGTCTTTAAAGCATTACATTATGTTATGCTGCTTGCTCCTATTGGTGCGTTTGGGGGGATGGCCTATACGATCAGCAAGTATGGAATTAAAACTTTGTTACCCCTTGCAAAGCTGATGACGACTGTTTATATAACGATGGCTATTTTCATCTTTGTTGTATTATGGCTGATATTGAGACATTACAGGATCAGTATTTTCAGATTCCTAAAATATATAAGACAAGAACTTTTGGTTGTACTCGGCACTTCTTCTTCCGAAGCTGCATTGCCATCATTAATGGAAAAACTGGAACGAATGGGTTGCTCCAAACCTGTTGTAGGTCTGGTTGTACCAACTGGTTATTCATTTAACCTGGATGGCACTACTATCTATTTATCTATGTGTATGATTTTCCTGGCACAGGTCTTTCATGTACACTTAACGTTTGGAGAAATAGTATCGATCATTGGAATTTTGATGATTACCTCAAAAGGTGCAGCGGGAGTAACGGGAAGTGGGTTTATCGTATTAGCCTCTACCCTAACAGCGATAAAAATAATCCCGATTGAAGGTCTTGCATTACTGCTCGGAGTAGATCGTTTTATGTCTGAAGCAAGGGCATTGACAAATTTTATCGGTAATGGTGTTGCCACCATCTTTATCGCCAATAATGAAAAAGAATTTGATCGGGATAAAATGGAGGAAGCGTTCAGATCCTGATATGGGGCTGGCTGCTTAGCGACTCACTTATTCACTTTACCGCTTACAAAAGGATTTCCTTTTATATAAAAACGATAAGGCAATAATGCATCTTCTCCGGCATAATCAACTCCGATTCGGGGTGATGAGCCTATTTCTTTCTTATGGAAGACGAATCCATCATCTGCAATAAACAGTTCTTTACTCTGCAATGAACGGCCACTCGCTGAAGTAAACAAAGCAAGTGCTTTAGATAAATTGCCCGGCCCTCTTGTTAATGAGTGATCCAGTTTCTTTTTACCAACCCTTCGCAGCATTTCATCGATTCCTTTCATTGGTTCTAATCCCCGTAGCAAAATTGCATGCGGTACATCTCTGCCATGCGTTACCACATTAAAAAGATGGTGAATACCGTAGCACAAATAGATGTATGCAATTCCTCCATCAGCATACATCACTTCATTTCGATTCGTTCTTCTTCCCCCAAATGCATGGGAAGCTTTATCAGGAATACCATTGTATGCTTCCACTTCTACTATTCTGCCCGACGTAACAATTCCATCCCATTTTGATACCAATACTTTTCCCAGTAACTCTTTAGCTATTTGTAATACATCATCCCGCTGATAAAAACTATGAGGCAATTTTTGCATATAAATAATTCAACTATTTTTTACTGCCCGACCGGCCATTCACTATTCACCATTCACTATATTTACCCTACAAATTAAGGCTTTGCTCAAAGAAATAGTCATTGCTGTTCAATCGTGGGGAGAGGCCCACCAATTTATCCGCCAGCACAAATTGTTCCGGTGGATCGTTGTTCCCGGTATTATTTATACGCTGCTTTTTATTTTGGGTATGCTCATCTTCTGGCATTCTGCGGATGTCGCAATATCCTGGGTTAGCAGTAAACTTAATGTAGAAACATGGCTGCAAAAAGTATCAAGTACATGGCTTAGCTTTTTATTTGTAATGACAGGAGTAATGATGCGGCTGATATTAGTTTTGTTCTATTTCTCTTTTTTTAAATACCTTATTTTAATTATCGGATCTCCGGTGTTTGCCTATCTCAGTGAAAAAACGGAAGCTATTATTGAAGGCAAAGAACATTCTTTTAACTGGCCGGAATTAAAAAAAGATTGCATCCGCAGTATAAAGCTTGCAATGCGAAATTGTGGCTGGCAATCGGTTTACCTCATTGCACTGATCTTATTATCATTTTTTCCTGTTGTTGGATGGATCACTCCCGTTATCGCATTATTAATGGAGTGCTACTATTTTGGATTTTCTATGCTTGATTATAGTTATGCAAGGGCTAATCTCACTCCTTCTCAAAGCATTGCTTTTACAGGAAGGCATAAAGGTTTGGCTATTGGGAATGGTGTATTATTTTATATCATGCACATTCTTATTGTACTGGCACCGGCTTATGCTATTGTTTCCGCTACATTGAGTGTTCATAAAGTGAAAAACAATTAACAGCATGGCAACCGTATATCTTATACCCTCTTTATTACAAGAAGATGGGCTTCATGTCATTCCCCCGTATATTGTTGACGCAATAAAAAACTGCCAGGTTTTTTATGTTGAGAATGAACGAACCACCCGTCGTTTTTTCAAACAAGTATGGAAAGAAATGGTAATAGATAACTATGAATGGGTGAATATGGCAGATGCTTCTAAAATTACCGGTCAATTTAAAAAAGCATTACAGGAAGGTAAATCGGTTGGAATAGTAAGTGAAGCCGGTTGCCCTGGAGTAGCAGATCCTGGCCAAATACTCATCGACATTGCCCAGCAAATGAATGTTGAGGTAAAACCATTGGTTGGACCAAACTCTATATTGCTTGCATTAATGGCCAGCGGAATGAACGGGCAACAATTTCAATTTTGTGGTTATTTGCCAATTGACGCTACTCAACGAACAAAAGCCATTAAAGATTTAGAGACCGAATCAGCTAAAAAAAATTGTACTCAAATATTTATTGAAACTCCTTACCGGAATAATCAGCTAATTGAATCGCTACTGAAAACCTGCAGCACTTCCACAAAGATCTGTGTCGCCGTTGATCTTACAGGCAAAAACGAATGGATAAAAACAAAGACCGTTGCTGAGTGGCAAAAATTAAAGACGGATATTCATAAACGCCCGGCTATATTCCTACTGGATGCCTCCCGTTAATGCTAGTTTACAGGAATCACACCCGTCACAATATATTTTGTATCTCCTCTCCATGGTAATGAAGCTCTGTATTGTGTGTAAGTCAGCTGAACACAATCATCCTGTAAATTTTTAAGCAGTGTAGCAATGCTATCATTAGCAACAGAAAAAAGGAATTTCTCGGGGTTGGTCATTTGACGGCAACTCAACCACATTTCACCTTCATCGGTTTTAAATATATTTCCTTTCCTTGTTATTTTAATAAGCACTCCTGTCCGTTCTCCTTTGCTATAGCTGTTATAGCAGAACCAGTAAATACTAAAGGCACTCACCAATATAAGTATGATGAAAAAATTCCGGGTAAATCGTTTAAACCATGATCCCTTCTTTTTAGGTGTCTGTGGTTCTAACGGTTGTTCGCTTTGAGGTATATTTTCGCTTTCCATGTAAGTGGGATTAATAACAAAATTTTGCCGTACTAAATCAATAATTATTATACATTTGTGCTTCTATTTACGATAGATTGTAAAGATGAATAATATTTTGACACATACCAAGCAATTCGCCTTTCATGCTCCCATCACAAGTGGGGTGTATGCAGTTGGGTATGACCTGTTTACCTTCTCTCGTCCACGACGTCGTCCTGAATTCTGACAGGACGAACCCTTCACCATGGTCCCTGTCAGTGAATATCCTCCCGATAAAAATTTTTAAGGATTGGTGACCCATATTTTACAATACGTAATTATAAGTGGAAAATCAGCACATAATTGTAAGAATAGCAACGGCTTCAGACAAAGTTTATTCAAAGACCATTACCGATGAAATGGAAGCTTCTGCTGCAGCCAGGGGTACCGGCATTGCCAAACGTTCGCCTGATTACATCGAACAAAAAATAGATGAAGGAAAGGCGGTGATCGCCATAACCGATCAAAATGAATGGGTAGGCTTCTGTTATATCGAAACATGGGGACATGGCGAGTACGTTGCCAACAGCGGATTGATCGTTGCTCCTGCTTTCAGAAAAAGCGGCGTTGCAAAAACCATCAAGAAAAAAATATTCAACCTTTCCCGTCAAAAATATCCGGAAGCAAAGATCTTCGGATTAACTACCGGTTTAGCTGTAATGAAAATTAACAGCGACCTGGGTTACGAGCCTGTTACTTATTCTGAGTTAACACAGGACGAGGATTTTTGGGCCGGGTGTAAAAGTTGCGTCAATTACGAGATCCTGATGAGCAAAGACAGAAAAAATTGTATGTGCACGGCAATGCTCTACGATCCAAAAGATCACTATGAGCCAGAAGAAACAAAAGAATTCTTTTTGAATAAATCAAAAGTACTGGAGCGGCTTCAGCGGATCAAGCAATGGAAATTGCTTCGCCCATTCCTGAAAAAAGATAAAGAGGGTAATGGCGGAGGAAGTAAGCCCAAGTCCTTCTTTCATTATTTTTTCCATTAACAAATATTCAATCAACTGCATATCATGTCAAAAAAAGTTGTTTTAGGTTTTAGTGGGGGTTTAGATACTTCTTTCTGTGTAAAATACTTAAGCGAAGACCAGGACTGTGAAGTACACAGTATAATTGTAAACACCGGTGGCTTTACAGACGAGGAGTTGAAGCAAATAGAACAGCATGCCTATAAACTCGGGGTAAAGACTCATAAGACTGTGAACGCGGTAAAAAGTTACTATTCAGATATTATAAAGTTTCTCATCTTCGGAAATGTATTGAAGAACAACACATACCCGTTAAGTGTTTCTGCAGAAAGATTGAGCCAGGCTTTACATATTGCTGATCATGCAAAAGAATTGAATGCTGATGCAGTGGCGCACGGCAGTACTGGTGCCGGTAACGACCAGGTAAGATTTGATATGATCTTTCACATCATGATACCAGGTGTAGAGATCATTACTCCAATAAGAGATCTGAAGCTGAGCCGTGAGCAGGAGATTACCTATCTCAAAGAGAAGAACGTTGATATGAACTTTGAAAAATCAATGTATTCTATCAACAAAGGTCTTTGGGGAACAAGTGTTGGTGGCAAAGAGACCTTATCATCAAAAGGTTTGTTACCAGAAGAAGCATGGCCGACACAATTAACAAAAGATGGCAGCGAAGAGGTGAAACTGACATTTGAAAAAGGCGAGCTAAAAAAGATCAACGATAAAAAATTCGATCACCCTGCAGAAGCGATTCAATATTTGCAATCCATTGCCGGACCTTATGGCATTGGTCGTGATATACATGTTGGCGATACTATCATCGGTATAAAAGGAAGAGTAGGTTTTGAAGCCGCTGCGCCAATGGTAATTATAAAAGCTCATCATGCATTGGAAAAACATGTATTAAGCAAATGGCAATTACAATGGAAAGATCAGTTGGCACAATTCTATGGCAACTGGCTGCATGAAGGACAGATCCTTGATCCTGTCATGAGAGATATCGAAACGTATCTCGAAAGCAGTCAACGAAATGTGACAGGCGATGTGTTTGTTCAGTTATTACCTTATCGTTTCCAGGTAATTGGTATTGAATCAAAATTTGATCTGATGAACAGCCGTTTCGGAAAATATGGTGAAATGAATACCGGCTTTACCGGAGATGATGTAAGAGGTTTTAGCAAGATATTTGGCAACCAGACATCTATTTATCATTTGGTAAAAACAGATGCCGATGGCAAAAATTAAAATTGGCATAATTGGCGGCGCAGGCTACACCGGTGGTGAGCTGATAAGAGTACTATCAGTTCATCCCCATGCTGAATTAAGTTTTATTCATAGCCGCAGCAATGTTGGCAAGCCTGTTCATGCTGTCCATCAGGATCTGATCGGGGAAACCGAATTGACGTTTACCGGTGATATATCAGATAACATAGATGTGCTTTTTCTTTGCCTAGGTCATGGAGAGTCGAAAAAATTTCTGACTGAAAATAAGATAGCTGATAGAATCAGGGTGATTGACCTGGCAAACGACTTCCGTCTTGCATCACAATCTTCAATCGGGAACAGGCAATTCATTTATGGTTTACCCGAATTGAATAAAGAGAAAATCAAATCAGCACAAAATATTGCAAACCCAGGATGTTTTGCTACCGCAATTCAGGTAGGATTGTTGCCGCTGGCAAAAGCTGGCTTGTTAAGGGATGTGTATACAACTGGTATAACTGGATCTACCGGTGCGGGGCAATCATTATCTGTCACTTCGCATTTCAGCTGGAGAGCCAATAATATTCAGGCTTATAAAACATTAACGCATCAGCATCTTGGTGAAATAGGTGAATCTCTTTTGCAATTGCAACCTGCCAATGATATTGATTTGAGTTTCGTGCCGTGGAGAGGTGATTTTACAAGAGGTATTTTCATTAGCTCTACCATTCATTGCGATCTGAGTTTGGAGGAACTCACTGTTCTGTATAACGAATTTTATAAAGAACAGCCTTTTACTCATGTAAGTAAAGAACCGATCTTTATAAAACAGGTGGTTAATACCAATAAAGCTGTCATTCAATTAGAAAAACCAGGAAGCAAACTGGTAGTTCATTCTGCTATTGATAATTTATTAAAAGGAGCTTCCGGCCAGGCAGTACAAAATATGAACCTGATGTTTGGACTCGAAGAAAAAGCAGGGTTAAAATTAAAGCCCGTCGCATTCTAGCAATGAAAAAAGATCCGCTATATAAACTATTAAAGAAAAGCGAATCTATCGGACTGCTCTGTAATCACTCATCCTGGCACGCTTCGACAGGACAATACAGTTTTCAATCATTAGCTGCCACAGGGAAACTAAAACAGGTCTTTATTCCTGAACATGGCTTATTTGGTGAATTACAGGACCAGGCAAAGCTTGATAACACATCCGTCTATTCCTCTTTCGGTGTAACCATTGAATGGATCTCGCTTTATAATTCAATTGAACAATCGCTGACTGCAACCAATGAACAGCTTTTCAAAATTGACACCCTGATCATCGATATACAGGATGCGGGAA
>Ga0068853_100004544_pt1 | contig 10768 bp, 5 predicted proteins | sample KBSCornC32_FD_65655 | JGI IMG/M metagenome (GOLD analysis project Ga0068853, IMG submission 65655) | Corn rhizosphere microbial communities from Kellogg Biological Station, Michigan, USA - KBS Corn C3-2 | ecosystem: Host-associated > Plants > Roots > Rhizosphere > Soil ... | reverse complement strand
TCTGCCAGACGCTGCTGGACGGGGGACTCGCCGTGCACGCGCCGGGCATCCTGAATCTCTACAGCGGCCAGTTGGGCGTGGCCCTGACGCTGGGCACGGCAGCCGCGGTACTCGATCGCGGCGATTACGCCGATGCAGCCCTGCAGGCCGTCGCCACCATACGCAGGTGGTCGGATGGAGGGCGACGCGGATTCACGTCGTGCGGCGTGTTCAACGGTGCGATGGGCTATGCCTACGTGCTGGCGAACCTCGGAGCGATGCTGCATCGACGCGACCTGGTCGACGAGGCGATTGCAGTGGCGTCGGCCGTTCCGCATGCCTGGCGGCGCGACGGACTCGACGTGGTCGACGGCGCAGCCGGATGCGTTCTCTTTCTCGCCAACCTGCAAGCCTCGCTCGGAACGGATTCGCGAGCGGCGCCGCTGACGTCGGCGTTGGCGACGTTCGCCGAACGCGTTGCCGCGGCGGCGATCGGACGTATCGGCGTCGCCTGGCATGCGCCCGGAGCGCCGGATGGGCTGACCGGCTTCGCGCACGGCGCAGCCGGCTATGCGGCGGCCCTGGCGGTCGCCGGGCAGGTGCTGTGTCGGCCCGACTACTTCGATCTTGCGCGCCAGGCGATCGCCTTCGAGAACAGCCACTACGACGCGAGCAGCGGCCACTGGCGCGACCTGCGCCCCGGCGTTGCCGACGGCTCGCCGTTGTGTGCATGGTGCAACGGTGCCGCGGGCATCTTGCTCGGTCGATGGATCGTGTCCCGTGCCGGGCTCGACGCACCCGACGTTCTTCGCGACATGGATCGGGCCGCCCGGGTCGTGCACGAACGGCGAAGCCGCCACGACTCGCTTTGCCACGGCGATGCCGGTAATCGCGACATTCTCGATCACGTCGGATCATGCGTCGGAACGGCATCCGCGTGGTCGACGCGCGTCGATCGTGCGTCGCTCGACCTCGCCACGTCGCCCGGCCTCGTCGTCGGCGCGGCAGGCATCGCTCACGCCGCGCTGCGCCGAGCATTTCCACGGCGCGTTCCTTCCGTGCTCGCGCTGGAGGTTGCTCCCATTTGACACACCGCGGCGTCCCCGCCTCGTCGGCCGCGGGCGTGCGTCGTTTTCATTCGGTCGACGATCCCAAAGGAGTTCCATCATGAATGTTTCGAAGAAGATCCGTGCGCTGACCGACCGCTCGTTCCGCAACTCGCTCGACGCGGCGCGCCGCGCCGAAGTCGGCGCGCATCCGGCCGGCCCGGTCGAGATCGACGCCAAGGTTCTCGACATGGTCGCCGGTGCGCAGTCGACGCATACGGTCGGCATGCCGGTGGGCACGTTCTCCGGTACCTGCTGCGCGTTCTGACGGCGCGGCCCGCGGCGCTTGCGCCGCGGGCCGTTCCCCGGACCGGGTCGGCGAGGTGGTTCGCAGCGTCACGGTCCCGCGACATCGCCGCATCGGGCGCTCTCGAGCGCGCGTCTTCACACGGGCGCGAGCGTTCTCGCCGTCTGCGGCGCGGGCCGAGTGTGGCGCCCGGCCAGGACGTCCTGGCGCCAGGGTCCGGACGCTCCGCGCCGGAGCCCGGATCCAGCGGCGTGTTCATCGATGGGGCGACCGGACCGCGCGGGCGGCGACCTGCTAAAATGACGGGTTACCCAGCCGCCCCGTCAGGTAGTCCCATGTCCGTCCCCGCCACGCAGATCGAGTCCGCGCTCGTCGACCGCGAGTACACGCTCGAGCACAAGTACACGCGTACCGAAGGCCGCATCTACCTGTCCGGCGTGCAGGCACTGGTGCGCCTGCCGCTCATGCAGCAGATGCGCGACCGGGCCGCGGGCCAGAACACGGCCGGCTTCATCTCGGGCTACCGCGGTTCACCGCTCGGCGGTTTCGACCTCGAGCTGTGGAAGGCGAAGAAGCATCTCGCGGCGTCGAACATCGAATTCACGCCCGGCCTCAACGAAGACCTCGGCGCGACGATGGTGTGGGGCACGCAGCAGGCGAACCTGTTCCCCGGCGCGAAGTACGACGGCGTGTTCTCGATGTGGTACGGCAAGGGTCCGGGCGTGGACCGCTGCGGCGACGTGTTCAAGCACGGCAACGCGGCCGGCACCTCGACGTTCGGCGGCGTGCTCGCGCTCGCGGCCGACGACCATGCCTGCCGTTCTTCGACGCTGCCGCACGGCAGCGAGCTCGAATTCGTCTCGGCGATGATGCCGGTGCTGAACCCCGCCGGCGTGCAGGACATCCTCGACATGGGCCTGCTCGGCTGGGCGATGTCGCGCTTCACCGGGCGTTGGGTGGGCTTCAAGACGATCGCCGAGACGGTCGAGTCGTCGGCGTCGGTCAACGTCAATCCGCACCAGCTCGACATCGTGCTGCCGGAGGACTTCGCGCTGCCCGCGGGCGGCCTCAACATCCGCTGGCCGGATCCGCCGCTGAACCAGGAGATGCGCCTGCACCAGTACGCGGTGCAGGCCTCGCAGGCGTTCGCGCGCGCGAACCGCATCGACCGCGTCGTGCTCGATTCGCCAAAGGCGCGCCTGGGCATCGTCACCACCGGCAAGAGCTACCTCGACGTGCTTCAGGCGCTCGAGTACCTCGGCATCAGCGCCGCGATGGCGCGCGACATCGGTATCCGCGTCTACAAGGTCGGCATGACCTGGCCGCTCGAACCGATCGGCATCCGCGAGTTCGCGCGCGGCCTCGAGGACGTCATCGTCGTCGAGGAGAAGCGTTCCTTCATCGAGTCGCAGATGAAGGAGTACATGTTCAACTGGGACACTCGCCCGCACATCGTCGGCAAGTACGACGAGGAAGGGAACTGGATCCTGCCGTCGACGAACGAACTGACGCCGGCGATGATCGCGCTGGTGATCGCCAAGCGCCTCGGCCGCTTCTTCACCAGCGAGGCGATGACCTCGCGCGTCGCGTGGATCGAGGCGAAGGAAAAGGAACTCACGCTGCCGCGCGCGAACTTCCCGCGTGCCGCGCACTACTGCTCGGGCTGCCCGCACAACACCTCCACCGCGGTGCCGGAAGGCTCGCGCGCGCTCGGCGGCATCGGTTGCCACTACATGGTCACCTGGATGGACCGGCGCACCGACACCTTCACGCAGATGGGCGGCGAAGGCGTCACCTGGTGTGGCCAGGCGCCGTTCACCGAGACCAAGCACGTGTTCCAGAACCTCGGTGACGGCACGTACTTCCACTCCGGCTCGCTGGCGATCCGCCAGTCGATCGCGGCGAAGGTCAACATCACCTACAAGATCCTCTACAACGACGCCGTCGCGATGACCGGCGGCCAGCCCGTCGACGGCACGCTCACCGTGCCCGACATCGCGCACCAGGTGCGCAGCGAGGGCGTGCAGACGATCATCGTGATGTCCGACGACATCGCCAAGTGGAGCCAGCCGGAGATCTTCCCGACCGGCGTCGAATTCATCCACCGCGACGAACTCGACGCGGTGCAGAAGCGCCTGCGGGAAGTGCCGGGCGTGTCCGTGCTCATCTACGACCAGACCTGCGCGACCGAGAAGCGCCGCCGCCGCAAGCGCGGCAAGATGGTCGACCCGAACAAGCGCATCTTCATCAACTCGCTCGTCTGCGAAGGCTGCGGCGACTGCGGCGAGAAGTCGTTCTGCGTGTCGGTGTTGCCGAAGGACACCGAGTACGGGCGCAAGCGCGAGATCGACCAGAGCAACTGCAACAAGGACTTCTCCTGCGTGAAGGGCTTCTGCCCGAGCTTCGTCTCGGTCGTCGGCGGCGGCCTCAGGAAGAAGAAGGGCAAGGGCGCGGTCGACTTCTCGGCGCTGCCGTCGCCGGCGTTCGCGAGCGACCTCGCGCAGCCGTGGAACATCCTCGTCACCGGCATCGGCGGCACCGGCGTCGTCACGATCGGCGCGCTGATCGGCATGGCCGCGCACCTCGAAGGCAAGGGCGGCACCGTGCTCGACCAGACCGGCCTCGCGCAGAAGGGCGGCGCGGTCACCTGCCACCTGCGCATCGCGAAGACGCCGGCGGACATCCACGCGGTGCGCATCGCCGCGGGCGAGGCCGACCTCGTGCTCGGCTGCGACATGGTCGTGGTCAACGACTACTGGGCGCTGTCGAAGATCCGCGCCGGGCGCGCGCGCGTCGTGCTGAACAGCTACGAGGCGATGCCCGGCACGTTCACCACCAAGCCGGACATGCAGTTCCCGGCGCAGGGCATCATCGACGCGGTGCGCACCGCGCTCGGCGGTGAATCGCCCGAGGTGGTCGACGCGACCGAGCTCGCGACCGCGCTGCTCGGCGACACGATCGCGGCGAACCTGTTCATGCTCGGCTACGCCTGGCAGAAGGGCTGGGTGCCGCTCTCGCACGACGCGCTCATGCGCGCGATCGAGCTCAACGGCGCCGCGATCGAGATGAACAAGGCCGCGTTCGCGTGGGGCCGCATGGGCGCGCACGACATCGCGAGCGTGCGCGAAGCCGCCGGCATCGCGCCGCACCGCACCTCGGGTGCCATGCCGCTCGCGCTGCCGTCGCGCAGCGTCGCCGCCGATCCGCTCGACGACGCGACGCTGAGCACGAGCCTCGACGAGCAGGTCGCGCGGCGCGTGAAATTCCTCACCGGCTACCAGAACGCGGCCTACGCGGCGAAGTACAAGGCGCTCGTCGACAAGGTGCGCGCGGCCGAACAGGCGAAGGCACCGGGTTCGGGCAAGCTCGCCGAAGCGGTCGCGCGCTACGCATTCAAGTTGATGGCGTACAAGGACGAGTACGAGGTCGCGCGCCTGTACACGAGCGGCGAGTTCGAACAGCGCATCAAGGACACGTTCGACGGCGACTACAAGCTGCACTTCAACCTCGCGCCGCCGCTGTTCGCGAAGAAGGACGCAGAGGGCAAGCTGCGCAAGGCCGAGTACGGGCCGTGGGTGTTCTCCGCGTTCCGCCTGCTCGCGAAACTGCGCGGGCTGCGCGGCAGCGCGCTCGACGTGTTCGGCTACACCGCCGAGCGGCGCATGGAGCGCCGCCTGATCGCCGACTACGGCAAGACCGTCGACGAACTGCTCGCCGGCCTCTCGCCCGGCAATCTCGCGCTCGCGGTCGACATCGCCTCGGTGCCCGAACAGATCCGCGGTTACGGCCACGTCAAGGAACGCCACCACGCCGCCGCGATGAAGCGCCAGGACGACCTGCTCGCGGCCTGGCGCAATCCGCTCGGTTCGCGCGTCGCCGCCTAAGGCCGACCGGCCGCGCCGGCGTGCGCGCCGGCACGGCGGTCGCACGCGCCGCCCGGCGCTTCGGCGTCGCGCGTCGTCGTCCCGTGCTGGACGCCGATGCGTCGATGCGTGCACCATGCAAGGTTGGACTGCTCCGGTCATCCGCATGGACGAGACCACCTTCCGCGATCTGCTGGCGCGCCACTGGACCACGCTGTTCGATCCGCACACGATCGAGAAGGGCGCGGACTACCTGCGGCGCGGCTATGTGCTCGGCGCGCACTACGAGGCCGGTGACGGCGAGGGCGCGCTGGTCGGCATGGTCGAGGGCACCGCGCGCGATCCGTACGCGGCCGGCGTGCGCCTCAAGTGGGACGGGCAGAACGCGCGGCTCGACAGCTACTGCACCTGTCCGCTCGAGTTCGAATGCAAGCACGTCGCCGCGACCGTGCTGTACGAACTCAAGGGCAAGCCGGCCGGGCAGCCGCGCACCGAACTCGAGCCGCCGACGCCGCAACTCGGCGCGTGGAAGGCATGGCTCGACGGCCTGCGCGCGCCGAGCGGCGATGCGCGCCTCGCGCGCGCGAACGACGACGCGCGCGGCGCGCGAGCGAACGACTCGGAAGGGTCGGTCTGCGCGATCATGCTGCGCGCGGACAACAGCCATCCGCTGCCGTCGCTGCAGGCGCAGGTCGTGCGCGTGAAGCCGGGCAAGAAGGGCGGCTACGCGACACCGCAGCCGCTGCAGCCCTCGTGGGCCGATCCGGCGCCGTGGAGCGGCCTCGATGCCGACACGTTCCAGCTCGTCGCGGGCCTGCGCATGCGCGCGCCCGCGTTCGGCGGCAGCGGCGGCTGGTTCCAGCTCGCCAGCGGTGGCGACGAGCCGCTGCTCGAAACGCTGCTCGGCGCGCTGCCGTGCTTCTTCGAAAAGGCGTCCGCGGGGCGCCTCGTGCATGGTCCGCTGCGCGCGTTGCGCATCGGCTGGGAAGCGCGCGACGACGGCACGCAGAAGCTTGCGCTGAGCGTCGACGGTGCCGCCGCGAAGACGCGCCTGTTGCGTGTCGGCGGCCTCTGGTATTTCGATCCCGTCGCGCGCGAACTCGGTCGCATCGACGGCAATACGCGCCTCGCCGAAGCGGTGCTGCGCGCGCCGCCGCTGCTGCCCGAGCAGGTGCCGCTGCTGATGGAGCGCTGGCGCGACACGCCGCTGCTCGCCGCGTTGCCGCCGCCGCTGGAGACCGCGGTCGAGCGCCGCACAGTCGCGCCGGTGCCGGTGCTCACCTTGCGCGCGGCGCCCGCGGTGACCGCGGCCGGCGCGCGTTACCAGGCCGGTTTCGCGCGCCTCGGCTACGACTACGGTGGCGTGCGCCTGCCGATGTTCCCCGCGCCGGCGCGCGAACGCCGCCGCGTCGGCGAACGCGTGGTCGAGATCGCGCGCGATCGCGCCAGCGAAGTCGCCGCGAGCGATCGCCTCGAGGAAGTCGGCCTCGTGCCCGCCGAGACGCTCGGCCGCCTGCCCGGCGTTCCCGCCGACGCGGCCACCGACAACGATTTCGTGCTCGAGCACGGCCGCGGCCAGGTCGGCGGTGCCGACCAGTTGTTCGCGCTCGCACCACGCCTGCGCGACCTCGGCTTCCGGCTCGAATCCGACGAGGGCTTCCCGTTCGCGCTGCTCGACGAGCCGAGCGACTGGTACGCCGAAGTCGACGAACAGACCGGCAATCCGTGGTTCGACCTGCGCCTCGGCATCGACGTCGGCGGCGAACGCATCGACCTGCTGCCCGTATTGCACCGCCTGCTCACCGATCCCGCGTTCCCGCTCGTCGCGCGCAAGGGCGAGCCCGAGGACGCGATGTGGCTGGTGCCGCTCGACGCGCGCCGGCGCGTGCCGCTGCCGCTGGCGAAACTACGCGCGTTGATCGCGCCGCTGCTCGAATGGCTGCAGGTACCGCTGCGCGAGGACGATGGCGCGCTGCGCCTGCGCCGCGCGCAGGCGGACGTGCTCGAGAAGGTCGCGAGCGGCATCGAGCGGCCGTGGCGAGGCGGTGAACGCCTGCGCGCGCAACTCGAACGCCTGCGCGCGCCGCGCGAGCCCGCGTGCGAGCCGGAAGGCTTTCGCGCGACCTTGCGCGGCTACCAGCGCGACGGGCTCGCCTGGCTCGGCTTCCTCGCCGACGCGGGCCTCGGCGGCATCCTCGCCGACGACATGGGCCTCGGCAAGACGGTGCAGGTGCTCGCCCACCTGCTCGCCGAGAAGCGTCGCGAGCGGCTCGACCGGCCAGCGCTCGTGCTGGCGCCGACCAGCCTCGTCGCGAACTGGGCCGACGAAGCCGCGCGGTTCGCGCCCGACCTCGACGTGCTCGTCGTGCACGGGCCGGAGCGGCACGGGCTGCATGAAGCGATCCCGCAGCACGACCTCGTCATCACGACCTACCCGTTGCTGCTGCGCGACCGCGACGCGCTCGTCGCGCACGCGTACTCGGTGCTCGTGCTCGACGAGGCGCAGGCGATCAAGAACGCGAAGAGCCAGGCCGCCAGGCTCGTGCGCGAGATCGACGCGCGCCAGCGCATCGCGATGACCGGCACGCCGCTGGAGAACCACCTCGGCGAACTGTGGGCCGAGTTCGACGCGGTCGAGCCGGGCCTGCTCGGCGACGAGAAGCATTTCACGCGTTTCTTCCGCACGCCGATCGAGAAGCACGGCGACGTCGAGCGGCGCGAGCGGCTGAACCGGCGCATCGCGCCGTTGCTGCTGCGCCGGCGCAAGGAGGACGTGCTGTCCGAGTTGCCGCCGAAGACCGAGATCGCGCGACGCATCGAACTCGAGGGCGACCAGCGCGAGCTGTACGAGACCCTGCGCCTGACCCAGCACGAGCGCGTGCTCGACGAAGTGCGCCGGCGCGGCCTCGCGCAGAGCGGCATCGTCGTGCTCGACGCATTGCTCAAGCTGCGCCAGGCCTGCTGCGATCCGCGCCTGGTCAAGCTCGAAGGCGCGCGCGGCGTGCTGGGCTCGGCCAAGCTCGAGTACCTGCTCGACCTGCTCGGCAGCCTGGTCGAGGAAGGTCGGCGCGTGCTCGTGTTCAGCCAGTTCGCCGAAATGCTAGGGCTCGTCGCGCACGCGCTCGACGAACGTGGCCTGGCCTACCAGAGCCTCACCGGCGACACGCCGGGCACGCAACGCGCGGCACTGGTCGAACGCTTCCAGGCCGGCGAAGTGCCGGTGTTCCTGATCAGCCTCAAGGCCGGCGGCGTCGGCCTCAACCTCACCGCGGCCGATACCGTGATCCATTACGACCCGTGGTGGAATCCCGCGGTCGAGGCGCAGGCGACCGACCGCGCGCACCGCATCGGCCAGGACAAGCCCGTGTTCGTCTACAAGCTCATCTGCGCGGGAACGGTCGAAGAAAAGATCCAGGGCCTGCAGCAGCGCAAGGCGGAACTCGCGCGCGCGGTGCTCGAAGGCGGCAGCACGCAGGCGTTGCGCTTCGACGACGCCGACGTCGCCGAGTTGTTCGCGCCGCTGTAGCGGGCGGCCGCGCCGCCTCGTCGCAGAAAGTCAGGACGCGTAGCCACGCGATGCCGGATCAACCCCGATCGGCAACAAGTCGATGTACTCGAAGCGCCCTTCGCGCAGCACGCGCTCGCCGCGCTCGATTGCCAGCGGCGCCTGGAACAACGGACTGTCGTGCACGCAGGTGTGGAATTCACCGTTCTCGCCACACGGGTCGCATGAATCGGGCAGATCCGACAGCAGGCGCGCGTCGTAGTTTCGACCACAGTAGTCGGCGTCCAGCTGGCTGGTGTCGACGCAGCACAGGATCGCGCGATGGCCGCGCGCGACGAACGTGCGTGCGATGCGCGCGGTGTCCTCGCCCCAGAGCGGGAAAACGCCGCGCCAGCCGCGTCGCGCGAGCAACGCCTCGCGGTATGCGCGCACGTCCGCGAGGAACAGGTCGCCGAACGCGATCGTGTCGAGCGCTGCGGTACCGGCCTGCGCCCGCGCGAGTGCATCGGCGAACGAGGCCTCGTAGGCGTCATTGTCCGCTCGCGGCGCAATCACCGCCTCGAACAGCGGCACGCCGAGCGCGTCGGCCTGCGCATGCAGGATCTGCCGGCGCACGCCATGGATACTGATGCGGTCGTATTCGCCGGTCACGGTCGTCAACAGGCCCGCGACGCGCCAGGCCGGATCGCCGAGCAGGCGTTCGAGCACCAGGGTGGAGTCCTTGCCGCCGCTCCAGCCGACCAGGACCGGCGTGCTCATCGCCGGCGCCGCCACAGCAGGATCCGGTTGTTCGCCGGCATCGTGACGTCGTCGACGCGGACGAAGCCGGCCGCGCGCGCGAGCGCCTCGATCGCGGCGACGTCGCGCAGCCCCATGTGCGATGCGCGCGCCTTCAGCGACGCATCGAACGCCGCGTTGCTGTCGCTGGTGTAGCGGTCGTCGACGTTGAATGGTCCGTAGATCGCGAGCTTGGCGTCGTCCGACGCCAGCGCCGGCAGCGCGGAGAACAATGCCTCGACGTCGCGCCACGCCATGATGTGCAGCGTGTTGGCGCTGAACAGCGCGTCGAACGGCCCGGGTGGCCACGGGCCGGCGGCGACGTCGAGTTCGAGCGGCCCCGGCGTGTTAGGCAACGCGGCTTCGGCGAGCCAGGCCCGGATGCCGGCGAGGTTTTCCGCACGATCCGATGCCTGCCATTCGAGCGCCGGCATCGCCGCGGCGAAGTACGCCGCGTGCTGGCCGGTTCCGCTGCCCACCTCGAGCACGCGGCGGCGGTCGGCGAAGAATCCGCGCAGCACACCGAGGATCGGGTCGCGGTTGCGCTCGCAGGCGGCCGAATACGGTTTGTCATCCATCGCGCCAGTGTGCCCGACATCGCGCGGGCGTGCCCGGGCCTGCGCGGCACGACAGCGCTGTGCGATGCTTGCGCCATCCCGGCAACGATCGTCACGCATGCTCAACCGGCTCTGGCTCGGCTTCTTCCTGACCGCAGCGATCGCCGGCCTGGCGCAGTGGCTGGTGGGCGGCAATGCCGGTGTGTTCGCCGCGATGGTCGCCAGCCTGTTCGACATGGCGAAGCTGTCGGTCGAGGTGATGATCCTGTTGTTCGGCACGCTTACCCTCTGGCTCGGCTTCCTGCGCATCGCCGAACGCGCCGGCCTGATCGACCTGCTCGCGCGCGCGCTCGGCCCGTTGTTCGCGCGCCTGATGCCGGAGGTGCCGCGCGGTCATCCGGCGATCGGCCTGATCACGCTCAACTTCGCCGCGAACGTGCTCGGGCTCGACAATGCGGCGACACCGATCGGCCTGCGCGCGATGCGCGAGCTGCAGACGCTCAATCCGAGCACCGATACGGCGAGCAATGCGCAGATCCTGTTCCTCGTGCTGAATGCGTCGTCGCTGACCCTGCTGCCGGTTTCGATCTTCATGTACCGCGCGCAACAGGGGGCGCACGATCCGACCCTCGTGTTCGTGCCGATCCTGCTTGCGACCAGCGCATCGACGCTGGTCGGGCTGCTCAGCGTGGCGTTCGTGCAGAAGCTGAAGCTGCGCGATCCACTGGTGCTGG
>Ga0068853_100004539_pt1 | contig 10774 bp, 9 predicted proteins | sample KBSCornC32_FD_65655 | JGI IMG/M metagenome (GOLD analysis project Ga0068853, IMG submission 65655) | Corn rhizosphere microbial communities from Kellogg Biological Station, Michigan, USA - KBS Corn C3-2 | ecosystem: Host-associated > Plants > Roots > Rhizosphere > Soil ... | reverse complement strand
TCGTGGACGGCGTCGGCCTCGACGTGCTCGTCGTAGAAGTCGGTTGCCTCGCGATCGAAGCCGAGGCGGCGCAGCGCGTTGCCGTAGCGGCGGTTGGGCAGCGAGGAGGTCATCTCGAACATCGCCAGGTGCCCGACGATCGCCCCACGCCGCTCGCCGCGCAGGCCGAGCGCCGACATCAGGTTCACAGTCGCCAGCGTCTCGCCCGGCACCCGGTCCAGATAGGCGTTCTCCCGATCGTCGAGGCCGAGCGCCCGCATCGTCTTGGCGAAGAGGGCCGAGTGCATGCGCTCGGGGCGACCGCTGCCGTACTCGTCGTTCTGCACCTCCAGTAGGGCCGTCTTCGGCGCTCCGGTCAGGCGCGGGATCGCCCAGCTGTGGGGATCGGACTCCTTCAGCTGGTAGAGCGAGCGGTGGACGACGAACTCGCGGAATTCCTCCAGCCCGGCGGTGGTCTCGAGGTAGCGCGAGAGAGAGACGCCCTCGTCGGCCGCCTCCAGGCGAAAGAGCTCCTCGCCAACTCGCCGGGGGTCGACCGCCTCAAACGGTGCCAGCCTCGCTTCCAGCGAGCCGAGGAAGGCCGCTTCGAGCTCGGCGCGGATCGCCAGCAGCGTGGGGTCCCACTCCCAGCCGGGGTCGACCCCGTCAAAGCCGCGGTAGTGCAGCTCGAAGGCGAGGTAAAGGCCAAGCTGCAGGTCGTCGTCGCCAAGCGGGTCCTCGACCCCGGCAACCGCATCGGCAACCTCCTCGATCGCGTCCTCCGCGCCTGCCACGCCATGGGGGGCGGAGAGAAGCTCCGCAACCCGCTCGGAGATCGGGCCCGACATCGGGAGCAGGAGGCGAGCCTTCTCTCCGACGCTGACCATGGACGTCGAGTTCCCGGCGGCTCGCCGGGGCAAACTCGTCGCCGCCGAGGGGCTCACCGGGGCTGGCTCCGCAGCCCCGCCCGCTTGGCGAGGAGCATCCGTCGTGCAGTCGGAAAGGTCACCGGCTCCAGCGCCCGGTCGCAGTGCGGGCATTTGCCGGCGACGCCGATCGCGCTGTTGCGCCGCGTCACGAAATAACAGTTGTGGCATGCAACCAGCGCACCCATCTTGCTTACCTCCGTCAGGTTCAGGTCGGGCGCTTTGGCGGCGCCTCTCGGCTCGGGGGCCGAACCCAACGCGCCGCGAAACGGCGGAAGTGAGCGGCGCTGCTGGAAGTCAGGAAAGTCGCTGGTGCGCCCGTCCCTTTCTCGCCCGAATAGCTACCCCAGGCCGGCGCTGGCAAACCAAATGAGCGGCAATCGAGACCTCCCGGCGACCGCCGTTTAGCTCCCTCGCCTCGGGGAAGCTGTTGGTCTCCCGACAAAGCTGAGGAGGAACCCGATGGAGTCATCGCACCACAAGCCGCTGGCCGTCGTCACCGGCGCCTCGAGCGGGATCGGCTACGAGCTGGCCAAGGTCTTCGCCGAGGAGGGATTCGACCTGCTGATCGCGGCTGAGGACGCCGAGCTGACCACCGCCCTCGACCAGCTGAAGGGCTCGGGGGCTAACGTGGAAGCCCACCGCGTCGACCTCGCCACCGAAGCCGGGGTGATCGAGCTCTACCGCCATATCCAGGGAACCGGCCGGCCGGTCGACGCCCTCGCGCTCAACGCGGGCATCGGCGCCGGCGGCGCCTTCGCCACCGAAACCGAGCTGGCCGACGAGCTGAAGCTGATCGACCTCAACGTGCGCAGCACCGTCCATCTCTGCAAGCTGGTGGTGGCCGACATGGTCGAGCGCGACGAGGGACGCATCCTCTTCACCTCGTCGATCGCGGCGACGATGCCCGGCCCCTTCCAGGCCGTCTACAACGCTTCCAAGTCCTTCGTCCAGTCCTTCGCCCTGGCGATTCGCAACGAGTTGAAGGACACCGGCATCACGGTCACCTCGCTGATGCCGGGCGCAACGGAGACCGAGTTCTTCGAACGCGCTGGGATGGAGGACACCGAAGTGGGTGCCGGCGAGAAGGACGACCCGGCCGAAGTCGCGCGTCAGGGATTCGATGCCCTGATGGCAGACGAGGAGAGGGTCGTCGCCGGCGCCCTCAAGAACAAGGTCCAGGTCGCTGCCGCTCGGGTCCTGCCCGACAGCGTCAAGGCCGAGAAACACCGCGAAATGGCCGAACCCGGCTCGGCTGAGGATTGAACGCAGTTCAGCTGAGCAAGGCCCCGACCGGGCTGCCCCCGGGTCCGGATGAGGCGGTCCTGCCTGCGACGCTGTGCTTCGGGCGGGACCCGCTCGGCGTTCTCGCCGACTGCAAGCGGATCTACGGCGACGTCTTCACGCTGCACCTCGCCTTCGCCGGCGAGGCGGTCGTCGTCGCCGACCCCGGCGCGGTCGTCGAGCTGCTCGATACCGATCCCGGGCGCGCCGAAGCCGGGGCCGGTCGCCGCGCGATCCTGCCGATGGCCTCGCCGCGCTCCGTCCTCGGCGGCGACGGCGAGGTCCATCGGCGCGCTCGCGCCCGCCTCGCGGCGACGTTCGCCCCCGAGGCGATGGCCGCGCGCGAAGAGGCGATGGCGGCGATCGCCGAGCGGCACGCCGCCCGCTGGCCGCGCCGCCGGCCGGTTCAGCTTCTCTCGCGGATGCGCACGCTGGTCGACGACGTCTTCGTCCGCCTTCTCCTCGGCGTCACCGACGATGCCCGCGCCGAGCGGCTGGGCAACGCCCTGGGAGCGATGCTGAGGGTCCCCGGCAACCCTCCCCTGCCGCCGCCCGGGGAGGGCGAAGGTCCGCTCGGCGCCGGCGTCGCTGCCCTCTTCGAGCATCGCCGCGCCCCGCTGCGGCGGGAGCTCGCGGCCGAGATCGAATCGCGGCCCGCGGGCGGCTCGGGCGACGACGACGTGATCGACTGCCTGCTCGCGGCCGAGCCCCGGCCCTCGCTCGAGGAGATGCTCGACGAGGTCGAGACCCTGCTGATGGCGGCGCAGGAGCCGCCCTCTATCGCGCTGACCTGGTTGCTCGACGTCCTCGCTCGTCACCCCGAGCTCGCCGCGGACTACCTCGCCGCAGGCCCGGGCTCGCCCCTGCGCGAGGCGGTCCTGCGCGAGAGCCTGCGCCTGCGACCCTCGGCATCCTCGGTCCTCCGCCGCCTGCGCGAGCCGCTGCGGGTGGGCGAGTACGAGCTACCGGCCGGCACGAGCACGATGGTGCCGCTGCCGCTGGTCCACCGCGACCCCCGCTTCTTCGAGCGCCCCGAGGCGTTTCGACCCGAGCGCTGGCTCGGCGCCGGGGAGCCGCCGCCGGTCTTCCTGCCCTTCGGCGACGGCGCCCGCCGCTGCCTGGGCGAAGCGCTCGCCCGCGCCGAGGTCGCGGCGATCGTCCCGACGCTGCTGCGAGCGCTCCGGCTGACCCCGCTCTGGCCGCGGCGCGAGCGAATGGTCCTGCGCGGCACCGTCCTCGTCCCGCACCGCATCGTGCCCGTTCTCGTTTCCGATCGCGCTCGCTTTTAGCCCGGCCCAGGCGGGGTAACGGCACAGACCGACCTCTCCACCCCAGGCAAAGGACTTGACGATGAAGGCACTCACTTTTCACGGCAAACGCGACGTTCGCGTCGACGAGGTGCCCGATCCGCGGATCGAGGAGCCGACCGACGCGATCGTGCGCATCACCTCGACCGCCATCTGCGGCTCGGACCTGCACCTCTACGAGGTGCTCGGCATGTTCATCGAAGAGGGCGACATCCTCGGCCACGAGCCGATGGGGATCGTCGAGGAAGTCGGCTCGGCAGTCACCCAGATCAAAGCGGGCGATCGGGTCGTGATCCCCTTCAACATCTCCTGCGGCGAGTGCTGGATGTGCAAGCAGCAGCTCTACGCCCAGTGCGAGACGACCCAGAACCACGAGAAGGAAAAGGGCGCCTCGCTCTTCGGCTACACCAAGCTCTACGGCGAGGTGCCGGGCGGCCAGGCCGAGTACCTGCGCGTCCCGCAGGCCCACTTCGGCCCGATCAAGGTGCCCCAGAACGGCTCTCCCGACGAGCGCTACCTCTTCCTCTCCGACGTGCTGCCGACCGCCTGGCAGGCGGTCGAATACGGGGCGATCCCCGAAGGCGGCAGCGTCGCGGTCTTCGGCCTCGGGCCGATCGGGCAGATGAGCGCGCGGATCGCCCTGCACCAGGGCGCCGAGCAGGTCTTCGGGATCGACCGGGTCCCCGAGCGCCTCGAGATGGCCAGGCGTCACGGGATCGAGGCGATCGACTTCGAGCAGCACGACGACGTCTCCGCGGTGCTGCGCGAGAGCACCGGCGGGCGCGGCCCCGACAGCGTGATCGAGGCGGTCGGGATGGAGGCCCACGGCGCCCCGCTAGGGAAGATGGCGCAGTCGATGGCCGGGCTGCTGCCCGACAACGTAGCCGCCAAGCTGATCGAAAAAGCGGGCACCGACCGGATGGCGGCCCTGCTGGCCGCGATCGACAGCGTCCGCCGCGGCGGCACCCTCTCGATCTCCGGCGTCTACGGCGGCATGGTCGACCCGATGCCGATGATGCAGCTCTTCGACAAGGGCGTGCAGGTGCGCATGGGCCAGGCTCACGTGCGCCGCTGGACCGACGAGATCCTGCCCCTACTCGAAGGCGAGGAGGATCCGCTCGGCGTCGATGACCTCACCACCCACCAGCTGCCGCTGAGCGAGGCGCCGGGCGCCTACGAGATGTTTCAGAAGAAGGAAGACGGCGCGATCAAGGTTGTGCTCAAGCCCTGAGCGGGCGGTTCCGTCGCGGCCGCCCCCGATGATGGGGGCGTGTCGCGGGTGGAGACGGCCAAGCAGCGGGCCGAAAACGAGATCGAGTTCTCGCGCATCGTCGCCTTCAGCGACGGCGTCTTCGCGATCGCGATCACGCTGCTGGTCCTGCAGCTGGGGGTGAGGCCGGGCGTCACCGACCACGAGCTCGGCAAGGCGCTCTGGAACGAGCGCCAGGACCTCTTCGCCTACGCGATCAGCTTCGCCGTGATCGGCCGCTTCTGGCTCGTCCACCACCGCTTCTTCGGCGACGTCACCGGCTTCGACGGGCGCCTGATCGTGCTCAACCTCTTCTACCTCGCCTGGATCGTGCTGATCCCCTTCAGTAGCCAGATCCTCGGCGATCACGGCGGCGCCGAGGCCGCCGTGATCCTCTACGCCGCCAACATGGTCGGCGTGATCCTCGCCGGCGTCTGGCTTTTCGCCGACGCCAGGCGCGCCGGCCTCAGCCGGGTCTCGGCCGAGCAGGCGAGGGCGGGAGAGCGCTCGGCCCTGGCGATCGCCGCGATCTTCCTGCTCTCGATCGTCCTCGCTCTCTTCAGCCCGGCGCTCGCCACCTACGGCTGGCTCGCCCTCTTCTTCGTCCCGATCGCCGGCCGGGCGCTCGGCAAAGCCGGTTAGCCCGGCGCTGTTTCGCGCATTTCCTGATCGGACGAGGGCTGCATCCCGCTGCAGACCGGGCAGCTCGCCTCCGGCACGACCGGCTCCCGGTCGACCGCCATCGTGCGCAGGTCGTACATGTGGCCCACGCCCAGGGTCGAGGGCCTGGCCAGGCCCGTTATGTGGTGCATGATGTCGAGCCCGACTTGGCCGCCGATCATGCTGCAGGCTGGCCCGAGCGTGGCCGCCGGGGAGCCTTTGCCGCGTTGCTGTTCGACCGCGATGTCGTAGAGCGGGAAGGTGCGTCGGTAGGCGATCTCCTGGCAGGAGAAGCAGCCGGTCACGCCGGGCACGTAGAGCGGCCCGACCCGCGCCACAGGCGGGAAGTGGCTCATCGCGATGAAGGGGATGCGGGCGGCGAAGCAGGCCGAGTTGATCCAGCGCTCGATGTCGTGCGCCGGCCAGTCGCAGGCGTCGATCACCAGGTCGTAGCCCGCGATCGTCTCGGAGATCGCCGCTTCGCTGTCGAGCTTCTGCACGCGCGGCTCGAGCTTGATCGAGGAGTTGAAGTCGGCCAGTCGCTCGGCCGCCGCCTCGGCCTTGTAGCAGCCGATGTCCGACTCGGAGTAGAGGACCTGGCGGTTGAGGTTGCTCAGCTCGACGCGGTCGAAGTCGAGCAGCAGCATCTCGCCGATTCCGCAGCAGGCCAGGTTCAGCGCCACCCAGCCGCCCAGCCCGCCGACGCCGAGCACGGCGATGCGAGCGTTGGCAAGCCGTTCCTGGCACTCGGCGGCCGTCGGCCCCGTGGTGATGTCGCTGAAGTAGCGGAGCTGGCGGTCGAGGCGCTCGACCACGGCCTCGGGGATCCCGTCGTCGTCGGCGGCGTCCTCGACGACGCCGAGCTCCTCGAACTGGGCGAGCAGGTCGCCGACCTCGTCGACGCCGAACTCCTCGATCAGCTCCTCTTCGGTCTTGGTCCCGTCGAGGGCGGCGAGCAGCCGCCGTCCCTGTCGATCGGGGTTCTCGATGTGTATGTCCGCTCCCGAGCTGGGTCGGAGCAGGTAGACGTCGCCATTCGGCGTTTCCATTCGCTGCGTGGTGCGCTTGAGCCGGGGTCTTTGCATGAGTGCCCACCTCCTATGGGTACGCTTGAGACCGCCCTATTGCTCAAATTAGTTTCAAATAATGTCTAAATCCCCGTATTGAGTGGAGGTTTTGCCGCAGGGAGCGCCCCATCTCGGCTCTCCCTCCGCACCGTCAGAGGGGTCTCGGCTAGCGGGAAAGCTCGTTGGCCCGCAAGAAGACCGCGTCCAGCATCGGCTCGGTGAGCCGCCCCGTGAAGGTGTTCTGCTGGCTGGGGTGGAAGCAGCCGATCAGCGTCCAGCGCCCCACGGATGCCTCTGCCTCGTGACCGAAGCGAGGCTTCGGCCGCGGCACCTGCTCGCCGAGCTGACGCAGCGCCCGCAGCGACCCGTCCCAGGCAAAGCCCCCGAGCGCCACGATCGTCCGGCAGCTCTTCAGCAGCTCGAGCTCGCGCTCGAGATAGGGCAGGCATGTATCGCGCTCCTCGGGCGTGGGCCGGTTGGCCGGCGGGGCGCAGCGCACCACCGCGGTCACGTAGACGCCGCGCAGCTGCAGGCCGTCGTCGCGATGCGTGCTGGTCGCTTGACTGGCGAAGCCTGCGCGGTGCAGCGCCGCGAACAGCCAGTCCCCGGAGCGATCGCCGGTGAAGATGCGCCCCGTTCGATTTGCGCCGTGCGCAGCCGGCGCGAGGCCGACGATCGCGATTCGCGCATCCCGATCGCCAAAGCCGCTGATCGGTCTCGCCCAGTAGCGCTCGCCCTGGTAGCGCAGTGGCGGATGCGCGGCCTGATCCTCTCGCCACTGGGTGAGACGAGGGCATTGTCGGCAGGCATGGATTTCGCTCGCCAGCCGATCGAAGGAGGCGGGCGGCCAGGGACTGTCGTCGCGGGTCACAGCAAGAACTGAATCACGGCCTCGTTCGCGAGCACAGGCGGCGGATCGATCCTCGAGCCAGGAAGGATCGATCCGCCCTGTAAGTGCGGTCTAGCGAGACTTCGTGGTTGAAAGGAGCGGAACGACGTTGTCCGCCTTGGAGATATTCACCCTGCCTCACCCCCTTCGCAATCGTCAGCTCTTGCGGTTGGGGGTCGCGACCCATCCGGTACGACGCTTTAGACCGGCCAAATGCTGGAAAAAGTTCCAGTAATAAGTTTTTGACCTGCAAATACCAACTTCTTTGTTGTCATTTCAGCTTTGCGTCCAATATGATGGAGTGGTTCAAGCTTGCGAAAACGAAATGAGGAGTCCGCTTTGGCTGCAAAGAGCAAGAGCAAGAGCAAGAGCAAGAGCAAAACCAAGGCGGGTGTCGATCAGCGCTTGGTAAAGGCGCTCGCGCATCCGCTGCGGGTCGAGATCCTGACCATTCTCAACGAGCGCATGGCCAGCCCCAACGAACTCTCGAAGGAGCTCGAAGAGGGTCTCAGCCAGGTCAGCTACCACGTCAAAGTCCTCAAGGACTTCGAGTGCATCGAAATGGTCAAGACCGAGCCTCGTCGCGGAGCCGTTGAGCACTACTACCGCGCGACCGAGCGAGCGTTCCTTACGGATCGCGACTGGCAAAACCTCCCTAATTCGGTCAAGCCAGGTGTCAGCGCTTCGGTCGTGGAACTGTTCATGGGCGAGGTGGCGGCTGCGCTCCAGCAAGGCACCTTCGACGCGCGAGAGGATCGCCATCTGAGCTGGACGCCTGGTGTAGTCGACGAGCAGGGGTGGAGCGAATCGGTGGATCTGGTCAATGAGACGCTCGAGCGTGTGATCGAGATCCACGCCGAGAGCGTCAAGCGCTTGGCGAAGTCCGGAGAGAAAGGAATCCCCGCGATTGCCGTGCTGATGAATTTCGAGGGCGTCTCCCCTGAGTCCAAGGCCGCCAAGACCCTCAAAAAAGGCCGCGCCAAGAAAGCGGCCAAGTAGGTCTAGTAATTTCGAGTAAAAGCGGCTAGAACTCCTCATATGCTTCGCGCCCGCATATGGGTTCGAAGCGAGCATTTGCCATCAGCAGTCAGCGGCGCGGCCTCGGTCGCGCCGCTGTCTTTCTCTTCGCCCTGGCGATCGCCGTCTCCGGCTGCGGTCGCAACGGGCACGGGGCGGCGACCGACAGCGACAAGGCGGCCGACGTCGAAGTTCTCGACACGCTGCTCTCGCAGGAACTGACCGCCGTGGCCGCCTATGAACAGGCGCTGCCCCTGCTCCGCGCCGGCACGCTGGGGGTGGCCGGGCAGCTGCACGGGCAGGATCAGGCTCATCTCGACGCGATCACCAAGGCGATCCGCGGCGTTGGCGGCGAAACCGAAGCCGAAGCGGGCGAGCTCGAAGCACCGGGGCCGAAGGATCGCGAAGAAGCTCTGCTGCTCGCCTACGAAGAGGAGAACGCGGCGCTGGCCGAGGCGCTCGACGCGGCGCCCCACCTGAACACCCCGGCGCCGCGCATGCTCGCCGCCTCCCTGGCCGCGAGTCACGCTCAGCACCTCACCGCTCTGCGCCAGCTGCTCGGCGCCGGTCTCGCCCCCTCGGTCCCCGGCGCCTTCGAGACCGGCGATGTGCCGGCCCCCATGCCGCCTGGCAAAGCGGGATGATGCTCACGTGACCGGCCCTCTCTACGCGATCGGCCGCTTCTGCTCGCGCCACCACTGGCCGACGATCGGCGTCTGGATCGTCGCTGCCGTCGCCCTCGTGCTCGCCGGGCAGGCGGGGGAGAGCAAGACCAACGACAACCTGACCCTGCCGGGCACCGGCTCGACCCAGGCGACGGAACTGCTCGAAGACAACCTGCCCGAACAGGCCTACGGCAGCAACCCGCTCGTCTTCCAGGCCAAGGCCGGGGAAGTCCTCACGGCGCCCAAGTACAAGAGCGCGATCGACGAATCGATCAAGCGTCTGAACGCGCTGCACGACGTCAACTCGGCCGTCAACCCGCTCACGCCCCAGGGGGCCGCCTTCCTCAGCAAAGACCGCTCCGTCGCCTACTCGCCGGTCATCCTCGGCGTGGGCCCCAGCGAACTGACCGAAGCGCAGGCGCAAGCGGTGCTCGACGCCGGCAAACCGGCCGAAGCCGCCGGGCTCAACGTCGCGGTCGGAGCCTACGTGGGCTCGCAGCTCTCCAAGCCGGACACGGGCGCCAGCGACGCGATCGGCATCGCCGCCGCAATCGTGATCCTGCTCTTCGCCTTCGGCACCGCGACGGCGATGGTGCTGCCGATCGCATCGGCGATCCTCGGCCTCGCCTGCTCGCTCTCGATCATCCGCCTGCTCGAGCACGTGCTGCAGGTGCCCAGCGTCGCCTCGACCCTGGCGACGATGATCGGGCTCGGCGTCGGCATCGACTACGCCCTCTTCATCGTCACCCGTCACAAGCTGCAGCTCGCCGACGGGATGGAGATCCAGGAGTCTGTCGCCCGCGCCACGGCAACTGCCGGCGGCGCCGTCGTCTTCGCCGGCTTCACCGTCGTGATCGCGCTCTGCTCGCTTGCCGCGGCCGGCATCCCCCTGGTCAGCACGCTCGGCTTCACGGCCGGGATCGCGGTCGTGGTGGCGGTGCTCGCGGCGGCGACGCTGCTGCCGGCGATGCTCGGCGCGCTCGGCCCGCGGATCAACTCGCTGCGCGTGCAGTTCGGCAAGACGCACCCCGACGAAGCCGAGCCGCACGGCTGGCGGCGCTGGGCCCGCGGCGTTGCTAACCGGCCCTGGCGCTCCGCGCTCGCCGCTCTCGCGGTGCTGATCGTGCTGGCGATCCCGCTGCTGCAGCTCGAGCTGGGCCAGAACGACATCAGCGCCCTGCCCAAGTCGACCACGGCGCGCCAGGCCTACGACGGCCTCACCCAGGGCTTCGGCCCCGGCGTCAACGGCCCGCTGCTGATCGCCTCGGAATTCAAAAGCCCGCAGGAAGCGAAGAAGGTGCTGCCCGTCTTGGAGCAGAAGATCGACGCCGCCCACGACGTCGCCGGCGTCTCCGAACCGACGCTCGACAAAACCGGCACGGTGGCCGTATTCACGGTCATCTCCAAATCGGCGCCCTGGGCGGATGAGACCGTCACCCTGGTCGAAGACCTGCGCGACGAAACGATCCCGGCAGCGCTGCAGGGCACCGCGGCCCAGTCCTACGTCGGTGGCCAGACCGCCGGCTACATCGACCTCGCCACCCAGATCGGCGACAAGCTGCCGCTGATGATCGGCATCGTCGTCGGGCTCAGCTTCTTCGTCCTGCTGCTCGCCTTCCGCTCGCTGCTGGTGCCAGTCAAGGCGGCGGCGATGAACCTGATCTCGGTCGCGGCGGCCTACGGCGTCGTTACCGCCGTCTTCCAGCTCGGCTGGGGCTCCTCGCTGATCGG
>Ga0068853_100004538_pt1 | contig 10775 bp, 2 predicted proteins | sample KBSCornC32_FD_65655 | JGI IMG/M metagenome (GOLD analysis project Ga0068853, IMG submission 65655) | Corn rhizosphere microbial communities from Kellogg Biological Station, Michigan, USA - KBS Corn C3-2 | ecosystem: Host-associated > Plants > Roots > Rhizosphere > Soil ... | reverse complement strand
GCCAAGACCGGCGACAAGATCACGATCGATTCCGACAACGGCCGCATCGACTTGGACGTCCCGCCCGCGGAAATCGAGAAGCGTCGAGCCGCGTGGAAGAAGCCGGCGTACAAGTCGTCGCGCGGGACGCTTTACAAGTACATCAAGAACGTCAAGGACGCGTCGCAGGGGTGCGTGACGGACGAGTAGGCTTTTGCTCCCTCTCCCCTTGCGGGAGAGGGCTGGGGTGAGGGGTGCCTTCGAGTTGACGACGACTTAGCCGCACGCTCCGATCGCACCACACGCGGTGCAGAATTCGCAGCCGTCCTTCTTGATGAGCGTCGCATTGCCGCATTCGGGGCAGCGTTTGCCCGCGAGCATTCGGTAGCCTGCGTCCTCGGTCTCACGGTCGGCGGCAGGAATCTCGAGCACGCCCATCTCGTTGATCGGATAGCCGCGCTCGTCGAGCACGCCCAGCATCGCGTAGCGGTGAATGATCAGCCGCGCGACGTACGCGACGGTCGAGGGAAAGTTCTCCTGCCGGTCCTCACCCGGAACGCGCGCCATGAAGTCGCCGAGCGGCTCGGCGTAGCTCAGCAGCTTCCGGAGCTTCATGCCGATCCAGGCCGGATCGATCACGCGCATGTCGAGCGACAAGAGCTTCAACAACCCATCCAGCCCGCGCGGATAAGCGCCCGCCATCCACACCGAATACGGGCGGCGTTGGCCGTTCGGCAACACCAGCTCTTTCAGAATCAGCACGAAATCGTCGCCGGCGCTCGGGTTGAAGACGTCCACGGTCCACGACATGGTGCCGTCCGTACCGGTCTTCGGTTCCTTTTTCGCGAACAGAGCGTCGAGCACGGGAGATGGACCATCGTTGTCGTTCGAGGCACCGTTCTTGTTGGCACGCGCGAGCGCGTCGAGCTGATCGACGCGGAAGCGCACGATGCGCGCAAAAGCCGCGACCAGGCTCGGCACGCGTACTGGCTTGCCATCAGGCGGTAACGGACAGTCGAAGGCGTCGTCGCCGGCCGTGCGCGCAAGGATGTCGAGCTTCATGCGCAGCCACTTGCGGTCTTGGGCACGCATATCCATCGACAAGGTCTTCGCCAGGGCGCCGAGCCCGCGCGGCTGCTCGTTGCCGTTCACCCAGACTTCGAACGGGTGCGGGTCACCGCTTTCCAGGTGGCCGACGAAGATCGCGAATCGGCCGAACGGCGATTCGACCATGTAGGTCCATGACGGATTGCCGGCGGGCAGCTCGGGGCGGCCGGGCCAGCGCAAGCTGTACAACGCGGGCTGCGGCGCCGCTTCGAGCTTGATGCGACGATCGGTATCCGACGTGTCGAGATCGTTGGGCGCCTGCGCCTCGGGCTTGGCAACCGACAACACGCTGCCCAGCACCTTGTTGGGCCGATACGTCGTGATGCCTTTCAGTCCCGAGCGCCAGGCTTCGAGGTACAGGTTCTTGAACTCGTCGTACGGATAATTCTCCGGTACGTTGACGGTCTTGCTGATCGCGGAGTCCACAAACGGTGCCACCGCCGCCACCATGCGCATGTGATCGAGCGCGGAAATCTCGAGCGCCGTGACGAACGGAGGCGGGAGCTTGTCTGTGTCGCCGCCGAGATGCTTGTACAGCCGCCACGCATGATCTTCGACGTCGTAGACCTTCTGCGATCCGTCGGCTTCGCGCTTCTTGCGCTGGTAGGTCCACGAGAACGGCGGCTCGATGCCGTTGCTGGCGTTGTCCGCGAACGCGAGCGAGATCGTGCCGGTCGGTGCGATCGACAACAGGTGGCTGTTGCGCACACCGTGCTTGCGGATCTCGCGCTTGAGTTTTTCCGGCAGGCGAGAGGCGAAGCGTGGCGCGGACAGGTATAGCTCTTTGTCGAGCAGCGGGAACGCGCCTTTCTCGGCAGCCAACTCAGCAGATGCGGCGTAGGCCTCGTCGCGCATGACCTCCGCGATCTTCGCGCCCATCGCGCGCGCTGCCTCGGTGTCATAGCGCAGGCCGAGCATGATCAGCGCATCGCCGAGGCCGGTGAAGCCCAGACCAACGCGGCGCTTGTTCATCGCTTCGATGTGCTGCTGCGGCAGAGGCCACTCGGTGACCTCGAGCACGTTGTCGAGCATGCGGATCGACGGCCGTACGACTTTGCCGAAGGCTTCGAAATCGAAGCGCGCCTTGGCGGTGAACGGGTCGGACACGAAGCCGGTCAGGTTGATGCTGCCGAGGCAGCAGCAGCCGTAAGAGGGAAGCGGCTGTTCGCCGCAATTGTGAACATAGAGGCCATTGGCATCGAAAGCGTTCACGTCCGCGACGCTGACGTCAAATACTTCTTCTTCGTCGTCGCTTTCGATGCTTTCGACTGTCGCAGTGAATCGTTCCCGATTGAGCCTGCGCTTGTACGAATCAAGAAGGAACCTCAACCGTCCGGCTTTTTCTGCATGGCCAAATCCGACCGCGTCTTCGAAGCGCTGCAAATTTGCCGAGCTGATGACCAGCTCATGGACCGCTTGTGTCGGGTACCACGCGATGCCGCATTTTCCGTTCGGCAGCAGTTCCCGACTGGCGGGCTTTCGATTCCGATAGATCGACGAGGCGATGCCGAGTCGCAACAGCATGCGCTGAACGCGAATGAGATTCTCGAGATCGACTTGTGTAAGACGTACGCTGATCCCTTTGGCCTGAGTACCCTGCACCGACCCGTCGGCATCAAAGAAACCACGCAGGAAGCCTCGGTAGAATTCCGTTGAGCACGTTTCGATTGCGTCGCTGACTCGCTTGGCACCTGGCTTGACGTCTAGAGACAGAGCGAGATCCCGAAGCGCGGCGGATGAGAGCCGGAACTCAGCGCGTCCTTGCACGCCGCTCTGGAATCCACCGAAATCGGCGCGATGGTGCAGTGTCCGAGCCGCCTTTTCAGCCCCATCCATCACACTCGCTGCTCCATCGGACAAGGTCCAACCTCCATTTACTGCGAGTCGAGCGTGCTCGTCCCAAACGGACAAGATAGCTTTCCTACCTGTGAGATGGCCGTCGCCAATCAGCAACCCGATCAGATAGCCTTCTGCTTCCGTACCGCACCCTGTCCACGATCGCAGCGAACGGTGGTCATGGATCGCGATTTCGTCGCCAGGAATGACGTCTGCAGCCCTTATCCATTCAGGATACTGCCGATTACGGGTCTCACAACTGATCCGAAGCACCGGGTGGTCCGGCGTGAGCCGCAGAGAATAGCCAGCACGGGTTGTCAGTCTCAGAATACTCTTCGTTCCCGTGCTGAAGAAACCTGAGGACGCCGTGGGATACGGCTTGCCATCCACGATCGCCACGAAGGGTTTTCCAATGAGGTCCTTCACCTGCCTTGGCCCTTCCGACGTCAAAATCCAAGTGTCTGCGATCACGCAAGGATTCGTCGCTTCGATCACCTCGCCATACGAAAGATTGTCGTCCGCCCTCACGCGATCGATGAAGATGACGCCCGGCTCGGCATGATCGTAAGTCGACATCATGATCTGCTGCCACAGATCGCGCGCCTTGACGACGCGATAGATCCACATTCCGTCATTGCGGCGGCGTGCGGGTCCGCTTGGCCAGTCCAGACCGGGCTCGGTCTTGTGCACGAGTTCCCATTCGCCGTCGCTCTCCACGGCACGCATGAAATCGTCGGTGACTGCAACGCTAACGTTGAAGTTGCGCAGATCGCCGTGATCCTTGGCGTGGATGAAGTCCTCGATGTCCGGATGATCGCAGCGCAGGATTCCCATCTGCGCCCCGCGCCGAGCGCCGGCCGACTCCACGGTCTCGCAGCTCTGGTCGAACACGCGCATGTACGACACCGGGCCGCTCGCGCTGCTGTTCGTTCCGCGCACCAGCGCGCCTCTCGGGCGAATCGACGAGAAGTCATAGCCGACGCCGCCGCCACGCCGCATCGTCTCCGCCGCCTCGAGCAGGGCGACATAGATCCCGGGCTTGCCATCGACAGTCTGGGAGACCGAATCCCCCACCGGCTGGACAAAGCAATTGATAAGCGTCGCGGTGAGGTGCGTGCCGGCAGCGGAGTTGATGCGGCCGCCCGGAATGAAGCCGCTCTCCAGCGCTTCGAGAAATACCGGTTCCCACTCGGCTGGGTCGCTTTCGACCGCAGCCAGCGCGCGCGCCACGCGTCGGCGCACATCGTCAATGGTCTTCTCGTCGCCTTTGGCGTACTTCTCGAGGAGGACATCGATGCTGACTTGCTGAGGCGGCGAGGAGAGGTGGGTGTCGTTGAGTTTCATCGAATATTCCGGGCCGGGCCCTCACACCGAAGATGGGGCCGAACGGGTATTTTACAGCGCCCGCGCTCGCCTGCTCGGTTTCACTGCCGCTGGCACGGGCGCTTCGTGCATGTGCCGATGCCGCTCGCGACGCGTACGCGCAAGCAGGTCGATCCGGCGATGGATCTGTGGATGTCGGTGATCGAGACGATAGGGCAGCCGCGGGCGTTTGCTTGACCCTTCGACTCTCCGCGGCTAACGCCACAACGCTCAGGGCGAACGGTCCGCTTTTGGACCTGCCTCTCGACTCTGTGGCCAACGCCCCAGAGTTTATCCTGAGCGTCTGGGCCAACGGTGTCAGTACTTTCCCCGCTTTGACAAAGGGGGCAGGGGGGATTTACGGGGGGCAGGACGGATTTGAACTCAGTGCTCTACCGATTCCCGTATTCCCGCGGCGGCACCGACTTCAGATATAGCCATACGGCCTTCAGCTCGTCGTCGGTCATCTGACCGAGCACCTTGTACGGCATGTACTTCTGATCGAAGTGATTGCCGCGCGGCGTGACTCCGGTTCGCAGCGCCGTGACGAATTCGCCTTCGGTCCACACCGCAGTCGCAGCACCCGGATAGGGCGTCAGGTTGAGCGCCGGTGGCCACTCAGGAGGCGTCCCGGGAATCTTGCCGCCCGACAACGTATCGCCGTGACAGCCGGTGCAGCGCACCGCGAGATAGTGACCGTACTCGACTGTCACTGCGGGTGCCGGCGGGACCGGACGAGGCGCGCTGTGATCGATGCGCTCAGCGGCCAGCAGCGGGATGTCCTTGAGTGCCAGCAGCAAGACGCGGCCCACGGGAGACAACGCGCTCGCGGGCAACTCATGATCGACCGCGGGCACGGTTTTGATACACGCGATCAACGGACCGAGGTCCGCGTCGCTCAGCGGGTAGAACTCGCGCGAGGGCATCACCAGCAGCGGCTTGCCGTTCGGCCGGACGCCGTGGCGGATCGCGCGAATCCAGTCCTGGTCGGAGAAGCGGCTGCCGACGCCGCCTTTGCCGCTCGTGAGGTTCGACGCGACGAAACGGCCGACCATCGCGTTCTCGAAAAAGACGCGGCCGGCGAGATTCGGCCCGTGACAGTCGACGCAGCCGCTGATGATCGCTACGTGCATGCCGTGCGCGTTGCTGGCCGCATCGGCCGGAATCGACAGCGTCTCCGCCGGAATCGCGTACGCATGCGATAGCCGCGCCTCACTCAAGGCATACACGGTACCGGCCGCTAGGACCACCACGCCGGCCAGGACAGCGGCGATTCGCAGCAGCCATTTCTTGAGCTGCTTCATGCCGGCTGTCCGCGCTCGTCGAGGAATGTCTTCAACACGCGCGCGGTGTGCGATACGCCTGCGCTCTGAATGACTTCTTCCGGCGAGCCATGGGCGACGATGCGGCCACCCGCTTCGCCGCCTTCAGGGCCGAGATCGATGATCCAGTCGGCATCGGCCATGACGTCGAGATTGTGCTCGATGACGACGACCGTGTTGCCCGCGTCGACCAGGCGATGCAGCACGCGGATCAGCTTCTCGACATCGGCCATGTGCAAGCCGACCGTGGGTTCGTCGAGCACGTAGAGCGTGGAAATCCCCCCGGCGCTCCCGCGCCGGCCCCCTTTGACAAAGGCGGCGGAGTTACCAGCGTGTCCCGGCGTGGAAGGCAGGTCGGTACGAACCTTTGCGAGCTCCGTCACCAGCTTGATGCGCTGTGCCTCGCCGCCGGACAACGTCGGGCTCTGCTGACCCAATGTGATGTAGCCGAGCCCCACGTCCTGCAGCAGCCGCAGCGCGTGATGAATCGAACGGTGCGCCGAAAAAAACTCCGTCGCCTCATCCACGCTCATCGCGAGGACGTCGCCGATGCTCTTGCCTTTGAACTGCACGGCCAGCGTTTCCGGCGAGAAGCGCGCTCCGCCGCACGCCTCGCATGTCACCTTCACGTCGGGCAGGAAGCTCATCTCGATGGTCTTCAGGCCCTGGCCTTCGCACGTCTCGCAGCGTCCGCCGGCGGTGTTGAACGAGAAGCGCCCGGAACTGTAGCCGCGCATGCGCGCCTCGTTGGTGTCCGCAAACATCTTGCGGATCGCGTCCCAAAATCCGACATAAGTCGCGGGACACGAACGCGGCGTCTTGCCGATCGGCGTCTGGTCTACCTCCAGCACGCGACCGACCTGTTCCCAGCCCTTGATGTCGCGGCAACCGAATAGATCCGTTTCGCGCTTGCGCCGGCTGCCGGCGAGCAGCTGTGCGAGGTTCTCATGCAAGACGTCGCGCGCGAACGTGCTCTTGCCGCTGCCCGATACGCCGGTGACGACAGTGAGACGCCCGAGCGGGATCCGCACGTCGGTGTTCTTGAGGTTGTGCAAACGCGCGCCGATCACGTCGATATGCGGCGTTGCTCGGCCCACTCCGCGGCGTGGTTGGATTGGATGCTTGAGCGGATTGGCGAGGAAACGGCCCGTGATCGAAGCGGGCTGCGTCATCAACTCGTCGGCCGTGCCTTGCGCTACCACTCTTCCACCGAGCTTGCCGGCACCGGGGCCGAGATCGAGCACATGCTCGGCGTGACGGATCGTATCCTCGTCGTGCTCGACGACCACGAGCGTGTTGCCCTTCGCTCCGAGCTTCGCGAGCGTGTCGAGCAGAATCTTGTTGTCGCGCGGGTGCAGTCCGATCGTGGGCTCGTCGAGGATGTAGCAGACGCCGCGCAGGTTGGAGCCGAGCTGCGAGGCGAGCCGGATACGCTGCGCTTCGCCACCCGAGAGCGTCGGCGCCGAGCGGTCGAGCGACAGGTACGCGAGGCCGACCTCCTGCAGGAACGACAGCCGGGCCTGCAGTTCCGCCAGAATGTCGCGCGCGATCTCGGCGTCGCGGCCTTGCAGCCGCAGCTTGCGGAAGAATGCTTCGACGTCTGCGACGGGCAATGTCGTCAGGTCCGCGATCGAGCGGTCCTGAAAGCGCACATGCAGCGCCGTAGGGTTCAGCCGCTTGCCCTCGCAGGCTGGGCAAGCCTCGTCGACTTCCAACCACTCGAGCCACGAGTCGAGAACGTGGTCCTCGGTGCCGGTTTTCTCGCGCTCCGCGTCCCAGCCGATGTCGTCCAGCGTAAGACCGGTGCCGAAACAGGTCTCGCACCAGCCATGCTTGGAGTTGAACGAGAACAGCCGCGGATCGAGCTCGGGATAGCTCGTGCCGCACGACGGGCACGCACGCTTGGTCGAGAACGTCGAGACGGCGACCTTGGCCTTGCCTTGCATCAATCCGTCGAGCGGAGCGATTACCTGGACCACGCCCTTGCCGAACTCGAGCGCGCATGCGAGCGCTTGGCGCAGCTCGGCCTCCTTGTCCGGCTGCACTTGGACGTCGGCAACCGGCAGCTCGATGTCGTGTTCCTGGAAGCGCGACAGCCGTGGCCACTTCGCCGTCGGCAGAAACTCGCCGTCGACACGCAGGTGCGCGTAGCCCTTGCCCAGGGCCCACTTCGCGAGATCGGTGTAATAGCCCTTGCGCGAAACGATCAGCGGCGCGAGCAGCCCGATGTGCTGTCCGCGATAGTCGCGCAGCAGGCGCGCAGCGATCGCGTCGAAGCTTTGCGGCTCGATCGGCACGTCGCAAGTCGGGCAGTACTGCGTGCCGAGCTTGACGAACAGCAGGCGCAGGAAGTGATAGATCTCGGTGAGCGTCGCGACCGTGCTCTTGCGTCCGCCGCGGCTCGTGCGCTGCTCGATCGCAACCGTTGGCGGGATGCCGAAGATCGCATCGACGTCCGGGCGCGAAGCGGGTTGCACGAACTGGCGCGCGTAGGCGTTCAGCGACTCGAGATAGCGCCGTTGGCCTTCGGCGAACAGGATGTCGAACGCGAGCGTGCTCTTGCCGCTACCCGAGACGCCGGTGATGACCGTGAACTTCTCGCGCGGAATATCGACGTCGACGCTCTTGAGATTGTGCTCGCGCGCGTTGTGGATGCGGATTGCGTGGTGATTCGCAAAGGCTGCCAACGGCAAATCCCCCCCGCCCCCCTTTTCCAAAGGGGGGAGAAGGACTGCAGAGTCCCCGCCACGTTCCAACAGCACCCCCCCTTTGACAAAGGGGGGCAGGGGGGATTTTGTCTTCGATGGCAGGGTCGACGACCTTAGCGTCGCCAGATCCGCCAACGCTGCGCGATATTCCTTCAGCGCAACGCCGGTATGCGACCGCGGGTTCGCTTCGACCTCCTGCGGCGTTCCGACGCACACCAGCGCGCCTCCGGCGTCACCGCCCTCCGGGCCGAGATCCAGAATCCAATCCGCGGCGCCGATCACGTCGAGGTTGTGCTCGATCACAACCATCGAATGACCGGCCGCGATGAGCTGGCGGAACGCCCTCAGCAGCTTGGCGATGTCGTCGAAATGCAACCCGGTGGTCGGCTCATCGAACAGAAACAACTTGCCGCGCCCGCCGGCGATCGAACCGGGTACAGGCTTGCGCCGCGACGATGGCACTTGCGTTGCTGCTTCGGCCAGATGTCCTGCGAGCTTCAGGCGCTGCGCCTCGCCGCCGGACAGCGTCGGAACCGGCTGGCCGAGCTTCAGATACTCGAGGCCCACATCCGCGAGCGGCTGCAGTACCGCCAGGACAGCAGGCTCGTCCGAAAAGAACTCGACCGCCTGTGAGACGGTCATGTCTAGTGCGTCCGCGATGCTCTTTGGCGCCAGCCCAGCCCGTCCGCTCAAGGTCACCTCGAGCACTTCGTCGCGGTAGCGCTTGCCGTCGCAATCGGGGCAGCGCAGATAGACGTCGGAGAGGAATTGCATCTCGACGTGCTCGAAGCCGTTGCCGCCGCAAGTCGGGCAGCGACCGTTGCCGGAGTTGAAGCTGAACGTGCCGGGCGTGTAACCGCGCGCCTTCGCGAGAGGCTCCTTCGCGTAGAGCTGGCGGATGGCATCGAACGCCCCGACATAGCTCGCCGGATTCGAGCGCGTGGTGCGGCCGATCGGCGACTGATCGACCATCACAACGTCCGCGATCTGCTCGTGACCGATGACGGCGCGGTGTGCGCCGGCTGCCTCCGTCGGCTTGCCCTTGTGCTTGCGCAATGCCGGGTACAGCACGTCCTGCACCAGCGTCGATTTGCCCGATCCGCTCACGCCGGTCACGCAGACCAGACGATTGAGCGGAATGGCAACGTCGATGTTCTTGAGGTTGTGCTCGGTCGCGCCGAGGACATCGAGACGCGGATCGCTCGGCGATGTGCGCACGTTCGAATCGCCGGCGCGCTCATCGACGCGCCGGCGCCCCGCGAGATAGTCCGCCGTCATGGAGCCCGGCATGGCGACCAGGTCGGACGGTGTGCCGAAGAACACGACATTGCCGCCGCGCTCGCCCGGCCCGGGTCCCATGTCCAGAATGCGATCGGCTTCGAGCATGATCTGTGGGTCGTGCTCGACCACCACGAGCGAGTTGCCGGCATCGCGCAAATGCTTCATGACGTCGATCACGCGACCCATGTCGCGCGGATGCAATCCGATCGACGGCTCGTCCAGCACGAACAGCGTGTTGACGAGCGACGTTCCGAGCGCGGTAGTGAGATTGATACGCTGCACCTCGCCGCCCGACAGCGTGCGCGACTGGCGATCGAGCGTCAGATATCCAAGGCCGACCTGATGCAGATAGTCGAAGCGTGCGCGGATCTCGGTGAGCAGCAGATCGGTGGCTTCATCGAGCGGCGCGGGCAAATGCAGGTGTGCGAAGAATTGTCTGCAGCGGTCGACTGGCAGCAGCATGAGATCGTGCACGGTCAGCCCGGGCAGCGACTGCAGCCGGTCGGCGTCGAAGGCGATCCCGTGACCGCGGAAGCGCTGCGCGGGTTGCAGGACGCTGTCGGCGTCTTCTTTCGTGCCGAGGCGCCACAGCAACGCGTCGGGCCTGAGACGCGCGCCATCACACGTGACGCACGTGGTGTAGGCCCGGTACTTGGAGAGCAGCACGCGGATGTGCATCTTGTAGCTCTTTGACTCGAGCCACGCGAAGAAGCGCCGCACGCCGTACCACGTGCCCGGCCAGGACTTGCTCCAGCTCACCCAGTCGGCATCGCCTTCCAGCACCCAGTGGCGGTGCGCCTCGGACATGTCGCGCCAAGGCACATCGATCGGCACGCCGCGCTTGCGGACGAGCTTCATCATGTCGTCCTGGCACTCCTTGAAGCTCGGCGTCTGCCAGGGTTTGACGGCGCCTTCGCGCAGCGTCTTCGATTCGTCGGGAATCACGAGCCCGAAGTCGATGCCGATGCTGCGGCCGAATCCGCGGCAGGTTTCGCACGCACCGATCGGCGAGTTGAACGAGAACAGGCTGGGGGTCGGATCCTGATAATGGATGTCGCAGTCGGCGCAGTGCAGATCGCTCGAGAAGCGCCAGACGACGTCGTCCCCCCTCTCCCCTTGCGGGAGAGGGCCGGGGTGAGGGGGGGCTTCGTCGGATGCCACATACACATTCACCTTCCCT
>Ga0068853_100004533_pt1 | contig 10780 bp, 4 predicted proteins | sample KBSCornC32_FD_65655 | JGI IMG/M metagenome (GOLD analysis project Ga0068853, IMG submission 65655) | Corn rhizosphere microbial communities from Kellogg Biological Station, Michigan, USA - KBS Corn C3-2 | ecosystem: Host-associated > Plants > Roots > Rhizosphere > Soil ... | reverse complement strand
GCAATACCGTTGTGGTTGTTGAACACGATGAGATGATGATGAGGGAAGCCGATCATATAATCGACATGGGCCCACTTGCCAGTCACCTGGGTGGTGAAGTGGTGGCCGAAGGAAATTATGATGAGATCATCAATAACGCAGAAAGTCTTACCGGAAAATATTTATCAGGTAGATTAAAAATTGAAGCACCAAAGCAGGTTCGTAAATGGAACCGCTCGGTTAAAGTGGAAGGAGCAAGGCAAAATAATTTAAAGAACCTGTCGGTTGAATTTCCATTGCAGGTGTTTTGCGTGGTGACGGGCGTTAGTGGAAGCGGTAAAACAACATTGGTAAAACAGATATTATATCCCGCACTACAAAAACTAAAAGGCGAGTCGGTTGAAAAGGCCGGCCTGCATAAATCTGTCAGCGGCGATGTTGATTTTATTGCACAGGTGGAAATGGTGGATCAGAACCCGATCGGTAAATCGTCAAGGAGCAACCCGGTTACCTATATCAAAGCTTATGATGAAATAAGAGACCTGTATAGCAAACAACCCTTAAGCAAAATGCGTGGCTTTCAACCCAAACATTTTTCTTTTAATGTTGATGGCGGAAGATGTGATGCCTGTAAAGGTGAGGGCGAACAAACAATTGAAATGCAGTTCCTCGCTGATGTGCATCTTACCTGCGATGTTTGTGGCGGTAAGCGTTTTAAGGAAGAAGTACTGGAAGTTAAATACAAGGATAAAAGTATTTACGATGTGCTCGACATGAGTGTTGATGAAGCTATTGAATTTTTTAATGCTTCTTATGGTGCCGATAAGAACGGAGTGGACGTTGCCAAAAAAATTCAACCGCTAAGTGATGTGGGATTGGGTTATGTAAAACTCGGGCAATCCTCTGATACCTTATCCGGAGGCGAAGCACAACGCGTAAAACTGGCCTCGTTTTTAGGCAAGGGGAAAACACAGGGCAGTGTCTTGTTTATTTTTGATGAACCTACCACCGGGCTTCATTTCCAGGATATAAAAAAATTGCTGGCTTCTTTTAATGCGTTGATCGACCAGGGGCATTCTATCCTGGTGATCGAACACAATACAGATGTAATTAAATCGGCTGATTGGGCGATAGACCTGGGGCCTGAAGCGGGTGACGCCGGCGGTAACCTGGTGTTTGCTGGTAAGCCTGCAGATCTTGCTAAGTGTAAGGAAAGTTATACCGGGAAATTTTTGGTCTGACGCCCATGTCTGGCCAAAAACTTTGAGCTATTAAATCAAACAAATTTATTTTCAGCGTGTGTTACTTTTCACATGGTCAGACGGGGACGTCAGACCATGTGAAAAGCCTTCTGGCAACTACCTAAGCCTGTCGCTTTCCTTCAATAATTTTGCATCTTTATTGATGGCTCTTGCAGACAGTACAAAAGCCAGCACGATGATACTGTGTAAGATGGCGGTTAAGGCATATGTGCCTTGTGTAAAAGTTTGTGTCTCCCGGTAATATAAGAATATCAATAGCGCTTCCAATAGGATACCTAGAAAGCAAAGCCTGAGTTGCAGGGTTCTTTTCCTGAATAAAAATATGGTAAGCAACGCCAGTGCGCCAACCACGACCGTCGTAAGCAGCAGTAAAATATTTTCGGTTCCATTTAATTCATAGGGCGATAATCCCTTTGCATTGGTGCCGCTGTAATAAGGAAACTTAAGACTGGCAAAAGCACAGGCTGAAGCCAGCAATAACCAGATGGATTGAATGCGTTGAATCATTGTAAAAATATTTGAACGAAATTAATTGAAATAGTGGTAAAATAAAACAGCACCTGTCAAATTAGAACCAGGTGCTGTTTTTGAGACAATGATATTTATAGTTCTTATTGTTCCTTTATCATAACAGGAGCGGGGACTAATATTACCTGGATTGGTGCAGTTTGTGCATTCACCGCTGCAAGCGGTTCAATTTTTTTTGGCTTTTCAGAAACGCCATTCAGTGTTTTCAATTGCTCGGGTGTCAGGTTCTTAGTAGCGGCATTGGCATCCTTTGTTAATACCTGCGGCTTTAGATCTTTTGGTTGTTTTTGTTTTTCATCAGCAACGCCATTCATCGGTTCTAATTCCGGTGCAGGGGAAGGTTTATTGGTTACTGTTGAAACCGGCGGAGCTTTTACTTCTGTGGGCTTTAATACTTCTGCTTTTGCGGCTTTTAAATCCTGGGCATGTAGCAAAGTTGCTGTATGTAAGCAAATACCAAGCAGCAAAAATGATTTTATAATTTTCATATTTTCAGGTTTATTTTTTTAGAAAGTTAATTATTGATGCCAAGTTTTGTTTTGATCAGCAGTATATCTTTTTGCAGTTGTTCATTTTTCTTCTTCTCTTCATCAATTGTTTTTTGCTGGTTGATGATGAGCTGCTGTTGTTCCTGTACTGCTTTTACCAATGGAACTACGAAATCTGAATAGCGCAAACCATATAGACCCTTATCATCTTTTGGAATATCAACACCGCTAAAATTATACCCGATAGATTTGGCTGCATCTGCCACATCCTGCGCAGCAAAACCACTGAATTTAATTTTTTCAATATCATATTTGGTAGCCCAGTTTTCACCATCATCTTTTTTACCTGTTAATTGTGCTTGTTTACGAATGTCTAAATTATAAGTAATGGGCCTTAACAGGTTAATAAATTCAAGTCCCGGTACATTTTCGGTCATATTTGTTTTTACCCTTTTATCACTTAAAGTACTCCACCCAACCTGTCCGCCAATGCGTACGTTTGATGAGTTTCCGATTTCGATCTGGTTATCAAGACTACCCCAGGAGCCTCCTGCATTATATCCGATTGCAGTGTAATTAGTAGTATTTGCTCCAGGGTACGCACTTCTGCCAACGAATGTATTATTACTTCCTGTTGTCGTATTGGCACCTGTATTATAACCCACGAAAGTATTACTTGCGCCGCTGGTTAAAGCAAGCCCCGCGAAAGATCCAATCGCTGTATTTGGTCCTGCGGTAGTGGTAGTTAATGCATGATAACCCACACCCACATTATATGAGGCGGTGTTTGCTGCCAGTAAAGTTTCGTAACCAATGGCAATATTATTGTCACCACTGGTGATGCCGTAACCCGCATAAGTACCAAGACCTATATTTCTATCCCCGGTATTACTGTAAAGGCTGTAAAAACCGTTTGCAACATTATCAATACCGGCAGTATTTAAATTTAATGCACGATGACCTATTGCGGTATTACCATCTGAATTGATATTGGCATTCAATGCATAAGAACCGATCGCTGTATTCCAGCTGCCGCCCTGGTTTGACAACATGGTTTGATAGCCTAAGGTTGCGTTGCCCTGACCGGCGGTATTGGCTTGCATGGCACTTGCGCCAATGGCAGTATTGGTGCTGGCCGTGTTATTGAAAAGTACAAAGTTACCTATCCCTACATTGTTACTACCAGTGTTATTGGAGTATAAAGATTCTACACCGATACCTATATTATTGTCTCCGGTGGTGTTTATGCCCAAAGACAATGTGCCGATACCAATATTATTATCGGCCCCGGTTGCACCTGTAAGTGCATTGGGTCCGATACCAACATTATTTGAACCGGTAAGTACACTTTGCATTACTGCGCTACCGATAGCTGTGTTATTAGCACCGGTAGTGCTGTAAGGAAGACTGTTTGATCCAACTGCGGTGTTAAAGGATGTGGTACTTGAACTCAGGGTATTAAAGCCCAACGCAGTATTATAATTTCCCAGTGTATTTGCAGATGCACTATGATACCCAACAGCGGTATTCCATACGCCCTTTGTATTGCTTAACATGGCCTGCGTTCCTATGGCCGTATTCCATACGCCGTCTGCTACAGTACCTCCAACCGTGTTATTTTTCATCGCCTGGTAACCTATGGCTACAATATCATCACGCTGGTTACTATAGCCTGCTTCCCGGCCAATGTAAACGCTGTGTGCACCGGCAGAATCAAGGCGGCCTGACCAAAAGCCGAGTGCAGTATTATCATTGCCTCTTAACCGCTGATCCATAGAACCTGCACCTACTGCAACATTTAAGCTGCCGGAACTGTCGCTGCCTAATGCATTTTCTCCAATGGCCACATTTTGTCCTCCCGACCTGATATTGGTAAGTGCGTAATCTCCAATACCGGTATTCGATCCTCCTGTACTTTTATTAACAATTCCCTGGCCGGCATAACTACCTAAGTATGTATTATTACTACTGGTAACATTATAGCCGGTATTTATGCCCAGGGATACATTTCTTATTCCATTTGCATTAAGTCTGAAAGCCGATGTACCGATCACGGTGTTTTCACTACCGGTAGTATCTGTTTCCAGAGCATGATAACCTACAGCAGTGTTCCATATCGTGTTTGACAGTTCATTACCTGCATAAGCACCAACAGCTATATTGCCCTGGTTCTTTGCCCTCGTCAATGATTTGTAACCCACAGCCACGTTATCATACAATGCCCCGGAGTTCGATACGGCAGCGCCCATGGCGCTGTCGCCGATGGCAACATTGTTGTATATGAATTGTGGTGCAGCCGGATCGGATGCATTGGATAAGGCTTCGGTACCTATAACTGTATTAGAGCTGCCAATACTGAATGCCATTGCGCTGTCGCCAATAACCGTATTTCTGCCTCCAGCGGCATCATAAATACCAAAACCTGCAGTTGTATTGGATAATGCCCTGAAGCCTACGGCCGTATTTTTATTACTGTACCAGGATCCACGGCCGGCTTCATAACCAACAAAAGTGATTTCCTTTGGATCTCCACCAGGTACGGAACCTGCATTATAGCCTGCACCATAACCAACAGCAACATTATTATCCTGTTTGTTATTAGACATGGCATAGGAACCTATAGCCACTGTATTTATAGCTGTATCAGCAACATAAGATGCTGAGTACCCCATGCTTACATTGAAATCGCCCCTTTTATTTGAGAAGGAAGCATAACGCCCTACAGCAGTATTCCAATTGCCTGATGAATCAGATTCCAAAGCACCAACTCCCACGGCGGTATTTTCGTACCCTTGTTTCAGGTTACGTAAAGCCCTGAAACCAAGAGCTGTGTTTAAATACCCGGTTGAGTTACTACCGGCAACATCCATTGTTTCGCTACCTACAGCTGTATTCCAGTAACCTGCACTGTCGCCCCTCATAGCAAATGCACCAACTGCAACATTTGAGTTATTCTTTTTGTGATTATACATCGCATCCGAACCGATGGCTGTATTATATGATGCACTGTCACTGTTGCGTAAGGCACTTAAACCTAGGCCGGTATTGTAAATACCGGTGCGGTTAAATTCCATACTATATGCACCAATCGAGGTGTTGTAGTAAGTATTCTTTGATGAATCTCTTTGACTAAAATAACCAACAGCAGTGTTATAACCCTGGCCCTGCTGTTTGCTTAGGGTTTTATAGCCTATTGCGGTGTTACCGTTGGTATTACGTGCCCCACCCAATGCACTGTCTCCGACAGCAACATTTTGAGAAGAGCTTATACCATTACTTAATGCCTCGGCACCCATGGCTGTATTACTGTTGCCTAAAGTGTAAGCCATTGCGCTGTCACCAACCGCCGTGTTCCTGCTGGTTGCCCAAACGGTATTTGCCTGCTCGTTGTACAAGGCCTTGAAACCCACTGAGGTGTTTTTATTACCACTCCAGTTACCATAGCCTGATTGAAAACCAATGGCTGTATTCTCAATTGCTATAGCTGTGTTGGTAAGCGTATAGGAATTATAGGCTCCTGCTTCCTGTCCCACAGCAGTATTGTTACTGGCAATATTATAGTACAGTGAATTGGTACCTACAGCGGTATTATATGATCCTGTTTTATTACTGAGCAATGCTTGTACACCCAGGCCGGTATTTTGTTGCCCTGTCGAATCTCTAAATAGAGCCTGCATACCCACGGCTGTATTCCAGTACCCGTTTTTATGGTTTAGCATAGCATTATATCCAACGGCAGTAGAATAAAATGATGAATCATTATTTGGCAAAGCATTATACCCGATTGCTGTGTTGTAACTTCCTTTTACATTATTTCGCAAAGCAGATACACCCATGGCCGTATTATTTAAACCGGTTAAGCTTAATAAACTGCTGTAACCTAAACTGGTATTTCCGCTTGCACTGTCAATAATGCCGGATGCTGTATTTTTTACTTTAAACCGTAAAGCACTATCATTAGTAGTTCCTAAAAAATTGGTTGATTTAATATTGCTGTTGCCGGTAATTTTCCACGCAGTGGTATCTGTTGCAAAACCACTTGCATTAATATAAACCCATTTTGTATTGGGCAGATCATAATAATGAAAGCCAATACTATCCGGGCCGGTTTGATAAACCAGCAAACCATTGGCGGGTGTGCCTATGGCATTTTTTGCAGTTTTATCCATACGGGGAACAAGCACGCCTTTTGATGTGCTGGTTACATCCAGTATCGCACTGGGGTCTGCAACCACACCGGTTGTGTTGATACTTACTGATTGTGAAGCGGCTGAAAAATGTAACGTGGTGGCTACAATTATAGCAAACACGAACCGTAAAAGTTTAGTCATAATTAAGATTGATAAAAATTAAATAATGAACGTCGGTCTTTTGAGGAAATTGGAAGTTTTACCGGAATTGGAATTATTTAGGGCAGCTATGAAAACGTTAAGATAATAAATATTATTTAACCGGCTGCAAGTAAAAAAAACGGTTCCTGATCAAAGCAGGAACCGGTTAATGAAAGTTATATTTATGGTATTTAACCTAATGGCTGCTGTCGCAACAGGCATTGGCTTACAATTGAGTTTTAATTTTTTATAGTTGCTGCTTTTTTATTTTCGGCAGACCCGGTTGAAGGAGCAGCCATCTTTTCTTCCTGTTCAAATTTTATTTTTGCAGTTGAAAGGTCTTTTGTTTCCGCTGCCTTAAAAGATCCACCCGGTACAACCGGTTTTGGGGTTTCAGGAACTTTAAGCGCCTGCTGTTGTGCCGGAAAACCTGCTGGAGCCACCGGTCCTGTTTTTGAAATAGCAGCTGATTTACCAGGTATTGGTTGCAATTCTTTTTTTGCTTCCGGATTTTGTGCATGCGTAGTTGTGGTCAGCAATAATAGTCCGGGTATAATGAACGACGCAAGGATTGATTTTTTCATTGTAGTATAATTTGGTTTGTTTGTATTACCGATCATTTATTTGTTTTCCAGTTTTACCAGTCTTTGTTTTAATTCGTCGTTGATCTTCTTCTGGTCTGCAACGAACTGCTTTAATTCGTCAATGGTTTGTTGCTGTTCCTGTATACCCCTGGTTAAAATGGGAATCAGGCCGATATAATTCACCGCTTTGAATTTCAATTCTGGGTCTGTTTTATTTTCACCAGGGTGAGACCCATTCTCAACTAAAATAGGAAATACCTTTTCAAGTTCCTGGGCTATAAATCCGTACTGGGTACCAGTTGGGAAATTCATGTTCTTAAATTCATCAGCTTTTAACAGGTAACTGACAGGATTAAGTTTCTGTATCAAACTCAACGCAGTTGCATCAATTGGTTTCAGGTCTTTTTTAAACTTCTGGTCAGAAACAAGCGTCCATGTTCCTGTATAAGCGCCATTGCCTGAACAATAAAGTCCGTAGTTAGTTGCCCCGCCAGACGCAATACCATATACACCATAATTACCACTGCCGGTAGTGCCGAGCGCAGCCCCCTGCACACCGAAATTGCCAAATCCTGTGGCAGCGGAAGCAGCCTGGCCATAAACACCTGTATAGTTACTCTTAAAATATCCACCGAAGCCCCAGCCCGCTGTTGTACTAATTGTTGTACCAATGACGGCAGCAACATCAGAGCCTAGTGCATAACTGTTTTTTGCATACACCGCTGCTCCATTTGAGTTGGCATTGGTTACATTGTTCGATTCAAAAAAAGCAGCATTAGCATCGGTAACTGCAGTAAGATTTGCTACGTGTAACGGAGCCGCAGGAGCAGTAGTTCCTATGCCCACAAATGTATTTGCAGCGGCTCCGTTTATTCCATTAATACTTCCCAGCACGAGTGAATTGCTTTGAGACACTGCAGCCCTGTACCCGATTGAAGATGCATTGGTTAATACACCAAAAATATCTGCATTGTACCCGATCGCAGTGTTATTACTTCCCCCTACATTACTTACACCTGCATAGGTTCCCAAACCGGTATTGCCATTTCCGGTTGTATTGTACAAACTGTAAAATCCTGTGCCCACATTATCAATGCCTGCAGTATTGTTGTTTAGTGAACGATGGCCAACAGCTGTATTGCCATCCGAATTGATATTTGCATTCAATGCATAAGAGCCAACTGCTGTGTTCCAGCTTCCGGCATTATTTACCAGCATGGAATTGAATCCCAAAGCGGCATTGCCCTGGCCATTGATATTTGCATTCATGGATTTATAACCATTTGCTGTATTTGTTGATCCACCGCTGTTGAATTGCAACGCATAGTTGCCGGTGGCAGTGTTTAAAGTACCGGTATTATTATACCGCATGGAAAAAGTCCCGATGGCCAGGTTCTCGCTGGCATTGTTGCCAAATAATGCACTGTCTCCAATCGCAATATTGTAATTATAGGTACTTGAATTTGCAAGAGCCCTTGTGCCCAACGCCACATTACCGCTGCCGGTTGTGTTTTCGTAAAGCGACACGATACCCAATGCTGTATTGCTTCTGCCGGTAGTTGTCTTCGCAAGTGTATAAGTGCCCACTCCCGTATTTTCAATTCCTTTTAGCGTATCGGTTGGGTTATATCCACCACGCCCGGCATCATAACCAACAAAAGTATTTTCATCACCCACATTTCTATATCCTGCATAAGTACCTATTGTGGTAGATTTGTTCACATAAAAATTAGTTGTTGGAGCACCTCCTCCATAACCCGAGGCATAATATCCCAAAGCAGTATTGTACAAACCACCTTTGCCAAACATGGCGCCACGACCCACACCCGTGTTATAAAATGAAGAATCTGTAAATTCGATAGCACCAACACCGAGCGCTGTATTTTCAAATCCCTTTTTCACATAACGCAACGAACGCCAACCCATGGCCGTATTGGTGGAACCTGCGGTATCATAATACATCGATTCAAAACCAACAGCAGTATTTAAGCCCTGCGTTTTGTGGTTAAGCATGGCGGTAGTACCAATAGCAGTATTGGCTCCTCCATCTATATCATTCAACAATGCATCAAAACCCATGGCGACATTATTATCGCCACTTTTATGATTGTACATGGCATTTACACCAACAACTGTATTTACCCAACCCGAACTGTCGTTGCGCAAAGCGCTGGTACCAACAGCAGTGTTGAGTGAACCGGAAAGATTTTGTTCCATAGAAGCATAACCAACCGCTGTATTGTAAGTACCTGCTGTATCATGGGTTAAAGCGCTTACGCCAATGGCAACCTGTCCGTAATAACGGGTGGATCTTAAAGCATTGCTGCCAAGAGCTGTGTTGCCATCAACGTTAGAAGGCGAACTTGTATTCACCGCGTCTAACATGGCAGCATTACCGATGGCGGTGTTATTGGAGCCCTGTTTGTTTTTTACCAGGGAATAACTACCTAATGAAGTATTGGCAACGCCTATGGTGCTGCTGTCCTGGCTGGAATAACCTACCGCTGTATTCGGGTAAGCTGCCGTTGTGTTGGCCAAAGCCCTGCTGCCGATGGCTACGTGCTGGGTGCCGGTGAAGTTTTTGGCAAGAGCCTTATTGCCTATCGCCACGTTGTCCTGGCCAATAGTGGCATTGGCGGCACTGTCACCAACCGCAGTATTTCGGTTTGAAGAAAATGTAAAGAAACCGGCAGCATACGAATTCAGTGCATGAAATCCTACTGCTGTATTTTTTGTACCAATGCCGTTTGAATACAAAGCAAGTTGTCCAACGGCTGTATTTTCGGTTCCCTCGAGAGGATTTCCTGCAGTATATATATTGTTGCAATAAAGTGCATTGGTACCAACGGCAGTGGTATAGGGCACTTTGTTGTTAAAGGCTGCATTTGTACCCAGTGCAGTAGCTTCATACGTAGTGTCCCCGTTCTGCAAAGCGCCTAAACCAAATGCAGTATTGTAATTACCCCTTAAATGATAATACATGGCCGCTGTACCAACGCTGGTATTGTAGATGCCTGTGGTATCGCTAAACATGGATTGATAACCAACAGCTACATTGTAATTATTTTTTTTATGGCTGAACAGAGCATTGGTACCTGCAGCGGTATTATAGCTGCCATTGATATTGTATCGAAGTGCTGAAGTGCCGATGCCCATATTGCCAACGCCCGATGTGTCTGTAAACAATGCATATTCACCCACGGCAACATTCCATGGACTTATTTTATGATTGACCAATGTATAACTTCCTACCGCAGTATTCTCATCTGTATTTTTTGCATGCAACATTGATTCGTAACCAACAGCAACATTCAATATGCCGGCAGAATCCTCCAATAATGCCTGGGTTCCTACCGCAACGTTCCCTGCACCGGTTGTATTGAAATAGCCTGCATAATGTCCTAAAAATGCATTTTGGTAACCAGTGGAATTGCTGATGCCGGATGAAGTACCAAAAAAAGCATTGGCATTTCCGGATGTGGTAGCTTCTCCTGACCATGATCCAACAAAAGTATTATTGGTACCGGTATTATGCAAGCCACTGCGGTAGCCAATATAAACGCCGGCAAAATTATTATTGATAGATGCGCCTGCAGAATCCCCGATGG
>Ga0068853_100004531_pt1 | contig 10780 bp, 8 predicted proteins | sample KBSCornC32_FD_65655 | JGI IMG/M metagenome (GOLD analysis project Ga0068853, IMG submission 65655) | Corn rhizosphere microbial communities from Kellogg Biological Station, Michigan, USA - KBS Corn C3-2 | ecosystem: Host-associated > Plants > Roots > Rhizosphere > Soil ... | reverse complement strand
TCGAGGATCCAGATATCGGCATCCCGGTACATGATTCGCGCCAGCGCCAGCCGCTGCCACTCCCCGCCCGACAGATCATGACCACCTTCGAACAACCGGCCCACCTTCGACTCCAATCCATTCGGCATTTTCCGGATCAGCCACTCGCTGCGTGAATCCCTCAGCGCCTTTGCTATCCGCCCCTCTTCTACATCCCCATACGGCCACCCCATCACGATATTTTCCTTTACAGATAATTCATAGGTCGCATAGTCCTGGAACAGCACCCCGATACGGCTGCGCAGTTCCTCCGGGTCCATATCCTTGATATCCACACCACCGACCCGGATAGACCCCTCCTGTGCGTCATAAAAACGGAGTAGCAGCTTAACCAGCGTACTCTTTCCAGCCCCATTCTCTCCCACCAGCGCGACCAGCTCACCCTTCCGGATGGTAAGACTAAGGTCTTTCACAGCAGACCCTACCCCTCCCGGATAGGAAAAACCGACGCGATCGAACACAATGCTGTCGATCGTTCCCGGCGGCACGACTTTCGGCTTCTCCGGAACAGACAGCAACGGGCCTATCGCGAGAAAAGAGAAATAGTCATCCAAAAAAGTAGTATGCTGATCCACCGCCACAAAAGTGCTCGTGATCTGCCCCAGAGTCCCCGACACCGCAGTGAACGCCCCGATCACCAGCACCACCCCGCCCGGATTGATCAGGCCCGCTACTCCCCGGTAGGCAACGAATACATAGGCCAGACCCAGCACCGTCCCGGCCACGATCCCGCTGAACACGGAAATACGCGTACCGCTGCGATACATCAGCTCCCGCTGCCGGAAAAGGTCCTCCGACAGTTTACGGTGCCGACCGAGCAGATAGTCTCCAAGCACGAACGCCCTGATCTCCTTGATCGTCCGCGACTGCGTGAACATATCGCCGATATACTGCCGCTCCCGCTCCTCCGGCGTCTCCTTATAAAAGTATTTGTACAATTTGGCCGTGACCCGGCTTTCAATGACCAGCGAGAACAGGCTGGCCGACAGCGCAAAGACCACCAGCAAATAATGAAGACTCGCCAGCAGACCCGCCATCAGGATGATCGTCACGATATTACCCGACAACCCCAGGACCGACCAGGTAAGATCTCCCGGCCGCCAGGACACATCCCTCTTCGCACGCGCAAGCCGGTCATACCAGTCCGAGTTGTCAAAATGCCCCATATCGATCTTCGCCGCCTTGGCCAGCAACTGGCGTTCCGCCTCCAGCTCGACCCGACGGACATAGAGATTTCTGCCATAACCGATATACGCCCCCGCCGACCGCTGAATGACGATCGTGACCCATAGCCCTATTATAATCGGAAGTATATCGTTAAAAGAAGTGGCGTGCAGCCGCGCATCCGCTATCTTGTTGACCAGCTGAGCGCTCAGATACACGCTTATCGGCGGCATAACGGCATTGAACATCCCAAGCAACGTATATCTGATCAGCAGCCGCGGCGAAGCGTGCCAGGCAAGAGTCATCCCGAGCCTCAGGTTTTTTACAACTCTGTTGATCCGGCCCCCCGGCTTTAATACGCTGGTTTGCATTCCTCCAAGTTAAGCGAAAAATACCGGAAATCCCACCCGCGAAAAACCATCCACCCATGACGCCGACATCATTTGCCGTCCCCTGAACATTGACCGCCATCCGCCCCGCGGGCCTAACCCTACTACTCCAGCACCAGCTCCACATCGGTCTCGGCATACCCCACACAGGTAAGCACCAACCCCTCCGCAAGGTCTTTATCCATCAGTACATCATTGATACTCATCCTAACCTTCCCGCTGATACAACGCGCCGCACAAGTTCCACACCTGCCCCCTTTGCAGCTATACGGTAGCGCGATACCATTGTCCAGAGCCGACTGCAAAATAGTTGACGGCCAGTGCGTCGAAAACCGAACCGCTCTCCCCTCCACATGCAACACCACCTCCCTGGGACTCGTGTCCGCCAGCACCGGCGGCGGCGGAACATATTCCACGACAAAATTCTCCCGCTTTATATCCTGGTCCGGAACGCCCAGCAGCCGCAGCGTAAAAACGGCCATCCGCATAAACCCCGGCGGCCCGCACAGATAAAAGAACGGCCGCCGATCTCCGCCCCATATCTCCATCGAATCCAGCAACTCCGTAAATAACGCATTATTGAGCCGGGCAACCCGCCCCTCAAAACCCGAACCCCCACTGCTCAGCAAACTCAACCACCGAAACCGCCAAGGAAACTCCCTCACCATCTCCCCCAACTCCTTCCTGAAAAATATACTATTCAAATCCCGGTTCTGCGTAACCAGTACCACCTTCTCCGTACCCCTTTTATATAAAGCCTCACGGATCAGACTAAACACCGGCGTCATACCACTCCCCGCAGCTACAAATACCTGCGTCCGCTCCTTACCCTCTTCCAGAACGAATTTCCCCGACGGAGGCAGACAATCGACAACATCCCCCACCTTCAGATGATCGATCAGATACCGCGACACCTCTCCATTCGCCACCCGCTTGACAGTCACCGACGCCAGCCCGTCGATACCAGGCGTCGAAGAGAACGAATAAGACCGCCGAACCTCACGACCATTAAAAACAAATAAAAAGGTCAGGAACTGCCCCGCCCGATACTCCAGTACACCGCCATCGACAGGCTCCACGACTATTGTCACTGCATCCGTCGCGGCAGAAAAGGACGCCACTACCCGTACCCGAATTACATTCATACTCGCTAAAATACGCCAATTTCCGCCGTCGCCCGAAGCCACACGCTGCCCCAATCGGGGGAATGTATAAACCATTCGGAGAAAAGTATAAACCCTCCTCTCTGCAACAACAGATATTTACACCACAATAAAACAAGAAATTCATGAGAACAGTCCTCATCACCGGCGCTTCCTCCGGCCTCGGAAAAGCCACATCCAAACTATTCCACGAAAAAGGCTTCAACGTCATCGCCACCATGCGCTCACCCGATAAAGAAAAAGACCTGATCCAACAGTCCAACACCCTCGTCACCCGCCTCGACGTACAGGACGACGACTCCATCCGCCAGGCTATCCAAAAAGGCATCGACCGCTTCGGCGCCATCGACGTCCTCGTCAACAACGCCGGCTATGGCCTCGGAGGGCCATTCGAATCAGCCACCAAAGACCAGATCACCCGGCAGTACTCGGTCAACGTCTTTGGCCTGATGGACGTCACAAAAGCCGCCCTCCCCTGGCTGCGCAAGAACGGCGGGACCATCATCAACATCTCATCCGTCGGCGGAATCGTCGCCTTTCCCTTTGCCAGTCTCTATAACAGTACCAAATTCGCCGTCGAAGGCTTCTCCGAAGCGCTGTCCCACGAGCTGGCGCCATTCAATATTGCCGTGAAGATCGTCGAGCCGGGAAGCGTAGCCACCAATTTCCGCCAGGCCCTTGAATTCACAGGCAGCGATATCCCCGACTACACCCCCCTTATGGGTGGGTTCCTCCAGCGCTTCGCGACGGCCACCGGACACCTGCCCAAAGCAACCCCCGACGACGTCGCCGCCACCATCTTCACCGCCGCAACCGACAACAAATCCCGCCTGCGATACATCGTCGGCAACGACGCGCAATTCTATATCGGTACCAAGCAACAAAACACCGACGAGGACTTCGTCAGCAAGATCAGGACCACCCTGCTACCCGTAGAAAAATAACCGCCCCCGCCACCCAAAAAAAAAGCCGGCACGCGAGAAATTAGCCTTCCGAACTGCGGGCTGTGCCATACTCCCGTGTCTCCGGCAAAACGCTAATGATTGTGAACTTCGGACCCAACACCGTTGGGTCCCTCGTTCGGAGACTTCGCTGTGCTCGTCCCCGGTCGAGCCCCCTCTGGGGTCTCAAAATCTACACCGATCGTCAGCTCCTTCCATTTCTCCAGCTCGGCCGACATCTCCGCCAGCTTCTTCGAAGCACGGCTATACGCATCGGCGCCGAGAAACAAATGCAGAGGCGGATCAGTCCTCTCCGCAAGAGCAATAAAGATTTCAGCCGCCTTCTCCGGATCCCCGGCCTGGCGCCCGCTCATAGCCAGATAACGTTCCTGCGTCTTCCTCACCGCGTCATACCCGTCCAGCTTCGTCGCAGTATAAGCCAGTGAACCCTCAGTCAGAAAGCCCGTACGAAAGCCCGCCGGCTCGACAATGGTTACACGGATGCCAAACTCCGCAACGTCCAGCGCAAGCACCTCCGAGAACGCCGCCAGCGCCGCCTTCGTAGCGGAATAGACCGCCCATCCCGGCGCCCCGACAAAGCCGGCAACGCTCCCGATATTGATGATATAACCCGACCCCTGCCGCCGAAGCACCGGAAGCACCTGCTTGACAACAGCAATAGCAGCGACCAGATTGACGTCGACGATATCCCTGATCTTCCGGTCCTCCGTTTCTTCCAGCGTACCCGCCATTCCATAACCGGCATTGTTCACGACCACGTCTATCCGGCCAAAAGCTGCTACGGTCTGCCTGATCGATTCTTCGATACAATCCCCGTTGCCCAGATCGACGCTCAGCGGCAACCACCGGTCGCTGTCGATCAGCCCGACCGCAATCTTCAGCGTCTGCGCATTTCGGGAAGTGGCCGCCACACGATACCCCGCGTCGAGCAACTTCTTTACCAGCGTCAGCCCCAGCCCCTGCGAGGCCCCGGTAACAAACCAGACTTTTGAGGTGTTCATAACGACAGTTTTATTCGTTTACATCGCTGATCATCTTATTCACGATCAGCCATTTTCCGTCTATCTTGTGAAAGGAAAGGAATTCCTTATAGTTGAAGTCGTACATCTTCACCTTCACTTCTGCAACACCAATGGAATTCACCACCCGTATATCCAGGATATCCCCTTTAAAAGGCTTTCCGGAATCCTTGACGCTCTGACGATGCTCGACCCCGTCGAGATACTGATCCAGCGTTTTGGCATAGGGCTGCCCCTTTACGTCCCCAAATAGCAGCGTGCCGGGATGATAGATCTTGCGAAGCTTCACCACATCCCCTACATAGATCCCCGGGAAATACTCGTTCTCCAATACCTGCGAAATAGCCAGCGAATCCTGTTGTTGCGTTTCCATAACTGTTTTGTTTTGAGCCCTGATGCCCCACCAACCGAAGGACATCAGGGTAATTAAAAATAGAGCTTTCATTTTAGTTGAGGTTATGACCGGCGCCCATGCCCCCATCGACGTTGACAATAGCGCCGTTGATGAATTTGCTTTTTGCGATCGTATACACCATCTCGGCGATATCTTCGACCTCGCCCACCCGCCTTTGCAGGTGCAGACCCGCCATCTTATCACTATGATCCCCGTGCATCGGCGTACGGATAACACCCGGAGCTACCGTATTCACCCGGATATTCCGCTCCCCAAACTCCGCCGCCAGCTGCAGGGTCAGCGCATGCACCGCCCCCTTGCTCGAGATCGGCGCAGTCGACGGCGCACCACCCAGTGCATGATAGACATTTGGCGTCCCGATATTGATAACCACACCTCCCTGCTGCTTCAGCATCTGCGGTATCACCGCCTGCGTCGTAAAGAACGTCCCTTTCAAATTCGTATTCAGGAACCGGTCGAGATAGGCCTCGTCCACTTCCAAAAAAGGCCTCGTCTCAAAAATGCCGGCATTGTTCACCAGCACATCGGCCGAACCAAACTTCCTGACGGCCTCAGCCACCAGTCTCTCTCCCGTCTCCCGACGGCTTACATCGCCGGCTACCATCGCCAGATGCGGGCCGCCACCCAATTCGGAATAAGCCTGCTCCAACTTCTCAGGCGTCGTGGAGTTGATGACAACACTATCACCCCTGTCCAAAAAATACTTCGCTACCGCCTTCCCGATACCGGACGAAGCCCCGGTCACTATGATTGTTTGCTTTTTCATATACTTATTTTTTATCCGCCGTGATACCCCTCTCCCGCAATACAGACACCTGTTCACCCGCCACTCCCCAGTTATCCAGGTCGACCTCGTCGATGATCACATGCGTAAGGTTAGGGTCCTTGTTCAATATACTGCTGATAAGATCGGTCGCCCCTTTTATCAGCTGCTGCTTCTGTTCCCGCGTGACCCCTTCCCGGGTCAGCTCGATCGTAACGATTGGCATAAAAACGATTTTAGGCAAAGGCGAAGAGACGTATAGATTACGCTACGGCCTTCGCGGTTACAGTAACATCCAGATTAAAATCATTGTAGATAAGCGTGTCGCCCAGGTCTTTGAAGAAATTCCCGCTACGAAACTTCATCTCATAATCGGTACGATCCACCACGATCTTCCCAGTCGCCTTCAGCACATCGCCCTCGACGCTCACCCTGGCATCAAAACCAACCGGCTTCGCAATCCCTTTGATCGTAAGCACACCCTCGACATGGTTCTCCAATACATTTTTTATCTCAAAAACTGCCTCCGGATACTTTTCGGACGAAAAGAAGTCGTCCGAAGCCAGGTGCCCGGCGAACTGCGCATTCGTCGCAGGATCGGTGACGTCCAGTATCTTAATGGAAGTAGTGTCGATCGTAAATTTCCCGCCCGTCAGCTGACCATCGGTCACGGTAAGTTCACCGGCCTTAAGCCCGATCGTTCCGTTATGTGCACCGGTTACTTTCCGGCCCACCCAATCGATATTGCTCTGAGCAACTACGATATCAAATTTCTGCTGTTTCATATTTTGTGTTTTTTGATACCACAAAGTAACAGCGGAATCCCGGGGCGATTGCGTGACCTATGTCACAATCCCAAAACCAGCCCGTTCAACCCATCCAATTAATTGGAGAGACACCTACGCGCTAACGCTTAAAACCTTTCACCGGTCAGGGTTGCGTATATCTTTGTTTTATGAAAAACTATTCAATCCTGCTGACAATGGCTGCAATCTGTGTGCATCCGGCAGCGCGATCCCAATCCTGTCCCGCCCCGACGACCACCTCCCTCAGCACCTATTCTAATACCTGGTATCCCGGCACCCAGGCAACCGTAACCGCCGGCGCTTCGACCCTTACGGTCGGTGCGTCCGGATACGGCTCCACGCCCATCAGCCAGTACGATATCGTACTGATCATCCAGATGCAGGGCGCGCAGATCAATTCTGCCAACACCAACAGTTACGGCGCCGGGACAGGGACGGGCAGCGGATACCTGAGCAATGGCCAGCTGATGGCCGGACAAATGGAATACGCCGTGGCCGCCAACAACGTACCCCTGACAGGAGGAACGCTTACCCTCCAGTACGGCCTCACAAATAGCTACAGGAACGCCAACTTCGGAACGGACGGCCAATACCGCTATCAGATCATCCGGGTGCCGCTATACTACAACGCAACCCTGAACGCTGACATCCTGCCACCAATATGGAACGGCACGGTGGGCGGCGTCATCGTCCTCTATGTCTCCAATATCCTGAACATGAACGGCCATAACATCGACGCCTCATCGGCAGGCTTCCGGGGCGGCGGCGGAAAGGCTTATTCCGGCGCGGGGTCGACCGGGTCCAACACAGACTATGTAGTCGTGTCAACTGGCTCGACAGGCAAGGCCGGCGGATCAAAAGGAGAAGGCATCGCGGGCACACCGGTCTACCTCAACGCACTCAACGCCCCGACCCTGATAGTCGGAACCTCCGAAGGCTACCCCAGCGGCAGCTATGACAGGGGCGCACCCGGAAATGCAGGCGGGGGCGCCACAGACGGGCAGCCCTCAAGCAATAGCAACAATGCCGGTGGCGGCGGCGGCGCCAACGGTGGCGCGGGTGGCATCGGCGGCAACAGCTGGTCTTCCAACCTCGCCGTAGGCGGAAAACCCGGCGCCCAGTTCGCACAGCAGTCCCCATCCCGGCTGGTGATGGGAGGAGGCGGCGGCGCGGGAAGCACCGACGGCGGCACGGGTAGTCCCGGCGCGGGCTTCGCCAGCAGCGGAGCGCCGGGCGGCGGCATCGTGATCATCACCGCCAGTTCGATAACAGGCGCCGGCAGCGTCCTGGCCAATGGAGCGCCACCCAATACCACCCTCCAAAATGACGGCAGCGGTGGCGGCGGAGGAGGAGGTAGCGTCCTCATCGTCACAGGAACCGCATCCACCACGCTAGCCGTCCACGCCAACGGCAGCGACGGCGCCGGCAATACCGGCAACGGCGCAAAGCACGGGCCCGGCGGCGGCGGTGGCGGCGGCATCATCTACAGCAACAAATCCCTCGCCTCCGTCTCTGTCACGGGCGGCGCAGCCGGAACAACGGCTACCGGTACCACCTATGGCGCCGCTGCCGGCGCCCCAGGCATATCCTCCCAATCCATAACAACCTTCCCCACGATCCCCGTCATCTGCAACGGCCTGCTGGCCATAGAGTCGATCTCCGCCACGGCCAGCAGCACCAACGGCAACACTACCATTACCTGGCAAGCGATATCCGACGCTGAAATAAAAGAATACGACGTGGAAAGAAGTCTCGACAGCACCGGCTTCTCGATCATCGCAACCATCGCACCCCAGACCAACAACAACTATCACTATACAGACGCACCAACAACCGCAAAGATCCTCTACTACCGCATCAGGGAAAAAGACATAAACAACGGCTACCGCTATAGCAACACCATTGTAATAAGACCAGCCCTGTCGTACTCCCAACCAATGATCACACCAAATCCCGCTTCCTCATCCGCTACCCTTCGTTTTAACAGCGATCGCAGCTCGCTCGTATCCATCCGCATGACCAATTCCATCGGCGCCCCCGTCTGGAGCAGACAATACAAGGCATCGGAAGGTCCGAACACAGTACCCATCGACCAACTGCAGCTCCTGCCCACGGGCATGTACATCCTGCAACTCAACGATGGCGAAAAGACTTCGGCAATGAAAATATTTATCCGTCACTAGTACATTTAAACAAAATTGTTGACCTTTATTCCACTTAGCCTTAACCCATGTCCTGCCGCACAAGACAACCCCTGCTATTCCTCATTTACCTGTCACTATTCAGCACAGCAACTGGACAGCCCTCCTTCCCCGGGCACAACTCCGTCCCGGGCCACACCTCCTTCCCCGGGCACAACTCCATCCCCGGGCACTCCACCCCCAACTACAGCATCGTCAACTACAACAGCGACAACGCCCTTCCCCAGAACAGCATCAACGACATGGCCTTCGACAAGAATGGCTTTCTCTGGCTGGCGACCGAAATGGGAATGGTCCGCTTCGACGGCAGGAATTTCCGGGAATACAATACATCCAACTGTCCTGCCCTCCTTTCCGACAGGTGTGCACTAAGCTTCCCGCAGGAGTCATCCGGCAAACTGCTCATCGAGCCGATCTTCGCCACCCACCGCATCCTGACCCTGACGGAAGACTACCAATTCAGGGAAGACAGCGCCCTTTCCGCCAATCCTTATCAGTCCCACTTCCGCAACAACCACATGTTCTCCTACCGCAACCTCTACCGGAAATGGGCAGCGCAAGACACGGCCGCCTTCGGCGGGCTGTTTGACAAGCTCGACATCAACGGCGACCTCGTCACCGTCAACGAAAGGCAGGCCTACGTACGCAAAGGCCCGAACTACTACTACCTCGACGAAAATACCTCCGAAGTCCGTCCCCTCCCCGGCCTCACCGGTCACGCCCTGAAGATCCAGTTCATGGTAGGAGACGTTTATATCAACATCGACAGACAAAACCACCTCTCTGCCTGGCAGCAGGGCACCCCCAGGAAGATGGCCGCCAGTAGCCGGCTCAAAAGACTGCTGAGCGAAGCGGACGTCACCGGTCCATACCCCATACAGGCAGCGCTAAGCGCTGCCAGGGATGTCCGCCACTCCTTCCTGATCCACAAAGGCGATATCCTGATGCTGTACATAAAGGACGGAGTGCTGGATTTCTCGACGCTCGCCGCCAATACTCCGATAAGGAATATCAATTGCCTGATCTATGACCAGCAATATAAGATCATCTATGCGGGCACAGCGACCAGCGGTCTGTACATCCTTAAAGAACAGGAATTCGAAAGGCTCTATTTTTCAAGCGACAACTATATCATCAATAGTTTGTACGCCCAGGTAGAGTTGCCCGGCGATAAAATACTGACCCCTTCCGGGGTACTGAGCCGCCACAGCAAAATAAACATTCCGTCCCCCGGCATCTACGATCGCCCGGCCTTCCTGCGCTCTTCCGACGGACATATCTGGTATTCCTCCTACGGCAGGCTGTTGAGGACGGACAGCGACCTGCATAGCACCGACAGCATCACCATGCTTGGCGATATTACCCACGTTGGCGTCTGGATCACGTCCATCATCGAAACAGACAATAAAGACATCCTGTGCAGCACACACACCAGGCTATTCCGTGTAAGGGGAAAGACCGCGACCCTCCTCCTCGATGCAAGGCCGCTGCTCAGAAATGGAGAAATTATAGTCATCCATCCCATGTCTCCGGACAGCATCTGGGTCGGCACCAATACCGGACTATACTCGTATGACCTCCGGCGCGGTACGTTCCGCCATGTACCCGGAATGGAGACCGCTACCGTCAGAGCCATCTACAAGGCAAGGGACGGCAGCGTCTGGATAGGTACGTACGGTCAGGGTTTCTATAAATACGACAACGCCCGTTTTCTCAGAATGCCGGCGGACCAGGACAATGACCTGGCTACCGTCCACTGTTTCATGGAAGACAGACGGGGATACTTCTGGATGCCTACCAATAAGGGACTCTTCCGGGTGGCGAAGAACGATCTCGACTCCTTTGCATCGGGTGGTAAG
>Ga0068853_100004530_pt1 | contig 10780 bp, 5 predicted proteins | sample KBSCornC32_FD_65655 | JGI IMG/M metagenome (GOLD analysis project Ga0068853, IMG submission 65655) | Corn rhizosphere microbial communities from Kellogg Biological Station, Michigan, USA - KBS Corn C3-2 | ecosystem: Host-associated > Plants > Roots > Rhizosphere > Soil ... | reverse complement strand
AGGCAGCACGAGGCCGGGCGGCCGGACGCACGACGGTTACGACATCGCAATGCCGGCAGGCACGCAGGTGATGGCGCCGCTCGATGGCAAAGTGGTGAAGGTCTGGAACGATGAGAAGTTCGGCGGCGGCCTCTCGATGCGCGTCGAACTTGCTGACGGCAACACGCTCGGCATCGCGCATCTCTCCGCCGCGAACCTGAAAGAAGGCGACCAGGTGAACCGCGGCCAGGTGCTCGCACTTTCCGGCAAGACGGGCAACGCGACGGGAAATGTCCTGCATGTGGCGCTCGCTGATCCGGACGGAAAACACATCGACTACTTTGGCGCCAGCAAGGCGCAGCCCGACACTGCCGGCATCGCGGATCCGAACGTGCTCGAGCGCGCGATCGCCGCGGCCAAGAGTGACAACTCGCTAGATCCTTACCAGCAGAAGCGCGTCGTCAGTTACATGGAGTCGCAGCATACGCACGAGCGGCAGATCCAGGCGCAGCAATATCAGGAAGTGAAGCAGAGTGCCGTCGACTACTACTACAGCCATGGCCAGTCGATCGATGGCATGCCGGCAGCGCTCAAGGCGCAGCTGAAGCCGGAAGATGCGTTCAATCTCAGCCAGCCGGCATCGGTCGAGACTGATCCTGAGACGATGGCGAATTTTATTCTCGACCCGAAGAGTGTGACGGTCGGGAATGTCAAGGATGCCTATGCGGCAAAGAAGCTGAACAACGGCGCCTACTACGGCCTGCTGCGCGATGCGATGGACAACGAAAAGAATCCGGGCAAGATTATCGACGCCACGGTCGAAGCCGATCGGCTGAAGTTCTTCGCCGACCAGGCCGGCATTCCGAATATCTACAAGGCGCAGAATGAGCAGCAGAAGAAGGACTATGCCTCGCTGCTGGTACGGGTTCAGGAAGAAATTGACCAGGCGCAGCAGCAGAAGCAAGGCAAGCTTTCGCAGAGTGAGAAGGACGTCATCATTCAGCGCAACGTGCAGCAGCATACGATCACCCATCTGCGCAGCGCGTGGAATCCGCTGGCCTGGCTCCCTGGCCATGAGACCTATGAGCAGAAGTTCCACGGATATCAGATGCCCCCAGGTGCGACCGGAACAGCCATGGGAAAAACGGACGGCAAGCTGCATTACACGGACGGAAAGAATGATCTCGGGGTGGTGCCAGAATGAACGGCGAGACGCAGCAAGCCTCCGCTCCGGTAGAGCTCGACCTAACGACCATCACGCCGATCGATTCAGGGAAGCCGGTGAATGCAGCATCGAACCTGCGCCAGTCGGTCTCCTACGGCGTACAGCAGAACCCGGACGACTACGCGAAGCTGCTCAAGCAGCAGCAGGTCACCGGGATGACACCGCAGGCAGCCGCGCCTTTTGCTGGCGAGACGCAGAACGCGATCGATGTCGAGAGCCTCAACCCTGAGAAGATGGTCGACTCGCATCCGCGCACCGCAGCCTGGGCTGCGAACCCTGACAACGCCGCGGTCTCCGGCGCGGACGAGCTGCACCGTCTCACGCGCATCGAGCAGCACGCGGCGACGATGCGTGCCTACGAGCCGACCTGGCGCGATAAAGCGAGCGATGCGGCGCAGAGTGCCTTTGAGTCTCTGGGCGGATCTGGGTCGCTGAAGCAGCGCGTCTTTCAGTATCCATTGGTGCGCCTGGGCGTCGGTGCTTTGCGCGGAACCGAAGAGATGCTCGGCAACACGGCATCATTTGCCGGGATCCACGGCGACAATCCGGAAGGCTTGAACGCACTGCAGCGCTCGGCGCGCACTCTCGAGCCTGTGCAGTTCGGCGAGGAAGAGACAGGCCTCGACAAGCTCGCTGGGAACATCGGGCCGATGGTGCCGGCTCTGATGGCCTCGGGCGGAACGTCGCTGATCGCGCGCACGCTAGGCCTGAGTGACAAGGCGGCTAAGGTGCTGGCGGGTCTCTCGGTGGGCGGCATGTTTACGGCCGACCAGGGCGGCCGGACGTACAGTGCGATGAAAGAGCAAGGCGCATCGGAATATGATGCGCGCCTGGCGGCGAACCGTGTGGCGGGGATCAACGCGCCGGCGAATGCGCTCTTTGGTGCGACCGAAGTCGTGCCGTTCATGCGCGACAATCCTTTGCTCTCATCACTGGGCCTGGGCGCAGTTACCGGCGTATCTGGCCAGGTCGCGCAGAATGTGGTTACCGGTCGGCCGAAATCTGAAAGCCTCGCCAAAGCTGCGCTCGAGGGCGCCGCGGTCCAAGGCGGCATGCACTTCGGCATGACCTTCATGGAAAGCATGTCGGAGGCGGTTGCCGAGGTAGAGCAGTCGAAGTTGAGGACGCGCTCGGCCGAGAAGTTCCAGGAGGCTATGGAGGCGCACTTCGAGGGTGATTCCAGCTTGCGGATCCCAGCGCAGGATTTCGTGAATTACTTCGTCGACAAGGATATCGATCCGAGTGTTGCGGCGCATCGCATGGGTGTCGCGAACCTCACGGAAGCAGCCGCGGCAGGAACGGATCTCGAGATCCCCAAGGCAAACTTTTTTGGCAAGCTCGAGCCGGAGCATCAGAAGGGATTGCTGCCGGACATTATCGACCCTGCGACGGAGATAACGGGACGGCAGGCTGAAGCAGGACGGCAGGAGCTCAAGGATTGGGTTGCCGGCGGCGGCGCGGAAAAGCTTCACGCTGATTTTGCCGCGGCTGACGCCGAGACGCAGGCTACTCCGGAATGGCAGAAGGTCTTCGGCGAGCTCAAGCAGCGATATCAGGACGCCGGCGAGACGGATCAGGCGGCCGACAGTTATGCGACGCTGCAGGCAAATGCAATTTCGAACCTGGCTAAGCGTGCAGGCCTGAAGCCGGACGAGTTGCTGGCCCTGCATAACCCGCAGATTATTAAAGGCGACACACGCGATGGTCTCACGCTCAATCAAGAGCTACATTATGCCGATGTAGAATCTCCAGAATTTAAGCAGTGGTTCGGCCAGTCGAAGATGGTCGACGATGACGGCATGCCGCTCGTTGCATATCACGGAACTGCACACGACTTCGATTCCTTTGATATCAGCAAGGCTGGTGCGATGAGTGGTTCGGAGGCTCAAGGGGCGTTGTTCTTTTCCTCCGATCCTGAAGTGGCTTCGAAGTACGCGGACGTCGCCAATGCTACCGGAACGGCCGGCGGCGATCGCGGCGGCCAGGTCTACCCGGTGTACCTCCGCCTCGAAAATCCGTATCGGTCGAAGCTTAAGTTTTATAACACTGGCGATTTTGAGCGGGAGATCGCGAAGGCTAAGAAGAAGGGTCATGACGGAATTGTTTTTCCGAATGTGAAGCATGCTGGCGAGTCTGGCCAGATTGCTGTCTTTTCTCCGGAGCAGGTTAAGTCTGTTTTCAATCGTGGGACATTTGATGCGAGTGATCGGATTTTATATCAGGGTGCTGGCGAAGATAAATCGCCTGAGAGGCATCTCGTCCACAATAACTGGGGGGAGGCTGGAAGAAAGTTTACTGCGACTTGGCCGCAGACCGAGCAGCTGCAGCCTGGCGACATCGTCGCGGAGAATAAAGATAAGCGCGCTCTGAAGGTTTTGAGTATTGGAGAGAAAACCGCAACAGGCGGTCAGTGGTACAACTTCGAGGTTGTCGACGCAGATGCCGCCCGCGCGGCTGGTGAAGCGATCAGGCCGAACGTCAAAAAGCAGCCGCTATCTCTGCGGGATGATGTTGAAGTTAAGACCTTCAAAACGGCAAAAGGCAGCACCTACGAAGTTCACGAAGACGGGGCGACTACTCGGAACAAATCTTTCCATCCGGAGCATGGTGAGGCCGACCAGGGTCCTCAACCACGCAGCGAGCAAACGTTCTATGTAACGCCTCAGGATGCTCAGAAGCTCGGAGAATTTCAGACGCGCGGAGCTAGGAAGGCAATTGTTTTCGACGGCGAAAATGCCGGTGTGAAGTATCTCGAGGGAAAGAGCTCCGGCAAGGTGGAGAAGAGGACATGGGTCTCTGCAGAAACAGAACCAAAGATGGGAATGATTCCAGTGGAGCTCTGGAATGGTGGGGAAAAGGCTCACTTTGGGAACGAGATCAGCGAGATCAACGGCGCTACGCCGCAACCGCAATCTAGAGCTGAGGAGTCGCGCGGCTGGTTCCGCGTGCTGCCCGATGGGCGCTACGAGATCGGCAAGACAAAGCTCGGCGACATGAGCACGTTCATCCACGAGCCGGCACATGCCTACCTCGAGCTCTTTCGTGAACTGACGCAGCGCGAAGGTGCGAGCGATCCGCTCAAAGACGACTTTAAGAAAATCACCGACTGGCTCGGCACTACGCCGGACGAAGCCTACAAGAATGGCTTCACGCGCGAGCAGCACGAGCGGTGGGCGCGCGCCAACGAAGAGTATGTGCGCGAGGGCAAGGCTCCTACTTCAGGCCTTCAGCGTGCATTCCATAACTTTGCCACCTGGCTGACTTCGATCTATCGCCGTGCCGGTGCCCTGGGCGTGGAGATGTCGAGCGAGATCCGCGGCGTGATGGACCGGCTCTATGCCGGCGACTCCGCTGTCGATCGCGCCGAGCAGGAAGCTGGTCGCGAGCAGCTCTTCGAGAGTCCGGAGGAGGCAGGCTGGACGGAAGAAGAGTTCCGCAACTACGCGCGCGGCCGCGGCGTCGAAGAAGCTGAAGCCCGCAAGCTGATCCTGGGTGAAATGAAAGAGGCGGCGCAACGCGAGCGCACGCATGCATGGCGCGAAGAGAAGGGCGGCGTGCGTGATGCTGTGACCGACCAGGTCGACGCGCAGCCTGAGTATCGGGCGATTCGTTCGCTTCGGCGGGGACGGCTCGACGACGGGACGGAGATATCGGTAAATCGAGATCTGTTGATCAAGCAGTTCGGCGAGGAGCGGGTGAAGGCGCTGCAGGATCTGCACCGCGGTCTCTATCGCGCCGAAGGTGGCACGGATGCGGAGACCGCTGCCGAGCTGCTCGGCTTTGGATCTGGCGAAGAGATGATGCGCGCGCTCGAGAAGGCGCCGCGGCGGGCGCAGGCGATCGAAGCAGCTGTGCGCGATACGATGACCGCGCGGCATGGCGACATTCGCTACGACGGATCGCTTGATGACAAGGCCCGGCTTGCAGTTGAGAACAGCGAGCGCGCCAAGAATCTGCATAAGGAGCTGGCAGCGCTGCGCCGCAAGGTGGCGTCGCTCGAGAAGAAAGCGGCCGACGCCAAAGCGGCCATGCGATCGATCACCATTGAGCCGCTCGAGCACTATCAGGAAGCAGCGCGGCAGATGATCGATCAGAAGTCGATCGCAGACCTGCAGCCGCATCGCTATCTCAATGCCAGCCGCAAGTTCTCACGCGAGGCCTTCGACTCGCTGCGCAAGGGCAATGTGCGCGGGGCGGCCGACGCCAAGAACAAAGAGCTCTTGAATCACTTCCTCTTCCGCGAGGCCTCGGCCGCACGCGATTACGCGGAGAAGTTCGAGAGCTATGCGAAGCGTATGCAGTCGCGCGGGATCCAGCAACGCCTCGGCCTGGCCGGCTCAGATTACCGCGAGCAGTTTAACTGGCTCATGGCGCGCTACCGGCTGGGACCGGCGCCGCAGGCTCCGGAGCGTTCGCTGCGCGAGTGGGCCGATCAGGTCTACGGTCAGGGCAGCGAGCCGGCGATCGCCGCCGGGATCTTGAACGAAGGCAAGTTTGCGGACTATCGAAACGTGCCACTCTCTGAAGTGCGCGACCTGCACGATGCGCTGGTGAACATCCGTCACCTGGCCATGCAGGAATTCAAGATGTACGTGCAGGGCAAGCAGGTGGCTTTTGCCGAAGCCAAGCAGGAGATGATCGCCTCGGCGCGAGACAATCTGAAGTCGAAGCCGGAACAAATCTTCCAGGAGAATCTTTCGCGCGGGGAAAAGGTGCTGCGCGGTCTCGCGTGGGTGGACTCGCGTCTGATCCGCATGGAGCGTCTGGTCGAGTGGCTGGACGGGGGCAAGGCTGGGCCGTGGCATGACAACCTCTGGAACCTGGCTTCAGATGCGCAGGGCGATGAATACAAGCTGCAGGAAGATGTCACGCGCAAGGTGACCGATGCCCTGGCCGACATGCCGGCAGAGATGCGGCGCAGACTCTGGACGGAGAAGGTCAGCGTCGAGGGAATCTCGGAACCGCTCACGCGACGCCGTCTTCTCTCGATGGCGTTCAACATGGGCAATGAGGGCAACCTTGATCGCCTGCGGAAGACGTTCGACTCTTTCGGTTGGGATCGCGGTGCGATTGAAAAGATCGGCGGGATGCTGACGCGCGAAGAGTGGGGCTTCGTGCAGAAGGCATGGGACTCGCTGAAGCCGATGGGCGAGCGCATGGTGGAGCTCGAGAAACGCCTAACAGGCCTGCCGCCGGCGATGGTGAAGGTAACGCCCTTCAAAGTTGTGCGGCCGGAGGGGAATGAGGAGATCGAGCTAGAGGGCGGCTACTTCCCGATCGTGATGGATCCTCGCTTTTCAGAGCGCGCCATTCAGCAGGATGCAAAGGAGTCGGCGCAGAACGCCATGCAGTCGGGCTATGTGCGCGCGACGACATCGAAGGGTTACACCAAGGAGCGCACCGGGTTTGGCGGTCCATTGCTGCTCGATTACGAGCAGGTGCTTACCAGCCATGTTGCGAAGGTTGCGAAGGATCTCTCACATCGCGAATTCATGCTGGCCAGCCAGCGTCTGCTGCTCGACACTGAAGTGCGGAAGACGCTGCGCGAAACGCTGGGGCCGGCGTACGAGCAGCAGTTCATGCCCTGGCTGCGCACGATCATCAATGACAATAACGGCAGCGTGCAGGAACGGCTTGACGGTCTGAAGGATGGAATGCAGAAGCTGCGCGGGAATATTGTTGCGGCCTCGCTCGGCTTCAACACGTCCACTTCGCTACTCCAGGTCTCGCACGCGCCGCGCATGCTGCTCTACGCGAAGACGAGCAGTCTGGCGCAGGCCTTTGTCGACCTGCTGGCGCATCCGATCGAAACGTCGCAAGAGGTTCGGGATCTGTCGCCGAACGAAATGCGTTTCAGGGGCGATAACCTCGACCGCGATATCCGCGCGGTGCTGCAGAATCCGTCGTACCAGGCAGGCTACACGCGCAAGGTTGCGGTGGCGGCTCGGTTCGCGCTCGAGGTGATGGACCATCTTCTGTCTCACACGCTTTGGAAGGCGGCCTATCGGGACGCCCTCGACAGGTATGCAGAGCTGCCGATCGGCGAGGCGCAGCAGAAGGCTGCGCACGAAGCGGACAGCGCGGTACGGCTCGGCCTGGGAACATCCGCGCCGAAGGATCTGCCGGCGATCATGCGCTCAAACGAGTTCAACAAATTCATCACCACGCTCTACGGCTTCCATAATGGCGTCTATAACCAGCTGCGCGACATCGGCCACCAGGTCAGGTATGACAAGAACATCGGCAAGGCAACTGTCGCGTCCATCTTGACGGTTGTGGCTCCGGCGGTGCTCGGTTCATGGCTGACGGGACGAGGACCAAAGGACGATGAAAGCCCTGGCGCCTGGGCCGCAAAGAAGGCGCTGCTGTTCGCAACCGACACGGTTCCCATCCTGCGCTCGATCACGTCTGCTCTCGAGGGTGGCCACGATGTGCAATTCAGCCCGGTAGAGAACACGATGGAGAAGGGCGCGAAAGCTGTGATGGCTGCGATGCCAAGCGACAAAGAGAAGGACTGGATGGGGATCGCGCTTAATGCCGGCGATGCGGCCGGTGCAATCCTGGGTGTGCCTGGCTCGCATCAGGCAGTGAAGACGCTCAGGTATATAAAGCGCGCGAATGAGGGGAAAGTTGAGAACCCGAACATCTGGAATGCGCTTGTGGGCGGCGGACGTTAAGGATTTTTGCGCTTAACTGCCACGCAGAGCTTGTAGCCGAGGTAGCCGCCTGCATATCCGAAAACAACCGCGAAGATGCTTGCCAGCGAATGATGGCTTCGGAAGATTGTTGCAGCAATGGCGGCGGCGAATAGAGCGCTTCCCCCGACAACTGTGATCGGCCAGTTCTTCGAAATTGAAGTACGCATAAAGTTCCTTTCAGCGGTGAACAGTGTAGCACTCGCTTGCGCGGGCGCACTTACGACTTAGGAGTCACACGATGACAATCAGCTCGACTAACCGCGTGGCGGGGCCGTTTATTGGAAACGGAACGACGGCCACATTTCCCTTCGCTTTTAAAGTCTTCGACGCAAGCGACCTCGCGGTGGCGACGCTTCAGACCGCGAGCGGGGTGATTGTCGAGCTCGTGCTCGATGCAGACTTCTCCGCCGCGCTCAATGTGAACCAGGATGCCACGCCGGGCGGCTCAATCACGCTGCTCGCAGGCAACCTGGCCGCAGGCCTGGAGTTGTCGATCACGACAGACATGGCCGAGCTGCAGGGCGTCGACCTGACCAACGGCGGCGGCTTCTATCCGGACGTGTTGAATGACGCGCTCGACACTGTAGTGATCTTGATCCAGCAGCTGCAGCTCCAAATGGGCAGAGCGATCCGCGCCGCGTTTCCAGACGACTCGAATATGCAGCTGCCCTCGCCGGCACAGCGCGCAGGAAAACTTCTGATGTTCGATGGCTCTGGAAACCTGCAGCTTGTTCCGCTGGCTCCGGGATCCTCGTCCGTTCTCGGGACGCAAAACGGCGCGGGCTTGGTGAACGGTATCAACAAAGACTTCACTTTTCAGGCTGCGGCTGGACTCACGCCGACGCCGATCGTCTATGTGGGTGGGATCTTTCAGACGCCGGTAACGGACTATGGCGTGCCGGTGTACGTTGCCGGGACCACATGGAAGATCACATTCGTGAATGCTCCGGCCAATGGCCCGGTCACTGTTCTGCTGTTCGCGTAAAGTCTGATGACTGCCTTCGAACTGATCGACTCTATCTTCTGGCGCGCGCAGCCGGGAACGCCAGGCAACCTGCGCAGGATCACGCGTGAGCAGCTGAACTATCTGCGCGACCTGATCGACAAGGCGGGACCGAGTGAAGCCATCAAGCGCGGCGCGCCTGGCTCGCTCATCTGGACGCCGGCGGGGCGGCACAAGTATGTAGTGACGGAGGACTTGACCGGAAATCGGCACACGCTTACGCGTCTCGCGAACGTCGCTTCGGAATCGGGGACGCTCTTTTGACGCCCTTCTTTGTCTCTGGCTGTGGCAGGTCCATTTTCTTCACGGCCTTGTACTTCACTCGCTTGCGGTGATGGGAGTAGTACTCGGTCATCTCTGGTCTGACGTGACCGGCGATCGCGCGAACGGTCTCCGGATCCACGCCTTCTTCGAGCATGCGCGTCATGAAGTGATGGCGCAGATCGTGGGGACGTAGTTCGGGATGGCCGGTGATGATGCGGAGTCGCGCCCAGCTCTTGCGCAGGAATGTCTTCGAGGCGGGCCGTGTGGGATCGTACTTCCCGCGGTGGATCCAGAACGGAAACAGGAAGTCTTCTGGATCTGCCGAGCCGAGCTGCAGAGCGCGTGCGTAGAGTTGGCCCACTGCCCACTTGGCGATGCGGTTAAGTGCGATCTTGCGTGGACGGCTTTCGTTTTTGCAGCCTTCAGGCGGAACGTAGATCTCAGAGATCTCGCGCGCGGGACGAAGAAAGATGTGCTTGAGCCGAAGCGAGCGTAGTTCGCTGCCGGCAGCGGAAGTGTTGACGGTGAGGCAGGCGACCAGATACGCGAGACGGGCCTGGGGATCGGTGGCGCCGCGAGTGAAGAATTCGGCTTCCTCGTCTTCTTCCATGATGGAGCGCGGAGACCACTTCGGCACGGATAGCGGGAAGTAGTAGTCTTTGAGGTTTTTCCATAGCCTGCAGTGCGTCAGAATTCTTCCGAGCAAGGCGAGCTCGTGGTTGATGGTGGAGTTCTCGGCGACGCGCTTCCACGGTTGGATATCGGCCGAATCGATCCGCATCACATTTTTCGAGCGCGCGATCTGGTAGGCGCGCAGATGGCCGGGTGTGATGTCGCGCAGATGGATGCGCGCGAAGAAGTGGCTCAGGGCTTCCATGTAGGCATCGTCGCGTTCGTGGGTGCCAGGCTTCAATCCGGTGGCCTGGATGCGGCGCGCGGTCCAGTAGAGCCGTGCTTCCGCAAAGGTGAGCGAGGAGATGTTTTTGCGTTGTACCTGCAGGGCGGCGTCGAAGGCCTTGCACGCAGGGCAATTGGAATGGTCGGTGGTGTGAGCAAGATCGTCGATCGGCAGAATACGAGCGGGAAGGACGGGCACGAGCGCCTCAGCAGGCACGGCTTTTTCATCGTCGTCGAGCTCGGGCAGTCGTTGAAAGAGCGCGAGCGTTTCGAGCACAGCTAATTGTTTCTGGGTTTTCTTTGTCGCAGACATGGTCTTCCTGTAGATCGTTCTTTATCCATCCCACATTGGAGTGATGGAAAAATCGTAGGGGAAGAGAGACTGGAATGACATGGCTCCTCCGTTTTCGGGTCTCGCACGAATGCGGGATGACGGAGGTGGGAAGCTAGGGGCGAACCAAGCTACACAATAGGTAACTGGTTTTCCTACCTGTTTTCTGCTTGACGTATCGGATTTGGTGTTTACTGTAGGGAAGACGCCTTGAACTCAGCGGATAGGGCAATAGAGCAACGGCTGATGGGATTCAGAGCATGGGCTTAGAAGGCCGGTGCTCTATCCGATTGAGCTACTCGCCCATTTTTCTTCATTGTAGCTTGAATCATGTCATTCGAAAATGATGGCTAAACTGGGGCACCTGTGCTCTGACGTTGCTC
>Ga0068853_100004526_pt1 | contig 10785 bp, 11 predicted proteins | sample KBSCornC32_FD_65655 | JGI IMG/M metagenome (GOLD analysis project Ga0068853, IMG submission 65655) | Corn rhizosphere microbial communities from Kellogg Biological Station, Michigan, USA - KBS Corn C3-2 | ecosystem: Host-associated > Plants > Roots > Rhizosphere > Soil ... | reverse complement strand
GCGTCGAGAATATTTTTGAAGAGAGGCTATGGGCAGTTTTCTTTCCATCATTGCAGTAGGTTTTTTCCTGGGGATGCGCCACGCGACTGACCCGGACCATGTAATTGCCGTGACCACCATGGTGACGCGCCAGCGCCAGCTTACGCGCGCTGCACTTACCGGAGCTTTTTGGGGCGTGGGCCACACGCTGACGATCTTTGTAGTGGGCGCCATGATCATCCTTTTCAATGTTGTTATTCCCACTCGCATTGGGTTGAGCATGGAATTTTCCGTTGCGCTCATGTTAATCGTTCTCGGCATCATGAATGTTGCGGCGTTCATGCGGTCGGCATCAGCAATTTCGGCAGCGGCCAGCGCTGACTCTGAAGGCGTGCATGTGCATGCACATGCTCATGGCGATTACATTCACACGCACGCGCACGGGCATTCGTCGGAAACGCACACTCATAGCTCAGGCAGCACCCCATTGGCGTTGCTGGATCGCCTCTTCGGCAAGCTTGCTATATATCATCCCTTGAGACCGTTTATTGTGGGCGTGGTGCATGGGCTCGCAGGTTCTGCCGCGGTGGCGCTGCTCGTTTTAGCGGCTATTCCCAATCCGCGCTGGGCGGTAGCTTACCTGCTGGTGTTTGGCGCAGGAACTGTTGGCGGCATGATGTTGATTACCATGAGCATAGGTTCCGCTTTCACATTTATGGGCAAAGGACGGCAGAAATTCTCACAACGCCTTGCATTAGTTTCCGGCTTGCTGAGTCTGGCGTTCGGGTTATTGCTGGTGTATCAGATCGGATTCGCGGGTGGACTGTTTACCAGCCATCCACATTGGCTACCTCGATAGGACTTTCATCAAGGGATATGCAATAGGATTCAAGCGCTTTAGCAAACACAAGTCTGCCCCGTCGGCCAGAATTTTTCCTGGCGACGCGGGTTTGCAATTTGTTGTTCCAAGCATCATCGCACGCGCAGGATCCTGCGACGTCACTATCCCTGAAATCGGGGGACTCACCTGTAACATCCGATGTCCACCGACTAAAGTTGCCGATTGCTCTAGATCACGTGTTTACGTCTGGTGGCCATTTTTTTACGGCGCACCACGATGATGACCACGAATATTACCGAAAGTATACCGGCGCCGATACGAACCATAGTTGCTAGATCCATTGAAGTCTCTCCTTAATTAATTTGAAAAACATTTACTGAAAAACTTTCGGGGACGAAATTGCCCGCGATAGTCGCTTACTTGTTGCTACTCCTCGACCACAGTGACTCCAATTAAAACTTTGCTGGCCACGGGCCGTCCATCCAGTTGCGCGGGCAGAAATTCCCACTGTTGCAGCGCGTGAATTGCCGGTTGCGAGCGCGCGTCCTGTGTGCGTATGGACCGCAGCGATTGCAATTTGCCGGTTTCATCGATGGTGCCGGTTATAAAGATAGGCCCCTCCTCGCCCGCAGCTTGTGCGCGGGCCATCGTGGCGGCAATCTTCTTTTGTGCGAAGGGCGGCACCAGCAAGCCAATGCCGGATGCCCCATGATTTTTCAGCGCATACTGCATCGGCCAATCTGGCCCGCCTCCCGCATCGCCCATGGGAATGGCAACACTAAAGACAGTCTCACTCCGATCGAAAACACCCATGTCACGTCCGGCGCCGCCGCTGCTTCCTCCGGAGATAACAGTGATGCCATAAGACCTTGTTGGTGGAACTGTACGGCTGGCAGAAGTCCCAATTCGTCCCGGACTGCCGCCTGAGATCGAGATTCCACCTGCGCCGCTGCTGGTGTTTCCTTTGCCGCTTAAGGCGCTATCGCCAGTTCCAGGACCTGATGTGCCGCTGTGGGAGCCTGTCCCATTACCTGGCGCAATGCCGATATTTGAACCTGTTCCTGCGATGCTGCCACGGCCCGCACTGGCCGTCAAAGGGCTGCCGCTGGTTCCCGTTCCTTTATCGATTCCTGCACTTGTACCTTTATGTGACGGCGAAACATTCGCGCTATTCTTTGTCTGCGTGGGCTCCGCCGATTTGGCATCCCCCGCCGATGATTTTGCCGGAGAGGCCGTTCCAAGCGACGGCCCCACAACAAAGTTGCCGCTCAGTTGCGCATCTGGAACATGAACAGAAGGGTCGGGAGCGACGCTGACCGCGTTCACCACAATGACAGCCTTCCGCGGCGCGGCTTCTACAACCGGGCTGCTGAGCGACGTCGGCTGCACGGCAGATTGAGCCGATGCAGACTCCGATGGAATTGCAGAGACTGGCTCCGGAACGCTCACCAGTTTGGGCGATTCTACAGTTGCAGCGGAGATGGGGATTTGAACTTCAATTCGGCGCGGTGCAAACCGTGGAGCGGCGGGAGCAGGCAGGATCACGATACTTTGCAGCCGCAACGGAAATTTCAACTCCGGAGGCGAGATCAAATCCGGACGGCGAATGGTCTGCACGCGATTTGTTGCGTGGGGGAAATCGGAGATGATCTCCTGCGGGCCGGCATAGTCGTGCTTGGGAGGTGCGGAGTCATCCGCGGCACTGAAGCCTGTTTGCTGCGCGGGCGCGGCAGCTCCCATGCTGCCGGAATCGCTTGCGCTGAGCTTCGGCAGCAACGGCAACACAAGCGGTTCATAGGCCGGAGCGACTTCAGTCTTTTTGTGATCGTAAGCGTCCATCACAACTGGGCTGGGAAATAGTTTGGGGGACCAGATCAACGCCGCGATCAACATGGTGTGGAGCACGCCGGAAAGCAGTATGCCCTGTGTGTAAGTGCGGCGCGGCAGCAGCTTGAGCGCAGGCGGCTTAATGCGTCTTCTCACGGCGGGCGGGGGCGACAGCGTGAGCCTCCGAGGATTCGCGGCTAGTTTGAGGCTTAACATCATTCCAGCAACGTCGCTCTCAGGACCGCAAAAGTCGCGGCAGGATTCAGGATCATATTGATTTCAGGATTACCACCCAACGAAAGCTCGTCTACAACCATGTTTCCCAGCGCAAAGGACTGCGCGCCCGAACCGCCCTGCAGAGTCAGGCAACTGGTGTTGGTCCCGCATGTGCCGCCACTGCCGGAATGGAAATAGAGGAATCCTGAAGACAGGAACTGTCCGCCGCCGCCCCAGCTTGGAGCAGCCGAAGTGGCGCGATTCTGGAAAAACAAAAAGCCGCGATTGCCGTCCGGAGAGGCGTAAGTCCCGGAGCACGGACCCAGCAGAATATTTCCATCGAGTGTTGCCGGAACCTGCGCGGGATTGGGTGATCCGCCGGGACACTGCAATGCCCGTGATGCCACGGCGCCGGTACCCACCGATGATCGCGTGCCGTCAATCTTGAAAGACACCACGCATCCGTTGGGAGTTCCACTACCTGAGGATGCCGACGTACACGCGCTGGATTTGCCGCTGTTGGAAGTTACTCCGACTGTGGCGGAGGTGCTGAAATAAAACATCACGCCGTTCGATCCGTCGCCGGTGGCGGTGCTCACGCGCGCCGTTGAGTTACTGCCCAGATTGAAGCCATTCGCTGCTACATAATAAAGGCCAGGATCGAAGATGCCCGTGCTCAGCTTGTTCAGGACGACAACGCCAATGTTCTGCCATGTAATGCTGCCATCGGCCTGGATTCCGCCCGTGCAGGACCCATCGGCTTGTCGTGTACACACGATTTGGTTCCACGGGTTCGGCCCAGATGACGCCGGCGAGATGGACGTGCCGGAGTTCAACGCTATGTACACAAATCCACCGGCGTTATGCTGCGCATTGGTTGGCTGAATCAGTGTCCCCGCCGCAAAGGCCGTACCGGCCGTCCATGGAGACGCGGCACTGTTGAAACCCGGGTTCGATCCGGTATAAGGAAGCAATAAGCAGCCCTGCGCTCCGGGCGCAATGTTGCTGCTTGTACTGCAGCCTGTGTAATTGCCGGGAGTAAACTCCACGCATCCGTTGGGATCAGGGCAGCCATTGATGCCAAAAGGCACGGGCTTGACGCTGCCGAGTGGGTCAGGAACTCCTGGTGCGCTTTTGGTTGCGAATGGATCGCCGAAGGGAGCCGCCGGAGAGATGTAGTGTCCAGTCGTGCCGACGTTCACGGTTGTCGGCGCCGAGGCAGGCCCGCCAAATACGGCCAGATCTGAGCCGGTGTTTGCCGGCCCGCCCTGTGAAAGATCAATGATGCCGGCAGCCAACGCGGCTGAGTCCTTGGAATCAATCTGGATGGACCTTTGTGGTCCGCCGAAAATGTGAATTTTCGAGCTGCCGGTCACGGACAACGCTCCAGAGGCGCTTGAATGGAGTATGACCAGCGGCACGGGCACGTTAATGGGCGTAACGCCACAACCAGCTTTTGCCTTGATGTTTACCGTTGACGCGGCTCCAACCATCTTCGTGAATGACATAGGAACAGGATCTGTGATTGTCACTTCCATATAAGGAACTGCCGTTGTTAATGATGTTGGGAGCGATGCGACTCCGGGCAGGGAACTGGGAAAGCTCACATGAACGCTCGAACCGGAATAGCCGTTCAGCGTCGCGTATCGGCAGGGCGGACTACTAGCGTCCGTGCTGCTGCAATCAAAACCAGTGCCGATCCAGCTGAAACTTTGAAGACCGTTCTGTCCGGAAGAGGAGGGATCAACCGCATTCAGGTATAAATCGGCAGCGCCGGCTTCACAGGCGGCGTCAGCCGCGCCTTGCGCCATTTGGCGGTGTGCCCACACCTGCGTGTAGTCTGCGGCCACCCCCAGCATAGCCATAAGAAACAGGCCGATAAAAATAACGATCGGGATCAGCGTCTGGCCGTGCTGTGATGAGCGCCTTTGCGAACTTCTGTAACGGTTAATTTTCATGGCACGATCATCCTCCCTTCCGCATAGGTGGTCATGGTTGGCGTATTGATAAACTGCTTGAGCCAGGGGACATATGTATAAGTCACAGTGACGCGTACGCGGTTTGGGGGAGCGGCGCTGCCATCAGGAAAGGTGACTGACGGTGGAGACATCGCACTTATGTCGTGCAGCGATGTCTGCGCAAAAGTTTTAACTTTTGCTTGTGTGCCGCTGGCGTCCCCGCCACTATGAACGATGGCATACCGAACGCCTTCATTGGCGGCATCAGCCATTACCGCATACGTGTACATTACCCAACCCAGTTCAAAAATCCAGAATACGACTGTAAAAATCACGACAATCATCATCGCGGTTTCCAGCAGGCTCTGGCCGCGTTGGCGCTTTAGTCGAGTTTGCATTGGCCTGTCCATAATTCAGTACAAAGACCTCATGGAGACGTGACGGCGGAATATCGTGGTTCCCGGCAACACTACGTTGAATGCTGTGCCCGGAATAATGGGAGTTACGCGGTAGCCAACGTCTACCTGGTTGAGTGCGAAAACAGGTGCTTCAGGATCACCTCCGACCGGAGAAAAAGTGATTGAAGTGTCGCCGAAAGATGTGCAATTGGCAGCGCCCGTAGCTGGACTACTACCCATGCAAACCCGCACGCCGGTATTCGACGCAGTGGCGCCGTGAACGGCATTGGTCATATTGTCAAAAACAAGATTGCTAACTGCTGCGGCGCTTGGCGCTGATACCGTGGTGATGGAAGCGCCACCCTGTGCGGAATACTGCACGCCCTGCCGCGGCGCAGCCGCCAATGAGAGCACCAGGAACCAGAAATAACCAACATTGATGAGATTGAAGGCAATCCCCAGCAGCAGCGGCATGGCAACTGCTGTTTCCAAGAGGCTTTGTCCTTCATCATGCCGTTGCCGACGCATCAAATTTCGCAGCCACATAGCCTTACCTCAATTGCGCGAATGTTTCTACGCGATCAAACGTTAGAGCGTCTCCAATCGCCGTGGCGGTGGAGTCAAGCATGCCGGAGGGAAGTTCCAGCACAGCCGCCGCCTTCCAAAAGATCCGAGTCATTCTGAACTGGCGCATGCGATGCCGCAGGGCCAGAACATTCCAATCGCCATCGAGCACCACAATATCGATGGGGAACAGCATTCCCCATGTGTGTACTCCTTGCGAAGGAACAATCAGTAGCCCGTCTCCGGGTGAAAGTTTGCGTTCCCCCAGCAACCCGATGATCCTGCTCAAGCCGGTGTCGGCAACACGGATACATTCCCCCAGGACCGTTCCCTTGGTTGTGTTGACCGCGCGCACTGTCTTGTTTCGGAATCGCATAACGTTACTTGGCAAGCTCCTGAAACATTTTCTGCAGGTTGATGATTGCGGGCCCCAGGGATACGACAAAGATGCTGGGGAAAATGAACAGCACCAGGGGAAAAAGAAGTTTCACTCCGGTCTTGGCGGCCCCTTCCTCCGCAGCCTGCATGCGGCGCGAGCGCAAGGTATCAGCGAAGACGCCGAGCGCATGAGCAATGGGCGTGCCGAATCGCTCGGTTTGCACAAGCATGGTGACAAACTGGCGGACAAACTCAATATCAAGGCGCTCAGCCATGCTGCGCCAGGCATCCAGGCGCGGCTTTCCGGCGCGCTGCTCCCGGTTAATGATCTGGAATTCTTCCGCCAGGCTGGGCGCGGTGACGGCCATTTCCTCGCCTACACGCACCATTGCCTGATCAATGCCAAGTCCGGCTTCCATGCAGATCACCAGCAAATCGAGCGCATCCGGCAGGGCAATGCGGATATTGGTTTGGCGGCGAGTCACCAGGTATGAAAGAACAAGATCGGGGAGGAAGAACCCGGTGACTGCGCCAACAAGCACCGCAGTTACCATGTTGCTGGCGACGAAAGTCCCTACTACGACTCCCACCACTGGCAAGAGCAGTTTCATGGCGGTGAATATTTCCAGGTGTTCCGGCTTGCGAAAGCCCGCCAGTGTGAGCTTGTATGCGAGGTCTTGATCAAAGCCGGAGACCAGTCCGCCAAACGGCTTGAAGAAACTCATGATTGTTGCAGCCGCTCGTGCCACGCCCGTGCTGGGCGTAGCCGCCATTAGTGAACCGGCATCCGGCGCTGTGTATGCTGAAACTTCCATCAGCCGGGCTTCCACCGGATCGCTGCCGGGCAACATCACTAGTACGGCAACAACAAGGAGGAAGATCGTAACGGCCGCTGAAATTAAAAAAATAACCATTCTGTCCTCCTTAAAATCTGACATTTACAATTTTGCGTATCATCACTATTCCAATCACCATCATGATTGCGGCGCAAATCACCATCTTCTGTCCCAACGGCGTTTCAAACAGCGCCTTGCCGTAGCCGGGATTCAAAAAATTGAGGCCAATAAAAATGACAAATGGAAGTCCCGTGAGTATTCCTCCCGTCAGGCGGCCTTGTGCGGTGCGAATCCGCATCTGACCGATCACGCGGATGCGCTCGCGCAGCATGTGCGAAGTTTTATCGAGAATCTGTGCCAGGTTGCCGCCCGTTTCTTTCTGCACCAGGATGGCGGTCACCAGGAATTGGAGATCGGGCACCGGCATGCGGCGGCTGAGGTTAAGCATGGCTTCGCGGAATGGGAGGCCGAAGCTCTGCTCATCAGCGGCCCGGCGAAATTCTGCGCGCAGCGGGTCATCACATTCCTTGGCGACGGTTTCGATTGTTGCCGGCAGTGCCTGACCAGCGCGCAGGCCGCGCGACATCAGATCAATGGCTTCCGGAAGCAGTTCCGCGAAACGCCGTGAACGCCGTTTGCGTTTCTGCAGCAGGTAGAAATACGGCACAGATCCCAATGCCAGCCCGGGAAGCCAACCTAATAATCCGGGCGCAATCCACCAATTGCCTAGAGCGGCTCCCACGCATATCAGCAGCAGAGTTACGATCACTACCTGCCCAACGGTCCATTCCAGGTCGCATTGTTCAATCATCAAGTGCAGGCCAACAGCCAGGCGATTGTGCCGCAGGAATTTATCAAACGCCGGGACAGTGCTGAAAGTGACCTCTTTTACGATGCTTGGCTCATCGTTGCCTAACGGGGAATTGATGCTGCGGTCCAGGGAAACCAGCCGGGAGTGGATGAGCTTGTCAGTTTTTGACGGTTCAATGAGCAGCGCCACAACTGCGAAAGCGGCGATCAAAACGATAAAAAAGATGCTTACAATCGTCACGGCTACACCTCGCAAACGTGCTCAAACAGGTCAGGCGAAAGCTGAATCCCGGAGGCTTTCAAGCGTTCGGTAAATAAAGGCCGCTGCCCGGTGGCGCGGAAGCGTCCCAGCACGCGGTTGTTGGGGCCAATGCCGAGACGGTCAAACACAAAAATGTCCTGCAGCGTGACCATGTCGTCGGCGACGCCAATGACCTCGGATATCTGCGTGATACGCCGCGAGCCGTCACTGAGACGCGCCACCTGCACAATGACGGAGACGGCCGCCGCGATCTGCTGGCGAATGGCTTTGTCCGGCAGGTTGATTTCCGCCATCAATGACATGGTCTGCAGCCGGGCGATTGCGTCGCGCGGATTGTTGGCATGGATGGTGGTCAGCGAGCCGTCGTGGCCGGTGTTCATGGCCTGCAACATGTCAAGTGCTTCACCACCGCGCACTTCGCCCACCACAATGCGATCGGGCCGCATACGCAAGGCATTGATCACGAGCTCACGCTGCCGGACCCCGCCCTTGCCTTCCACATTAGGAGGACGGCATTCCAGCCTCACCACATGCGGCTGCTGCATCTGCAACTCCGCCGAGTCTTCAATACTTACGATGCGTTCACGGTCAGAAATGAAACTGGAAAGGACATTCAGCAGCGTGGTTTTGCCACTGCCCGTGCCACCTGAGATCACGATGTTAAGCCGCGCTTGCACCGCCGCCTGCAGCAATTCCAGCATGGGCGGCGTGACGGTTCGATAGGACAACAACTGTTCAATTCCGATGGGTACGCGGCCAAACCGCCGGATCGACATTATGGGCCCATCGATGGCGAGCGGTGGGATCACCACATTGACGCGCGAACCGTCGTCCAGGCGCGCATCGCACATTGGAGACGATTCATCCACGCGCCGGCCAACGTTGGAAACGATCTTGTCGATGATGTGGCGCAGGTGCGCCGCGTCTTTAAAGACAACGTTGGTCAACTCCAGCATTCCGCCGCGTTCAACGTAGACCTGGCGGTGCGTGTTCACCAGAATGTCTGTAATAGTTTGGTCTTGCAGCAAAGGCTCCAGCGGCCCCAGGCCGAAAACTTCCTGCAGCACCTCGCGGCAGATGCGCTCTCTTTCAGATCCGCTCAGGGGAAAATTGGTAACCGCGATCAGGTCATAAATAACGTTTTGCACCTGGGTGCGCGCATACGCATCCTGAAGTGAGGTGAGCCTCTCCAGGTCGATCTTGTTCAGCAACTCACGGTGCAGCGTTGTTTTCAGCTCCTGATAGGACCTGCCGCCCGCGCCATTGGAAGGCGCCGGTGGAGCTGACGTGGTTGCGAAGCCGAATGCCATTTCTACTCCCTAACTACCTGCTAAACAGAGACTTCACTCCAGCGGAGTGGGATTGAGCCATAGCTTTGCCATCGGTGTTGCCGGCGAGGCTTCGAGCCCAACCCTGAACGGATCCGCCAAAGTCGGATTTTCCAGAAGGAATCGGCGCGCCTGCGTTGATTGCCTTGATAACCTCGTTGTAGCTGTTGGGCACGCGCACGGAAATCTTCCGCCCCAGCGCCTTCTCAATGCGATCGTCGGGCAGCGGCCCCCGTTTGGAGTGGCGGTTCAGCACAATCTGGATCTTGTTGGAATTGAAGCCCAACCTTTCCAGGTGCTCGATGTAACGCACCGCATTGCGTATGGACGGAAGCTCCGCAGTCAGCACGATCACGACCTGGTCGGACTGCGAAATGCAGGCCAGGGTCACATCGCTAAGTCCCGGTGGACAATCGACCACCACGAACTGGTAGCTCTCTCCCAGGAAGGCCAGCGTACGTTCCACCGCGGAAGGTGAAGCCTTGTGAACAACGTCCACGGTTTCCGGCGAATCCAGCAGGTGCAGCCCGGAGTTGTGGCGCAAGAGAAAGCCCTGAAGCAGTTCCTGGTCCAGCCGGTCAGTGTTGTTGGCCAACTCATAAAAGCTGTATTGATGCCGGCCAGTGCCGAGATAAAGCGAAGCGTCACCCAAGGCGGAATGCTGGTCTACCAACAGGCATTTGCTCTGGTTACGCCCAGTGAGTTCCAGCGCCAGGTGCAGCGCCAACGATGTGACCCCAGTGCCGCCCTTGGCCCCGATCAGGGTAATGATCTTGCCATGGACTTTGGAGCGCGTTCTTTCCTTCTGCTTTGCTTCCACACGCGCCAGCCCGTCAAGAACGCGATCATTCTGGACGGGTTTCAGCAGATACTCAATACAGCCCACGCGCATGGCAGCAATGATCCGTTCGGGTTCGGTGTTTACCGAAACCGCAAACACATGCACGTCCGGATAGTTGTTCCGCAGATGTTCCGTAATCCATATCGCCTGCTCGTTGTTTCGGTCATAGTCAATGAAGCAGACACGGGTGCGCGCCTTCTCCCCGGCACGGCCAACTTCCCGCTCCGCCCCGGAATAACCTTCAACGCTGGCTACCATTGCAGCTCCCGGAATGGCGAGCATAAAGTTAGCCAGAGTGCGATAGGACATTGCGTCAAGTCCGACCGTAGTTACCGCAAGACTTGCTGTATTCGCTGCTGAAGCTGGGTTTATTGATGTAGCCATTACCTGTAACCACCTGAAGGAATCTTGGAATCGAAATGTTTAGGATCAAGGGGCGCTGAAGGCCCCGTGGGTACCTGCGGCGTTACCACCTGTTCCGAAGCCGGATCGACGATGGTAGGAGTGACGATCACAACCAGTTCGGAATTAGTCTTGCTGACGGACT
>Ga0068853_100004523_pt1 | contig 10789 bp, 7 predicted proteins | sample KBSCornC32_FD_65655 | JGI IMG/M metagenome (GOLD analysis project Ga0068853, IMG submission 65655) | Corn rhizosphere microbial communities from Kellogg Biological Station, Michigan, USA - KBS Corn C3-2 | ecosystem: Host-associated > Plants > Roots > Rhizosphere > Soil ... | reverse complement strand
TCGCTGCCGCCCGGGATGCATCGGCTGGAGGTCGTCGCCGACGGAACCACGCTCTCCTGCACCTTCTCCGTTCCCGTCGAGCCCCTGCCCGGCGGAGGGTTGCCGGCGCCCGCCTGCTCCCCCGGGCTCACGCTCTTCGTGGGACCGGCGGTGACGTGCACGACCTTCGACAACGGCACCGCCAAGGGGCAGCGGTGCGACCCGATCCCCGATCGCGTCCGCGAGGATTTGACGGTTGCCGGTACACCCGCGTATGTCACCGTCACGCAGTGGGCCGGGAACACGATGGTCTTTCAGCAAACAGCGACCCCGGCCTACCAGATCAATTACCCCAACGGCCCCGAGTGCAATCCGGGCTGCCGGCAGGCCACCGCCACCTGGACCATCCCGTGAGCTCCGGCGCCTTGAAGAGCATTCGCGCTCGTGGCGGTTCCGGCAGCGGATCGCGCACCGGGCCGGCCGGCGGCGGGGGATCCACGTGCGGCAGGGGCCGCTCCTCGGGCGGATAAATGGGAGGAGCGGGCGGCGGTTCACGCTCGGGCGGAGGCGGCGCGTCGGGCCCCTCACCAGGAGGCGGAGGAGGAGAAGGGGGCTCCGGCTCACGCACGGGCGGAGGCGGCGGAGGGTCGGGAAAGGGTTCGGGCACGTCCGGAACACTGACCGTCATGCCGGCAACCTAAGGTCCAGGTCTTCGCGCGCCAGCGCCTACCGCGTCCATGAGGTGCCGGCGTCCCGCGCGGTGGACATGGCGAGCCGTCCGGGCTCTCGATCGGTTCGAGATCGTGACACCAACCTGGATTCTCGCGGGAGATCGGCATGGCGTGAGTCCTGCACTTCATGCACCCCCGAGGGGCCACCTGCCCCGAGGCAAATTGTTCATCGCCAAGGAGGTTCCGATGATTCGTTCGCTCACGCGCTTCGCCATGCTGTTCGCCACCGTCACCCTGTCCACGGCCGTCGCCCATGCCGAGGCCCCCAGCCCGGCCGAGAAGGCCGGCAACGCGATGGAGAAGAAGGGGAACGCCGAGGAGAAGGCCGCCAATGCCGAGAAGGCGCGGGGCGCCCGGATGGAAAAGGAAGGGGAGGCCCAGGAGGAGGCCGGCAAGAAGAACAAGAACGCCGAGCAGGAGGCCGCCGGCAAGGCGCGCAAGAAGAAGGGTCACGCGATCGAGAAGGCCGGCGAGGCGCGTGGCGACGCCGCCGAGCAGATGGAGAAGGCGGGAAACAAGGCGGAAGAAGCGGGCGCCGATGCCCGCAAGGATGCCGCCAAGGCCAAGGCCGACGCCAGGAAGTGAGCCCGAGGGGCGTTCTTCGCGAGGGTGGTGGGGACCGGGACCGGCACGCGATCGCGTGCCGGCCCGTTCCAGTCCGAGCACCCCGACGCGACGTCGGGCTGACGACCAATGTCCGATTCGACGAGGTTCAATGCCGAAGCGATTGCGTCCAGCACCCCGTCAGAAAGCACCTGACCGCGCCCTCCACTTGCTCTGTGGGACTTGGAGGACCGAGGGCCAACTCGTCGGTGTTCCACCCGGGCCCAAGACCGCCCTGGTGGCTGTCGATCGCTACGAATGGTTGCCGGGCCTCGAGCTACTCGCACACCATGTGGCTGGACACCTCGGCGGGACGTCCGTCGCGTCGTTTGAAGTCTGGGCGTACGATCGTCGCAAGCACGTCTACAAGAGCACCTCTTTTGGCGAAGATGGCGTCCCTTCGCCCTTCGACGGTCGCCTTCGAGGCCGCGAGTGGCTGATTCGCGGTAAGACGGAGCGCTTTCACGGCAGCTTCGCCCCGGACGGGCTCACGCTGACTGGGACATGGGACCGGCGGGCGGGCGGTAGATGGAGAGCCTGGTTGACGATCACCCTTCACAAGATGGGCGAATGATCATCGAACGCCACGGCGCCACCGGCGGCAACACCGCCCACACCCCCTGCGTCGCGCTGTCGTTGGTCCTGCGAGCTCGGCACCAGCGAGCGTTGCTGCACTTGGAAGCGCGGTCGTCGGTTTCCCGAATTTTGGGTGGCAGATTGCGCGATGTCCAAAGGGACAGCCTCCGCCGAGAATGTTTTCGAACTGTCGGCCTCGACGACGTTGCCGTCGGGGTGAGTCCGCCAAGCTAAGGCCGCGGGATGACCTCGAGGCGCACGGGGACTATCCCCGCGCGCATCATCTTCAGACGGCGGGCGGCGACCTCGGAGAGGTCGATGATCTTGCGGCGGCCGGCGCAGCGGTCGTTGATGCGGACGGTGATGGGGGGCAGGGGCTCGTCGAGGCGGGTGACGCGGACCCACGTGTTCATGGGGAGGGCGTGGTGGGCGGCGGTCATCTTTTCGGGGTCGTAGGGCTCGCCGGTGGCGGTCGGGCGGCCGGTCAGGCGGCGGGCGTAGTAGGTGGCCTTGCCTTCCTCGAAGGTGCCGGGGCGGCCGGCGCGGATCTCGGCGGAGGGGCCGCCGCAGGCCGCGAGGCTGGCGGCCAGAAGGACGCCGGCCAGGGCGAGGGGCGGCGCACCAGGGCACCGGCGCGTTCGCGCGCGCCGCCCCGAGGGCTCGTGCCCGTCAGCCCCCGCGAGAGCCGCCGTGGTCGTCTCCCTCGGGCGTGGCGCCCGAGCGCGTGGGTCGGTGCGGGGGCCCGTCGCCGAGCAGCTCCTCGGCGGCGCCTTCCCGCGCGTCGCCGTCTCCGGACGCGACGCCCCCCTCCTCACCGGCCCCCGCCCCACCCCCGCGGCTGGCGATCACCCCGATGCCGTACTTCTCGAGCTTGTAGTAAAGCGCGCTCGTCTTCACGCCCAGGATGCGCGCGCACTCGGTCTTCACGCCGCCCGCCTTGTCGTAGGCGCGCTCGATGAGCTGCCGCTCGAGGTCCTCGAGGATCTCGGGCAGCGACATGTCGCCCTGCGGGACGGCCAGCGCGCTGTCGGCCGACGCGACCTTCAGAAACGCGGGCAGCGCACGCGCGTCGATGCGGTCGCCATCCGCGAACACGAGGCTCTGCTCGATGGCGTTCTCCAGCTCGCGCACGTTGCCGGGCCAGGAGTAAGCCGACAGCCGCGCCAGCGCCGCGTCGTCGATGCCGCGCACGGCCGGATTCGTGCGCGGGCCCAGCTTCGCGATGAAGTGCGCCACCAACCGCGGGATGTCCTCGCGCCGCTCGCGCAGCGGGGGCACCTCCAGCGGGACCACGTGCAACCTGTAGAACAGATCCTCGCGGAACTTGCCGGCGGCCACGTCGCCCTTCATGTCGCGGTGAGTGGCGGACACCACGCGCACGTCGACGGTGACGGTGTCCTCGCCGCCCACGCGCTCGAACTGCCGCTCCTGCAGCACGCGCAGCAGCTTGACCTGCACGGCGGGCGACACGTCGCCGATCTCGTCGAGGAACAAGGTCCCCTTGTCGGCCAGCTCGAACCGACCGAGCTTGCGCTTGATCGCGCCGGTGAAGGCGCCCTTCTCGTGCCCGAAGAGCTCCGACTCGAGCAGCGTCTCGGCCAGGGCGCCGCAGTTGACCTTGACGAACGGTCCGGAGGCCCGCTTCGATCGTTCGTGGATGGCGCGGGCCACCAGCTCCTTGCCGGTGCCGGACTCGCCGTGGATGTAGACGGACGCGTCGGTGGGGGCCACGCGCTGGATGGTCTGGAAGACGCTGCGCATGGCCGGCGTCTCGCCGACGATCTCGCCGAAGCTGTAGCGCGCGGCCGCGTCGGCCCGCAGCGCGGCGGCGTCGGCCTCGGCGCGCTCGCGGCCGAGCCGCTCGCGCCGCAGCTCGAGCGCGCGCTCGATCTTGAGGCGCACGACCTCGGGCGAGAACGGCTTCTGCAGGAAGTCGAACGCGCCGAGGCGCATGGCCTCGACGGCGGTCTCGACGGTGCCGAAGGCGGTGGCGATCATGGCCGGGCAGGCGGGATCGATCTCCTGGACGGCGCGCAGCACCTCCATCCCGCCGGTCCCCTCTATCTTCAGATCGGTGATGACGAAGTCGGCGCCGCGCCGGCGCATCTGCTGGATGCCGTCGGCGCCGGAGGCGGCGACGAGCGGCTCGTGGCCCATGCGGCGCACGGTGGCCGCCAGGCCCTCGCGCATGGTCTCGTTGTCGTCGATGATCAGGATGCGCGCCATGGAGATCCGAGGCGCCAGCATACCGCAGATGCGGCGCCCGCCAGCGCGGACGGGGTGGGTGGGCGTGGAGGTCCCCGTATGAACGGAACCTGGCGCTACAGCCCGACAGGTTCCCGTCGCCGAGTCTGCTACGCTGGCGCCCGTCCACCGTGCCCAGCCCCGACGATCCCCAAGCTCCTGCGCCCACCGCGGCGCTCTCCGCCGCCCGCGATCCCTTGGCCTACGTGCGCCCCGGCATCCGCGCGCTCGACGGCTACACGCCCGGCGAGCAGCACCCCGGCTTCACCAAGCTCAACACGAACGAGAGCGCGGTCGGCCCCTCGCCGAAGGTCCTGGCGGTGCTGGCGGCGATCGCCGACGAGTCGTTGCGGCTGTACCCCGACCCGGTCAGCCGGCGGCTGCGCGAGACCGCCGCCGCACGCTTCAACGTGACGCCCGCCGAGGTGCTGGCCGGCAACGGCTCGGACGATTGCCTCACCATCCTCTACCGGACGTTCCTCGACCCGGGCGACACGGTGGCGTTCCCCTGGCCGTCGTACGGCCTTTACCAGACGCTGGCCGGCATCCAGGGCGCGCGCGTGCGCCGCGTGCCGTACCTCCGCGAGCCCTCGCGCTGGGTCCTCCCCGACGAGCTCGCCTCGACCGGGGCGCGCCTGACCCTGATCGCGAACCCCGACAACCCCGCCTCGACCCTGACGCCGGTGGCGGCCTTGCGGGCGCTGGCGGCTCGCCTCGACGGAATCCTGGTCATCGACGAGGCCTACGTCGACTTCGCGCTGGGAGTCGATCCGCACGCCAGCTTCCTGCCTCATCTATCGGCGCACCCGAACGTGGTGGTGCTGCGCACGTTCTCGAAGAGCTACAGCCTGGCCGGCGCGCGCTTGGGCCTGATGTTCGCGCACCCGACGCTCATCGAGCAGATGACGAAGGTCAAGGACAGCTACAACGTCAACGCCATCACGCAGGCGCTCGGCGTGGCGGCGCTCGAGGATCGCGCGCACCACGCCGAGCTGGTGCGCCGCACGCTGGCCGAGAAGGCGCGCGTCGAGGCGGCGCTGGCGAGCCTGGGCTGGACCTGGCCGGCGGCGTTCGGGAACTTCCTGCTGGCGCAGGTGGGCCCGCGCGCCCCGGCCATCCGCGACGGGCTCCGCGGCCACAAGATCCTGGTCCGCCACTTCGACACGCCCGAGCTGCGCGAATCTTTGCGTATCACGATCGGCAGCGCGGCGCAGAACGACGCGCTCATCGCGGCGCTGCGCGCCGTCGTGTAGAGCGCGCGAGGCCTCACTCCTTCAATCGATAGATCCGCTCGTGAGCGGCCACCTCGACGAACCTGGGCGGCCCTCGCCGCGAGAGGCGCTCGCCCGAGCCCAGGCACAGGAACCCGCCCGGCACCAGCGACTGCGTGAGCTTGTCGAGCACGCGGTCGCGCAGCTCGACGCCGAAGTAGATGAGGACGTTGCGGCAGAAGATCACCTGCATCTCGGCGAAGACGTGGTCGGTCACCAGGTTGTGCTGGAAGAACAGGATGTTCCGGCGAAGAGCCGCGCCGAACGCGATCTGATCGTAGGCGGCCGTGTAATAGTCACCCAGATCCTTCGCGCCCCCCGCGGCCGCGTAGTTGGCTCGATAGGTCGCCAGGTGGCGCACCGGATAGATCCCCTGCTTGGCGTGCTCCAGCGCCCGCGGGCTGATGTCGGTCGCGTAGATCTGGCAGCGATCGTAGAGCCCCTCCTCCTCGAGCAGCACGGCCATCGAGTACGCCTCCTCGCCGGTGGCGCAGCCGCTCAGCCAGATGTTCAGCAGCGGGTACGTGCGCAGGACGGGGACCACGCGCTCGCGAAAGGTCCGCAGCGAGGACGGATCGCGGAACAGCTCGCTGACCTGGACCGTCAGGTCCTCGATGACCTGCGCGAAGAGCTGGGGATCTTCGAGGACCCGGTGCTGCAGCTCGCCCAGGTGAGGCAGCCCCCACCTGGCCAGGACGGACCGCGCGCGCCGGCGCATCGACGCCGGCGCGTATCCCCGCAGGTCATAGCCGTAGCGGGCGTGGAGCGCCTCCAGGAACAAGCGGACCTCGAGCTCCTCGATCTCGTCGCGATCGGTGCGCGGGCCGGGCTCGACCGGTTCGCCGGGCTCCCGACCGTCGACCGTCTTCGCGCTCATGGCGGGGTCGGATGGCCCCCGCGCTCCAGACGGGCCTGCACCATCGTCATCAGTCGATCGATGTCGACCGGCTTGGGCAGATAGTCGGTGGCGCCCGCTTCGCGGCACTTCTCGTCGTCGCCCTTCATGGCCTTGGCGGTCAGGGCCACGATGGGCAGCTCGCGAAATCGTTCGAGCTTGCGAATCCGTCGCATCGCCTCGTAGCCGTCCATCTCCGGCATCATGATGTCCATGAGCACGATCTCGACGTCGGGCCGCGCCGCCAGGACGTCGAGGGCGGCCTGCCCCGTGTCGGCGACCAGCACCTCTGCCCCCTTGGCTCGCAGGGTGGCCGACAGGGCGTAGACGGTCCGCATGTCGTCGTCGACGACCAGGATCTTGCGGTGCTCGAGGCGGATGTTGGCCACCGTCGCCGTCCCTGATGCCGGGGCCAGCGCCCCCGACCGCCGCGAGCCGAGGCCATCCTTCAGCCGCCGCACGAAGAGCCGAATCTCGTCGAGCAGGCGCTGGCTGGACGAGCCGTCCTTGAGCACGATGGCCTCGGTGTACGACTCGAGCGCCTTGACCTCGCCCCGGCTCAGCGCGCGCGCCGTGTAGACCACCACCGACGGCATCTGGGAGCCGCACGCCTCGCGCAGGCGGCGCAGCAGCTCGAGGCCGTCCATGTCGGGCAGGGACAGGTCCAGCACCACGCACCCGAAGCGCTCGGCCCGCACCGCCCGCAGCGCCTCCTCGGCGTTGACCACCCGCCGCACGTCCAGGTTTTCGCCGACCAGTTGCTGCAGCAGCGACTCGCCGGTGAGGGCGTCGTCCTCGACGACCAGAACGCGCGGGCGCCGCTCGACCGTGTGAGGCGCCAGCGACTCCACGACCTGGATCAGCTGGCGGCGCGTGGCGGGCTTGGTCAGGTAACCGGAGGCGCCGAGCGCCAGGCCGTGCTGGGAACCCTCCAGCGCCGAGACGAAGTGCACGGGGATGGCGGCCGTCTCCGGATCGTCCCGGAGCTGGCGCAGCACGGTCCACCCGTCGATGTCCGGCAGCTTCACGTCCAGGATGATGCCGGTCGGCTTCAAGGTCTTGGCGAGGGCCAGGCCCGTCCGGCCGTCGCTGGCGCGGCGATAGCGCAGCGCCTGGCCTTCGATGATCTCGCCGAAGGCCGAGGCGAAGACGGCGTCGTCCTCGATGAGGAGGAGGAACGGCTCCTCTCCTGGCGCCGCGGCCGGCGAAGGCCGTCCCGCCGGCGCGCCCGCCGTGAGCGCCGGGACGGAGCCGAGGCCGCCACCCGGGGGCCGCGACGGGACCGCCTCGGTCAGCTCTTGCGGCAGGATGCAAGTGAACGTGCTGCCTTGCCCGAGCGCGCTTTCGAGCCGCAGCTCGCCCCCCAGCAACGCCGTCATCTCGCGCGCGATGCTCAAGCCGAGCCCCGTCCCGCCATAGCGGCGATCGATGGCGGTGTCGACCTGCTCGAAAGGTGTGAAGATGCGCTCCCGATCGGCGGGCGCGATCCCGACCCCGGTGTCGCTGACGCTGAAGGCGACCGTCTCGTCCGCCCGCCGCCCCCCACCTCCGCTTGGTGGCCGCCCGATGCGCAGAGCGACCTGACCGCGCGCGGTGAACTTGATGGCGTTCCCCAGCAGGTTGTTCAAGACCTGCTCCAGCCGCTGGCGGTCGGTCGTGATGCGGGGCGGGGCGTCCGGCGCGACCTCGACGGTGAACCCCAGCGATTTGTCGCGCGCCAGAGGGCCGAACACGCGCTCCATCCGCGCCGCCAGCTCGGCGAGCTGCACCTCCTCGACGCGGACCTCTTGCTTGCCCGACTCGACCTTGGCCAGGTCGAGGACCTGGTTGATGAGCGCCAGCAGATCCTTCCCCGCCGAATGGATGGTCCTGGCCAGCTCGATCTGCTTGGCGGTCAGGTTCTTCTCGCCATTTTCGGCGAGCAGGTTCGAGATGAGGAGCATGCTGTTGAGCGGCGTCCGCAGCTCGTGCGACATGTTGGCGAGGAATTGCGACTTGTAGGTGCTCACCGTCGTCAGCTCGACGGCCTTCTGCTCGAGCCGCCGGCGCGTCTCCTCGAGATCGATGTTTTGCTCCTCGAGGATGCGACGCTGGGCCTCGAGCTCGTCGGTCTGATGGCTCAGGTTCAGGTTGGTCTGCCGCAGCTCCTCCTGCTGCGCGTGCAGCTCTTCGTTCGAGACGCGCAGGGCCTCTTCCTGGTCGGCGAGGCGCGCCGCCTGGCGCTGCGTCTCGGCCAGGAGCTCGCGGGTGGCCATGGCCGAGCGGGCGACCTCGAGGGCGACCGCGAACATCTCTCGCACCGCCAGCAACATCTCCCGCGGCCGATCGGACCAAGGCATGAAGGAAGCCAGCTCGAGCACGCCGATCACGCGGTCCGCCCGCACCAGCGGGACCAGCACCAGCGAGCGCACCGCCGCGTCCCCGAGCGCCGAGCGGACCCGCCAGTAGTCCGCGGGCGGATCGGATACGACGAGGATCTCGCGCTGAGCGGCCGCCTGGCCGATCAGGCCCTCTCCGAGACGGAACGACGTGGGCAGCGAGTCGCTCGCCCCCCCGGCGTAATGTCCCAGCAGCCGCAGCGTCCCGTCCGGCCCGGTGACGTACACGGCGCCGAGAGGCGCCTCCAGGTGGCCCGCCAGGAAGGCCACGCCTCGCGCCGCCACCTCCTCGGGGCGAAGCTCGCCGCGCACATCCTCGGCCAGTCCGTTCATCCCACGCTGGATCCAGTCAAGCCGCTCGCGCTCCTGGCTCAGCCGATCGAGGCTGGCCGCCATCTGGTTGGCCTGCGTCGCCAGGTAGCCGAGCTCGTCGCGCGTGGGCAGCTCGATGGCGGGTACGAACTTCCCCTCGCCGAAGCGTTTGAACCCGACCTCGAGCTTGCGGACGGCCACGAGCACGCCGCGGGTCATCCCCATGGACAGGAAGATGACGACCACCAGACAGCAAAGGCCGATGGCCAGCCGGGCCCGGTTGGACGCCTTCTGCGCCCGCGCGGCCCCCGCGAACGCCCTGGCGAGCTGCCCGCGATCGAACGCGGTCGTCGTCCTGAGCTGGTCGAGCGTGCGGGTCTGCTTCCCCTGCATCGCCGCCATGGCGTCCACCAGCGGCTCGCCCGTCTCACCCGCCAGCAGACGACGGGACACATCGAAGGCGGACGTGTAGTAGTCCTCGACCGCGCTGCGCAGCACGGCCACCTCTCCCGCGGCGATGACGCCGCGGGCCGCCACGATCTCCTCGAGCAGGGCCACCTCCAGGTCGTGGGTGGCCGCCAGCGCCTCGGCGTCGTGCGCCGCCACGGCGTCCTGCAACCCGCGCTGCAGCTTCTCGAAGCGGCTCTCCAGGCGCGGGCCGATCTCCATGCGCGGCAGGTAGTGCTGCTGCACATCGAGCAGCGCCTCCTCGACCTGACTCGAGAGCATGGCGCCCGTCGCGATGAGGACCAGGAACGCCGCGGCGGCCACCGCGACGATCGCGATCAGTTTTCCGCGAAACGTTAGGCCCAAGGTTCCTCGCTCACTTGATCGAGATGGGCTTCACGCGGTCCAGGTTCGCCGCGCCCGACACATAGCCCACCCCGCCCGTGAAGCGCAGGACATACCGGATCACCTGTTCGTCGGTGTCGACCTCCGGAGGAGGCACATCCCGCCCGGAGAACACCAGCTGCTGCCAGTAGGCCTTCACCGCGCCGACCGAGCGGCGGAGCACCTCGTCGGAGAACTGCTGCCGAGCCGCCGCATCGGGGCGGAGGTCGACGGGACGCGCCGACTCACCGCCTTCCCATCGGCTGATCTTCTTCAGGAACACATCGGAGAGGAACTTGCGATCCACGGTGGTGACGGGGTTGGCGGGGTTCACGACGACCCGGTACAGCGTGCCCGAGGCCGCCACCGGGGCCGGCCCCGGCTTCCCCGGCGCCCACGTGAACGCCGCGGCCAGCACGAACGCCGCCGCAGCCCATCGTCCTATCTGGCGCCGGGTGAGCATCAGAAATATGCGGTCGTCTTCAGGAGAAAGACGCCCCAGTTGCGGGGGAGAGCGCCGGGCAGGACGCCGGGGTTCAACGCGCGATCCACGCCGGCCGTCCCGTGCATGAGATGGCCCTCGAGCTTGACCAGCCAGAAGGTGTTGATGTCGAAGCGCAGCGTCCCGGCGACGTCGTGCTGGGTCGCCCTGGCGCTTCCCGCAGGCGCTTCGACGTCCTGGACCAGAAGCGAGTAATAGCCGCCCGGCTGGAACCAGCGGCGGACGCGGTACGCGACGAGCGCGTAGGCACGCTGGTCGGCGGTGCTGAAGTTCATGAACCGCCCGGGGTCGCTGCTATCGGCGATCTCGGAGTGCCACCGGCTGTACTCGACGGCGGCCAGCCAGTCCTGCGCCGCGTACTCGAGAGAGCCGACCCACAGGAACGCCGGCACATGGGCCGTGACGATCTCGGCGGGGAGCAAGTCGGTCATCGGGTAGCTCAGGGTGCCCGACAGACGCAGCGCCTG
>Ga0068853_100004519_pt1 | contig 10792 bp, 9 predicted proteins | sample KBSCornC32_FD_65655 | JGI IMG/M metagenome (GOLD analysis project Ga0068853, IMG submission 65655) | Corn rhizosphere microbial communities from Kellogg Biological Station, Michigan, USA - KBS Corn C3-2 | ecosystem: Host-associated > Plants > Roots > Rhizosphere > Soil ... | reverse complement strand
TCGCCTCGAAGAACACGTAGAACAGCGCACCATCCAGAGCGCAGAACACGCCGTTCATGATTCCGGACAGGAACAGGAACGCCGCCATGTATTGCGACACGCGCGTCTCGATGACCTGCCAGCCGGCGAGCACGACGAGCACCGTCGTGAACGTGTTCAGCAGGATCAGCAACAGCGAGACGCCGTCGATGCCGAGGTGGTAGTTGATGTGAAAGCGCGCAATCCAGGACGCCATCTCCTCGAACTGCATGCCGTGCGCGGCCGGATCGAACTGTGTATACAGCGGCAACGCGACCAGGAAGCCGAGCACCGCGCCGACGAGCGCGAGCCAGCGTGCCGCCGGCGCGCTGCGGTCCGAGCCCGTGGCCATGACCACGACGCCCGCGACGATCGGAAGCCAGATGACGAGACTCAGCAGAGGAAGGCCGGAAGACATGGGTTGTTGTTGTTGTGCCTGGGCGGATTCACGCGCGCGCAAACCAGAGGGTCAGCAGCACGAACACGCCGATGATCATCATGAACGCATAGTGATAGATGAAGCCGGACTGGAAGCGGCGTACGATCGCAGAGGTCCATCCCACCACGCGCGCGGCGCCGTTGACGAAGAAGCCGTCGATCACGGCCACGTCGCCGAACTTCCAGAGAGCAGTGCCGAGCCCACGCGCGCCGCTCGCGAAGACGGCCTGGTAGATCTCGTCGAAGTAGTATTTGTTGACCAGCAACTGATAGATCGGACGCGCGGCCTTCGCGATCTGGGCGGGCAGCTCGGGTTTGACAAGATAGAAGAACCAGGCGGCAGCGATGCCGGCCAGCGCAAGCCAGAGCGTTGGCGCCGTAACGCCATGCAGAACGAACGCCGGGACACCGTGGAACTCTTCACCCATCCGGGCGAGGACAGCGTGCGGCTCGGCAACGACGATCGAGTCGCCGAAGAAGCCGCCGAACAACACCGGCTCGATGTAAGCCCAGCCCGCGTACACCGACGGGATTGCGAGCAGGATCAACGGCACCGTGACGACCCACGGCGATTCGTGCGGCGTGCCTGCGTGATCGTGGTGGTCTTCGTGCCCGTGAGCGCCGCCATGGGCGTGATCGCCGTGCTTCTTGAAGCGCTCGGGTCCATGGAAAGTCATGAACAGCATGCGAAAGGTATACAGTGCCGTGACGAACACGCCCGACAGTATGGCCGCGTACGCGATGCCTGCCCCGGGCGTGGTCGACAGTTGCACGGCCTCGATAAGGCTGTCCTTGGAAAAGAAGCCCGCGAACGGCGGAATGCCGCACAGCGCGAGCGAGCCGATCACCGCAGTCCAGTAGGTGATCGGCATGTACTTGCGCAGGCCGCCCATCTTGCGCATGTCCTGCTCGTGGTGCAGAGCGATGATCACCGAGCCGGCAGCCAGGAACAGCAGCGCCTTGAAGAACGCATGCGTGACGAGATGAAACATGCTTGCGGCGTAAGCCGAAGCGCCGAGTCCGACGGCCATATAGCCGAGCTGTGACAACGTGGAGTAAGCCACGACGCGCTTGATGTCGTTCTGCGCAACCCCGAGCAAGCCCATGAAGAACGCAGTGATCGCACCGATGATCAGGATGAACGACAGCGCCGTCGTCGACAGCTCGAACAGCGGAGACATGCGTGCGACCATGAAGATCCCGGCGGTCACCATCGTCGCCGCGTGGATCAGCGCCGAAATGGGCGTCGGACCTTCCATCGAATCGGGCAGCCACACGTGCAGCGGAAACTGCGCCGACTTGCCCATCGCGCCGATGAACAGCAAGACGCAGATCACCGTCATCAGCGACCACGGCGCGCCCGGGAAGATCTCTATCGTCTGCTTGGCGAGATCGCCTGCCTTGCCGAACACCGGCGCATAGTCGAGGCTGCCGGCGTACAGCAGGACCAGCGCGATACCGAGCAGGAAGCCGAAGTCGCCGACGCGGTTGACCAGGAACGCTTTCAGATTGGCGAAGATCGCGGTCGGGCGTGTGTACCAGAAGCCGATCAGCAGATACGACACCAGACCGACCGCCTCCCAGCCGAAGAACAGCTGCAGGAAGTTGTTCGCCATCACGAGCATCAGCATCGAGAACGTGAACAGCGAGATGTAACTGAAGAAGCGCGTGTAGCCCGGATCGTCGTGCATGTAGCCGATGGTGTAGACGTGCACCATCAGCGATACGAACGTGACGACCAGCATCATGAGCGCCGAAAGCGGGTCGATCAGAAACCCGATCTGGAAGGTGGCCCCTCCCCCAGTCGTGATCCAGGTGTAAACCGGACCGTTGAACAAGTGGCCTTCGCGCACGTCCATGAAGATCACAAACGACGCCGCCATCGCGATCGTTACGCCCAGGATGGTTACCCAGTGGGTACCGCGGCGACCGATGATCGGGCCGAAGAAGCCGGCGATGATCGCCCCGAGTAGCGGGGCGAGGGGGACGAGGAGGTAGAGAGTTTTCATCGCGCAGCGATGAGAGCCGGGAAGGGGGAAGGGGCAAGGGGGAAGGGTAAAACCCACACCCGCTCAATCGGACCGGTACTACGCTTTGCGCATTTACCCTTCACCCTTCCCCCTTCTCCCTTCCCTGGCCTCAGCCCTTAAGCCTGTCCAGATCATCCACATTGATCGTCTGCAGGTTGCGGAACAGGCACACCAGGATCGCGAGCCCGATGGCCGACTCGGCGGCCGCCACCGTCAGAATGAAGAACACGAAGATCTGGCCGGCCACATCCTGCAGATAATGCGAGAAGGCGATGAAGTTCATGTTCACCGCCAGCAGATTCAACTCGATCGCCATGAGCAGGATGATCACGTTCTTCCGGTTGAGGAAGATCCCGACGACGCTGATCGCGAACAAGATCGCGCCGAGCACCAAGTAATGAGATAGCGTGATCAAGCGCCGCCCCCGCGCTGTTCGGCTGTGACAGCCGGCGTTTCGGGCGCTTGGCTCGTCTCCGAAGGCATCGACACCAGCCGTACGCGGCCCTCGCGCCGCGCCCTCACCTGCCGCGCCGGATCCTGATACTTCGTGTCCTTGCGTGCCCGCAGCGTCAATGCGATCGCCGCGACGATCGCGACCAACAGAATGACGGCGGCGATCTCGAAGGGATACGCGTAGTCGGTGTAGATGAGCCGCCCGAGCTCTTTCGTGTTGCTGTAGCCCGCGGCCTTCGGCACCGGCGCTGCGGCGGCGAACAGACCCGCGCCCCGGCCGGCGAGCACTACCGTCATCTCGACCACCATGATCCCGGCGACGGTCAGCCCCGGCACGAGATAGTCCCAATAGCCTTCCCGCAATCGGTCGATATTGATGTCGAGCATCATCACGACGAACAGGAACAGGACCATGACCGCGCCGACGTACACGAGGATCAGTGCGATCGCGAGGAACTCCGCCTCCAGCAGCAGCCACAGCACGGACGCAGTGCCGAACGTCAGCACCAGAAACAAAGCAGCGTGCACCGGATTGCGCGCGGTGATCACACGCAGCGCACCGAACAGCAGGATGGCTGCGAAGACGTAGAAGACGACGGTCTGGAAGGTCGGCATCAAGAAGGTCCGGTGTCAGCGGTACGCCGCATCGGCGCTCCGGTCGCGCGCAATTTGCTCTTCATAGCGATCGCCGACCGCGAGCAGCATCTCTTTGGTGTACAGCAGATCGCCGCGCTTTTCCCCGTGATACTCGAGGATGCGCGTCTCGACGATGGAATCGACCGGGCAGGATTCCTCGCAGAAGCCGCAGAAGATGCACTTGGTGAGGTCGATGTCGTAGCGCGTGGTGCGCCGGGTTCCGTCGGAGCGCTGCTCGGACTCGATCGTGATCGCGAGCGCCGGACAGACCGCTTCGCAGAGCTTGCACGCGATACAGCGCTCCTCGCCGTTCGGATAGCGGCGCAGCGCATGCAGACCGCGAAAGCGCGGCGATTGCGGCGTCTTCTCTTCCGGAAACTGGATCGTGATCTTGCGTGCGAAGAAGTGCCGTCCGGTCAGCGCCATTCCCTTGACCAGCTCGACCAACAGGAACGTACCGAAGAAGTCACGAACGCGTCTCAGCATGATCATTTCCACAGCCAGTAAGGCGTCTGCATCCAGCCCGCGACCACTACCAGCCACACGAGCGTTACCGGGATGAAGACCTTCCAGCCCAGGCGCATGATCTGATCGTAGCGGTAGCGCGGGAAGGTGGCGCGGAACCACAGGAACAGGAACAGCACGAACCCCATCTTGAGCAGCAGCCATACCCATCCGCCCGGCAGGAATGGCACCGGAGACAGCCAGCCGCCGAGAAACATGATCGAGCACAGCGCCGAGATCAGGATCATGTTCATGTATTCGGCCAGGAAGAATAGCGCGAACGTCATGCCCGAGTACTCGACGTGGAATCCGGCCACGATCTCCGACTCGCCTTCGGCAACGTCGAACGGCGCGCGATTGGTTTCCGCGACGCCCGAGATCAGATAGACGAGAAACAGCGGGAACAGCGGAATGAAGTACCACGACAGCAGTCCCCATCGCGTGTCCTGACCCTTCACGATCTCACCGAGATTCATGCTGTGCGCAGCGAGCAGCACGCCGACGAGCGCAAAGCCCATGGCAAGCTCATAAGCCACGATCTGCGCCGCCGAGCGCAAGCTGCCGAGAAACGCGTACTTCGAGTTGGAGGCCCAGCCCGCAATGATCACGCCGTACACGCCGACCGACGTCATCGCCAGGATGTACAGCAGGCCCGCGTCGATGTCCGCGAGCATCGTTTCCGGCCCGAACGGAATCACGGCCCACGCCGCCAGCGCCGGCGTCAGGACCAGGATCGGCGCGAGCACGAACAGCAGCCGGTTCGCGCCGGACGGCACGATGATTTCCTTGACCAGCAGCTTGAGCACGTCGGCGAAGGGCTGCAGCAATCCCCGCGGCCCGACGCGGTTCGGCCCGAGGCGCACCTGCATGTAGCCGATCACCTTGCGCTCGGCCAGCGTGAGATAGGCGACGCTCAGGATCAGCGGGATCGCAATGGCCACGATCTTGATCAGCGTCCAGATCGCGAACCCGATCGGACCGAGCGTCTGCTCGAAGAACTCGCCCATCAGGCCGTCACTCCGCGGGCGGCCGGCACGCGCTCGAGCTGGACCTCGCCCGACATCGCGCCCAAGCCGGCCGTGAGCGGATGCGCAGCGGGGATACGCACGCAGCCCGCCGGAATGCGATCGTCGAGTGCGACGGGCAGCACGGCTTCGCCGCTGTCCTGGGTGATCCGCACCTGGTCTCCGGCGTTGAGTCCGATCCGTTCTGCGGTCGCACTCGACAATGAAGCCACCGGCGCCGCCGCATCGGCTGTCGCCTGCAATGGGCCCGAACGACGCACCAGCGGATCGGCGAAGTAGATCGGAACGTCGGCAATTCGCTGCAAACCCGCACCGCCACCCTGCTCGATGCGGATCGCGCTGTCGTCCGAAACCGCGTTCGACAGCCGTGATGCCATATCGACGCCTTGGAGAGCTTCGTTACGCACAGCTTCGGCACTGTCGAATGCGAAGCCTGGAACGCCCATCAGATTGCCCAACACGCGCAAAACCTTCCACGCCGGGCGCGCTTCGCCGAGCGGCTGCACCACACCCTTGAAGCTCTGCAGGCGGCCTTCGGTGTTGATGAACGATCCGGCGGTCTCGGTGAACGGCGCGATCGGCAGAATGGCATCCGCATACTCATTCGCGCGGCCGCGGAATGCAGACAGCGCGACTACGAAGTCGGCTCGGCTCAGCGCCGCGAGCGCCTGGCGTGGATTGTGGGAGTCGAGCTCCGGTTCTGCGTTGAGCACGATGTAGGCACGGAGCGGTTGCGCCAGCATCTGGCCGGCATTCAGCCCGCTAGGGCCGACAAACGGTACCGCGCCCGCGACGTAGCCACCAACGCTGTTGGCGGCTTCGCCGAGAAATCCGAGCTTGGCGCCACAAGTCTGCGCGAGAGCCAATCCGAGTCGATGCAGTGCGGACGCGTCCACGTGCTGCTGCGCCATGTTCCCGAGCAGCACGGCGGCGTTCTTGCCAGACGTGAGGCTCTCGGCGATCGCTCTCGCCGCGGGTGAGACTGCAACCGAATCCAGCTCTGCCGGAGCCGCCAGCGCTTTGATCTCCGCGGCCGCCTTCACGACCGCCACCAGGGTGCTGACCATCTCGCGGGGCGAGACGACGACGCTACTGTTCAACTTGATCAGCTGGTCGTCGCCGAGCGCATTGAGCAAATTGACCTGGGTGCCGCGCTTCGCCGCCTGCCGCAAGCGATGTGCGATCAGCGGATGGTCTTTGCGCAGCTGGCTGCCGATCACGAGCACACGATCAAGCTGATTGACGTCCGCGATCTTCATGCCGAGCCACGGCGCGCCGCTCATCCCGCTGTCCAGCGCGAAGTCGGTCTGCCGCAACCGGAAATCGACGTTGCCGCTGCCCATGCCGCGCATCAGCTTCTGCAACAGGTACAGCTCCTCGAGTGTCGAGTGCGGCGTGCCGAGCGCTCCGATCGCACTCGCGCCATGCTTGTCGCGCACGGCTTTGAGGCCGCGTGCCACATGCTCCAGTGCAATCGGCCAGTCGACTTCTTCCCACTTGCCGTCGCGCTTGACCAGCGGACGTGTCAGGCGGTCCTCCGAGCTCAAGCCTTCGTAGGAGAAGCGATCCTTGTCCGACAGCCAGCACTCATTTATCTCTTCGTTCTCGAGCGGTAGCACGCGCAGGACGCGGTCGAGCTTCACCTGCACGACCAGATTCGACCCGAGGCCGCAGTGCGGGCTGATGGACTTGCGGCGCGACAACTCCCAGGTGCGGGCGCTGAAGCGAAACGGCTTCGAGGTGAGCGCGCCGACCGGGCACAGGTCGATCATGTTGCCCGACAGCTCGGAGTCGACCGTCTTGCCCACGAACGCAACGATCTCGGCGTGCTCGCTGCGCCCGATCATCCCGAGCTCCATGACGCCAGCGACTTCCTGACCGAAGCGTACGCAGCGCGTGCACTGGATGCAGCGGGTCATCTCCTCGGCCGCCACCAGCGGTCCGATGTCCTTGCTCTCGACGACGCGCTTAGGCTCGTGATAGCGCGACGCGCTGCCGCCATAACCTACCGCGAGATCCTGCAGCTGGCATTCGCCGCCTTGATCGCAGATCGGGCAGTCGAGCGGATGGTTGATCAGCAGAAACTCCATCACGCCCTTCTGCGCCTGGATTGCGCCAGCCGAATGCGTGTAGACCTTCATGCCTTCGGTGACCGGCGTCGCACAGGCCGGCAGCGGCTTGGGCGCCTTTTCGACCTGGACAAGACACATGCGGCAGTTGGCTGCGATCGAAAGCTTCTTGTGATAGCAGAAATGCGGAACGTAGATGCCGAGCCGGTTGGCCGCATCCATGATCGTGGAGTTGGCCGGCACCTCGATAGGCTGGCCGTCGATCTCGATATTCGGCATTCGTCTAACTCATCCGTGCCTCAAGCGTAGACCGGCTGGTCCACGAGGCAGCGCTTGTGCTCGATGTGGTATTCGAACTCGCTGCGGAAATGCTTGATGAAGCTCTTCACGGGCAGCGCGGCGGCGTCGCCGAGAGCGCAGATCGTGCGGCCGGCAATGTTGTCGCTGACCGATACGAGCGTGTCGAGATCTTCCTTCGTGCCCTTGCCGTGCTCGATCCGATGCACCATGCGGTACAGCCAACCGGTGCCCTCGCGACAGGGCGTGCACTGACCACATGACTCTTCGTAATAGAAATAAGACAGCCGCATCAGCGCGCGCACCATGCATGTGGTGTCGTCCATGCAGATGACCGCGCCGGATCCGAGCATGGAGCCCGCTTTCGCAATCGAGTCGTAGTCCATGTCGGTCTTCAGCATGATGTCGCCGGGCAGCACGGGCATCGACGAACCGCCCGGGATACAGGCCTTCAAAGGGCGGCCACCGCGCATCCCACCAGCCATCTCGAGCAGCTTCGAGAAGGGCGTTCCGAGCTTGATCTCGAAGTTGCCGGGCTGCTCGACGTGGCCCGAGATCGAAAAGATCTTGGTGCCGCCGTTGTTCGGCCGGCCGAGCGCGAGAAACGCATCGCCGCCGTTGAGAATAATCCACGGCGCTGCGGCGAACGTCTCGGTGTTGTTGATCGTGGTGGGCTTACCGTACAGCCCATAGCTCGCCGGGAATGGCGGCTTGAAGCGCGGCAGCCCTTTCTTGCCTTCGAGCGACTCGAGCAGCGCGGTTTCCTCGCCGCATATGTAGGCGCCCCAGCCGTGATGCGCGTAGAGATCGAAGCTGAAGTCCGAGCCGAGAATATTGTTGCCCAGAAATCCGGCGGCGTACGCTTCCTTCAACGCTTCCTCGAAGCGCTCGTATTCGTCCCAGATCTCGCCATGGATGTAGTTGTAGCCGACCGGGATGCCCATCGAATAGGCGGCGATCACCATGCCTTCGATCACGATGTGCGTGTTGTAGCGCAGGATGTCGCGATCCTTGAATGTGCCGGGCTCGCCCTCGTCGGAGTTGCACACGAGGTACTTCTTGCCGGGGAAGCTGCGCGGCATGAAGCTCCACTTGAGACCGGTCGGAAAGCCGGCGCCGCCGCGCCCGCGCAGGCCGGATTTCTTGATCTCCGCGATGATCGTTTCAGGCGCGATCTTCTCGTTCAGGATCTTGGCCAGCGCCTGGTATCCGCCCCGCGCCTGATAGTCCTTTAGCCGCCAGTTGAGCCCGTCGAGCCCTTTGAGAATGATCGCGTCGGGACCGTAGATGTCGGTTGGAAATGGAGGATGAGACGTCTTCACCTGGTGTCCTGTCCTGTCTGGGGCAGCTCCGCGAGAAACCGGTCGATCTTCTCGGCTGTCATGCCGATCAGCATCTTCCTGTTGTTGTGCAGGATGACCGGCGCGTCGCCGCACGCACCGAAGCACTCGCCTTGCTGCAAGGTGAACTTGCCGTCCGCCGTGGTCTGACCCCAATCGATGCCGAGCTTTTCTTTCAGATGACGTGCAGCCTCGTTTGCACCCGACAGCGCGCACGGCAGGTTCGTGCAGATGCACAGCTTGTGCTGGCCGACCGGAGCGAGGTCGTACATCGTATAGAAGCTCGCGACCTCGTATACCGCCACGGGCGGCATCTCGAGATAGTCGGCGACGAAGTCGATCGTTTCGGTCGAAAGGAAGCCCTTCTCGTCCTGCGCGATGGTCAACGCGGCCATCACTGCGGACTTCTTCTGGTCGGCGGGATATTTCTCCAGCGCCTTGTCGATGCGCGCCAACGCATCCGGGCTAAGCACGGCAACCCCCGTCTCGCTCCAATGCATCGCACATGGTCAGCTCGTCACTGTTCATTGACCCTACCGGTCGATCTCGCCGAACACGATGTCCTGCGTGCCGATGATCGCGACGACATCGGCGATCATGTGGCCTTTCGCCATTTCGTCGATCGCAGCCAGATGCGGGAAGCCGGGCGCCCGGATTTTCACACGATAGGGCTTGTTGGCGCCGTCGGACACCATGTAGATGCCGAACTCGCCCTTCGGATGCTCGACGGCGGCGTAGGCCTCGCCTTCAGGCACATGCATGCCTTCGGTGAAGAGCTTGAAGTGATGGATCAGCTCTTCCATGTTGGTCTTCATCTCGAGGCGAGAGGGCGGCGCCACTTTGTGATTATCGGTGATGACCGGACCCGGGTTCTTGCGCAGCCACTCGATGCACTGCTTGACGATACGGTTGGCCTGACGCATCTCCTCGATGCGCACGAGATAGCGGTCGTAGCAATCGCCGTTGACGCCGACCGGGATGTCGAACTGCATGCGGTCATAGACTTCATACGGCTGTTTCTTGCGTAAGTCCCATTCGACGCCGGATCCGCGCAGCATCGGCCCCGTGAAGCCGAGCGCCTTGGCGCGCTCCGCAGAAACCACGCCGACGCCGACGGTGCGCTGCTTCCAGATGCGGTTGTCGGTGAGCAGCGTCTCGTACTCGTCGACGAGCTTCGGGAAGCGGTTCGCGAAGTCTTCGACGAAGTCGAGCAGGCTGCCGGTGCGATTGGCATTCAGACGCTTGACGACATCCTTGTCGCGGAACGGAGAGTCCTGATATTGCGGCATGCGTTCCGGCAAATCGCGGTACACCCCGCCGGGACGATAGTAGGCAGCATGCATGCGCGCACCTGACACGGCCTCGTAGGTATCCATCAGGTCTTCGCGCTCCCGGAAGCAGTACAGGAACACGGTCATCGCACCGATGTCGAGAGCGTGCGCACCGAGCCACAGGAGATGATTGAGAATCCGCGTGATCTCGTCGAACAGCACGCGGATGTACTGGGCACGCAGCGGCACGTCGATGCCGAGCAGCTTCTCGATGGCCATGCAGTACGCGTGCTCGTTGCACATCATGGACACGTAGTCGAGACGGTCCATGTAGGGCAGCGACTGAATGTAGGTCTTGTGCTCGGCCAGCTTCTCGGTGGCGCGGTGAAGCAGGCCGATGTGCGGGTCGGCGCGCTGGATCACTTCGCCGTCGAGCTCGAGCACGAGACGCAGAACCCCGTGGGCCGCAGGATGCTGGGGGCCGAAGTTCATTGTGTAATTGCGGATCTCAGCCATGCTTGTCCACGTCCGCGTAATTCTCTTCGCGCACCACGCGCGGCACGATCTCGCGCGGTTCGATCGTGACCGGCTGATAGATCACGCGCTGCTGATCGGGGTCGTAGCGCATCTCCACGTTGCCCGACAGCGGGAAGTCCTTGCGAAACGGATGACCGATGAAGCCGTAGTCGGTCAGGATGCGGCGCAGGTCGA
>Ga0068853_100004518_pt1 | contig 10795 bp, 10 predicted proteins | sample KBSCornC32_FD_65655 | JGI IMG/M metagenome (GOLD analysis project Ga0068853, IMG submission 65655) | Corn rhizosphere microbial communities from Kellogg Biological Station, Michigan, USA - KBS Corn C3-2 | ecosystem: Host-associated > Plants > Roots > Rhizosphere > Soil ... | reverse complement strand
CGCGGCTTCCGCCGCTCCCACAGAGGCTGCGGGGCGCCACGAGCTTCGCGCTACTCCCGCACAGGCGACAGCATCGCGGGCGGAGAGCATCGCGGCTGAAGCCGCTCCTACAGCGGCTGCTTCCGTGGGAGCGACGGACGTCGCGATGCTTTGCGCTCGGACAATGGAAAGCATCGCGGCTTCCACCGCTCCCACAGAGGCCGCGAGGCGCCGCGAGCGTCTCGCTTCCCGCCGAGTGCCGACGGTGCGACGCGCACGTGCGGAAGCTGCTCGATAGCGGCAACACATCGTCTGTCCTGTTCCGAAGGCGAGCGTTTGCCGATACTGTGCGGCGACCTTCCACCACTCGGGACCGCCATGGACAGACGTCGCTTCTTCTCCGCCGGCGCCAGTGCCGCGTTGATGGGACTGGCTGCCAGCCGCGCATCCGCCGGCGATCGCGCCGACACCGCCAAGACCCATTTCGATGCGGCCGCCGTCAAGGCGCTGCGCGATCGCATCCGGCCGATCGCCGCCGACGAGTACCGGGCACGCCAGGAGAACGCGCGTCGCCTGATGAAGGAGAACGGGCTCGATGCGGTGTTCGTCGAGGGTGGCACGACGCTGTCCTATTTCACCGGGCTCCACTGGTGGCTGAGCGAGCGGCTGTTCGCGATGGTGTTGCCGCAGCGTGGCGAACCGTTCTTCATCGCACCGAAGTTCGAGGAAGGCCGTGCGCGCGAGAAGCTCGGCAGCGAGGTCAAGGTCTACACGTGGGAGGAACACGAAAAGCCGATCGAGCGGATCCGCCAGGGCCTGCAGGATCGCGGCTTGCTCACGGCGAAGCTCGGTATCGAGGAAACGACGCGCTACTACGCGGTGGAACAGCTGCAGCAGCGCCTGTCCACGCTGACGCTCGCCAGCGCGACGGCCGTGACGGCCGGATGCCGCAGCGTCAAGTCGCGGCATGAAATCGAGTTGATGCAGGTCGCCAACGACATCACCGCGCAGGTGTACCGGCAGGTGCAGCGCGAGTTGCGCGAAGGCATGAGCGAGACCGAACTCGCGGGTATCGTCAGCACTCGCTACGCCGAGTTCGGCGTCGAGGGCGACGCGCTCGTACTGTTCGGCGAAGCGTCCGCGTATCCGCACGGGTTGACCAGGGACGTCCTGCTCAAGGACGGCGACGTCGTGTTGATCGACGGCGGCTGCAAGGTGGAAGGCTACGGCTCCGACATCACGCGCACGATGGCGTTCGGCAAGCCGAGCGCGAAGATGCAGCGCGTGTTCGAGATCGTGCGCGGCGCGCAGGACGCAGGCCTCAAGGCCGCGCGACCCGGCATCGCCGCGGAGAAGGTCGACGCCGCGGCGCGCAGCTACATCGCCGATCACGGCTATGGCCCCGGGTACAAATACTTCACGCATCGCCTCGGCCACGGCATCGGCATGGACGGGCACGAGTGGTACTACCTCGTCGGCGGCAACACCCGCCCGCTGGCGCCGGGCAACATGTTCAGCAACGAACCCGGTATCTACATCGTCGGCGAGTTCGGCATCCGCACCGAGGACGAAATGCTGATCACCGACGACGGTGCGCGCTTGTTGCTGCCGCCCGCGAAGAGCCTGCAGGAGATTTTCTGAGCGAGGCGCGTGCGCGGTGTATCCGCCATAGCGCGCCGGCCGACCTTGCGGTCGTCCGGCCTACTGGAGCGACGGACGGCGTAGCGCGTTCACCTTGGCCGAGGGTGCGCGCTGGCGGAACAGCACGTCGAATGCGGGGGCCCATGTCGCGCCGCGGTCTTTCGACACGACCGCTGATTCGCGCACGTCCGCGCCTTGCATCTTCCATGTGATCCGCTGCAGCACGGTCGTGCCGTTCGCGAGATGGACTTCGCCTTCGAGCACGAGCGCACCGTCGTCCTTCGCGTTGCCCGCGATCGCCATCAGTGAACCGCGGTTGGTGACCCAGGTCTGCTGCCACTGCTTGCGCACGGCGTCGTAGCTCAGGATGCTGTCGCCGACGAGGCCGTCGTTCTGCTCGTAGAGCTCGTGGATCGCGCAGCCGCCGGCGATGGGCGTGACCGATGCGCGCGCCTGCACCGGGCCGTTCGGCGCGTCGGTGTCGAACACGTCCCAGTCGCCGATCCACAGATCGAAGCGGTGATACGCGGCGCCGGCGCATGCGGATGCGAGGGTGTCGGCGCGTGCGGGACTCGACGCGTCGTGGGCGAAGAGACCGGCGCCGAGCGCGAGCGCGACGAGCGCGAGGGAATCGAAGCGAAGCATCGTGTTCATGAGCGAGGCCCGGTGTCGTGGAGGGGACCGGTCGGCCCAGGTGCCGACCGTTGCGCCGTGCGCGCGTGGCATTGGCGCACGGTCGACCGCGGATTGCTGGCCGTTTTCGGCCATCATCACCGGCGCGTGGCGTCCGCGGTCGCCGGCGGCGACGGATCGCCCGAGCGTGGCTGCCCCACGCGAGCGCGCCCGGCTAGGATGCGCGCATCCCTCCGTCGAGCCTGCCTGCCATGTGGAATGCCCTGCTGCCCGTCCTGCTGCTGATCGGGTCGAACGTGTTCATGACGTTCGCCTGGTACGGCCACCTCAAGTTCACCGACCGGCCGCTCTGGCTCGTCATCGTCGTGAGCTGGGGCATCGCGTTCTTCGAGTACTGCCTGCAGGTGCCGGCGAACCGCTACGGCTTCGCGGTGTACAACCCGGCGCAGCTCAAGGCGATGCAGGAGATCATCACGCTCGGCGTGTTCGTCGTGTTCTCGGTCGCCTACCTCGGCGCGCCGATCCGCTGGAACCACCTGGCCGGTTTCGCGTTGATCGTCGTCGCAGGTTTTCTGATCTTCAAGGAGTGATGGGCGGAGCGCCGCGCTCCGACTGCCCCTCACCCCGACCCTCTCCCGCACGCGGGAGAGGTGGAACGGCGATCACCGCACCGCACCCGGCCCCGCTCCTTCCTGAAGCAAAGCTTTCGCGAAGCTGACGACACGACTCTCTGACATGCTGCGCGCGCTCGCGCCAGCGGGCGCGTGCATTCCCGTCAGGAGACCCCGCATGAAGACGCTGCTGATGTCGTTGACGATGGGCTTCGCATTCCTCGCGTTCACCGCGCACGCGCAGGCGCCGGCGGCCGCGCCGGCGGGCAGTACCGGTTCGTGCAAGGACGGTACGTACACCTCGGCCGATTCGAAGAAGGGCGCGTGTCGCGGCCACAAGGGCGTGAAGGAATGGTACGCCGCCGCGGCGGCGCCGGCGGCCGCGAGCGACACGACCACGAAGAAATCCGCGCGCGCGTCGAAGGCCGACAGCGCGGACAGCGCCGCAGCGAGCGCGCCGACGGCGGCACCCGCGGGTTCGACCGGCGCGTGCAAGGACGGCACGTACACGAACGCCGACGCGAAGAAAGGCGCGTGCCGAGGCCACAAGGGCGTGAAGGAATGGTACGGCAGCGCGGCCGCCGCACCGGCGCCGAAGAGCGCGCCGATGCCCAAACCCGCGGCGCCGGCTCCGGCGCCTGCACCGGCCCCCGCGCCGACCGCAGCGCCCGCACCGATGCCGGCACCCGCACCGGCGCCCACGCGCGCGGCACCGCAGCCCGCTCCGGCATCGACGACCGCAGCGGCCGGCGGTGGCAACGGCAAGGTCTGGGTCAACAGCGAGACGAAGGTCTACCACTGCCCGAATGACCGCTACTACGGCAAGACCAAGCAGGGCGAGTACATGAGCGAAGCCGACGCGATCGCGAAGGGCGCCCACGCCTCGCACGGCAAGGCGTGCACGCCATAGTCGTCATGCCCTGGCGCCGACGGGCCGCGGCTGCGCGGTCCGTCGACGCCGCGCCGCGGCGCTACTCGAAGCCGTCGCGGAAGATGAGGTCGATCGTGCTGCCCGCTTCGACCGCACCGCTGTCGCAACCGCCGCTCGGCAGCGTCGGTTGCGGACGCACCGCGCCGCGCTGGTCGTACGGTTGCGCGCACTGCGCGAGCGGCACGCGATTGATCGCCGCGCTGCCGGCCGCCGGCAGCATCGTCTGCGTCGGGCCGCCGTTGTTCGCGAGCGCGCCGAGCATCGGGTTGCCGGCACCGTCGCCGCTGCCCGAGAACGGGCACGAGGTCGTGCCGGACCAGACGTTGTAGCCGCCCGAGACGAGCGCCGTGCTGCTGCCGTCGCAGTTGCCGTTGGTGTTGTTGGCGAGGATGGAGCGGCTCACGACGAGCACCGCGGGATCCTCGCTGTAGATGCCGCCACCGTAGGTCTGCCCGGTGTTGGCGGTGACGGTCGCGTAGGTGACCGCGCTCGTGCCACCTCCGGTCTGGAAGATGGCGCCGCCACCCGAACCCGAGCCGGTCGTGCTGTTGCCGGTGAACGTCGAGTTGGACACGTCGAGATCGGACGTGCTGTAGATCGCCCCACCGCCGGTCGCGGCCGCGTTGCCGCTGAACGTGCTGTAGCGGATCGTCGCGTTGCCGCCGTCGTTGAGGATCGCGCCGCCGCGGCCGCTGGTGGTCGTGCCCGTGTTCGTGTTCGAGGCGAGCGTGCTCCACTCGACGATCAGGTCGCCCTGGTTGAGGATCGGCGCGCCGATCGACGCGTTGTTCTGCATCTTCACGTGGTCGAGGCGCAGGAAGCCGAAGTTCTCGAGCGCGTGGGCCTGGTTGAACTCGCCGTGCTGCAAGGTCAACCGCTTGAGCGTGACCGCCGCCGAACCGAACACCTGGAAGAATGCCGACGCGTTGCCGCCGTCGAACGTGATGGTGCCGCCGCCGTCGATGGCGACGTCGTGCGCGACCTGCCTGTAGCTGGTGAACGTGATCGTCGCCGTGCCGCAGTTGAACGTGACGGTGCCGCTGCCGCTGTTGTCGACGGTCGTGAGCGCGGCGACGAAGCCGGCTTCGTTGCAGTTCGGCGGAGCGACGACCGCGTTGGTCGCCGCGGCCTCGCCGGCGACGGCGAACAACAGCAATGCAGCGAGCAGGCGATGCAGGGGAGCGTTCATCGATTCCTCCATGGCGCATGGCGCGCGTTCGAGAACAGAAACGGGAAAACGTGGCGGAAGGAGACACCGCGGCGGATCGTGGCGAAACGTCGCACGCCGTGCAAGGTCGCGCACCGCCTACTCGACCGCGATCGAGGGGATCATCCTAGGCGGAATGTGGAAACTTACAACGACGGGGTCGTACGGCGCTCACCGTCGCGACGATCGTCTCGGCGGCATCGTGCGCATGCGGTGGGCCTGCGGATCGCGGCACAGCTCGCCTGGCCGCCGCCAAATTGCGCCATCCCGCGGCTTCGACGGCACCGCGCCCGCGCGCCGGGCTTTCGCCACGTCCCTGCGCCCACGCCCGCGCCGCCGGGCGGATGCTACGATGCCGCACCACGCGCCCTCGACCGACGACCGCGATGCCCGCCGACGCCACGCCCGCCCTGCTCGTCGTCGACGACGACGACGCCATCGTCGAGCTCGTCCAGCGCTACTTCGGCCTGCACGGTTTCCGCGTCGTCGCGGCAGCGGACGGCGCCGCGATGCGCGGCGCGCTGACGTCGTCGTCGATCGACATCGTGCTGCTCGACCTCGGCCTGCCCGGCGAGGACGGCCTCGAACTCACGCGCTACCTGCGCGCGCACTGGAGCGGCCCCGTGGTCATCGTGAGCGGGCGCGGCGACACGGTCGACCGCATCGTCGGGCTCGAACTCGGCGCCGACGACTACGTGACCAAGCCGTTCGACCTGCGCGAGCTGCTCGCTCGCGTGCGCAGCGTGCTGCGTCGCAGCCAGGAACGCGTCGCGGCGCGACCGACCGGCACCGTCGCACGCTTCGCCGGCTACGCGCTCGACACGGCCTCGCGCACGCTCGTGCGCGAGCGTGACGGCCAAGCCGTCGCGCTGACCACGGGCGAGTTCGACCTGCTCGCCGCGTTCGTCGCACGGCCGAACCACGTGCTGTCGCGCGACGACCTCATCGGCGCGCTGCACGGGCGCGAAGCCGGCCCGTACGACCGTTCGGTCGACATGCAGGTCGGCCGCCTGCGCCGCAAGATCGAAGCCGACCCGGCCGAACCGCGACTGATCAAGTCCGTGCGCGGCGCCGGCTACCTGTTCGCGGCGAAGGTCGAGCAGGCATGAACGCGATCGTGGCCGAAAGCGACCTGTTCCGCGCGCTGTTCGAAACCGCGCCGGACGCGACCATCGTCGTCGACCGCGACGGCCGCATCGTGCTCGCCAACGCGCAGGCGGAAGCGCTGTTCGGCCGCGCGCCGGGCACGCTCGCCGGTGAACCGGTGGAAGCACTGCTGCCGACCGCATTGCGCGGCGGCCACGCCGCGCACCGCGAACGCTACATGGCCAATCCGCGCCTGCGCCCGATGGGCGCGGGCTTCGAGCTCGTCGGCCAGCGCCTCGACGGCAGCGAGTTCCCGGTCGAGATCAGCTTGAGCCCGGTGCGCGCCGGTGCGAGCCCGCTCTACGCGGCCTCGATCCGCGACATCTCCGAGACGCAGCGCGTGCGCCAGGCGCTCGCCCGCGCGCGCTACGACGCGGCCGTCGCCGAAGCCGGGCGCATCGCGCTCGAATCGCGCGCGGTCGAGTCGCTGCTGCCGTCGATCCCGGGCATGGTCGCCGGCGCGCTCGGCATCGACGGCGTCGCCGTGCTGCTGCCGGCGCAGCAGCGCTCCGGCCTGCAGGTGCAGGCCGCGCTCGGCGTGCCGCCGGCATTGCTCGACGAGCTGCCCGCGCTGCTCGCACGCGACACCGACGACGCGCTGCCGGCGGCGGCGGCCGCGGCGGGCCTGCAGCGCACCGCGTCGCTGCCGCTGCACGGGCGCTATGGTGCCGACGGCGCGCTGCTCGCGTTCGCGGCGGAGCCGTCCGCGTTCGATCGCGACCAGCTGCACTTCCTGCAGTCGATCGCGAACCTGCTGAGCGCGGCGCTGCAACGGCGCCACAGCGAGGAGCAGCTCGCCCACGCGCAACGCCTCGAAGCGATCGGCCAGCTCACCGGCGGCGTCGCGCACGACTTCAACAACCTGCTCACGGTCATCTCCGGCAACCTGCAGCTGCTGCAGGACGGGTTCGAAGGCGCCGAGCGCGAGCAGATCGTGCAGGGCGCGATGCGCGCGGTCGCGAACGGCGCCGCGCTCACGCGCAAGCTGCTCGCCTTCGCGCGGCGGCAACGACTGACGCCGCGCACGATCGCGCTGCCGGAATGGCTCGCCGACCTGCACGCGCTGCTGCGCCGCACGCTCGGCGAGAGCATCGCGGTGTCGATCCGCTGCCCGGCGGCGACGCCCGCGGTCTACGCCGACCCGGGCGAGCTCGACGCGGCGCTGGTCAACCTCGCGCTCAACGCGCGCGACGCGATGCCGCGCGGCGGCAACCTCGACATCGAGGCAGGCGAGCTGCGCATCGACGCGGACGGCGAGGTCGCCGATCTCGCCGCGGGCCACTACGTCGTCATCGCCGTCGGCGACACCGGCACCGGCATGCCGGCCGACGTGCTCGCGCGCGCGCTCGAGCCGTTCTTCACGACCAAGGACGCCGGCCGCGGCAGCGGCCTCGGCCTCAGCATGGTGTACGGCTTCGCGCGCCAGTCCGGCGGCTCGATGACGATCACCAGCGAACTCGGCTACGGCACGCGCGTCGCGCTGTACCTGCCGGTCGCGACGCGCAGCGAGGCCGCGACGCCGACGCCGGCGGGCACGCCGCGCCGTGGCGGCAAGGTCGTGCTCGTCGTCGAGGACGAACCGGAGGTGCGCGGCATCGCCGTCGCGTTCATGCGTGCGCTCGGCCACGACACGCGCGTCGCCGACACCGGCGAAGCCGCGCTCGCGCTGCTGCGCGCGGACGCGTCGATCGAGCTGCTGTTCACCGACGTCGTGCTCGGCAGCGGCATCAACGGCATCGAACTCGCGCGCGAGGCGCGACTGCTGCGTCCGGGTCTGCCGGTGCTGCTCACCTCCGGCTACGAGCGCACCGGCGAGGACGTCGACGATCCGCAGCTGCCGCTGCTGCGCAAGCCGTATCGGCGCGAGGCGTTGGCCGACGCGCTCGATCGCCTGTTCGAGCGCGACGCGCGGGCCTGATGCGCTAGTTCACGCGCGCCGCGTCGGAGGCGATGCGCGCGAGCCCGGCCGCGTCGCGGATCGTCACGTCGCGGCGGCGCACGTCGACGAATCCGCCGTCCGCGAGATGGGTCAGCACGCGGCTCACGGTCTCGTGCTTGAGCGCGAGGTAGTTCGCCATGTCGATGCGGCACATGCGCAGCACGAAGCGGCGCGGATCGAGGCCGATGCGCGCGTGCCGGTCGGCGAGATCGAGCAGGAACGCCGCGACGCGACTCTCCGCACCGAGCGTGCCGAGCGTCAGCATCCACTGGCGGTCGCGCCGGATTTCCGCGGCGAGCGACTCGGTCAGGCGCGCCTGCAGGGCCGGCACGCGCAGGCAGGCGGTGAGCATCGGCGGATACGGCAGTTCCCACACTTCCGAGTCCTCGAGCGCGACGACGTCGCAGGCGTAGCGCGCGAGGCCGATCGACTCGACGCCGAGGAGATCGCCGCGCATGCGGAAGCCGGTCACCTGCTCGCGGCCGTCGTCGGCGAGTTCGCTCGTCTTGAGGCAGCCGAAGCCGACCAGGAACAGCGCGTGGAACGGCTGGCCGGCGCGGAACACGGGCTGGCCGGCGGCGACCTTGCGACGCGTCACCTGCACGTGTGCGCGCAGTTCGTCGATGCCGATGTCGTCGCGCGCCTCGAACACCGGGCGCGGTGCCTTGGCCACGGGTCCTGCGCTGATCGCTTCGTTCGCGTACATCGTGCCGCTCCGCTGTCTTCGATGGAACGAAGTCTAGGCAGCCCCCGGCACGCGACGACGACGCGACGGACACGCTCGGTAACAGTGCGTAACACGCACGAGTTGATCTGTCGCAAGTCGCGCGCGCGCCGCCTGCCGATACTGCGTGCGAGACGCGGCTGCCCCGCCGCCGGGACCCGCATGCAACCCAAAGCGACCTTCATCGACCGCGCCGCCGTGGAGGCATGGGACGCCTGGTTCCGCCTTCGCGACGGCGCGCGCCTGTGCGACACCACGATCGAGTGCACGTGGCGGCGCGTCGCCGGCGCCGTCGCCGCGGGCGACGGTCCGTTGCGCGACGAACTCGCGACCGCGATGGCATCGTGGCGCGTCCTGCTCGACGAGCGCATCGTCGCCGTCGCCGGCACGGATGCGCGCGCGTGGCCTTCCGATCCGTGCGCACTGGTCAACGCGGCCGCGTTCGTCGATGCGCCGGGCTCACCCGACGCGCGCTTCGACGGCGCGCGCTTCGCCGGGTCCGCCGCGCTCGCACTGCGTGCGCTCGATGCCGCGACCTCGCGGCCGACGACGCGCGACGCGGTGCGTCCCGCGCTCGGCGTGACCGGCGTCGCCGACGCCCTCGCCCTGCTCGGCCTGCGCTACGACGGCGCGCCTGCGCTCGCGTTCGTGCGCAGCCTCGGCCTTCGGCTCGCCGAAGGCTGTTTCCGCGCGAACGTCGCGCTCGCCCGCAAGCACGGCGCGCGCATCGCGCTGACCCGTGCGTCGCGCGCGCGCGCGATCGGCCGCGGCATCGCCGGTGAACTCGTCGCGGACGCCGAACGGCACGGCTTGCGCCACGCCGGCGCGCTCGTGCTCACCTCGCAGCCGCGCCTGGCGCTGCTCGCCAACGCGGTCGCGGACGCGCTCGACCCGCTCGCCGACGACGAGCGCCGGGTGAGTTTCCCGCCCGATCGCCGCGTCGTGCGGTCGCACGGCTGCGCGCGCGTGCTGCTGCGCGCGGCGGGGCGCTCGCTACCGGGAAGCGAAACCGCGCGGGTGGTGTCGATCGGCGCGCAGCTCGCGCTGCGCGGTGCGCTGCAACCCTGGCTCGATGCACCGATCGACCATCCGGTGCGCGTGGCGCGGGTGCCGACCGCGGACGAAAGCGCACGGGCGCGCGCGCAGGCGGCATGGCTCGGACTCGTCGAGCCGCGCTTCAGCGTCGACGACGCGGCATCCGGCAGCGTCGCGTCGATGGCCTGACCGCGCGCGCGGGCGCGACGGTCAGTCGAACAGGGAGCGCAGGAACGGCACGGTGACGCGCCGCTTCGCCGCGAGCGAGGCGCGGTCGATGCGATCGAGCACGCCGAACAGCGTCGCGAGGTCGCGCTTGCTGCGCGCGAACAACCAGTCGAGCGCGGCCGCGTCGAGTTCGATGCCGCGCGCGAGCGCGCGCTCGCGCAGCAGCGCGCGGCGTTCGTCCTCGTCGAGCGGCCTCAGCGCGAGCTGGGCGCAGGCGGACAGGCGCGAAACGAGGTCGGGCAGGCCGATGCCGAGCTGCGCCGGCGGCGCCGACGCCGCGAACAGCAGCAGCGAGCCTTCCGCGCGGCAACGGTTGTAGAGGTCGAACAACGCATGCTCCGCGTCGCGCTCGCCGGCGATCGCGTCGACGTCGTCGAGCGCGAGCAGGTCGCTGCCGCCGAATCCACGGATCGCCTCGGCGCGGCGCGCGCGCAGGCTCGCCAGCGACAGGTACTGCGCCGTGCGCCCGCCCGCGTTCGCCGCCGCGCACGCGGCGACGAGCAGGTGCGTGCGACCGCTGCCCGGCGCGCCGTGCAGGTACAGCCACGCGCGATCCTCGCAGCGCGACGCGCGCTGCAACGCTTCGAGCGCGCTGCCGTTCGCGCCGGCGACGAACCCTTCGAAACGCTGGTGCGCCGGCCAGCGCAGCGCGAGCGGCAACTGCGAACTCATGGGTCAGGCCGGCGGCGAGCCCGGCGCAGGCGGTGACGGCACCGACGGT
>Ga0068853_100004515_pt1 | contig 10797 bp, 10 predicted proteins | sample KBSCornC32_FD_65655 | JGI IMG/M metagenome (GOLD analysis project Ga0068853, IMG submission 65655) | Corn rhizosphere microbial communities from Kellogg Biological Station, Michigan, USA - KBS Corn C3-2 | ecosystem: Host-associated > Plants > Roots > Rhizosphere > Soil ... | reverse complement strand
CGCTCTACACGCGGCTCGATCACGACCGGGTGCTGGTCAACTCGATGACGGGCGCCGAGACCAAAGTCGGCGCCGCCAACCAATGGAACACGACGCTGACGCTCACGGTGCCGGTGCTGGTGCCGACGACGTGGTCGGGGGTCAGCCGCGCCCGGGACGCTCGCAACCAGGCGGTGGCCGGGGTGGCGGACGTGTCGCGCGCGCTCGCCGCGGCCGTGGCGCGCGCCTACCTGGGCGTGGTCCTGGCGAAGCGGCAAGTCGTGGTGGCCGAGCGCGCGCGCGACACGGCGCGGGCTCACTACGACTTCGCCCACACGCGCCTCGCCGGCGGCGTGGGCAACAAGCTGGACGACGTGCGCGCCGAGCAGGAGCTGCGCACCGACGAGGCGCAGGTCGCCAACTCCGAGACCGGGCTCGCGCGGGCGCGGGCGGCGCTGGCGGCCGCGCTCTCCTCCGATCACCCGCTGGACGTGATCGACGAGGTCGAGCTCCCTCCGCTGCCTCCCGGCGACCAGGCCACCGAGGAGGCCCAGCGAGCGCGGGCCGACGTGAAGGCGCTCCAGGTGCGACTGACCGGCGCGCACCACTCGCGCCAGAACCTGTGGACGCTGTATTCGCCCTATCTGGTCGCGAACGGTCAAGCCTTTGCGCAGGACATCGGATCGGCGCTTCAGCCGACGAGGGGCTGGCAGGCTCAGCTGTTGCTGACTCTGCCGTTCTACGATGGGGGTGTCCGCACGGGGGAGCGGCGTGTCCGCGACGCGCAGGAAGCCGAAGCTCAGGCGCTGCTGGACGCGGCCCTTCGTGACGTCGCCACCGAGGTGAGGACGACGTTCGAGGTCGTGCAGCAGCAGGACCGGAGCCTCACGGCCGCTCGCGAGGGGGCGCGCCTGGCCCGGCGCGCGGCCGAGCTGGCCGATCTGGCCTACCGCGCGGGCGCGACCACGAACCTGGAGGTCATCGACGCCGAACGGCGCGCGCGCGACGCCGAGACCCAGGCCGCGCTGGCCGAGGACGCGTCGAGGCAAGCCAGGCTGGATCTGTTGCTGGCGACGGGGAGGTTTCCGTGAGCGTGGGGGGGCGCGGACGGCCCCCACGAGCCCCCCTCGGAGCCCCTCGGATCTTGGAGAGCGAGCCGGCTCGGCCAGGCCGAGCCTCCCGTCGATAAACTCGCTCGCGGTGCTCGCTCCGGCGCTTCGGCGAAGAGAGGCAGTGGCTCAGTCCGGAGATTGGCCGGCGTCCGCGGGATCGCCGGCGTCGGGCGTCTCGATGGGCTCCTCCATGGGGCACATGGACATATCGAGACAGGCGTTCGGGAAGCAGGCCGAACCGACGTTCGCGTACGAGCAGCACGTCGCGTTCGATCCGCAGTAGTCGCCCGGGATCTGCTGGCAGGTCTGGCCGAAGATCGGGATGGTGCAGATGCAGGGCGCACCCGCGAGCATGTAGCCGAGCAGGGGCTCGCAGGCGCAGATCAGGCTTCCGTAGTGCTTGCACTCGTCGCCGCCCATCGAGCAGGGCGCGCCAACCCCCTTCTCGTTACCCTGACCGTGAGCGCAGGCCTCCGGCAGGTCGCCGAGCGTGATGTCGGGGATGACGTAGTCGTGGGGCGCGGCGTCCCCGCCGTCGCTGGCGCCGCTCGAGCAAGCGACGGCGCCGAGCAGCGCAACCGACGCCAGCTCTCGCCAGCCGCCGAGAAATGACCGCCAGCGCCCGAAAAGGCGGAGGTCGGATCCGCCACGCTCGTGAGCCATTTGCTCGTCGAGACTACACCCCTCGCCTGCGCTGGCAACGGCGACAGAGCAAGACGAGCCGCGCAGCGGCGTCGATGTATCCGGCGCATTTCGCGACGGTGAATGATCGATCGCTACCGAAGAATGACGAGCGAGCAGGCGCGACCTGCACTCACTGACCGGGAAGCCTCGGCCTCAGTCGAGCTCGCGCGTCACGCGGAGCATGAGCGAGCTCGTCCCCGAGTACGTGATGACGCCGATCGGCTCGGCGCCCGGCGTGACGCCGAACCGCGCCACCAGATCGATCCGGTTGGCGCCGAGGCGGACCATCACGCCCGGCAGCAGGAACGCCGCGCGCACGTGGTTGAGGCGCGGGAACATGACGGGGTCCAGTCGCGAAAGCTGGATGGTCGTGCTGGCCGCGAGCGAGAGGGCCAGCCACGGCGCCGCGCGAACGGCGAGCGCGTAGTGCGCGTCCCAGAAGTAGAGGGTCGGCGTCTCCACCGGGAGGTTCGCGATCTCGCCGTCCGGTCCCAGCATCACGAGGGCACCCTGGTTCATGACGAACGTGACGGGCCCGACCGCCGCGCCGAAGAGCAACGCCGGCTGCACGTGAAAGTAGTAGGGGAGCACGTAGAACCCCTCGCTCCCGTCGACGAGATGGAAGGTGAACCGGCCGGTGTGGGTCGGCACGCGCACCCCCACGCCGAGCCCGGCCACGAGGGCGACCGCGTCGGTCGGCAGGGGCGTCGTCCACTGGGCCCCGGCGCGCGCGTCGCCGAGCGCGTAGCTGGTCTGCCGGCGGTCGCGCGGATCGATCATGATCGCCTCGTTGACGTCGAGCAGATCGAGCCGCGTCACCTGGAATCCCGGCAGCTCGGCGTCGAGCTGGAAGCGCCCCAGCTTCAGGCTGCCTCCGATCCCGAGGCGCGCGCCGCGCGCGGTGCCGGCGATGGTCGGCAGCGCGGAGAGGTCGCGGCTCGCGGCCACGGTTCCGTCGACGTAAAGGCGCGTGCGCGGCTCCACGTTGCGCATCCGGGGCGCCTCGACGGCGGCCGGCTCGTCCGGGAAGGTCTCGTCCGGCGCGTCGGGCTCGGGCGCGGTGTCGGCGGGCTCGTCCTCCTCGGGCCCACCGCGGGGCGTGGCCCGGCCCGTCGCGGCGAGGAGCGAGCACGAGAGCAGGACGGCGAAGGTCAGCCCCCCCGGATCCCTCCGCTTCAAGCCGGCGCTCGCTCTCCGAAGATGGCCGTGCCCACGCGGACGAGGGTCGCCCCTTCCTCGATAGCGACCGCGAAGTCGCCGCTCATGCCCATCGACAGCTCCCGTAGCTGGACCCGGGGCCGCGCGACGCGGTCCTCTCGCTCCGCCAGCGCGCGCAACGCCGCGAAGTGGCGCCGGCTGTCTTCGGCGGCGGGCGCCAGCGGCGGGATCAGCATCAGCCCCACGCAATGGACGTGCGCCGCCGTCGCGAAGCGGTCGAGGAGGGCGGGCAGGGCGCCAGGCGCCACGCCGCTCTTCTGCGCTTCTCCCGCGACGTTGACCTGGACGAGGCACGCCGTCGAGGCAGCGGGGCGGCCCTCGACGGTGCTGGAGACCTGGTCCGCCCCGCCCTGGCCGTGGACGACGACCGAGGGCGGCGCCGTCGCGGCGCGCCGCTCGAGCTCGTCGACGAGCTCCGCGTCGGCGACCGAGTGAATCAGGGCCACCTGGCCGGCGAGGACCTTGGCCTTGTTGCGCTGGAGCGGGCCGATGTAGTGCCAGCGAGGGGCGAACGCCTGCCCCGAGGCGGCAGGGGCGCCCGGCGGGGCGGAGACCGGCGGCCACGCCGCCTCGCCCCCCAGCTCCGCGCGCTTGTCGCGGAGCTCGTTCGCATAGTTCTCGCCGAAGTCGCGCTGTCCGGCCGCCAGCGCCGCCCGCACGTCGTCCGCCGGCATCTTCTTGCTGACCGCCAGCAGGCGCGCGCTGCCGGGCGGTCGCCCGGCCCGCGCCTCGGCCTCGGCGATCTGCTGCCGCACCTCGCGCAGCCGGTCGGCGATGTCCGCGGCCCGGGTCATTCCGGACCGACCACCGGGAAGCGTGCGGGCGGGTACGAGGGCAGCGCCCCCAGCGCCCGCAGGTCGGCCAGCACCTCGGGCAGCGGCAGTCCAATCACGTTCGTCGGTGAGCCCCGCAGCTCCGTCACGAACGCGGCCGCCGTCCCCTGGACCGCGTACGCGCCTGCCTTGCCGCGCCACTCGCCGCCCGCGAGGTAGGCGTCGAGCTCGGCCGGGTCGATCAGACGGAAGGCGACGGTGGTCGAGACGGCGCGGTCGGCGCCCCGCTCGCCGAACGCGATCCGGTAAGCCGTCGTGACCTCGTGCCGGTGGCCGCTCAGCCGTTCGAGCATGGCGCGCGCCTCGGCTTCATCGCGCGGCTTTCCCAGGATGGCGCCGCGCAGGATCACGATGGTATCGGCCGCCAGCGTGGCCAGCGGAGCCCCTGCGGGCTCGCCCGCCTGCTGGGCGCGCAGCGCCGCCGCCACCTTGTCCACCGCCATTCGCCGCACATAGTCCGCGGCCGCCTCGCCCGGACGCGGCGTCTCGTCCACCTCGGGAGCGACGATCCGCAGGCGCAGCCCGACCCTCTGCAACAGCTCGCGTCGCCGCGGCGAGGCAGACGCGAGCACGAGGTCCGTGCCCTCCGTGTCCGGCGAATTCATGCGCCGCTTTTACCCGAATCTTGGCGGCTTCGCCGCCGTGAGGGGGTGTCCCCCCTCATGTAGGCCGCCGACGCCGGCGCAACAAAGCTGCGCCTCCCGATTTCTTGGACCCGCTCGCTGCGCTCGCTCTGATATTCGGGGCGCATTCGAAACCACCCTATCCGAAAGGGATCTCGTTTCCTCGTCCCAACCGGTCAAAACCGTGGGAACGAGATAGCCCGGTCGACCCTACCGAAACGTCCCCGCAGGCCAGCGGAACTGGGCGAAGGAGATCGCGCCTCGGACCAGGCGGACGCCTTCGCGACGAAGGAGGCGCGCTTGCAGCTCCTCGTGTCCGAGGCCGTCCGCGCGCAAGCTGATCCGCCCGCGGGCGTTCACCACCCGATGCCAGGGCACCCGCGTTCCTTCCGGCAGAAGGCGCAGCGCCCGGCCCACCAGGCGCGCCGCTCTCGGCAAGCCCGCCAGCTCGGCCACCTGACCATACGTCGCCACGTGACCCTTCGGAATGCGGGACACCACGGCGTAGATCCTCCGGCGCGCGGCCGCGGATCCGGTCGACGATCCCCGATTCACGTGCCGATTGTATCGCGCACGGATCGTCTTGGCGGCGAGCGCCAGCGGGCGGACAATTCCGCCTGCCGTCGCGCTGGTGCGAGCGGCTGCATCGATCGAGCTGGCTGGCCCATCATCAGGAACTCACCGTGAACATCAGCGACACATTCGATCGCGTCCGCGACTACCTTCGTTGGAGCTCTCTCGTCGTCGTCATCTGGATCCTGGCGGCCTTGGCCGTCGGGCGGCTCCTCAGCTGGCTCTCGGCCCGGCTGCTGGCCCGCCTCGGCCGGCCGGAGGGCCCGAGCCTCTGGAGCCCGCAGGTGATCGTTCGCCTCAGCCGGCCCCTGACGATCTGCTGGGCGGTGCTGGCCGCGTACGCCGGCCTGCCGGCGCTCGCGCTCACCCCTGGCGGCATCGAAGCCGCGCGCCACTTCCTGATGATCGCCTTCGTCGTCGGGTTGTTCTGGGTGTTGCTGCGGGCGATCGACGTGGCGGATCACGTGGTCGGCGCGTCGGACTGGGCCAGCAAGCGCGCCGCCTCGCGGTCGCTGATTGCCCTCGGGGTGCGCGCCGCGAAGATCGTGATCGTCTGCCTGGGCGCGGTCACGATCGTCTCGCAAGCCGGGTACCCGGTGGGCAGCCTGATCGCGGGGCTGGGCATCGGTGGGCTCGCCTTGGCGCTCGGGGCGCAAAAGACGCTGGAGAACGTGTTCGCGGCCTTCGCCATGGCCCTCGACGAGCCGTTCCGCCTCGGTGACTTCGTCGCCGTCGACCAGGTCCTCGGTAACGTCGAGAGCATCGGCCTGCGCTCGACCCGCATCCGCACGCTCGATCGCACGGTGGTCGCCATCCCGAACGGCAAGCTGGCCGAGATGCGCACGGAGTCTTTCGCCGCGCGGGATCGCCTGCGCTTCGCGTGCACGGTGAAGCTGGTGTACCAGACCTCCGCGGCTCAGATGCGGGCGGTGCTGGCGGGTCTCGAGCAGGTTCTTCGCGAACAACCGAAGCTCTGGCCCGACGCGGTGGTCGTCCGGTTCAAGGAGCTCGCAGCCTCGTCCCTCGACATCGAGGTCATGGCCTGGTTCACGACCATCGACGTGGGCGAGTTTCAGGTCATCCGCGAGGGCGTCCTGCTGCGCTTCATGGAGGTCGTCGAGCGGGCCGGCACCGCCTTGGCCTACCACACGCAGACGGTCCACCTGGCCTCGACCACTCCCGCTCCCCCGGGCTCGGCCTCCGTTCCGTCCCCGTGACGTGCGCTGGCCGCCGAGGCTTCGGTGGCGCCGGCGCCATCGCGGCACCATGCTTGCTACATAGGGAACCAAGAGGGAAAGGAGGTTTCCCATGCTCGTCACTGGATTGTGTTTGATGGTCCTGGCGGGGGTCGTCGCGGCCCTGGACTTCTTCGGTGTCACGCCGGGGGCTGCGGGATTCGTCAGCCTCACTCTGGTCGTGGCGCTGGCGTTGTTCCTGGGCGGTGCGGTGCGGGCCTCGCTCCGTCACCACCACTGGAGACACGCGCACCACTGACCGGATGAAGGTCGCGCTCCGGATTCGGGACGAAGAGTCCGCGAATCCGGGAGCGCGACGGCGTTCAGCGCATGACGTTCGCGCAGGCGGGGTCGCCGAGCATCTGAGCGTCGAGGCGCGACAGGAGCTTCTGAGCTTCGAGGAGCTCGGGCGGGACGACCGCGCCCGGCCGTGAGCTGCCGATCCCGACCGTCTGTCCGTCGGCACGGCGCAGGACCAGGATGGTTCCGTCGACGGGACGCGAGTCGTAGCCGAACACCGGCATGTCGGCGCCGAACGCGCCCGCGACCACCGGGTTCGTCAGCGTGCGCGTCAGGTCGGAGGTGGTCACCACCCGGGCGTCCCGCGCGCACAGGGGCAGCGCGGCCATGCATTGCTGATCGGGCATGGTGGTGGAGCCTGGGAACTTCTGCGTGACAGAGTACGCGGCGAGCGGCGCGATCGAGCTCGAGCGAGTCCGGTAGACCAGGCCTCCGTCCGCACCGTAGGACATCGAGAGCGGCAACGTGCACGCGCTGTCGCGCGGCTCGGCGCCGGTGCAGGCCGGCGTGGTGGTCGCTGCCGGTCCGGCGCACGGATCGGGCTGAAGGACGGAGAGGGGCACCTGGAGGACGCCTCCGGCCACGGGCAGGTCGAAGTCTTGCGTGACGATGCGGCCGCCGCGCAGGTCACGCGCCGAGTCCGCGTCGTCGTAGACGCGGATCGCGATCCGGTGGCGCCCGGGGGACACGAGCCGCGAACGTACGCACGTGTACGTGCCCCGGTCCTCGTCGACCCGTTCCACCGCGTCCCACATGACCTTCACGAAGCTTCCGGCCGCCACTGGCGCCCCGGTCGGCGCCGGGCAGGCCCCGCACGAGACGCCGCCCATGCATGTGGTGGATTCGCACTGACAAGCGCAGTGGTACGTGGGTTCGAGCGAGTCGCGGTATCCCGAGGCGCACGAGCTGATGCCGTACTCGAGGCCGATGCAGCCGGTGTGCAGGTAGAGCGGCGTCGCCCCGTCGTTGCGGAACCTGAGCTCGGTCGGGTAGGGGGGCGAGGTCACGGGGGTCGGAACGCCGCAGACCGGATCGGGCGCACCCCCGCCCGCGCCGCCTCCGGCCGTGCCCGCGGTTCCCCCTCCGCCGGCCGCACCCGCCGCGCCACCGGCCGTGCCTCCCGTGGATTGGCCACCGGCGCCCGCCTCTCCCGTGACCGCCGTGCCGCCGGCACCGCCGGGGCCCGACCCGCCGAGCCCCGTCTTGCCGCCCGACGCGCTGCCGGTCGTGCCTCCGGTCGGCGGGGGCGGCCCGCCCGACTTCGAGTCACACCCCGTCCCCGCAGCGCCCAGCGAGGCGACGAGGAGCGCGAGGAGATACCCGGTCCGTCGGGTCCGACGCCTGTCACTGCCGTCAGTGACCATCGAATTTCTGAGTCCGGCCGAGAGGATCCGTGCGCGGCGTGGCGGGGTTGCGGTCATGTCCCGGACGGCTCATCAAGGCCCGTGCCACCGTCGGGGCGATACCGCCAGAACGCGGGCAAGAGCGGGATGCACGCCAGCACGCCCAGGACACAGACGACGCCGCCGGAGACGATCGAGAAGCGCAACGAGCGCGCCGAGGCCAGCCATCCGGCGCGCGCGTTGCCGAGCAGTGGCCCGGTCATGTAGCTGATCATCTCGACGCCGGCCAGCCGGCCACGCAGGTGGGATGGGATGGTCTCGTTCCAGATCGTCATGCGGAACAACGCGCTCACCATGTCGGCCGCGCCGGCCAGGGCCAGGCAGACCAGCGCGGCGGCCAGACTGTGGACCTGGCCCAGCAGCACCACCGCCACGCCCCACAGCGCCGCCGCCAGGATCACGGCCGCCCCGCGCCGTGCGACGTGCTTGGTCCAGCCGGACAGCAGGGTGGTCACGAAGCTGCCGACCGGCATCGCCGCGTAGAGCCAGCCGGCCGCCGTCGCGCCCCCCCACGCCTGCGCCATGGCCGGGAACAGCGCGGTGGGCATCGCGAAGGTCATGGCCACGATGTCGACCACGTAGGTCCCGACCAGCTCGGGCCGACGGCGCGCGTAGTTCAACCCCTCGATGATGCTGCGCAGCCCGGGCTCGGCCGCCTCCTCGGCGGGCGGCATGGCCGCCATCCCCCCGAGCGCGACCAGCGACGCGACGAAGCTCGCCACGTCCAGCAGGTAGGTCGCGCTGGCTCCGAGGTGCGCGATGCAGAAGCCGCCCAGGGCCGGCCCGGCGATGGTGCCGACGCTCCCGCGCAGCGACGCCAGCGCGGCGGTGGCCGGCAGCTCCTCGCGCGCGACCAGGCGGGGCGCCATCGCCTCGAGCGTGGGGCGGTGAAAGCCGTTGACGGCCGACATCAGGCCCGTCATCACGAAAATGACCGCGACGCTGGGATGGTCGAGCCGCGCGTTCAAGGCCAGGCCCAGCGAGATCCCCGCCAGCAGCAGCTCGGCGCCGATCAGCAGCCGCCGGCGATCCATCGCGTCGGCGTAGGCCCCGCCCCACAGACCGAAGAAGAGCAGGGGGACCAGCTGGACCACGCCGAGCAGGCCCACCCACAGGCTCGAGCCGGTGAGCTGGAAGACCTGGTAGGGCACCGCGACGTTCGTGATCATGCTACCGAGCAACGACACGAGCTGCCCGACGAAGAGCCGCCGGAAGTCGCGGTGACGGCGGAGGGGCGTCAGGTCCAGCAGCACGTAGGTATCCTCGAACGCGAGGGCAAGGCGGCGCCGCCGCTGCCCCTCATGGCGAGATCGCGCGCCGGCCGCGCTGGCGCGGCAGCAGGAAGCGGCGCAGGACCTCGGCGGGCGGCGCGCTGGTCACCACCGGTTGATGCTCGACCCGCGCGTTCAGACATCGCTGCCGCCACTCGTCGCGGAACGCCTCGGACTGCTTGCGGAAGGCGGCGCGCAGGTCGCGCGGGTCGGCCAGCAGCTTGCGCTCGTCGCCCGGCTCGATGCCCTCGAAGTGCGTCAGCTCGTCGAGCGGCAGCTCGATCTCGTCGGGATCGAGCACGTGGAACAGCACCACGTCGTGCCCGCGCGCCCGCAGCTGCCGCAGGCGATCGCTCACGCCGCCGCCGGCGTCGAGCAGGTCGGAGTAAAGGACGATCAGGCTCCGTCGCTCCGCCAGCTCGCCGACCCGGGCCAGCGCCGCCTCGGGGTTGGTGGTGCCGCTTGCGTAGGCGCCGTCGACGAGGGCCAGCAGGTCGCGGATGTGGCCGGGCCGCGTGCTGGGCGGCAGGTAGCTGCGCGCCTTCTCGTCGAACAGCAGCAGGCCGGCGGGATCGCCCTGCTGCGCCAGCAGGTACGCCAGCGCCCCCGCCAGGACCCCGGCGTAGTCGAGCTTCGAGACGCCGGTCCGGCGGTAGCCCATCGACGCGGACGCGTCGAGCAGCAGGTAGGTGCGCATCTCGGTCTCGTCCTCGAAGCGCTTGATGTACGTGCGATCGATGCGCGCGGCGGCCTTCCAGTCGATGTGGCGGACGTCGTCGCCGGGGGCGTACTCCTTGTGCTCGGCGAACTCGATCGAGCTGCCGGAATGCCGGTTGTGGTGCAGCCCGGCGAAGGCGCCCTCGGCGACCACGCGGCAGCGGATGGCCAGCGACGACAGCTTCGCCAGCTCGGTGGGATCGAGCAGGGTCCGCGTGGCGCCTTCGCTCACCGCGGGCGCACGACGGCGAGCAGCCGGTCGATCAAGCTGCGGGCGCTCACCCCGTCGGCCTCGGCGTGAAAGTTCGGCAGGACCCGGTGGATCAGGATGGGCATGGCCAGCGCGCGCACGTCCTCGACCGCCACGGCGTATCGCCCGGCCAGGATGGCGCGCGCCTTCGCCGCCAGCACCAGATTCTGCGAGGCGCGCGGGCCGGCCCCGAACGCCACGTACCGGCGGATCTCCTCGGGCGCGCCCTCGCCGGGCCGCGTGGCCCGGCAGATCGCGACGGCGTGCTCGACGACGTGGGGCGCGGCCGGGACCCGCAGCACCAGATCCTGCAGGTCGAGGATCCGCTCCGGCGACAGCACCTTCCGCAGCGTCGGGCGGTACGCCGACGTCATCTGGTTCACGATGCGGATCTCCTCGGTCTCCGACGGATAGCCGACATCGATCTGGAACATGAAACGATCGAGCTGGGCCTCGGGCAGGGGATACGTGCCCTCCTGCTCGATCGGGTTCTGGGTGGCGAAGACCAGGAAGGGGCGCGGCAGCTCGTAGGTTTGCCCTCCCGCCGAGACGCGGCCCTCCTGCATCGACTGAAGCAGGGCGGCCTGGGTCTTGGGCGG
>Ga0068853_100004512_pt1 | contig 10800 bp, 12 predicted proteins | sample KBSCornC32_FD_65655 | JGI IMG/M metagenome (GOLD analysis project Ga0068853, IMG submission 65655) | Corn rhizosphere microbial communities from Kellogg Biological Station, Michigan, USA - KBS Corn C3-2 | ecosystem: Host-associated > Plants > Roots > Rhizosphere > Soil ... | reverse complement strand
GAGAGCGTGAACGCGGTGGCGCGCTCGTGCTTGTGCGCATAGTGGGCGGCGAGCACGAAAGCCTTTTTGGCCTCCGGCGGGTCCCACAAAAATCCTTCCATATAGGTGACGGTCGCCGCCCCGATCTCGTCTTCCTTGACGTCGGCGGTGGTGAGCTGGTGGCAGGCGCCGAGGTAGGTGTTCATCGTCCGCTCGCCATCGGGCGAGATCAGGATCATCGAGCGGGCCGTCGCCGGGCCATTGCTGAGGCGGCTCACCCCGTAGTGGACGCCGATGCGGGAAAAATCGTCGGCGAAAACATCGCCGAGGTCGTCATCGGCGACCTTGCCCAGAAACGCCGCGCGACCGCCGAGCGACACGACGCCGGCCGCCGTGTTGGCGGCGCTGCCGCCCGAGATCTGGCGCTTGTCCGCCGGCATCCGGTCATAGAGGTAGGCGGACCGCTCGGCATCGATCAGATGCATGATGCCTTCGGTCATCCCCTCGCGGGCGAGGAAATCCCGTTCGATCGGGGCGATGACGTCGACGATGGCGTTGCCGATGGTCAAGACGTCGAAACGGGCATCGGCCACGGGGCGCTACTCCGGAAAGGGGCGGAACCGGGCCGGAATAGCGGATCGGGGCGGCGGGCGCAAAGGTTTTGACCGGCGGCAGTGCTTCGGGCGGATTGAGCCTGTGGCGCGTCGCCCTCGTGGTTCGACAGGCTCACCATGAGGGCTCGGGGGACACCCAATCCGCGGTGCCGCCTGCTGAGGCCACGTACAACGCCCCAACCACAACCTCATGGTAAGCTTGAACCGCGGGCCCAAAGCCCCAATCCTCATGGTGAGCTTGTCGAACCATGGGCCAAGAGCCCCGAGGCCCCAAACCCCGCAGCCACTACACCCGCGGCGGCGGAATGGCCTTGCCTGCCGACTTCTGCTTGGGGAGCGGCGTCTTGGGCTCGAACCGGCACCATTCGGCAATAATGCAGCGGTAGCACTCGGGGACACGCGCCTTGCAGACGTAGCGGCCGTGGAGGATCAGCCAGTGGTGCGCGTGGAGGAGGTACTTTTCCGGCACCACCTGGAGCAGTTGCTCCTCGACCTCGATCGGGGTCTTGCCGGGCGCGAGCCCCGTGCGGTTGCCGACGCGGAAGAGGTGGGTGTCGACCGCGATGGTCGGCTGCCCATAGGCGACATTGAGCACGACGTTGGCGGTCTTCCGTCCAACGCCCGGCAATTCCTCGAGCGCCTCGCGCGTCTCGGGCACCCGCGAATTGTAATGTTCAACCAGCAACTGGGAGAGGGCGAAAACGTTCTTGGCTTTGCCGCGATAGAGCCCGATCGTCTTGATGTGGCTCTCGATGCCCTCGACGCCGAGGGCGACCATCTTCTCGGGAGTGGGGGCGGCCTTGAACAGGGCGGGCGTCGCCTTGTTGACGCCGGCGTCGGTCGCCTGGGCCGAAAGGACCACGGCGACCAAGAGAGTGAAGGGATTGACGTAGTCGAGCTCGGTCTTGGGCTCGGGATTTGCCGCCGCAAAGGCGCCAAAAATCGCTTCCACATCTTCCCTGCTGAGGCGTTTCGGCTTTTTTGTCGCGGGCATGTTCTGAGCCGTCCGATTCGCCTTATGCTGGTTCAGAAGATGACCACCGAAACCAAAGCGCGTCCACTGTTCGCTGCGCGGCTGACCCCCCATCGATCGCTCGATCGGAAGGGCATCAGGATCGTCGCCGGGCTGGCGGCTGCGCTGCTGCTGTTGCCGGGTTTTATCTTCTACCTGCTCGGCGCCTGGCCGGTGGTCGGCTTCATGGGGCTCGATGTCGCGGCGCTCTATTGGGCGCTGAGCTATTCGCTGCGCGATGGCCGCCGCTATGAGCAGATCACGCTCTGGCCCGACCGGCTCGAGATCCGCCAGGTCTCCGCCAAGGGCGAGGAGCAGGTCGAAACGCTCAACCCGCTCTTCGTCCGGCTCAACATCGAGCGCGATTTCGACGAGCACACCACCGCCATACGCCTCAAGACGCCGGAGCGCGAGCTGGTGATCGGCGCCTTCCTCAATCCGGACGACAAGGCGAGCTTCGCCCAGGCGTTCGGCAAAGCCCTGCGGCAGGCCCGCGGCTAAGCTGCGCTAGAGCCGGGCTTCGCGCCAGACCCAGACCACGACGATCGCGCCGAGCAGGGCGCCAAGCATTACCAAAAGCAGCGCCAGAAAGCCGGCAAGCGCCACGATGTGGAAGCCGATGAAAGCGCCGGCAATACCGACAAGGGCAGCGGTGAGATCGGCGCGCCGGCCGCCGGCGACCTGCCGCGTCAGCCAGCCGCGGGCCTGCCAGCGCTGGAACAACAACCCAACCACAATGCCGATGATGATGACGAGCAGGAAAATCAGGAAGGGGTTTGTGTCCATGTGACGCTCCGCTGAACCGGTGCTCCATCAACCGGTTGGGGCGTGACCGGGTTCCGCGCGAGGTGCGAAGCTCTGCGTTCACTCTCTATGACGGCATAATATCGACGGGGGCGCCGATCGGCAGCGCGGTTCGCTGCCCATGGTTCGACAAGCTCACCATGAGGTTGAGATTTGGCTGGGCAGGGAGCGTTCACGAAGGCCCGTGAATACCGCGTCGCAGTGCTTTGCCGTCGCCCCGCACTCCAACCCAAGCCCTCATAGTGAGCCTGTCGAACCACGAGGGCGAGCCGCTGGCTCGGCCGCTGCAAAATACTATGTCGTCATACCGACTTCAGCATGGTTGAAGCTCGACCACGACTCGTTCGACGCCTCTACGCCGCTAAGTCCGCGACCACTGCATCGAGCACTGGAAAGCCCTTGTCGGTGACGCGGAGGTTGCCGTTGGGCAGCGATTCGACGAAGCCGATCGACTTCAGCTCCTTGATCTGCACGTCCGAAATCTTGCGGCCGGAGAGTTTTGCAAAGCGACGGGGGTCGATGCCCTCCTTGAGGCGGAGGCCCATCACCAGCATCTCGTCGCCCTCTTCTTCCCAAGTGAGCACGTCGTCGGTGACGAGCCCCTGGCCCTTGGCGAGCACGCGCTTCTGCCATTCGAACGGCAGTTTCTCGGTCGCCGTGGCGTGGCGCTCGTCGCCGATGAGGAGGCGGCCATGCGCGCCCGGCCCTATGCCCGCGTATTCGCCGTAGCGCCAGTAGAGGAGGTTGTGCCGGCTCTCCTGGCCGGGGCGGGCGTGGTTCGAGATTTCGTAGGCCGGCAGTCCGGCGTTGGCGGTCAGCTCCTGCGTCAGCTCGTAGAAGTCGGCGGCGAGGTCTTCGTTCGGCATCTTGAGCTTGCCGGCGCGGAAGAGGTCGTAGAAGCGCGTCCCCTGCTCAATGGTGAGCTGGTAGAGCGAGAGATGCCCCTGCGCGAGCCAGAGCGCGTCGGTCAGCTCGTCGCGCCAGTCGTCGAGCGTCTGGCCGGGCCGCGCGTAGATCAGGTCAAAACTCGAGCGCGGGAAGATCGATTGCGCGAGCCGCACCGCGGCTTCGGCTTCTTCAACCGTGTGCTTGCGGCCGAGCTCCGCCAGCGGCTTTGGCCGCAGCGATTGGACGCCGAGCGAGACACGGTTGACGCCCGCCGCCCGGTAGCCGCGAAACCGTTCGGCCTCGACGCTTGTCGGGTTGGCCTCGAGCGTGATCTCGGCCTTGGGATCGACCGGCCAGTGCCGCGCGATCTCCTCGAGAATGCCGCCGACCGCCTGTGGGCTCATCAGCGAGGGCGTGCCGCCGCCGAAGAAGATCGACTGCACCGTCCGCCCCGGCGATTTCTCGGCGAACCAGGCGATCTCGCGCGCATAGGCGTCGACATAGGCTTTTTCGTCGAAGGCGCCGTGATGGACGTGGCTGTTGAAGTCGCAATAGGGGCACTTCGAGGTGCAGAACGGCCAGTGCACATAGACGCCGAAGAGCCCGTTGCCGCGGCCCTGCTGCGTGAAGGCGTTCGGGGAGAGCTCAACCATTGGCGCGCGCCTCCGTTTTGACCGGGCCGAGGCTGTAGCCATCGGGATGGGGCGGCGCGACGAGCGCTGCCTGCTCGGCGATGAGCCGCATCTCGGGCTCGCCGCTGCTTTTCGCCAGTACGTGGTAGACGCCGCGCGTCGCGAGGTCGAGCACCTCGGCGGTCAGCTTGCCGTTGAGGTAGTGCCCGAAGAACAGCGCCGCAAAGAGATCGCCGGCGCCGCGCGGCGCCCGGGCGACGATCGGCGTCGCCGCGACCCAGACATTGCCCGCAATGGTGGTGAGTGCGCCGAGCCGGTTGTCGACCGGCACCGATTTCGCGACGACCAGCGGCCGCCCAAGACTCTGGGCCGCCGCGGCGGCACTCGCGACGTCGGCCACGGTGCGGCCGGAGAGCACCGAAAGCTCGAAAGTGTTCGGCGTGACGATATCGGCCAGCGGCAAGAGCGCGTTCTGCATGGCCTCGGCCACACCCGGCCGCGCGTAAATCCGGCCGTCGTCACCAAAGGCCGTATCGAGGCAGTAGATGAGCTTCGGGTTGGCGGCCTTGGCGCGGCGCACGAAATCGGCAACGAGCGCTGCCTGTTCGGGCGAGCCGAGATAGCCCGAAACGATGCCGTGCGCCTCGCCGAGCCGGCCCTGCGCCGCGAGCCCATCGAAGAGCTTTTGCAGCAGCGCCGGCGACGTCGCCTCCCCGGCAAATCCCGGATGCGCGGCGTGGCTCGTGAGCAGCACCGTCGGCACGCCCCACACCTCATGCCCCAGCCGCTGCAGCGCGAACCGCGCCGCCGCGTTGCCGACATGGCCGTAGATCACCTCGGACTGGATCGAGATGACGTTCACTGCTCCCCTCCCCCTTGAGGGGAGGGGTCGGGGGCGGGGGTCCTGCCGTGCGCACCGAAGCCTGAGGCTTGACCCCCACCCGGCTGCCGCCACCCTCCCCTCAAGGGGGAGGGGCGCCAGGAGCGCAGCGGTGCTCCATATTCCTTCTCCCCCTGCGGGAGAAGGTGCCGGCAGGCGGATGAGGGGTGTGCCGCGGGCACCGCTAGCGCATCAGTGCTCAATCGCCGCCTCCACGAATTTCGCGAAGGCGCGGGCGCGGTGCGAAAGGCCGACCTTGCCGGGCGACCAGGAGTGCTTGTCCTCCGACGGCATCTCGCCGAAGGTGATGTCAAAACCATCGGGCATGAAGACGGGATCGAACCCAAAGCCTTTTTGGCCGCGCGGCGGCCAGACCATGGTGCCGTCGACCTGGCCCTCGAAGACCGCGTCGCGTCCGTCGGGCAGGGCGAGGCAGAGCGTTGCCCGGAACGAGCCCCGCCGTTGCGCCGGCGTCGCCGCGCCCGCCGCCTGGAGCGAATCCTCGACGCGGCGCATGCCCACCATGTAGTCGCGCCCGCCATTGGCGGCCGAGCCCGCCCAGTTGGCCGTATAGACGCCCGGGTCGCCGCCGAGCGCATCGACGCAGAGTCCCGAATCGTCGGCGAGCGAGGGGAGGCCCGAGGCTTCCGCCGCCGCGTGTGCCTTGATGCGAGCGTTCTCGACGAACGTCGTGCCCGTCTCGTCCGGTTCGTCGAGCCCGAGCTCTCCCGCCGACACCAGCTCGAGATCAAACGGGGCGAGGAGATCCTGGAATTCGCGGAGTTTTCCGGCGTTGTGGGTGGCGATCACCAGCCGGTCGCCCGCCTTGAGTTTTGGCGGCGCGCCCGGAGTCGGCTTTCCTGCGGCAGCGCGTTCGTTCATCCCGCGAGCGCCGCCTTTTGCAGCCGCGACAGCTCGCCGATGCCCTGTTCGGCAAGGATCATCAGCGCATCGAGCTCCTCGCGGCTGAACGGCGCGCCTTCCGCCGTGCCCTGGATTTCGACGAAGCGGCCGGAGCCGGTCATGACGAAATTGGCGTCGGTCTCGGCCTCCGAATCCTCGAGATAGTCGAGGTCGAGCACCGGCGTCTGCCGATAGATGCCGCAGGAAATCGCGGCGACCGAATCCTTGAGCGGCTTGCCCTTGGTCAGCGAGCGCGCCGCCATCCAGTCGAGCGCATCGGCGAGCGCCACATAGGCACCGGTGATCGAGGCGGTGCGCGTCCCCCCATCTGCTTCGAGCACGTCGCAGTCGAGCGTCACCTGGTTTTCGCCGAGTGCCGCCATGTCGACCACGGCGCGCAGCGACCGGCCGATGAGGCGCTGGATTTCCTGCGTCCGCCCGCTCTGCTTGCCGGCGGCCGCCTCGCGGCGCGTCCGCGTATCGGTGGCGCGCGGCAGCATGCCGTATTCGGCCGTGACCCAGCCGAGGCCCTGTCCGCGGCGCCAGCTCGGCACGCCCGTCTCGACCGTCGCCGTGACCAGCACACGCGTGCCGCCAAAGCTCACGAGGCACGATCCCTCCGCCTTGGCGGAGACACCCCGCTCGAGCGAAACTTTACGCATTTGGGCAGGGCCGCGTCCGGAAGGCCGCATATAGAGGTACGCTCGCAGGGCTGGTTGGTGTTAACCGCCTCTTAACCCTAAGGCGGAGTCGGAACAAGCGCAGGTCGGCTTTGATTTGCCGACGATTTTGCCTAAATGGTGAAAGGTTCTGTCGGCCGGCGCCAAGGAGACTATGAGCAAGACACCGGAAGATTTTCTCGCGGTCCTCAATGCCCGCAGCCAGGATATCTTCAAGAAGATCGTCGAGCGCTATCTCGAGACGGGCGCGCCGATCGGCTCGCGCGACCTGTCGCGCATGCTGTCGCTCGGGCTGTCGCCGGCCTCGATCCGCAACGTCATGGCCGATCTCGAGGATCTGGGGCTCATCGCGGCGCCGCATACGTCGGCCGGCCGCGCGCCGACGCAGGAGGGCCTGCGCTTCTTCGTCGATGCTATGCTCGAGGTCGGCGCCGTCGAGGAACGCGAGCGTTCGGCTATCGCCAGCCAGATCGGCGAGCAGGCCCGCGGCGGCAAGCTCGAGGACCTCCTGACCGAAGCGAGCCAGCTGCTTTCGGGCCTCAGCCACGGGGCGGGCGTCGTCATCGCCACCAAGGCCGACATCGTCCTCAAGCACATCGAGTTCGTGCGGCTCGATGCCTCGACCGCCATGGCAATCATGGTGGGCGAGGACGGCGCGGTGGAAAACCGTATCCTGCCGCTGCCGGCGGGGCTCACGACGAGCGCGCTGGTCCAGGCCTCGAACTATCTCGCGAGCCTAGCCGTCGGCCGCACAGTCGGGGAAGCGCGCGCGGCCCTTCAGGCGCAGCGCGCCGAGCAGCTCGCCGAGCTCGACGAGCTCAGCCAGAAGCTGGTGGAAGCGGGCCTTGCGACGCTTTCCAATGGCGACAACCGGGCCCAGCCGACAATCATCGTCCGCGGCCGCGCCAACCTCCTCAACGACACGATGGCGTCCGAGGAGCTCAACCGCATGCGCCGGCTCTTCGACGAGCTCGAAAGCAAGGACGGCCTCATCGAGCTCTTGGGCGACGCCGAGAAGGCGCAGGGCGTGCGCATCTTCATCGGCTCGGAAAACAAGCTTTTCTCGCTCTCCGGCTCCTCCGTCATCCTCTCGCCCTATAAGGACGCCAACGACAAGGTGATCGGCGTCTTGGGCGTCATCGGCCCGACACGGCTCAATTACGCGCGCATCGTGCCGGTGGTCGACTATACGGCGCAGGTGATTTCGGCTCTGGTGGCGCGCAAGGGGTAACGCTCCGCCCCAGGCCGCGCTTGAATTTTCGCCCCAACTCGACGATATGCGGGGCAAATCCGGCCGCCCGGCGGCCGCCAACAATCTGGATGGATGATGACCGAAGACGAAACGCCCCCGGAGGCGAAGCCGGAAGCGGCGCAACCCACCCCTGAAACCCCAGCACCCGGCGAATCGCCGGCGGTCGAGATGCCCGCGGCCAATGGCAATGACGCGTCGGCGGCTGCCGGCGCGACGGCCGATTCGCGCGACGCCGAGCTCAAGGCGGGCCGCGCCGCGCTCGACGCGCTGGTTGCCGAGAACGCCGACATGAAGGACCGCATGCTCCGCACCGTCGCGGAGATGGAAAACCTCCGCAAGCGGACCGAGCGCGAGGTGTCGGACACCCGCACTTATGCGATTGCGAGTTTTGCCCGCGACATGCTGGCGGCGACCGACAGCCTGTCGCGCGCGCTCGTGACCGTGCCGGCCGAGGTCAGGGCCAGTGCCGAAGGCACGCTCAAATCGCTGATCGACGGCATCGAGCTCACCGAGCGCGAGATGCAGCGGCTCCTCGCCAAGCACGGCGTCACGCCGATCGAGGCGCAGGGCCAGAAGTTCGATCCGCACAAGCACCAGGCAATGTTCGAGGTGCCCGACCCGAGCGTTGCCGAAGGCACCGTGGTGCAGGTGGTGCAGGCCGGCTACGCCATCGGCGACCGCGTGCTGCGCCCCGCCATGGTGGGCGTCGCCAAGGGCGGCCCCAAGCCCGGCGCCACGGCCGAGTCGGCCGGCGTCGACAAGAGCGCCTGAGCCAAGCAGAAAAATCGAACGACCAGAGGGCGCCGCGCGGCGCCCTTTGCTTTTGGCGCGCTGCATTTCACGGAGCGGGGCGAACCGCTAGGGTATGTCCATGCCTCGCTCTACGACCGCCCTGACCTCTACGATCTGATGGCGCCGGCCGACCCGGCGATGGAAGCTTTTTACGTCGGCCTGGCGAGCGAAGCCGGTGGCCCGGTGCTCGAGCTCGCCTGCGGCACCGGACGGCTAGCGCTGCCCTTGGCGCAGGCGGGGCTCGACGTCACCGGCGGCGACCTCTCGGACGAGATGCTCGCCGCGGCGCGCGCGTCGGCCGAGCACGCCGGGCTCAAGCCGGCCCACTACCACCACCCTCATGGTGAGCCTGTCGAACCATGGGCCACGGGCGGCGTGCCCGCCCTCGTGGTTCGACAGGCTCACCATGAGGGCCACATGGCAGAACCTACACGGCCGCCCCGGTTCGTTCGCCTCGACATGCGCGATTTTGACCTCGGCCAACAGTTCGAGACGGTCCTCATCGCCGCGAACTCCATCCTCCACCTGCACACCGAGGCGGATTTTCGCGCTTTCTTTGCCGCGGTGCGCCGGCACCTCGCGCGGAGCGGCCGGCTTGCGTTCGATGCTTTCGTGCCAAGGCCCCGCCTGCTGAGCCTGCCACCCGACGCGCGTCAGCCGGTTGGCCGGTTCGCCCATGCCGAGCTGGGCGAGGTCACGCTCGAGGAAACCATCCGCTACGACCCCATTGCGCAGATCAGCCACGTCGACTGGTTTTGGTCGACACCGGACGCGCCGGACTTCTGGCGCGTGCCGCTCGCGCTCCGGCAGATTTTCCCGCAGGAGCTGCCGCTGCTCCTCGCTGCGAACGGCTTTCGGTTGCTCGACCGTTTCGGCGATTTCGACCGGTCGCCACTCGCCGCCGGCAGCCATCGGCAGGTCTGCATCACCGCCCCGGCCTGAGGCAGTCGCGCGCCGAACCCTCGCTAGAACCACATGTCGCTGACGCAGCGGCCGTCGCGGGGCAGGTCGCGGTAGGTGGCGAGGCCGTCGAAGTGGTCGATGGGCAATTCGAGTATCGCCGCCGGGTCGGTCAGCCGCAGGTTGACGCCGACGCGCGTGCGGCCTTCCCATGGCGCAAGGGCCCGCCAGTAGGCGATGCAGCCGCATTTCGGGCAGAAGTGGAAGGCGAGGGCCTTGCCCCGCACATAGGTTTCGGTCGGGCCCGTAACCGCGACGTCCTCGCCCTCGTGTCCATAGGCCCAGAGCGCGCCATAGCGGCGGCAGGCCGTGCAATTGCAGGCGGTGGCGCCTTCCGGGAAGGTGTCGAGCTGCCAGTGCACCGCGCCGCAAAGGCAAGCGCCTTCGATCATCGTTGTCCCTCCCGGTTCGCGCCGCCGTGTCCGGCGCTATTTCGAAATATGCAGCGCCGCCGTGACGGCCTCAAAGCCGGCGCGCGCATAGATGCGCTCGGCGTCCTTGCTGCCCGGCGTGAGCCAGAGCAGCGAGGTGCCGCGGGCAAGCGCCTCGCGCGCCAGCAATGCCGTGATGGCGCTTGCCGCGCCACGCTGCCGAAACGCCGCAATCGTGCCGATCCCGGCGATCTCGCTGATGCCCTCGATTGGCGGCGTCGCCACGCCGCCGGCAACGATGGCGCCGCTGGCCGTGTCGCGCACCGCGGCCACGATCCCGCCCGACGACAGCGTGCGCTCAAGGCCGTCGAGACCGCGGGGCGCCGACCCGAACGCTTCAGCCTGCGCGCGATCCGTCGCGATCAGGTCGGCATCGTCGGCAGGGAGGAAAGTCTCGAGCCCCTCGGGGGACGGGTCTGCAACGCTCATCGTGGCGGTTCGCAGCATCACCGGCAGGCGCTGCTCGACGGCAAAGCCCGCGGCGAGCAACCGCGCCTCGAGCGCCGGCGCCGCACCCGGGATATACTCGAGCCGTGGCTTTCGGCCTTGCTTCTCGAACATCTCCACCAAGGCCGCGATGTCGTCGGGCGACGGATCGATCCCCGCATCGGGAACCGCATAGTTGAGGTAAATCAGAGGGTCGGCATCGAAGGTCGCGACGAACCGGCCGACGCGCTGCATGCGCGGCGACTTTTCCGCCGCTGACCTGAGGTAGGCGAGCAGCCTTGAGTTGAGGACGTCGAGCTCGTCACGCGTCATGCCGGTCGTTGCAGCCCTGGTTGTGTCGCGGCAGAGGCTAGCGTATCTCGCATCCTGCCTGCCAGCGAGACCCAGCGATGCCCGATCCGATTCCCTACTTCGACGGCCACAACGACGTACTTCTTCGCCTGTTCCTGCAGAAGGACGGCGACGCGATCGGGGATTTCCTCAGCGGCAATGGCCAGAAGGGCCACATCGACCTGCCGCGCATCCG
>Ga0068853_100004511_pt1 | contig 10800 bp, 6 predicted proteins | sample KBSCornC32_FD_65655 | JGI IMG/M metagenome (GOLD analysis project Ga0068853, IMG submission 65655) | Corn rhizosphere microbial communities from Kellogg Biological Station, Michigan, USA - KBS Corn C3-2 | ecosystem: Host-associated > Plants > Roots > Rhizosphere > Soil ... | reverse complement strand
CTTGTCCGAGAGCCGGATGCGGGAAATCCGCCAGTCCGGTTCGATGAGCGGGAAGTGGAAACGGAGCCCCGGCCACCGCGCCACTTCTCGACTCCACCCTTTGGTTTCGTATTCACAGGACGATCGATTCAATAGACAGGTAAGTGCCCACGGATGAAAGACGGGGTTTTGAAACGAAGTCTGAATGGCACTTCTTATCCGTGGGTTTGCCACGCCATCCGTGGGCGATTCCTTTTTGGTTGTGACCGGAGGCCGCGATGGGCCTTTTGGTTTCTCCCTTATCGTGACTTGACTCCTGACGTCGGCGTGAGTACTATAAAACCAAATCTAAATAACCAAAGTTAAGACCGACGACAACAAGTCCGAAGGCTCTCTTCACCCTTCTGCACGGATGACGACGATGGCCCGACCTAAAGCCGGCGAACTGACCGAACGCGAGTTGGAGATCATGCACCTGTTCTGGGATCGGGGCGAGCAGACCGTCGCCGCCGCGCGCGACGAGCTGGCCGCCGAGGGACGCGATCTGGCCTATACCACCGTGGCCACGCTCACGCGCATTCTCGTCGATAAGGGCTTTTTGCGGCAGGTCAACGACGAACGGCCTTTTCGCTTCGAGGCCATCCGCACGTTCGAAGACGTCTCGGGGAACCTGCTGACGGAGCTCATCAAGCGAGTATTTGGAGGCTCGCGCGAGCAACTGCTCGTGCGGCTGATGGAGCAGCGCAAACTGACTCCCAAGGAGCGGGCCGTGCTGGAAAACATCCTTTCGGAGAAACGGAAATGAACGCCCTTGGCATTGCTCTCGTCTGGTGCGTCATTCAGGTCAGCCTTCTGTCAGGCGTCGTGGTCGTGTTGTATGCCGCGACGCGACGGAGTGGACCATCGGCCCGTGCGCTGGCCGCATTCGCCGGGCTCGTACTGATTGTCGTGCTCTCAGCACTGATGTTCAGCCCCTGGCCGCGCTGGCAGTCGCGCGCTGACGTCGCCGGGGACAGTGTGAATGTTTCTGAACAAGGGGAGCGTCGAGGTCAGGCGGGCGAAACCGCAAGCGCGACAGCGGACGTCACGAATGAGACGGACACCGAACATGCTGACAAGGCGACCGGGACGGCGAAGCGGAAGGCCGAACTGCCGTCGCCGGCGGCCGCCTTTTTCCAGGCGTTTGTTTCTGAAATCCAGCGGCTTCCCGCGCCTGTCACGAATGATTCCTGGCACTGGCAGGCTTATGTCGCTGTCCTTTTTTTGATTGGCGCCGGCGCGGGTCTGATTCGGCTGGTCGCCGGGTTGGCCGTCGTGCGTTCCTATCGGCTTCGCGCCAGGCCGATTGCCAACGCGGCTTTGTGCGAAATGGCCGATGTGCTGCTGGCCGAATTGCAGGCGCCGCGCCGAGTTGTGCTGTGCGAATCGGAACGGTTGACGACTCCGGCGACGATCGGCTGGCGGCGACCGCTCATCATTCTGCCGACCGACTGGAAGGCCTGGACCGACGAAGAATGCAAGACCGTCCTGGCGCATGAAATCGCACACATTGTCAGGAATGACTTCGCCACGCTCATCGCCGCTCAGTTGGCGGTCGTTCTGCACTTTTACCACCCGCTGGTGCACTGGCTGGCCGCGCGATTGCGGCTGGAACAGGAACTGGCCGCCGATGCCGCGGCAGCCAGGCTGACGGGAGGACAGCTATCGTATTTGAAGACGTTGGCCGGGATGGCGCTTCGCCAGAGCGATCGTCCCGTGGCCTGGCCGGCCCGTACCTTTCTGCCGACCCGCGGAACTTTCATGAGGAGAATCGAGATGTTGAGAGACGAAACATCGGTGTCGCGAAAGATGTCGCCGGGTGTGCGGCCGGCAATCGTGGTCGTCATGCTGACGGCGGCGCTGGGAGTGGCGGGACTGCGTGGCATACCAGGCAACCGGGCAATCGCCGCCGGCGACGACGCGCCGGCAGCGGCACCTGCCGCCGGCAAGGCTTCGGGATCGACGAGAATTAGCCTGTCAGAGCCCCGAAAAACCAATTCACCCGGGGCGACCACGGGCATCTCGAGTTCTTCGTCCGGTTCGGGCACGAGTACGAGCTCAACCAGTGCCGACGGAACTTCGAGCACGTCGGCAACGTCTGTCGAACCGTTCACTCTGGCTTATGTTCCGCGCGATGCGGTCATCGTAGCCGCCGTGCGTCCGGCCGAGTTGCTGAATCGGCCGGCCCTGGCTGTCGTCAAAAATGCGCTGGCCCAGAATCCCGACCTTCAAAAATCCATCGGCGTTTCTCCCGAGCGAATCGAACAATTGATCGGCGTGTTCGTCATGGACCTGCCGGGCCACGGCGGCCAGGCCTCGCCAGAACCCGCAGGCGTGATCGTCCATCTGGCCGCAGCGCCCGATGCCGTGGCCATGATCAAGGCCCTCCAGCCTGAACCCGAAGAGCAGGAATACGGCGGGCTGAAATACGTGCGCGGCAAATCGGGAGTCGGTTCATTCTGCCTGGTCGCCGACGAACGTACGATCGTTATCTGTAACCGTGAAGATCACATGCGCCGACTGATTGTGGCCGGCAAAGCGGGCGCCTCGAAGGCGAAATGGATCGATACGTGGAAAGGGGGGGCTCATGCCGACGCGGCGGTCATTCTCAACATGGCCGGTCCCAGCGAGATGCTCAACGAGGCTCTCAAAGCCCCCGGACCCGATCCAGCCGGCGCCAAGCTGGGCGCCTTTTCGCCCCTCTGGACGGGCACTACGGCCGGCTTGCTGACGGCAAACCTCCACGAAAATCTCAAGCTTGTGCTGTTGTTGAAGGCCAAAAGCGTGGATGACGCGACAAAGGTCAAAGCCACGTTGGAAGCGGCCCTCACGCTGGGACAGAACAGCTTGTCGCAGGCGCGCAGCGCGCTCAGCCGCCAGCCAGACAACAACGGTGCGTTCTTTCTGGGCCTGATCGACACGGTCGATTCGCTGATTGATTCGATCAAGATCACGCGCGTCGACAATGCCTCGACTCACGACGTCGTGGCCTCGGCCGAGATGGATCTCAACGAAGCGCCGAAGCTGTCTATCATGATGCTGCCGGCCATTGCCAATGCCCGGCAGGCGGCGACGCGACAGCAGTCGATGAACAACCTGAAACAGCTCGCCCTGGCGATGTACAATTACCAGGAAGCCAATAAGTCCTTTCCACCGGCCGTTCTCTACGGACCCGACGGTAAGACTCCGTACAGTTGGCGCGTTGCCTTGCTCCCCTACCTCGACCAGGCCGCACTGTACGAGCAATACAACAAGAACGAGCCGTGGGACAGTCCCGCCAACAAACTCGTCCTGGCGAAAATGCCCGTCCTGTTTCGCGACACGGGTGATCCGGCCGATTCGACGTTCTCGTCGTACTACGTTCTCGCCGGGCCGTCCACGCCCTTTTTCGGCAAGGAGGGCTGCCAGATAGCCCAGCTCACCGACGGCACGTCCAACACGCTATTGATTGTCGAGGCCAAGCGCGACATTCCCTGGACCAAGCCCGAAGACATTCCCTACGCCGCGGACGTCGCGCGGGCCGACGCGCCGACAAGAGCGGTCTCCCGATACGCCGTCGACGCACCGCTCCCGAAATTGGGGGGACACCATCCTGATATCTTCCTGGCGGCCTTTTGCGATGGGGCCGTCCGTGCCGTCTCGCTGCAGGCCGATCCGATGCAATTGCGAAATCTCATGACTCGGGACGGCGGCGAGCCGATTGTGTGGGAAATGCTGGAGAAAAATGGGACAATTCCGCGGCCGGCTGTTCCGAAAAAATAATGATTGCGAACCAGGCGGCCCGACGGCATCGGGCCGCCCGGAGTGCACGCGACCCTGGCCGGCCCGTGCACAAAGTGACCCACCGGGAACCGCGTCCGGGTTGGCGGCGGTTTCCCGGTGGTTTTTTTTCGCGCCGGGACGAATGATCGTTTAACCCCGAGCCATCGGCGAGGCCGGCCAAAGCTCGCCGTGGTTGGTGATGACTTGCGGTCGCGAGGAAACGCAATGCATAGCTGATTGTCGCGACCGGCGGCGATTCACACAGATTGACCCCACCCGCGGCCGGCCTCGCCGATGGCTCGGGGTTAAACAAAGCGACCTGCGGCCGTGGATGCATTGCGATCTGCGGTGCATCGGTTGCGCAGAATCAGTACTTATAGAAACCCTGCCCCGTCTTGCGGCCCAACTGCCCGCCGTCGACCATTTTAACCAAGAGCGGACACGGTCGAAACTTCGGATCGCCCAGCTCGCGAAACAGCACCCGCAAAATCGCCAGGCACACGTCCAGGCCGACCAGGTCGGCCAGCGCCAAGGGCCCCATCGGGTGATTGCAACCCAGCTTCGTGAGCGAGTCGATTGTCGCGGCGTCGGCCACCCCTTCTTGCAGCGTAAAGATGGCCTCATTGATCAGCGGCATCAACACCCGATTGACGACGAAGCCGGGGCTGTCGTTCACGACAAACGCCTGCTTACCGAGTTGCTCGCCCAATTGCAGCGTTGCGTCGATTGTCTCGGAAGCAGTCGAGAGGCCCCGCACGATCTCGATCGGGGCCATGATCGGGACGGGATTGAAGAAGTGCATGCCGACGACATTTTGCGGACGTCCCGTCGCCGCCGCCAGCCGCGTGATGGAGATGCTCGACGTGTTGGTTGCCAGAATCACCGGCGGGGCGCACAGCTTGTCGAGTTGCTGGAGGACATTGGTCTTGATCGCCTCGTTTTCAGAGACGGCTTCGATCACGAATTCGGCGCTGGCCGCCGCCGCCAGATCGGCTTCGAAGTGGATCCGCCCGAGAATCTCGCCGGGATTAGCCGCCGTAATCTTCCCGCGTTTGATGCCTTTGTCGACCGACGTGCGGATGTACGCTTCGGCGGCACGCCGCTGATCGGCATTCACTTCGACGAGGCACGTGTCGATTCTCTGCACGGCAGCGACTTCGGCAATGCCGCGCCCCATCGTGCCGGCCCCGATGACGGCTAAATGCTTTATGGTCATGGTAAGGGATCCCTGTAATTCAGAAGGTATTCGGCACGGCCAATTCGCATTGCGATCTGTCGATTTTGTGTCAGGTTGCGCGCAATTTTACAATGCGACCCCTGCCACCTTGTGTGGCACGGTGAGCAAAGGTTCGGAAGCTATGAAACGCAAACGGACCAGTTCGGCCCCTGCCAGCTCGCTTGGCAGGTGAGAAAGGTTCGCACGGCGGACATGTCATGAACGCGATCCCATGCATGCCGCGTGCAAAACCTCGTTCACCTGCCAGACGAGCTGGCAGGGGTCGTGTCTGGCATTCTTGTCCAAATCGAGCCACGAAACCTCTTTCAACTGCCGCACGAGGCGGCAGGGGTCTCACTTCACTTATCGACGCGCTCGACGACCATCGCGACGGCGTTGCCGCCGCCGAGGCAGAGGCTGGCCAGTCCGTATCGCGCTTTCCGCTGCTTGAGCGCCGAGAGCAATGTGACCAGAATGCGGGCGCCGCTGGCGCCGATGGGGTGTCCCAGGGCAATCGCCCCGCCATGCACGTTGACTTTGACGGGGTCGATGTGCAGGGCACTGACGCAGGCCAGCATCTGCGCGGCGAAGGCCTCGTTGATTTCGAAAAGGTCGATCTGTTCCAGCGACAGATGTGCTTTACGCATGACGTCACGAATGGCATCGATCGGCGCCAGAAAGACTTTTTGCGGCTCGACGCCGCTGGTATGGCTGGCGACGATGCGCGCCTTCCAGGGCGCCGGCGATCGCGAGGCGACTTCTTCGCTGGCGACCACGACGGCGGCGGCCCCGTCGCTGAGCATCGACGAATTTCCCGCGGTTACGCTGCCGTCGTTCTGGAAGGCCGGCTTCAATCGGGCAAGCGCATCCAGCGTCGTATCGAGACGGGGGCCTTCGTCACTGGCAACGAGCGTTTCCTTCCCTTTGACCGCCACCGGTACCGGCACAATTTCGTCTGCAAATGCTCCGTCGGCGATGGCTCGAGCGGCACGCTGCTGGCTTTCCTGGGCATAGCGATCCTGATCGATCCGCTCGATGTGACAGCTGCGGGCCGTGAATTCGGCGTGATTTCCCATGTGGCAGTCTTCGAAGGCGCACCATAGTCCGTCGTGCAACATCGAATCTTCAAGCTGTGCCGGTCCCAGCTTCAAGCCTTCGCGAGCGCCCGGCAACAGGTACGGCGCGCGTGACATGCTTTCCATCCCCCCGGCCACGACGACGCGCGCATCACCCAGTCGCACGGCCTGCGAGGCCAGCATGACCGCTTTGAGTCCCGATCCGCAGACCTTATTAATGGTGAGAGCAGCCACCGTTGGAGGCACACCGGCTTTCAAGGCGGCCTGACGTGCGGGTGCCTGCCCGGCTCCCGCCGAAAGGATCATGCCCATAATCACTTCGTCGACATCGTGAAGGTGCAGCCCAGCGCGCAACAACGCCGCCCGGATAGCGATCGACCCTAAATCGGTCGCCGGCGTTCCCTTGAATGAACCGAGAAACTTGCCGATGGGCGTACGCGCCCCGGACAGAAGGAAGGCGTCAGTCATGGCCAGCATTTCCTGAAGAAGATGGGCAAGATCTGCCGATTATAGTGATTATAGCGGATTGTGCCGCGTGTCGCCGGGCCGCCAATCGAGTGATCTCGCTCCATGACGCGTCATGTGTTGATTTGTCGCCTGTTGTTACTGGCCGGGATTCTGTGTGGAATCTGGGCGCCAGGCGTAAGCGCGCGCGGCAGCGAGGTCACCATGCGTGTCTCGCAAATGACACAAAGTACTACGCAGCCTTATGTTGCCATCATGGGGCAGATTGGACGTCCGGGGGTTTTTGAATTATCCGGCCCTGTCCCCCAACTTGCCGAGTTTTTGAACCTGGCTGGCGGAACTACCCCCAATGCTTCCGGCAGCATCCGCCTGATCCGAGGCGGCAGAAGCAGCCAGTTTTTCCTGTCTCCCAAGCTCAGTCTGCAACTGCTTCCCGGCGATCTGATCCTCGTCGAATCGAAACAGTTCGTCACCGGCAGGCAAAATGGGAACGTCGCGTCGGCGCCCGCTATCGTGCAAATTGGCTTGGTCAATCTGATTTCCCGCCCGGTGATTCTGGATATTCCCAGTGAGCAGGCCAGCCTGGCCCAGGTTCTGTCGCTTTTGCATCAGCCGGTGGCCGGCAATGCAGAAGTGACAGTCATCAAGCCGGGTTCAGGAGTACAAAACGTTTCTGTGGAACAGGCGTTCGAGACGGCGTTGGCGACAGGCGTGGTGCTCGTGTTTGATCCGGCTACCGTCAACAGCACCGTGCTTCCGCGATTGCCGAACACAATACGCCCCGGAGACAACGCGGATTCTGCCGTCACCAAGGCATCGGCGGAGTCCGTTGCCGCACCGGCCACGATTTCCGCACCCGGACCGGCCTCTCGCCCGGAGTCGGCAGCCGAGACCATCCTGCGCGTGCCCCGGCAGGCGGCGAGTGACGCATCCGATCAGCGGAGCCCGGTTGCAATTCCCGAGAAAGAAGCTTTGCCAGCAGCACGCAAACCGGAGTCCATCCAGCCGGCTAGCACCGGCGCACAATCACCCGACTTACCGTCTGAATCGCCAGACTTCCAACCGCTGCCTGACGCAACCGACGAAAAGAGCGCTGAAACAGAACCTGTGGCCGCTGGCGCACCACCCGCAAATCCGATCTGGTCGTGGTTGCTCGTCGCGGGAATCCTGGCATGTTGCACCGTCGTGGGATTCCGACTGCGATCAAGTTTTCGGCCCCAGCGCGTCAAGACACCTGCACTTATGCAACTTGCTGTTGAGCAGCCAGTCGCGCCGTCCGAGAACGCTCTTGAATTGCTGATTTCCGGCTCACTGCCAGTTGTCGAAGAACCGTTGCAACTGCCGTACGAATCCGAAATCTTCGGCCGGCCGCGCGAGACGAGCCCTTATCGAACCGATCCTGCCCAGGCGTTGAGCGGGCCGCATTACGTTCTGCAACCCAGCGCGTCGGCCAGTCCAGCCGTTGCGGTTGTCGCCGCGGCATATGACGAACAGGCGCAAGAGCCACCCCGCGCGCCGGTCGAGCGCAAGGTCCGCGTCGACCTGCGGCATCCGCGCAGCACGGTCAGCGTTCTCGATCGAGCGTTAGCGACTTTTCAAGGAGAACAGCCGTGACGATCGCGTTCGATCCTGGAGCCTTCGCGTTTCGTTCGCTCCGGCGACGGGGCCGCGAACTTGTCTCGCGACGCTGTCGCTCGATCTGTGTGACCGTCGCAGACAACGAGGCGCGCCGCCGCTGGCTGAAACGATCGAACCTGCCACATCTAATTGCCGAAGAATTTCTGGTATTGCCGGGCGACGCGGCCGTGGAAGCAGAAAACCTGTTCGGCGCCGTTCCCCGAGATTTATTGCCGGAAGGGAAGCTCCCGAAATCCGACCCGGTCACGCGCCAGGTGATTGCACAACTTGTCGACGGACTTCTGCCTTCGGCGTCGCAGCCGGAAGAAGTCTGCTGCTTTGCACAGCCGGGATGCGAAGAACGGACACTCTACGACGACCCGACATTCGACGAGCGCATGCAGTTCTTCTCGCGAATCATACGGCTCCGCGGGTATCTTCCGTTGCCGCTCAACCCCGCATCGGCGCTGGTCCTGGCCGAATTAGGCGCGACCGGGTTCACCGGGTTGGGTCTGTCTCTGGGCGCTTCGGGCTGCGACATTGCGATCGTGCATCAAGGCCGGCAGATTGCCTGCGGACGTCTCGCGCGGGGCGGCCGCTGGATCGACGAACAGATCGCCCGTAAACAGAAGAGGCTGGCCCTGAGTGGCGCCGGGGATGAACTCCTCGACGTCGACGCAGGCCGCAAGCAAAAAGAGGCGGCATCGCTCGTGGCCCCCCCGGATGATGCCGGGCGCCACATTTCCGAGCGGTATGAAGACCTGATTCGCGAGTTGGTCAAGTTATTGTGCAAGACTCTCGAATCACAACCGCATATTATGTTATTGCCGCAACCCCTGGCGCTGGTGTACGGCGGCGGGCCAGCCAGGATCCCCGGTTTTGCGGAAGCGCTCGAGCGCGAGCTCAAGCGGCACGAGTTTCCGATTCAGCTCGCCGGTTTGCGCCTCGCGACCGATCACGAGTACAGCGTGGCCCGCGGGTGCCTGATCCGTGCGACGCTGGAGGAGTCGGCTGCGGCTCGGCATGACGAACGGCGTGGGCCACCCGCGCGCGAGTTGGCGAACGTCTGAGACGCCGCCGCTACCGCGGCACCACAGGCGCGATCACACGTGACGCACTTTGTCGGTTGTGATACACGCGGTTGGTCGCCACGACCGACTTTTCGGGAAACTCGATCGTCAGGGGCTCGCCTGTGTTGGGGTTCGGTTCGAAAAACGGGGCCCCCGTGCTGGCGACCGTGACGCGGATACGGTGTCCCGCGTTAAAGATCTGGCTCATCCAACCGACGTCGAAGGCCACTTTGTAAATCTTGTCGGGCTCCATAAAGACCTCTTTTTCGAAGCCCTCACGATAGCGAGCCCGGCGGATGTAATCGGCGATGAGGATCGACCGGCCGTCGGGATAGACGTCGCTGATGCGGACGATAAAGTCGCAATCGCGGGCCGACGACGAAACATAGAGCTCGGCCCGAACCTGGCCGGTCCATTCCACCGCCTGGACCAGGGGCTCGGTCGAAAAAGTCCGCACCTGGTCTTGCTTCTCAAACTCACGAGCGTCGGCGGCACCGGGAAATCCACGAGCGGGGATCGAATTCGGGTGCAGCGGATCGGCAAGAAAACTGGTGGCGCCGTCGGCCGATTGCGGGGCTGCCGTTGCCAGGCGGCCGCCGCTTCCCCCATCTTTCTGGGCATGCAGAAAATAGGAAACGGGCGACGTCTTGAGGGGCCAGTCGTCGGCCGAGCGCCAATCGTTGCCGGGCGCCGCTTCTTCGCCAAGCGCACCCATGACGTAATAGCGGACGGCCGGGTCGCGCTCGACGCCGTTGTCGACCCCCTTGAGGTAATGATCGAACCAGCGCACGAGATGCCGCTCGGCGTCGAACTTCGAGTTCTCGGGATACGTCAGCTCGCTCACCTTGGTGAAGTTTTTCCCAACGAGGCCACCGTGCAGCCAGGGGCCGATCAGCAGTTGCTGCCGCCCGCGCGAGCTGGGGCCGGCGCGATGCTGCCGGCCGATGAAACTGTCGACCGAGCCCTGGCACATGAAATCGTACCAGCTTCCGATTGTGAAGCAGGGGACATTCATCTTGTCGATGAACCGCGTGCAATCCTCTTGCGCCCAGTAATCGTCGTACGTGGGATGCTGGAACCATTCGGCCATGAGCGCGCGGTTGTCGGCCGGCACGCGGCAAACGGCGTCCATGCCTTTGAAACGTTCGGGCCGCACCGTCCCGCCGATCCGATAGCCCTCCTGATACAGGCTCAAGCCCGTGTCGATCATGTACTGGGCGACGAGGTGCGGCGGCTGCGTGACGGCCAGAAAGTTCTGAGCGAACCCTGCCTGTGAACTGCCGAATGTCCCGATCTTACCTGTCGACCAGGGCTGCTTGGCCAGCCATTCGACCGTGTCGTAACCGTCCTGCAATTGGCCCCAACCCAGGGCCCGATATCCGACCCAGGTCCCTTCCGAAAGATGGGTTCCGCGAAAGTTCTCGCCCACGACGACGTAACCTGCTTGAGCCAGTTTCGCGAATGCCTTGCGCGAACCCGAGCCGCGCAGGTCGGCATACCGCTGCTCGTAGAGCACTGGCCAGGGCCCCGCTCCTTGCGGGAAATACGCGTAGGCCGAAAGCTTCTTGCCATCGCG
>Ga0068853_100004509_pt1 | contig 10802 bp, 6 predicted proteins | sample KBSCornC32_FD_65655 | JGI IMG/M metagenome (GOLD analysis project Ga0068853, IMG submission 65655) | Corn rhizosphere microbial communities from Kellogg Biological Station, Michigan, USA - KBS Corn C3-2 | ecosystem: Host-associated > Plants > Roots > Rhizosphere > Soil ... | reverse complement strand
CTGAGGACGCCATGGCCCGGGCCGGCCGGGCCATCCTAAAGTGGGCCGAGGACGCACATGTGCCGATCCGATCGGGCGTCAATGTGCCCTGGGTCTGTCGAGGTTCGCTGCACATGCTGGCGGAGGATCTGCGCCTCGGCTGGCATCCCGAATTCCAGGCGCGGCTGCAGGCGGCCTTAAGTGAGTCCGGTAAGGGTTGCGTGGCATGAGTGTCTGGCAAGACCGCACCATCGAGCAGCGCAACTTGCTCAATCCGGCCTTCTGCGCGATCGCCGTATGGCACCTCGCGCGGGGCTATCACACCGAGGCCATTGCGCTCGGCAGTGACACGGGCAGCCTGCCGTTCGCACTGGCGTTCGTCGGTACAAGCTTAGTGTTGCGTGGGCAGACGCGCGAACAATTGCCTCGCTCGATCGCCACCTCGCTGCCCACATGGGTAAATGACCACCCACTGGAACGTTCAGCTGTCGCCAAGGGCGTGGTCGTCTTGCGCGCGGCGGTGCGCGAGGCTCTGCTGTTCGGGACACGGCATGAACTGCTGTCGCTCGATGGCTACCGACTCAAGGCCAACGCTGCATCTCTGAAGAAAATCAATGCCTACTTGCGTGATTCAAGCGCCGAGGTAAGGGACTGCATGCGCCAGGCGACGTTTGTCGGCCGCTGGCTGTGCAAAGCGGGCGCGCCGCAAACCGTACTGGCGCTGTTGGGAGTACAAGCATGATCCAGATTCGCGCCGTCGTAGTCTACAGTCACGATGGCCGGCACCGAGTGGTGCCCTTCAAGCCGGGCAGAGTCAACATCATCTCGGGCGATCCACGCACCGGTAAGTCGTCTCTTTTGGGCATCATCGACTACGCCTTGGGCGCTAAGGAAATCGACGTACCGGAAGGCAAGGTGCGACGCAATGTCGCGTGGTTCGGCCTGCTTCTTGAGACCGGTCGCGGTCAAGCATTCGTGGCGCGCCAGTTGCCAAAAGGCGACGGGAAGTCCAACGAAGTGATATATGTGCAAGCCGACGGTGAGGTACCGATCCCCACCGCCGATATGCTACGTGCGACCACCAATCGCGACGGCCTGCGCGCGTTGCTGGCGTCTTGGGCAGGCATCTCCGATTATTTGCACGAGCCCCCTCCAGGCCAGACTCGGGATCCGTTGGCCGCCACGATCAGTCACGCGCTCACCTTCTGTTTCCAATCGCAGTCCGAGATCGCGCAGCGCAAGTACCTGTTTCACGGATCAAATGATCGCTTCGTGGCGCAGTCGATCAAGGACACCCTCCCCTACTTCCTTGGTGCCGTCACCGACGAATACGTCGCTCAGCAGCAGGAACTCAAGCGCGTGCGCGCTGAGATCCGGCAGATCGAGCGCAAGCTCGCGGAGGCAGCAGCCATTCGCGGGGAGGGTCTGGGTCGCGCCGACACATTGCTAGCCGAGGCGAAGGCAATCGGCCTGAGCACGCTTGACGACAACGCCTCCCGGCAAGAGAAGATCGAGGCTCTGCGCGTAGTACAAAACACCCCCGTGCCATCTGCCACATCGGAAGCTGGCGACGACGTCGAGTTCCGTCGCCTCTCCGACGTGCGTAGCGAACTTGTACGACAGCAGCGCACGCTCCAGTCGACGCTCGAGCGCGCCCGCAGCTTCGAAGGCAGTTCCAGGGGCTATGCCGCAGAGGCTCGCGAACATACGGCCCGGCTCCAGGCGGTGACGGTTTTTGAGCATGATGCGCCGGGGCATGCTTGCCCGCTGTGCCTGCAGGACCTGCCCGAAGCCTCACAGGTGCCGTCGATCGGTGATCTGCGCGCCGCGCAGGACTACATCGGTGAGCGCAGCGGCGCGATGGATGCCGCGACCCCGCGCATCGCAACCGCGATACAAGAAGTGGAGACCCAGCTCGCCGACGTACGCCGCCGCCTCGACGACAACCGAACGCTGCTCACGGCCGTCAAGCGCGGCAGCCAGCGCCTGCAGTTGGCCGCCGACACCGAAGCACGGCGCGCCATGGTTTTAGGACGCATCAGCTTGTACATGGAGAACATCCCTCAGATGCCGGACGTCAGCGAGCAACAGGTACGGCTGAAAGCGCTGCGGATGCAAGAGGTCCAGCTCGACGAGGCCGTTAGTACGGACACGATTCAGGCGAAGTTGGACTCTTGTCTGTCCAATGTCAACCGATACCTCTCCAACTATGCCAAGCAGATCGACTTGGAATACTCTGATTCGCCACTGCGCCTCGATTCGCGCAACTTGACCGTCGTGGCCGACACGCCGGAGCGGCCGGTGCCCATGCGCGAGATCGGCAGCGGGGAAAACCACGTTGGCTACCACATCGTCGCACACCTCGCCTTGCACACATGGTTCGCGAGCCGTGGCCGCCCGGTACCCTCCTTCCTGCTTCTGGACCAACTATCGCAGGCGCATTTCTCCCCCGACACCGTACCCGACAATGGCGTGACACAGGAGAAGATTGACACGGACCGCCGGGCCGTCAAAAGGCTCTTCGGCCTGATCTTCGATGTCGTCGAGACCTTGCAAGGCAAGTTCCAGGTGCTCATTACCGATCACCCAGACTTCAGTGACGACGCCCGGTTTCAAGAGGCGCTGCGCGAGCGCTGGCGCGACGGATTGAAGCTCGTGCCGGATGACTGGCCGCGCGCCGCGTAAATAGCACCGTGTCAGCGCGAAGGCGAACGGACTAGATCACCAGTATTGAGCTGAATTAAAAACCATGTCGATAGAAACCAGCTGGGTAACGCCTCCCCACACCATTGGAGGTCTGGACCATATTGGTACTCAAGGCCCATGCATCCAGATCTATTCTCAGTTGCTTCCCGGCATTACAAATGTCACAGACAGGGCACGGTACTACAGCTTTTATCCATGGTTGATCCGCTCGTATGAGGAGCGAGACATTCACCGCCAGGACTTCAACGCCTTCCTTGAGGCTTACAGAAGGGCCGACTGTCTTTTCACGATGATTGCCGAGCGCCATGCGCAAGTCATGGGTGACGACGCGGCCCGCCACGGACCCGCGATGGTTGGGCGAGAAACGCTCAACGATGCTGTCAGGCTGGTCGGAGAAGGCAAGTCGATCCGGCTATCGACCTACACGACCCGAGAGCAATCGACCGAACGCTACTTTGCCAACAAGCTAGGCGGCCTCGGTCAGTACTACGCGGGAACACTGACGCAACTCGGCATCTTGGCCACGGTCGAGAAGCCGTGGTTGAGCTACACGCGCGAGCGCGGCGAGCCGATCGCACACGCGTTCAACATGGGCGTTGACGGCCGCTCGTTCTGGCAAGCTGTGGACGCAGATATCGTCTCGGCAAAGACGCTGGATGCGCTCCAAGATTTCTGCCCTTGTTGCCTGCCTCAGCGGCAGGGCGAACAAGCGGCTTTGCTCGACATTTTCTTCGACCGGAAGTCTGAGTTCGAGGCACAAGGCGCCCAACGACGCAAGAGCCTGGCGCTCTTGCTGCATCTGGCCGGCGCATTGCAAGCCGCCGGACTCTCCGCACTTGACGAAGCGACCTTCCGCGCCGCCGCCTACACAGAGTCCCTCGTGGACGGGACAGCATGGCGTCCTCCAGGATCCTTGGCCCACACCCGCTTGGCCTGGGCCTACTACGTCCGCAATGACCTGGTATCCGTTGCGATGCAGAAGGCATTTTCCATCTCGCTCACCGCGTTGGTAACGGAGCCAGTGCCGCCAAGCTCCATAGAGGAGTTCAGCCAGTCGCTGGCGAAGCGCCCAGAGCTTCTCAAAGCACTGGGCAAGTTGAAGGCAAAAACCTTCGGTGCGCTGTGCAGTTCCCTGGAGTCTGGCGCCCCTGCACTTGGCGACTTCATGGCGAATGAGCATGAGTTGTCCTGGGCTGCTGCTCGCATTTCCAGGGAGCGCTTGCAACTGGATCAGGAGCCTGCATTTCTGGCGTCTGTGGTGAACATGTTGGCACTTCTTCGCATGCGGGAGAACCAAGAAGCCCCAGCCTATGGCTCTCTGACCATGGACCAGGCGCAGCTTCAAGATTCCCCGATCAACTTGGGATCGTTTCGCGAGCGCTGCGTAAAGTGGAACGACATGACGTTGTCAGCCGTCGTCGCAGACCTTATTGCTTGGATCCTGGAAACTCATTTGCATGTCGCACTACGCAAGCTGCGACAAAGTTCGACTGCCACCTTTCGCGTCCATCCAACTGAGCGGGGAATCGAGGCGCGCGGCGACATTCCCGTGCCCGCGAAGACCAATCCCCGTATCCGCCAGGCGATTCGGATCTTGCGGGATGTCGGCGCCCTAGCTCGTGAGACCGACAGCAGCGGAGACCTACGGGCCACCACACTTGGCATCCAGCTCTTCGAGGCTGCCTATGAGTGAAACCAACGACGGCATCTCCCTACTGGCAGCTCTCAAAGGTGCCAAATTTGACGCTTCTCTGATAACGACCTTCAATGCAACGCTCCCGTTCTACGAGGAAGTTGTACTTCGGCGTCTTCAGGCGGCCGAGTCGAGGCACAACGTAGTGCTCATGGACAGCGTCCAGTGCGCTCGTTCATGGGCCACGCCATCTTTGAGGCCGCGCCTGGCCGGTTCGGCGTATGCGCTCATCCCCATGGCCGCGCCTGGTGCTTTCCACCCAAAGATCTGCCTGCTCGCCAGCAAGAAGCGCTGTGCCCTGTTCATTGGCAGCCACAACCTCACGCTTTCAGGCTTCGGCTTCAATCGGGAGGTCACGACGTACATCGACGTGGGGCCAGATGCCGATCCGGCGCACAAGCTCGTGCTTAGCCACGTCTGGAGCCTGATCCGCGAGTGGCTTCGGACCCAGGAGGACAAACTGGCGCCGTCCGTGCTGGAGGCCGCACACAGGATCGGCGAACTTGTTCCGCAAGCAACTGGCGTTGAATCGAAGCTTTCCGATATCCGCTTGCTCGGGCAATCCAACAGCGGGCCTTCATTGCTCGAACAGCTCGACCGAGCGATGCCAGCGATGCCCGAGCGCGTGGTGGTCACTGGCGCATTCTTCGACACTCAGCATGCACTTTTGAAGTCGTTGGAGGCCCGTTGGCCTGGAGCCGCGATCAAAGTGATCATCGATCCCAAGACCGTAGCGCTCGGCGGTCGCCCCAAGGGACTTCGTTCGCAGTTCGTCGACGCGCGAGAGCTCTGGTCGGAGCAGGCTGCACACTATCTTCACGCCAAGGCACTCCTGCTCGACTTCGGCGGCTCCCATATGCTCGTCGCAGGCAGTGCAAACCCAAGCCGACCAGCCTGGCTTGGAGGCGAGCGCGCGAACTTCGAGGCCATGCTCGTTCGGCCCAACCTCGAGCTTGCCAGTTCGCGCTTCGCCAGAGATCTTGCACTGGGTTTTTCAGCTCCTGCGATGGATGACTCGGAGTTGCGCGCAATACTAATCACGCACCAAGAAAGCGAGAACGACGACGAAACTCCGAGCGCTCCAGTGCGGATCGTTGCTCTCGCCGCGGGGACTTCAAAAGTCATGATCCCAAGGTCCGAGTCTGAAGAATTCGCTGAGTTCGTAGTGCACATGGAGGATGGTTCGCACACAGCCCCTGCGGCCCTTGAGCGTTCCGAGGATAGGGAGGCAATCGCAGAACTGGGCGAGAAGGCGCCTGCAGTGCGATGGCTAGAGCTCAGCGGCCGCAGTGGCAGGCTCCTGCGCATCATCGTGCACCATGACGATGCTCTGAGCCGTGGTGTAGCGCGCTCGTACAGAACAGCGCTTCGGGACGCGCTGGCCGGCTTGGACTTTAGCGGTGCCAACATTGAATCTCTTATCCAGCAGATAGAGAAGGCCATTTTTGACGATCCTGAACAGGTGGTATTGCCTCCCTCCAGCATCGGGCGGCCAGGCTCAAGCAAACAAACCACGACGGCTCCAGTGCGGCCAGCATCGCTCGCTGTTCACATCGGTGAAACCGCCAGCACAAGAAATAGCAGAAGAAAGCGCCTTCTGCAATCAGGAAGCCTTCTTGAGGTGCTCGATGCACTCATCTACCGATTGGGCCAAGGGCTGCCAAAATCGGCGGCATCGATCACCGAGTCACAGCCGCTCTCGGAAGAAGAGCTTGTCGGCACAGAACACGAGGAGGCCACCCAAGAACCTGTTGCTCCCTTGCCCCTGCAAGCGGTCGATGCAGTGAGAAAGCGACTAAAGCAAGTCGTCAGTCGCATGATCAAGCAGCTCAAAGCGGCGCAAAACGAGACCCGTCCTGACCTTCGAGTGGCCAAGACTCGTACCTGCGCGGTGCAACTCGTCGCGGTGCTCTCGTTGGTGAGGGAATTCCGGCGTCTTCGGCACCTCCCCCAATGGCGGCAGGTGGGCGGATTCATCGACTCGGAAACCCGCCAGGATCTCCTGTCACAGTCAATGGTCATCCTTTTCGGGCGTTCCCAAGGCATCGCTTGCGATGTTCGCGCCGACGACAGCGAGGTCCAGGAGTTTGAAGAGCTCGGACAAGTGCGAGCACTGTTGGCATGGCTAGCCTGGGACATTGGCCACAGCCTTTTGAAACGCATTGAGCCCATGGCGCAGAAGGCAAAAAAAGACCACTTGGTTGCGGCCTACGCCTACCTTTACGAACTATTGCCAGCCATTGCCGTCGACGAAGAAGATGCAATGCAACTTTCCTCTAGCGTGCGAATGACCAATACGCCAACCGCTGACGAAGGTGCTAACGGCGAGAACTGGCTCAACTATCACTTCAAGATCGGCTGGGAAGTCGCCACAGCCCCGGCTGCTGCCTACCCGGATCAAGAAGGAATCAAAGCCGGCGATCTGATGTATGTTCCCTATTCAAACCCACCCCAGTTCAGCGTCGTCATTGATGTGACAGCCCAGGATATCTGCCTGAGTGAACTGGATAGAGAACGCAGGTTCACGCGCTTCGCCTGGCGGCCGGAAAGTCAGGATCGTGCGTTGTTACAAGCCAGCGGATAGTCAGGCCCAGATCTGCCGGTATCTGCATTTTTCGAACCGGATCCCAGCCAATTCGCACCTGCCGCGGCATCCACGTGTCTGCCATCGGTGTTGCCTTGCTGTTCATCGGCACCATCTTCGGAAGCGTCGCACGGGAGCCACAGCAGCTTCTGCGGCCCTAGCTGTCCATTTCTGGACGAGGCAGTCCACCCTGACCACGACGTTTGACTGATGCTCCATGTCCCTCGCCCCTGTCGGGGACGTCGCGCTCGGCGCATCGGCGCGAGCATGAGGTTTGAAGATTTATTGAAAGGCGCCGAAATCAATGTCTCCTGTACTCGATGATCTCCTCAATGACGACAGATTGGCACGTCTTTTCTCGCGAGAGGCCCTCCCGTGTGCCCTACAGTTGTGGGTCTTGCAGATCAAGACGGACCAGTCCATCGAGAACCGCCTGATTTATGGCCGCTTGCTGCCTTACACCTATGCAAACGAGCAATGGGCTGCAGGGCACAAGGACTATTTTGAGAAGTTCGAGGGTTTCCAAGCGCAGATTGCTCGGCTCACCCTCTATGTCAGCAGCACCCAATGTCCAGAACTCTTGCGGCAGCTGAGCGCTGGCCAGCCTGTCACCGCGATCAGCGAAGAACTCAAGCTCGAATTGTCCGATCAGCTTAAGAAACGGTTCGGAACGACTGCGCTCGAGGCCTCCGGACTGGTTTACCGACCGGTGGCATATTTGCTCAACAAAGACGCCTACAAACGGGGGGCGCCGTCGAGCCCGCATGGCGGATCGGGAGCCCTCAGCGCTTCAATCACTCAAACGACCAAGCAGGCGTTGTTTCGCATTGGCCAGGACTACGATGCCGCTCTGACGGCATTGGTGGCGAAGCAACTAGACACCGATACAGGCTTGGATTTTGGAGGAACCGACATTAGTCGACTCGGCGACCTTGAACTGCTGGTCTTCCCTGCCCTGGACGAAGAAGAGCGGCAACTGCTCGACGTGAGCTGGATTGATGTTCCGCCTACGCTGGTCGTGCGGTTCAACCCGGCGCAAGTGCCGAACTTCAAAGGCTTTCAATTCAAGCTGAGTATCACGAACGGCAACCAGCTCATTTACGCCAGCCTCACGTCGGCACAGCAAGATGCAGAAGGAGCGTTCGAAGGGCGGTTCGAACTGAGCGAACAAATTCGAAGCAGGACAGACAGCACTGAGCTGGAGATCTTCGGCTTCAATGTCGAGAACCCACGCGAGAGTCTCTTGTGCTGTCGTTGGCGTGTTTCATACGTCCGGGAGATCCATATTCAAAGCCACGCGCTGGGGCATAGCAGGAATGCGGTCAAGTTCGACTGGCTCGAGAGAGCCGTTAGGCCTTCTGCCGCTGACCGTGTGAAGGCCGCCTTGACGATCAATCGCGGCAGCTTGGGATTCGCCAACCGTATCGGTGAACGCAAAGCGGACCCCTGGGTCCCAGTCAACCGCGATCTTGCATCGCTTTTTGCGCGACTCAGTCCCCCCAGGTCGGAAGGACAGTTCTTTCTGCGTCGGAATCAGGGTGACGGCGATGGAAAGTTGCAGTTCGTGGAGTGGTTCAAGGCACTGCTGCAGAAGTATCGAGAGCATCAGGTCGTGATCTTCGACCCCTATTTTGAAGCGGCCGGGCTGGGCTTGATCACGATATCTGCAGCACCGGACGCCGACTACATCGTCTTCACCTCCCTGCCCAAGGCATCCAAGGACAAAGAGGAGACCTCCGATGAGTCCAAAGATCGAGCTCTGGGGCGGATCAACAACTTGATGATGGGTTGCGAGCAGAGCCGACCTTTGCTCAGAAGCATCAAGCTGCGCATCTTCGGCCTGACGGCAGGCCGGCTGCATGATCGTTATATCCTGGTACTGGGGCAGGACGGGCTACCGGTCGCGGGTTTCAACCTGTCGAACTCACTCCAAAAGGCGACCGAAAACCATCCGTTGCTGGTAACTCCAATTCCCGCAGATGTTCTGCTCGAGGTCGAGCAATACAAGTCAGGATTGATGCGGGAAGCCCAGGCTAAGCAGTTCGACAGTGAAGCCGATGGCCCCGCCATACCTCTTCTCTTCGACTCAGCGCTGCCGCCTACTGCGATGCGGCGTTACGAACCTCTGCGCTTTCTCGAGATGCGCCAAGCAGGCGATGTGCTCGGCGCGTGGGCCGGCGAGCCGTCGCTCAAGGGTTTGAGCGGTGATCTCTTGAAGGAAAAGATGGATGCGCTGGGGCTGCTCAAGGAAAACTCGCTCGCACTTCCCCAGGCGGACGGTCTGCGCAACTGCTTGCGCCACGATGCCGGCGCCTTCGCAGATTTCTCTGCGAACTGGGGAGTTATCGGCGAGGTGCTCGCTCACTCACACGTAGAGGACTCGCGATTCCCCGAACTCGCGTTGGAGCATGAATTCCTGAACTTCCTGGCGCAATTCCTTGAGGCATCCTTCAATCGCACGCATGATGAAGTGGAAAAAGAACTGGCCGTGGCGAGAGCTTGGTTCTTTCGAGTACCCATCGAGTCTCTGCTATACAGCTCTTATCGCCCAAATGACTTGATCCATGCGACAAAGTATGCAGCTCTGACATGGGCGGAGTTCTACGCCATCAAATTTCTATGGTGGTTTGCTCCAGACGCACTGCAGGCGATCTTCGAGACCCAAGGCGTTGCTGTTCCAGCAGAGGCCGAAGCCGCGGACGTTGTAAGACTATCCCTTTTGGGCCAGATCGCCAGTGAAGTTTCGTTGTCGATTCAATTCGACATCAGTTCGGTGCAGCTGAATCACCTCACTCGCAGTAGCAGCGGCCTGCTGCAATGGATGGGTCTGAATGCGATCAAGCGGCAACTTGAAGCACCGAACGGGACAACCACCGTGGTTCAGTCCCTTGCCACCTTTCCGGCCTCCGAGAAGATACGGGCCTTGGGCTGGATGCTCAATCATGCTGCGGGAGATCCGGCGGAAGCTGAACCCTACAAGGACTTGGTCACTGCAGTGCACGAGGCGTTGCCGGCAGAAATACTTGCCCCTGATCTGAGCCGTCTGGTCGACTCCATGCGCGGTCATATGAAGAGATTGGCATGGGCCGAACCCTGGCTCTTCCGGGATGTAGTCTTACCTTTGCTCGAGGGTGAGCGCGCCAAGAACGACGACGCATGCGAGATCTGGATTCAGGAACTTGATGTCTTGCTGGAGCCGGATCCGAAGCACAGGCCTCGGCTGTTTGTTGCGGCACGCGAGGGTCAGACAACCAATGTCGCCGCATTCCTGTTTGCGTACAGCAGCCCCCCCCGACAGCGAGAGAGTCTCAGCTTGATGCGAGCACACTTGGCACGACAGAAGCGGATCTTGCATCAGCCCCTCGCAAGCACGTCAAACTGGGCTCGATGGGACGACGCCTTGACGGTTTCGATGTGGGTTCTGAGCTTCGCCCGATGGGGGCAGTATTACCTGCAAGGGCGTGGTCTGGTTGATCAGCAGTTGGAGAAGCTATCAGCTGATGCTCGCCAACTTGCGATGGTCAGACCGATTGACGAATGGCGGTCAACGAGTACGGGCAAACAGGGCGAACTGGCGATTTTCCTCGACCAAATCGATCAGCTCTTGGCCTGAAGCGACGGATCGCATCTGGATTCTGATCATCCGTCGAGCCGGTTAACAAACCTCTATGACCTGTTGGCGCCGACCGGAATCTGAGCCACTTTTACTTCGGCGCCGACTGACCTGCCCCCTCCCGGCCGTACCAGCGTAATGGCAGCGAAGTCCGTCAACTTGGAGAATGACGGACATGAGAAAGAGCAGATACACCGAGGAGCAGATCATCGGTTTCATCAAGCAAG
>Ga0068853_100004506_pt1 | contig 10809 bp, 8 predicted proteins | sample KBSCornC32_FD_65655 | JGI IMG/M metagenome (GOLD analysis project Ga0068853, IMG submission 65655) | Corn rhizosphere microbial communities from Kellogg Biological Station, Michigan, USA - KBS Corn C3-2 | ecosystem: Host-associated > Plants > Roots > Rhizosphere > Soil ... | reverse complement strand
GGGTTTGAGATATGAGCACCATTTGAGGAAAATCCATAACCGATCACTTCTCCCAAAATTTTGGCTCCCCTTCTTTGTGCCGATTCCAGGCTTTCTAAAACTACGGTTGCAGCGCCACCACTGGGTATCAGGCCGTCGCGGTCGCGATCGAAAGGGCGCGATGCCTTTGTTGGATCATTTTCTCTTATTGAAAAAGCAGATAATGCATCAAATGTACCCATGGCCAGGTGATTGATCTCCTGTGCCCCGCCGCAAATGATACAATCCTGTAAACCCGATTTTATAAAATGATAACCCAGCCCGATCGAATGCGAACCACTTGCACAGGCCGCACTGATGGTAAAGTTCACGCCACGCAATTTAAAAATGGTGGCCAGGTTCATGGTTACAGTGGAGTTCATGGTTTGAAAAACCGCACCCGAACCAACCAGTGTTGTATCTTTTTTTTCTCTTATGATATCATTGGCTTCAATAACAGATTTACCGGAACTGTCGTTGCCATATAAAATTCCAATTTCATTGGCAGCAATATAGGCTTCGTCGATGCCGGCATTTTCCAGTGCTTCAACGGTTGCCAGGTACGCATATTCACCCTGTTCGGGTAGCATGATACGTGCCCGCCTGTCTAATTTTCCCTTCAGGTCTGGTTTATCAACAAAGCCTGTTAAGCCCGACCGGTAGCCATATGCTTTACGCACAGGATCCAGTATGAGCCCCGATCTGCCATTGTATAGCGAATCCCTCACCTCATCCAGGTTTTTTCCTATGCAGGAATAAATGCCCATGCCTGTTATAACAACTCTGTTCATACTTCTAAATACACGAATTATTCATTATTCAAATTACACGAATTACACAAATTGTGCATTAGCTCGTGGCTCACAGCTATGAGCTATTAGCTTCGAGCTGCTAGCTATACAATCCTCCATTCACCGAGATCACTTCGCCGGTTACGTACGCGGCACCAGCTGATGCTAAAAAGCCAACGGTGTGCGCCACTTCTTCCGGTAAACCAAAACGTTTTAACGGGATCAGGTTTTTTAATTCAGCTTCATTTAATCCTTCGGTCATATCTGTTTTAATGAAGCCCGGCGCAACCGCATTAACAGTGATTCCCTTGCGGCCAATTTCCTGTGCCAGCGCTTTTGTTGCACCAATAACACCGGCTTTTGCTGCTGAGTAGTTTGTTTGCCCCGGTAAACCTTTTAAGCCCGAAAGTGAAACCATATTGATGATCCGGCCATATTTTTTTTGCAGCATGCTGTTCACTACCAGGCGGGTTACATAAAAGAAACCATCCAGGTTTGTTTTGATCACGCTGTCCCATTGCTCGTCTTTCATAAATATCATCAGCCCATCTTCTCTAATACCGGCATTATTTACCAAAACCTCGATAACCTTATCTTCGTTGGCTTCCATCCATCCGCCCAGCTTGGTTTTTATGGCTTCTTTATCCGACACGTCAAATTGTATGATCTCCCCGTCAACGCCCTGCTCCCTTATTAACGCCAGGGTATTGTTGGCCTCTTCTTCGTTCGATTTGTAATTGATCAATATATTATAACCCATCCCGGCCAGTTCAATACAAACAGCCCTGCCAATTCCCCTTGATCCTCCTGTAACTAATGCAAACTTCATGCGTACTTTATTTTCCGTTGATTTATGATCGCTGAATTATTCCTGTGATTATGAATTAACCTGTTCCGGAATCTTACCCAACTTGAAGGAAACGACGGGGTCAGCATTTTCAAAATATTTTTTTATCCGCTGCAGGTCCTTATACTTTGGTTCATCTTCTATAAACTTTGGGAACAGTTTTCTTACCTCTGTATAAATATGATGCGTTTCAGTTGATAACCTGTCGGTACATTTTAAGTAATCAATGGCCTGTAAAACTGTCATCATCTGTATGGCAAGTACTTCAAAGGAATTGTCTATAACGCGTTTGGTCATTAAAGCCGCATTGCAACCCATGCTCACAATATCCTGGTTGTCGTTGTTATTGGGTATGCTGTGTACATACATAGGGAACGACATGGTTTGGTTTTCGGCAACGGTAGATGTTGCGGTAAACTGCATGCCCTGCATTCCAAAATTAAAACCTAAAACACCCAGGTTAACGAATGGCGGGAATTTCTGGTTCAGCTTTTCGTTCAGCAAATAATTCAATTGCCTTTCGCTGAGCATGGATAATTTGGTAACTGCGATCTTTAATTTATCCATTTCCAGCGACACATAATCGCCATGGAAATTACCGCCGTGGAAAATATTTTCGTTCTGGTGATCGATCACCGGGTTATCATTTACCGAGTTCAGTTCATCCACCACCACTTTTTCGGCACCACAGATGGTATCGTAAATGGGGCCCAGCACCTGTGTTACGCAACGCAGCGAATAATATTCCTGCACTTTGTCCTGGAACACTTCCTGGTCAAGCTTTTCGGGGTTATACAAATGTTCGGAGCGGCTGCGGATCATCTTGCTGTCCTTTAAAATATCACGCAGCTGGGCCGCAATTTTATTTTGCCCTTTATGATGTTTAACGATGTTGAGTTCATAAGAATAATGATCGTCAAATGCTTCTACAATTTCATTGATCATGGCAGATAACATCACCGACCATTCCAGCAGTTTTTGTGCCTGTATGATATTTACCATGCCAATACCCGTCATGGCCGATGTGCCGTTTAAAACAGCAAGACCTTCGCGTATTTTGATGGTAAGTGGTTTAATATTCAGTTTGGCAAATACGGTTGCTGTTGGCAGCAGTTCGCCCTCGTAGATCACTTCACCTTCGCCAATGAGTACAAGCGCAAGATGGGCAAGCTGCACCAGGTCGCCACTGGCACCAACGCCGCCATGCTCAAAAATGCAGGGCGAAACGTTTTTGTTGATCAGGTCTTTAAGCAGTTCCACAATGTCGGGATGCACACCTGAGTAAGCCTGCATTAAACTGTTCAGCCGGGCGATCATTACAGCCTTAACCAGTATGGGGCTCATCATATTGCCGGCACCCGAGCTATGGCTCCGGATCAGGTTGTATTGAAGCTGTAACAGGTTCTTTTCATTAACCTTGTACTGGGCCATGGGGCCAAAACCGGTATTGATACCGTAAATAAGTTTATTGGAAGAGAATTTCTGTAAAAAATTAAAATTTACATCCACCTTTTCAACTGTCAGCGTATCTAATGCAATTTGCTGTTCCTTATACAGAATATCTGAAAAATTATCCAAGGAAAGCGCCCTGTCTCCTACATGTACCATGGTCCGAATTTTTTTTCGCAGTATTAATTTTGGTAACCAAAGGGGTAAAAATAGAATAAAGAATTCAAATTTTAATTTTTTGCCCGCATATATGTGAAGATAGCGCTGTTTGGGCTTAAACATTTGTGGCTATTGGGTATTTTTTAATGCCATTTTTTTGCATATTTTTAGCATCTGATTAACCTTAAACAAAACTTCATATGAAAAAAATAACAGGTATTCTCGGGGTTTTAGCGCTTTCTTTTTCATTCATGAGCGCTTCGGCACAAAAAATAAAGACTACTGAAGGAGACCCTTCTGTATTAAAGAACGAAGCTAATATCAATATTGAATTTACATACGAGAACCTTACTGTTGGTAAATTAACGGAGGCAGAATATGTAAAAAAGAAGACAGATGAGTACAATGCAAAAACTCCAGGCCGCGGTGATATATGGGCTAAAGATTGGGTTAGCGACAGGGCAAACAGGTATGAGCCAAAATTTATTGATCTATGGATGATCACCAGTAAAAAAACCATTAGTAAAGACGCCAAATACACGTTGATCTTCAAGACCCAATCTATTGAACCTGGTTACAATATAGCCGGTGGAATGATGTTGGGAGGAAGAAAAAGTGCCTCCATTGATGCAGAGGTTTGGGTTGTGGAAACAGCAAACAAAAGCAAAAAAATTGCCGTATTAACAGTTGAGAATGCACCCGGTGGTACCTGGACAAGCAACGATTATGATGCCGGAACAAGAATTTCTGAGTCTTATGCTATTTCTGCTAAAAAACTGTCTAAGTATATCTACTAATTAACACACTAAATATCCCGGATAATCATTCTAACGTATATCTTTGCAAAGGCTTCCTATTTTGGAAGCCTTATTTTTTAACTATACTCAACGGAATGAAAACAATGAAGACCTACCTTATGTTTGCCGCTGTTTTATTTGCAGGCATCACCGGTTTTGCGCAGGAAGTAGACCTCACCAAGGGCGATCTCTCTATCTTAAAAGGAGAAACAGCCATTAATTTCGAATTCACTTATGAAAAAATGGCTGTTGGCGATTTCAGCAAAGAAGCCGACTACATTAAGAAAAGAGTAGAAGACGAGAATAAAAAAGACCCTCCCAATGGTGATAACTGGGCTACAGAATGGGAAGCACAAAAGAAAAGTTATTTTGGCGACAAGTTTACATTGGGGCTTACCAAATCTTATGAAGTAAAAACTGATAAAAGCGCAAAGTATACGCTTATCGTTAACACAAAAGCCCTGGAGCCGGGTTACCAGGTTGGCATATCGAAAAAGAATGCAGGTGTTGATCTTACCATTACCCTGATAGAAACAGGCAAACCCGAAAAAAAACTGGCCGTGATCTATGTAGAGAGAAAACCTGAATCTATGTGGCGGGGTGCAGCTTTTGATGCCAAATCACGCATCGGGGATGCTTATTTTGTAGATGGGCTTGCTGTCGGAAAATTCTTTAAAAAAAATATTAAATAATCTTATTTACTTACACCGCGTAAACCTAAACAAGTACTTTATATGAAACATTTAATTGTTGCTGTTGCAACTTTATTAACCACGGCATCTTTTGCACAAAGCAAAAAATTCACGTTTAAGCTGGGCTCCGAATTTGAATTACCCCGTAAATCAGAAGACCTTTCTTTTTTTGGAAACCAAAAAGACGGCATTGTTAATCTTTCCCTGAAGAAAGACGAAATTATCATTGTAAAATTTGATTCCAAAACACTTGAACAGGCTGCCGAAAAAACAATAGAATTACCGGAGGCCACCAAAAATTTCAACAGCGAAATAGTTACCGAATTTAAGAATGGTAATTATTTCTGGATACACAGCGACTGGGATAAAAAAGATGAGATCGAAAGCCTGTATTATGATAAACTGGATGTGGGCGGCGCTAAGTTAACTAACCAGAATACCAAGATGTTTGAAACCACCAGGCTTTCCGGCGATCTTACTTCCAGTGGTTTTTACCAGATGAAAGTGGAAAATAAATACGCGTTCAACTACGATGCCGAACGAAAAAAACTGTTGGTTAATTACCGCTTATGGCCGGAAGAGAAAAATGATAAAAAGAATTATGACAAGATAGGCCTGCAGGTTTTTGATGATAACATGAATAAACTCTGGGGCGGCGAATTTACCATGCCTTATACAGAACAGATCATGGATAATTCTGATTTTTCGGTTGATGGCAATGGCAATGCCTATATGCTTGCCAAAGTGTACGACTCTGATAAAAGACTGGAGAAAGATAAAGAAACAGGGTTGCCCGCCTATCACTATGAAATACTGAAATTCATGAAAGGCAACAAGAAAATAATTTCTGCAACCATTGCACTGGATGATTATTTCATTCACGAAACATCATTGATAGAGAACCTGCAGCATGAGATGATCATTGCCTGTACCTACAGCAAAAAATCAAATAAAAGATCAGAAAGCAACGGAACCGATGGAGTATTTCTTGCTTCACTGGATCAGAGTAACAAAGTGGTAAAATATAAAAATGGGTACTACGAATTCCCGCTGGCCGACCTGCAGAAATTTGAATCAGCAAGAACCAAAAGGAAAATGGAAAAGAAAGAAGATTATGAAGCGCCAAACCTGGTTGTACGTAATATCCTGGTAGAGGGAGATGGCAGCGTGATGATGATACTGGAAGAGTATTATAAAGTTGTATACAGATCATACGACAGCAGGGGACAGGTTCACACCAGTACCACTTTTTATTATGAAGATATCATCGCAGGAAAAATTAATGCCGGCGGACAATTTGAATGGTTGCGTAAGATCCCTAAAAAACAAAAGGGTTCCACAACAAGCTATTCTTATGCTATCAATTATAATTTACCGGGCACCATGGGCTTTAAACTGGTGAGTGATGAAACGGGCTATTATTTCTTATACCTCGATAACAAGAAGAACATGGATATCCAGGAAGACGAGGTTCCCAAATACCATGTAGATGGTGCAGGTGGACAGGTGGTCGTATCAAAACTTGATAAAGCTGGTGTAATTACCAACAAAGAGTTGTTGTTTGATACCAGGGAAGAAGAAGTGCGGGTTTTCCCGGCCAAATTTACCAGGATCAATGGCAACCAGTTCATTGGCAGGGCACAGGTTAAAAAGAACCATTATCAGCCTTTGCTGATCACAGTTAATTGATCCAGGCCCCAATATTTTAATAAAAAAGAGATCCCAAACGGGATCTCTTTTTTATTTGTAGGCATGTAAAATATCATGGACCTAAAACCAACGATAAACATTTTCACTATTGATCAATAAAATTGAAACTGCCTGCCAGCTGCTCTTCAATTTGTTTTATCCAGTTGCAATAATCAGCTTCATTTGTAATGGCAATTGCACCTGCAGTAAGTGAAAACCACAAACGGCTGCAACGGTTGGTGTCTTCCGTCATGGTATTGGCCATGGTACGTGACCTTGCTGCAAGTGCAGCCCCACAAGCGAGTTGAAAATTGTTTGTTGATGCGTATTCAAAAAGTGTTATTAGATCTGCATCATCGCAACCACCTACATAAGCAACTGCAATACCAACGCCACGCCAGAGATCAGCATGCCTGTTGACGGCAAAGCCTTCGATCCTGCTGCAAATTTTATGTACATCAGCTTTTTCTGTGTACCAGATGCTGCGGCCTATGCCCTGGTCGTACATGGGCATGGCTTCTGGCGGTAAATAAGCGGGCAGTTCCTTGTTGGTTATTGTCCGCCGGTATTTAAAACTTCCATCATAATAGCCGCACCCATCAGCGATCCTGAAATAAAATCTGGAGTCGAGTTTCTCAACGGCTTGTAAAAAAGAAAAATTAGATTTTGCGATGGCCCAGCCAAGTCCTACATAAACCTGCGCCTGGTGTGCAGCCGCCGGTCCATTGGTAAATAAAAGCCATGCATGGGGAAATGTATTGGTTTCAAGATCTTTTAGGGCAATGGCCATGGAGGCGCTTTCATAAGCAATGGAACTGAATTCTTTTTGGGTAAGCTCGAGGTATTCGATCAATGCAGGCATGTTGTCATGCTTTGCATAAAACAATTGTGTTTCTAAAAAAACAGTTCTTATTTGTTCGGTTTTTTGTAATGCAGCGTTCATGGTATTTGAGTGGTTAGTATTGATAGATCAAATACCAGGATGTATCAAACATTGGCAAAGTTCAAAACTTTGCCAATGTTTTAGGCTGTCTCCATCTCCACTTTTGGATAAAACCACATTACATCAACATCTTTTGATATAGCTTCGCCGGGTGCAATGGCCAGCTCAGATTCTGTGTCCAGCATTACGGCCCCTTCTTTTTTACCAAGGTTGATCGTGTAGGGATTTACTCTTATATCAGGAGATGCACCATTTACCTGCGCATTCACTAACCTGAAAATAGCTACAGCCAGTTGTTCCAGCATGTTCATGTTTTGAGCTATCTGTTCGATAAGTTCGGCAGGTTCGTGTTGCACTTCAATATCTTCCTGGAATTTACGCAATACTTTCAGATCAAAAGGATCTATGTACCGGTTTGAAAACAATTTGTTTTCATATGGAAGCCATTCTAAAAACAGGTCCTGCATTACTTTGTGCAGTTCTCCAAACTTGCGGCCCAGGCCATTTTTTGAAGCGAACAGTTCTTTCAATATCCTGATATTGGTGAAGGCTTTATTGGCAAATAAATGTGATGGAATAGCCCAGTAAGTTGCCCAGTCCCAGAAGATCTTTATGACCATGATCTGGGTATTTCCCATCAGCAAATATTTATTCTGGTAAACTGGTATCCAGGCATCAACCAATGCCAGGTGACATTGTTCGTAAACATTTACACGTGTTTCAATATCTTCCCCGGCAAGGTCACGCAAAATCAGATCGCTTAGCCAGCCATTGTTCATCGCAATAAAATCGGTGCCGGGCGAATACAATGGATCTAAGAACGGGCCCGATTCTCCTGCTGTTCCCCACCTGTCGGTTGAATAAACCTTTTGGGTATGATGAGCATAATGTTTCAATATCTTAAAATCAAGTAAACCCTCTCCCTCGCCTAAAGGCACCAGCATTTTATAAGCCAGCGGTTCATTTACCCGCATCCATTCAACCGCTTTTTCATAAGTGTTGTATGTTTCAAAAGGATGCACCGCCGGGTCGGCTACAATGCCAATACTGGTATTTTTTGAGCCCAGCGGAATTACCCATAACCAATAGCCACTGTCCATGAAATGTACGGTGCTTAAATAACGCAGTCCGGGTTCAAGATATCCTTTCCACTCTTTGTTATCGGTCCAGTCATCGATATCAATAACGCCTTTCAGTCTCCACCAAACGGCATTGGTATGATGCTCCATTGGTTTTTGAAACTGCAGTTTGCGTTTCATGATACTGGCCCTGCCTGATGCATCGGCAACCCAGCGGCAGGTAACTTTTATTTCTTCACCGTCTTTAATATAGCTAACTGTATGCAGGTTATTGGCATCAATATCAACCCCCGAAACTTTTGCACCGAGCACCAGGCCATTTCCTTTTTCCTTGGAAAGCTTCATCAGGTAATTCTCAAGCGTACCCCTGTCGAGCTGGTGACTGGGTACCGGCAAACGTAGTCGTGGACCAAGTTCTACGCGGCTGGTAATATCTTCTTTGGTATCATTCTTAAAGAAAAAACGCAGGCCATGTTTGGGAAGTTCAAATTCTTCGAGGTAGCCTTTCAGGTCTAAAACCTCTCTTAAATAATGCGTGCCCAGTTCAACCGTTGATTCGCCAACTTTATGTGCTGCAGTTGATGCTTCGGTTTCCCTTCTTTCCAAAACAAGAATGGAAATACCCGGATTTGCATTCTTTAATTGCAGGGAAAGCGTAAGGCCGGCAAGGCCCCCGCCAAGCACCACAACATCGTACTGTTGACTCATAAGTGATTGTTTTAAGGGATATAAAAGTAAGGGAAAATGTCTTAAAGGGTTGCCAACTTTTCCAGGGTTAACAAACCCGTATCAAATCCTTTAGTAAGATTAATTCCGCCTGTCAATAAACCGGATGATCTTTCTGCCGGCTTCGGGCATCTGTATCTTTTTAATTTCTTCTTCGGTAATGTATTTTATATGCGGACTAACCCTTAACCTGGCTTGTAAATTTGCCCTTATCTTCCGGTTGCATTCTTCCGAAAAATCATCCGGTGTAATATAGATCAACACTTCATCCGTTCCCATTTCATTGGAAGATACCTCGGCCACATAATCGACCACATTCTCCATTTCATTTAAAATGTCGAACAATGCAGGCGGGTATAAAGTGGTGCCTTTGTATTTGAGCATTTGTTTTTTACGGCCCATCACCGGAGATAAACGTAAACTGTTTCTTCCGCAGGCACAGGGGCTATCGTCATACACACATATATCGCCCGTTTTGTAACGCAGCAGGGGCATGCCTTCCACGCCCAGTGTGGTAATGGTTACTTCGCCGGGTTCGCCGGGAGCAACTGCTTTGTTCATTTCATCCAGCAACTCCACGATCAGCAGATCGGGCTGCAAATGACCGCCCTTACATTCGGTACATTCCGTAAATGCTGTTTGCATTTCTGTAGAGGCATAGGTAGAAAATAGTTTGATATCCCAAGCATCGGTGATCTTTTTGCCTAACGGGTTCAATGTAAAATCTGCATTGCGGATATTTTCGCCAACACAAAGTGCCTTCTTAACGGTTGTGCTGTTCATATCTATTTTATGTTCCTGTGCATAGCTGATGAGCTTTACAATGAAGGAAGGCACAGCAATGATTGCAGTTGGTTTTAAACGTAAAATAGTTTCCCACTGCAGGGATGGAACACCCGGCCCCAGCCTGATGATGCCTGCTCCCAGTTTTTGTATTCCCGAATAATAAGCCATTCCGGCCATGAACTGCCGGTCGAGCGTAAGCATGATCTGGTAAACATCATTCACCGAGCTTTCGATGCTAACCAACGACGCATATTCATTACAGGCCAGCCGGGCGAGGTCATTTTCGGTAAGCATGATGGTAACCGGGTTGCCCAAGGTACCCGAAGTAGAACTGTATTCAATGATCTTGTTTTTGGGTACGCACAAAAAATCATCATTGCGTTGCTGCAGGTCTTCTTTAATGGTAACCGGTATCACACTCAGGTCTTCGATGGTTTTTATACCCGATGGATTGAACCTTGCTTTCGAAAAAAAATCTTTATAAAAAGGAGAATGCTCATTCAGGTAAGCGATGGTTTCCTGCAGCTTTTTTTCCTGCAGGGCAACAATTTCTTCTTTACTTAAAAATGCGGATTCGGGTGAATAGTTCATTGAAAACAAGTTTACAAAAATTGAATTTAGTACAAAGATTCCCTAAGATAAAGTTTTTTATTCCCTTCGGGAATAAGAAGATTGCCACAGAGGCACAGAAACACAGAAACCCGATTTGTATTTTTTCTGTGCTTCTGTGCCTCTGTGGCGAATCACGATTTGCCGAAGGCAAAACTCAAAACTTATTGGTGGTTATTTTTCAATGATGACCATGGCGCATGCCATGGTTTTAAGATGAGATA
>Ga0068853_100004503_pt1 | contig 10810 bp, 12 predicted proteins | sample KBSCornC32_FD_65655 | JGI IMG/M metagenome (GOLD analysis project Ga0068853, IMG submission 65655) | Corn rhizosphere microbial communities from Kellogg Biological Station, Michigan, USA - KBS Corn C3-2 | ecosystem: Host-associated > Plants > Roots > Rhizosphere > Soil ... | reverse complement strand
ATTCAAGGAACAAAACTTCATATCCTGTTATTCCAGTAGTGAAAGTTAATGATGCGCTATTACTCGCCACCTGTTTTTGTATTAAAATTAAATTTCCTGAAGATGCTCCAGCATTATATCCCATATTAATCCTTTACATGTTTCATGGTTTATTCGATTTATTGTAAAGATAAAAACACATCCATAGTTACACTATATGCCATTCAGTACCTCCGAAAACTATTGTCATACTACCATAATTTGTATTAATAACTTTGCTCGCCGCTCCATCAATATTTTTACCACTAGGTGTAACAGTAATATTATTTGCTGCTGCTGATCCCACATTATCTTTGATAATATGTTGTTGCCCAGTGGCCGGAGATGCCAAAGGAGTAATTGTTCTTGCTGAAGAACTATCAACCAAAATCATAGCGTCTTGAGGAACTGTTGTGTATGGATATGCACCCGGTGTTGTAATCTGTATTGCATTGTTTGAAAATACCATCGGATTTTGTGTAGTAGTATTAATTTTTGATCCAGAATCAGCAAAACTAAGACCGCTATAAGATACGGTACCTGCACCAGTGATAACAGCTGTCGCATTTGTGCTCGTAAAAGTACATAAGGTTATCTTTGCTGTGCTTCCGACAGAAATTGAAGCTGCTCCGAGAGATTGGAAAATTGAATTTTGAATGAAATTTAAACCTGATCCACCAACCGTTAAACATGTTGTTCCTCCACTATAGTCAGTGGAAATAATCGATTCTTGAATACCTAATAATCCATTTGTACCTGATGTTGTGATGGGTATATTTAATCCGCTTCCAAATATATATAGTCCTCCTGCGCTCATTGTACTATTAGTTACTGTAGAACCGGAATTAGATATATATGAAAGATTTATTCCAAGATTTCCAGCTGATGAAGCTGTAAATAATGCAATTCCTGTAGTCGTGACATCTCCCCTACATTCCAAAATAGATACTGTTGAACTTGCCGAAGAACTTGTATATGAAATACCTGTGTTATTTGTGCAATTTAAATAGCAATTTTTTAGTACGACAACACTTGCAGCACTTCCAGTTACCGCCAAGAAAAAATCACTATTTGTTTGTAAACGAATTCCACTAATCGTAACAGTTCCCGCGGTAGTTAAAGTAAGCTTTCCTATAATTGTTACGTTTGGAGTTTGAGCATCGCAATCGAAAGCGCAAATGTTAATCCCAGGAACCAATGTAAGATTCTCAGTATAATTACCCGTAGAACCCGGCATAATAAAAATGGTCTGCTTTAATCCTGTCCCTTGAGCTGCTGCAATAGCTGCTGCAATCGTTGTAAAATTAGCTCCTGTTCCAGAAGTTCCTGATGAATTTACAATGAATTGAGCAGTATGCAAATCATTAGCGCCATTAGCTGTAATTGTTGTATTTCCTGAAATTCCATCTGGATTAGTTAAAGTTATTCCAGTACCTGCCTGAAATGTCCTTCCATTAAAATTACTAACACCATCAAAAGAAATATATCCGGCGGTATTTATATTTAGATCATTTGCAGCTGCCATATTTATTAAATACCTTTTTTAAATTTTTATGCTGTTGTCCACACGCCCATTGATGTTATAGCATGCCAAGTGGTGTCACTGGTTCTGTAAACCAACGTAACAATATTTCCTTGTTTAGTACTTGTCGCTGTCCCTGCAACTGATGAAATAGATTGAGAAATTTCAATCTGTTGACCAGCTCCCGCCTGTATAACTACTGTGCTTGCTGTATCAACATAAATAATGATGGTATCTCCGGTTTCTAAAGACGCAGTTGGAAGAGTAACAGTTAATGCAGCAGTACAGAAATAACCATTCTGTTCAGCAGCGGCAAAACTTACTGCTTGATCAGACCAAGTAAAACTATCAGTTTTAACGGTAATTGTAATGGTGCTTCCAGAACCTGATGTTGTAGCTCCAGTTCCACCAAATACATTCAAATTATTGGCTGCTGGAACTGCAACACCATTATCTGTAGTAAATTGTGTCGGAACGGTTGGTGGAACTGTGCCACCGCTTGAACTATTTACGAAAAACTGGCTCATTTATATCCTGAAATGTAAATGTTTAATCCGGCTGAACTTGCTGTTCCCTTACCATAAACTAATTGGCCTTTTCTACCATTTAATGTCCCTGAACCTTGAAACCCTGTGCTATGGTTAGATTGAAGATCTATAATCATGGTCCCTTTTGATGGTAAATAATCGTGTTTTACCACTCCGTCGTAAGAAATAGTGACACCGGTTGATCCATCATTGTATATTTTTAATAATTTGATATCATCTTGAAAACCGACTGATCCTGTATCAGCTTGTTGCGCTGCTCCATTCATGACTTGGTATGTTCCTGAAAGGGTAGTAGCATCAAATACAGCCATTTCAATACAAGTAAATGTTTCAAGTTCCATCTTTATTCCTCAATAGGGGTATTTAGATCTTCTTCTTTTTGATTCTCTTCAACATTTTTTTTCATTTCTAAAACGTAATCCATAAATTGCTGAAGACCGTTTAAACAATACTCAAGAGGCGTATCCGATTCAACAACCATTTGAATTATTTTATCTTCTACTTTTGCTTCTAAAACTGTGAGAGGGATTTTTTTTTCTACTTGACGCACTTCTACCATAATGTTTCCTGAGGTAATATTTACTAAATACTATCCTTTTAAAATTTATTTTCCTATCTTTTCTTCAAGATCTTTCATAATACAGCGCAATTCTTTAACCTCATGAAGGTTTAAGGTAATCAATGTTGAAATTTGTCCCTGATAAGATTTTAATTGCCATTTCATCCATAAGCCTAGGAATAAAAATACGGAGATATTGCAGAGTATAAATAATATGATTTGTTTTGTTTCCATTTTTTCCTTTTAATTTAGCCCCCCAAATTGCTTTGGGAGGCATCTTCATTAATGTTTTTTATTCTAAATCGGACTTATTATTATGTTGGTCTAACAATAAAATATGCGTATGTGGATACGTCGCCGGTCTGAGTTGAGCCCGGGGTCCCGAGTATGACGCTAGTCACGGTAAAACTTGCACCATTTGAAATGGTATAGGTCAATTCTCCCAATGTAGTTGATGCTGCTACACCTGTTCGGGTCAACAAGATAACATCACCAGTAGCAATATTTGTATTAGCTATAGTTTGTGTTCCTGCTGTCAAAACACCTGTACCGATAAAGTCGGTTACTGCCCCACCATTTACTAGCAATGTTTTAGCAACAGTAGCAATAGCTAAATGACCACCTGTAACGGCAACATTTCCTGTTCCGGCATTCAAAACGACAGTAGATGCCGAACTTGTAGAGCCGATGTTAACTGTCTGTGTAGCTGTTCCACCAGTACCTATATTAATCGTATCTGCCGAAGTGGTAACACCTATATTAACTGTCTTAGCTCCTGAGTTAGAAGCAATAGAAACTGTCTGGGTTCCAGTTCCTCCGGCAATCGTCATTGTTCCAGTATTTGCGCCTGTACCGCCGAAATTTATTGTTCCGGAAGTAGTAGTCGGTGCAAATGTATAGGCTGTTGTGGCTGCTCCATCTAAGCTAAAGTTTCCTGTTCCTGCCAAGAGAGAAAGGCTAGCAGCACCTGAAACCGTTCCGATAGTCACAACATTCGCGACCGCTCCAGTTGCAATATTAACAGCCTTAGCGGACCCAGCGCCTCCAGCAATATTAACTGTTGTTGCACCTGTTCCGGCTCCAATTGCCACAATATTCGTTCCTGAAGAGCTTCCTAGTGTCATAGTGCCAGTTTGAGCAGTACCGCCAATTGTAATAGTACCTGTAGTTGTACTTGCACCAACTGTATAAGTTGAACCAGCTGCGCCATCGAGAGAATAATTTCCCGTACCTACTCTAAGAGTTAAACTTGATGCACCGGAAGCACTCCCAATTGAAACAATATTGGCTCCGGCTGATGTTGCTATATTAACTGTATTTCCTGCTACTCCTGTATTAGCGATTGATACAGTTGAGGCACCTGCCCCATTACCAATTAAAACACTGTTTGTTCCAGAAGAACTTCCAAGAACTATATTTCCGGTTTGTGCAGTGCCACCAATAGTGATTGTACCTGTAGTTGTTGAGGCTCCAACTGCATAAGTTGAATTAGTTACGCCATCCAAGCTAAAGTTACCGGTTCCAACTTTCAAAGCTAATGAAGCGGCTCCTGTGACTGTACCAATAGTAATAACGTTCCCAATAGCTCCAGTTCCGAGGTTAATAGTTTTAATTCCTGTTCCACCTGTACCTAAATTTATAGTTTGAGCGCCGGTTCCTGTACCCAAAGCAATTGTGCCTGTTTGCAGCCCTGTACCACCAATAGTAATAGTGCCGGTCGTCATTCCTGCACCCACATTTACAGCTCCACCTGTTTGTACGTTGCAAACATTAAGCGTTGTGGCACCTGATCCACCTCCTAGAACTATTGTATTAGAGGCGCTAGATGAACCAAGACTTAAAGTACCACTTTCAGCAGTACCACCGATAGTGATCGTTCCTGTAGTCATGCCTGCTCCAACGTTAACCGCTCCATCGGTCGTTACATTGGCTATATTAACTGTTGTTGTTCCAGATCCATTTCCTATTACTATAGTATTAGTAGCAGAAGAACTTCCCAATGTCATTGTACCTGTTGCAGCAGTTCCGCCAATTGTGAAAGTACCGCTAGTTTGTGCAGCGCCCATAGTCACAGTTGTAGTTGCGGCAGTTGTTAAAGTGAAATTACCTGTGCCGGCTTTCAGGGTTAATGCCGCTGCACCTGTTGCAGAGCCTATTGTTAAGAGATTAGCCTGTGTAGAATCTCCGATGTGGATTGTTCGTGCGGCTGCGCCTGTACCGATATTAATAGTGTCCGTAGATGCATCTCCGCCAATGGATATTGCTGTTCCACCACTTGCCCAAGTACCTCCGGCTGTTCCTGTAGCTGTTGTAAAGGCAAGTGTTGTGAATGCTCCGGCCCCTGGTGTTGTTCCTCCAATTGCTGGAGGAGCTGCGAGGACTGCTGGAAGGTTTGCGGGAACAATTGCGTGGTTATCGCTAAGCAAGCCTGCAACTGCTTGAGCATTTGTAGCTAAATAGACAATACCTTGAGTGGCTGTTGTAGCGGCTGGAACGGCTCCTACCACAACACCGGCAATAGCTGCATCTACATAAACTTTTGTAGCTACAGGTTCATTATTATCAGTTAGGGTAACTATTCCGGCGGCTGTTGTAGTAGCAGCAGCAACGCTTCCTGTTAACCAATTTCCATTTCCGGTTGTTTCGTAAATAACGTTATTAAATTCAACTTGAGTTCCGGGCAAATAAATGTCATTTACTGTTGGAACTCTACCAAAATCCGAAAGAAACGGAGGCTGTTGAGAAATATTTATCCCTGTATAAGCTATTGGACTGGGAATATTATTATTGACCATAATTTTTTCCTTTCTTTGATTGTTTAATTTTCCCTAAGCTACCTTTTGATAGGGATAACCTTTACTCTTAATTAATTCAAATAAACTTGCTCCCAATGATGGATTTTTACCCACCCACCATGAGCCATAATTATTAGATCCTGTGGTTTTTGCAGGAACAGCGCCTTGCTGAAATAAGTTAAAAATTTGAGGAGGAACACCATCATATTCATAAACTCCATCCCCTTGAAATCTGACAAATAGCTTCTTACTACCCGGCTCATAGCTAAATCCCCATATATTTGAGCTTTGAAGTGGAGCTTGAGGAATTCCTCCAATCTCTCTATTTCTCTCTTGAGGTTGATTTTCTTGCAATCTTCTAATTATTTGTTGCAATTGTGGTGGGCTATTTAGCAATGCATTTAAAGCCTGGTCCGGAACTTGCCTAAGATAATTAGTGAAAATCTCAGGATTGCCACCAGAAATATGCCAAAGAAGACTCGCGCCTGTAGGCAAAGAAGCTTCAACTTCAGGATTAATAACATCATTGACCTCAGTTAATAATTCAGATAAAACTTGCTGTGTGGCTTGATTCAAACCACTTCCATTTTTTTCAATATAATCAAGCAAATGTTCAATCTGAATTAAAAACTCATCCACCTTTTAATCCTTTCATTGAGTTTCTTATTCCTTGAACCAGTTGCAATAATTGTGGGTCTACTCCTTGATTTTGTTGTTGATTCTGAATAGGTGCTTCCTGCGTATTTTGAATAGCACCCGGTTCTGAATTCATCTCCTGCTGATTATTCCCCATTAGTTCTATTACATAATCTTCAAACCTTTTACCGATTTGGCTTTCTAAATCTTTAACTTGTCTTCCAAGAGCTGTAGATTTTTTTAAAATTATTGCAGCTTCTTGAGGTGTTTTGCCGGCCTGAATCGTTGCCTGAAGAGCTTTTGATAGCATAGGATAATTGTTATCAAAATCTTGCAGAGTTGCTTGATTATTTTGAGGTTGTGTAGACTCTTGCGGAGTTTCTTCACTTTTAGGAGAAAACTTTTCTCCCATAAAAGATCGAACATCATCAATGCTATAGCCGTTATTTAGTGCGCCATCAATAAACTTCCCAATTCTTGGGTCAATCTTAGAAAGGCCCTTTCTCATAATTTCACCAGGAACAAATTTACTTATTAGTGGAAGTATTCTACCAGCTATTGCGCTTCCTCCAGCAAGTGACCCAGCTATTGCACCTGCTGTTTTTAAAGCTTTTGTAGGAGCTTGCGATTGTCTTCTAATTTCTTCTGTTGCTGCCTGATATGGTTGCATTAATTCACCAAACTATCTTGATTTGTTAAGGAAAAAAGCCAGAAATCACCAAGAGTTGGTAAAAAATTTCTAGGCTTACTTAAATCATCTATTTGCCTTGGATTGAGCTCCAATTTATCTTTGTTTTCATTTAGGTAATTTAAAAAATAGCTAGGATCATAGCCTTTAGATTCTAAAGCTGTGGCTATTGATAATGGACTTCCTTCTTTTCCCATTTCTTTTGCTAATACAGGACTCATTTGAGACAATATGGCTTCTGGGCTATAATCTGTTGGGAAAGATTCTATAAATCCTTTTTTTGTACTCACTTTAGTTTTAACATCAGGCAACTTATTCAAAATCTTTTCTAATGATGGCTGATCTGAAATGGGGTATGCCAAATAAGAAGCTTTTTCAGGTGAAAGACCATTTTCGGCAATCATTGAATCTCTAAAATTTCTTAGATCTCCTCTTTCTTTAAATTCTCTTTGTAAGGTATTCAGAGATCTACGAATATCAGTTGGTTTTTGGGAGGGTAGAGTCCAATTACCTATTGCTCTTAATGCATTGTATTGTCTTGAAACGCGATTAAGCTCTTCGCCATATTTAACTTTAGCCTCTTCATCTGTTAATCCTTCTCCTCCTTCAGATTTAGGAAGAACTGATTTAATAGCTTTTTGCTCAATTTCACTGTAAACTTCTCCGGGAACTTTTGCTCCTAAAGTAGATGCTTGATTAGATAGATTTTGTTGGACATTTCTTTGTAAAGCTTGCTCACCTTGTCTTTGTTGCTGATAAGCTTGATTAATAGCCTGTTCTTGAGCATATTTTTTTTCTACAAATGAAATGGCATTTTCAGGGTTATTTTTAAATAACCCAGGATTTTTATTATATTCTTGGCCTGCTTCCGAAAGAATTTGTTGTTGAGTTGGAGGGATAAATCCTTTCCTTAAAGCTTCTTGACCGGGTCTTGTAGTCAATCCGGTAGATGGTTGATTATTTTCCGAACCTGGGTAATTTGGAAATTGAGGGGGTTGATTAGATTCTTGCCCTTGTTTTAAAAGAGCCTTTCCTAACTGCTCTTGCTTTAAAATTTCGGGAAATTGCTGGATAGCCTGAGGTAACTTCCCAATACCTGGGATAGAAAGAAGACTAGTAAATTGCTGACTGGGCGTTTGCTCAGACGCATTTTTCTGAAAGTTTTCAAGACCTTTTCTTAATCGGTATTGCTCTACTTCTTTTGGCACTGTTTCAGCTAATGATTCACCTAAATTAGTTCCAATTCTTCCTGCAAAACTTCCTGGGCTTACTTTAAAACTACCTGACTTAACCATTTAAATCCCCTGTCCAAAATTTGGTAATTTACCAAAACTTCCTTGATATTGATTTCCATAAGGTGATGTTGTACCAAATGATTGATTGTTTGATAATAAGGAACTACCACCTGCCAAGGCAGCTCCCGCAGGTCCGCCTGTTGCAAAACCCATGGCAGCTGCTGGCAATGCACCAATGGCTTTACTTAAAAATCCTTGAGTGGGCGCTTCTGTTTGTTGGTATTGAGCATGAGGATTAAGTGCCGACTGAGACAAAGATGAAAGATTTTGAGCAGCATTTTGTCTAAGTCCAGCTCTCATTGCTGCCAGTCTTTCACTAAGATCTGTTCCGGCTCCCACAGCTGCATTTCTAAAACCGCTTGATGAAAGACCTCCAGATCCCATACCTGCAAACTGCTCTGCTAAATCAGGGATTATTTGCTCTTGAAATTTTCTTTGTTCGGGAGCCTCAAAAGCTGCAAAAGCTTCGGGATTATTACTTAAAAGATCTCTCCAGTAATCTGCTGTTTCTCCAAATGCACCTCCAGCTCCTCTTCCTTTTGCAGCAGATTCAAGATTCTTTTGAATTCTTAATTGTTGAGGAGTAAGATTGGAGACTTGTTTATATTTACCCTCTGATCCTTTAAAAAATTTATTAACTTCATCTAGAAAACCCATATTAAATCTCCTGAATGTACTCCACCACAGCATATGCACGATTAAATGCGCCAGGTGAATTAATATTTATATTTGTTGCATCTATTGTAACTTTGGTATCAGTTATTACTTGTGCAATTGGAGTTGCTGAGCGAGTAGCTGCCACCCACATATCAATCAATGTAAAATTTGAATCTACAACAATTCCATGAGCATAAGAATTAGCTCCTGCAACCAAAGGACTAACATTAATAACTATTCTAAGCACTGTCCTAAACTGCTGCATTTCTCCATTTGGATTAATTGAAGATGGAATAAATTGCTTACCACTTAATAATTCTTCATCCAAAAACCATCCAATTTCTCTAATATTTACGGCATTTGAGATCTTTTTTAGATGTTCAACTAAAAATTCGCGTGCTTCTTCCCATTTTTCAGGGACCGTATCATATACGGGAAGATAGCTTTCAAAAAATTGCGATGTTAAATCATTCACGTTTTTATCCTGTGCAGCTCTAATGTCCAATAAATAGCATTTATAACGCTCCCAGTAGTGTTTTTGATTTGCAAAATTTTTCCAGAAGATATTACTGAAAGAGTAGAAGTTCCTGAATAATTTATATCGAACGAGGGAACAGATCCCGTTTCTACTAAATGATAAGTAAATTGCGCGACACCATTTTTAACATTACTTGCGTTAGTCGTAGAAGCATTTGCAATATAAAGGGTACCTATAATTAAATTAGCACCTGTAAAGTCAATAACATTGCTTGTAGCACCGCCATTTATACTTATAGCAGTAGAAGGAGACTGACGCTTTGTTATTGGTGTTGGCCATGAGTTGCTAGGCCCTCTTGAATATTGTAATACTCCAATATTGGAGGTATCTTGCATCGCATAAATTTTAGGATTAGTTGTGGTAGTAGGATGATTACTCCCAACAATCAATGGTTGAGTCACTACATTATGAAAGCCACTATTTGCTGTCGCATTATCAAAGGGATAATGATCTATTCCAAATACTGTATTTAAAGCCGAATTATTATTAAGCAAATCTTGTTGGGATGTTGATAATCTATCGGTTGGTTGTGGTATATTTGCATTAAATGCCATTTAATCTCCAATTGGCAATTGCTTGCCGGCTTTTCTTGTCCAAAGAATTTGAGCGCCTATTTGTACATCTTCTGATTGTTCTATTCCTACCATTTGAGCATTTGAAAGAGTCCATTCAATGGTTAAAAAAGCTGCCCTTGAAGAACAATAAACTCTTTGCCAGTTTTTAGATGATCCACGGTAAGTATTAACTGATGTAGGCACAACACTATTAAAAAATAGATCAGGTTGCTGAGTTGTAGGATTTATATTTAATGGAAGTGTATTTACAGCTTCTGTATCGTTATAGTCATTATAAACGTTTAGAGTAATGGCGCCATTTTCTGTATTATCCATTAGGACATCGATATATCCTAGTTGGATATTTTGTCCATCATCGAGATAATTGAATTTTTTACTTTTAATTGAAAAGTTATCCAAAACAATTATCTGAGCGCCGCCTTGATAGGCAATAGTGGTGTCAACTTGAGGCATGCTAAATTGCCCGGTAGAAGATTCATATACCCAAAGCTCAAATGTATCTTTTGTTAACCTTACTATACCATATCTTTGATCCGGATTTTCTGGATAAGGAACAGGACCCGGAGTCCCTGCGGCTAAAACTATTTGTATTACTGCACCTGTCAAAAGATTATGATTTGGACTAAAGACAACAGTTGGATTTGGCGAATTCCCGGTTATATTGGAAATAAATAAGCTTACTTCACTGGGAATATGTTGATCTATATAAGAAACATATCCTTGTTGGTTTCCTGCAATTAAAGAAGGAAATAATGCTGGCTTTTGAATCCAAGGGTAATTTTGTGCCTGCCAAATATCTTCATCTTCATTTAAAGAATCCCAAGTTAATGAATTGTGAGCTTGAAAATTACCAAAAGTTGTAAAAGAATCATCAAATATAGCCCAAGAATCATTTTCATAATTGTAAACTAATCTTTTGTCAGGATATTTATTTCTAACTGATTGAGCATCATTTGGGGCATATGGATAAGTCCAATAG
>Ga0068853_100004497_pt1 | contig 10813 bp, 9 predicted proteins | sample KBSCornC32_FD_65655 | JGI IMG/M metagenome (GOLD analysis project Ga0068853, IMG submission 65655) | Corn rhizosphere microbial communities from Kellogg Biological Station, Michigan, USA - KBS Corn C3-2 | ecosystem: Host-associated > Plants > Roots > Rhizosphere > Soil ... | reverse complement strand
CTGACCCGCGTCGGCCTCAAGGAGATCGAGGTCGGCTTCCCCGCCGCGGGCGCGACCGAGTTCGACTTCATCTCCGGGCTGGTCCAGTCGGGCCGCATCCCCGACGACGTCATCATCCAGGTGCTGACGCAGGCGCGGCGCGACCTCATCGAAAGGAGCTTCGAGAGCCTGAAGGGCGCGAAGCAGGCGATCGTGCATGTCTATAACGCCGTGTCGCCCGCATGGCGGCGGATCGTGTTCCAGATGGACCGGCCGCAGATCAAGCAGATCGCGATCGATGCGGCCAGGATCATCCGCGACGAAGCGGCGAAGCAGCCCGATACCGACTGGCATTTCGAATATTCGCCGGAGACCTTCTCCACCGCCGAGCTGGATTTCAGCCTCGAGTGCTGCGAGGCGGTGATGGATATCCTCCAGCCGACCGCCGAACGCCCGCTGATCCTGAACCTGCCCGCGACCGTCGAGGCGGCAACGCCGAACATCTACGCCGACCAGATCGAATGGTTCGGCCGCCACATCCGCAATCGCGACACGGTGCTGCTGTCGCTCCATCCGCATAACGATCGCGGCACCGGCGTGGCGGCGGCGGAACTGGGCCTGATGGCGGGCGCGGATCGCGTGGAAGGCTGCCTGTTCGGTAATGGCGAGCGCACCGGCAATTGCGACCTCGTGACCGTCGCGCTGAACATGTACACGCAGGGGATCGCGCCCGGCCTCGATTTCTCCAACATGGAGGAGATCGTGCAGACGGTGACCTACTGCAATCAACTGCCAGTGCACCCGCGCCATCCCTATGCGGGCGAACTCGTCTTCACGGCCTTTTCCGGTAGCCATCAGGACGCGATCAAAAAGGGCTTCGCGGCGCAGGAGGCGCGCAATGACGAGTTGTGGGACGTGCCCTATCTGCCCATCGATCCGGCCGACATCGGCTGCTCCTACGAGGCGGTAATCCGCGTCAATTCGCAGTCGGGCAAGGGCGGCGTTGCTTGGATATTGCAGCAGGATCAGGGGCTGAAACTGCCCAAGCGGATGCAGGCGGATTTCAGCCGCGTCGTCCAGGACATGGCCGACACGACGAGCCGCGAACTCCAGGCCGCCGATATCTGGGGGGCGTTTCAGGCCTATTATCATCTGGGCGCGGACCAGCCCTACAAACTGCTCGACTATCAGGAGAGCGGCCCGACCGGCAATCGCGTCTTCGTGGGCAAGGTCACGCTCGATGGCGAGGAGCGGACGGTTTCGGGCAAGGGCAACGGCCTGCTCTCCAGCGTGCTCGATGCACTGCGCGAGGGCATGGGCGTGGACCTCAGCGTCACCGACTATAGCGAGCATGCCATCGGCGTCGGATCGGACGTTAACGCCGCGGCCTATGTCGAATGCCGGACGGCGGACGGACGGACCGTGTTCGGTGTCGGTCTCGACAGCGATGTTGCAACGGCATCGGTGCAGGCCATATTGTCGGCCGCGAACGGCCTGGCGGCGAGGGGGTAACATCTCCTCGCCCACGGCAGGAGCACGAGGAAAGGGGAACAAAGCCATGCGGTTCCACAGGGCGTGGTTCGTCCTCGCCATAACCTTCCTCGCGCTGCTGGTATCGGCCGGACTGCGCTCGGCGCCCAGCGTCATGATCCGGCCGCTGGAACTCAGCCTCGGGTGGGACCGCGCGACGATCTCGCTCAGCGTCGCCATCGGCATTCTCTTCTACGGCTTGACCGGACCGTTCAGCGGGGCGCTGACGCAGCGTATCGGCCTGCGCGCCACGGTCATCGGTGGTTTGGCGCTCATGTCGGCGGCGACCTTCGCCAGCCGCTGGATGAGCGAGCCGTGGCAGTTTCTTCTCAGTTGGGGCATCGTCGCGGGCGTGGGATCGGGCGCGGTGGCGCCGGTGCTGGCGGCCAATGTCGTGAATCGCTGGTTCGCGGTCCATCGGGGCCTCGCCATGGGCATATTGAGCGCGAGTACGGCGACAGGCGCTCTCATCTTTTTACCGCTGTTCGCGTGGCTCGCTGGAGACCTGCACTGGCAGGCGGTGGCCTCTGCGGCGAGCATCGCGACGCTTTGCGTCATCCCGCTGGTCTGGCTGCTCTTTCCCGAAAGCCCCGCTTCGATCAACCTGTCGCGCCTCGGCGAGACGGACGCGACCATGCCCGCTCCCACAAATACTCGCCTCGGCGCGCTGGCCGCGCTGAAGCGTGCGGCAGGGGCGCCGATCTTCTGGCTGCTCGCCGGGACGTTCTTCGTGTGCGGGCTCACCACGAACGGGCTGATCGGCACGCATTTCGTCGCCTATTGCAGCGACCTGGGCATGGCGTCGGTCACGGCGGCCGGGATGCTCTCGATGATGGGCATGCTCGACATCGTGGGCACGACCGCGTCAGGCTGGCTCACCGATCGTTACGATCCCCGCAAGCTGCTGTTCGTCTATTATGCACTCCGGGGCCTGTCGCTCATCGCCCTGCCCTTTGCCGGCGACGACGCCCGCTCGTTGACGCTGTTCGCGCTGTTCTACGGCCTCGACTGGATCGCGACCGTGCCGCCGACGCTGGCATTGGCCAATCGTGCTTTCGGCGAGCGGATCGCCCCCATCGTTTTCGGATGGATCATGGTATCGCATCAATTGGGCGCGGCGATCGCAGCGTTCGGGGCCGGGCTGATCCGCAGCGAGACGGGCAGCTATGTCTATGCATTCATGCTGGCGGGGGCTTTCGGGGTGCTGGCGGCCTTTGCGATCATCATGATGGCACGCGACCGCCAGCCGGCGGAAGCCATAGCCTAAATCTCGACCTGCGACCCCAGTTCCACGACGCGATTGGTGGGCAGGCGGAAGAATTCCATCGCACTTTCCGCATTGCGCAGCATCCAGGCGAAGACCTTTTCCCGCCAGATCGCCATGCCGGGCCGCGCCGAGGGCAGCAGCGTCTGGCGGGCGAGGAAGAAGCTGGTTTCCATCATCTTGAACGAATGGCCGCAGCCCTGTACCTTGCCCAGCGCCTCCGGCACATTCGCTTCCTCCATGAAGCCATAGGTGAGGATCAGGCGGAAGAAGCCGTGGCCGAGTTCGTCGATCTTGCAGCGTTTATATTCGGGCACCATCGGCACGTCGGCGATGTTGACGGTCAGCAGCACCACCCGGTCATGCAACACCTTGTTGTGCTTGAGATTGTGCAGCAGCGCGTGGGGCACGCCATCGGTCGCGGAGGTCATGAAAATCGCGGTTCCCGCCACCCGCACCGCGCTGTTGGCGGCGGATGCTACGAAGACCGGGATCGGCATGGCGGATTCGCGCAGGCGATCCTGCATCAACTGGCGTCCGCGCGCCCATGTCGTGAGCAGGGTAAAGGCGATGAAGCCGATCAGCAGCGGGAACCAGCCGCCATCGGGCACCTTCGTCAGGTTCGACGCGAAATAGGCTCCGTCGATAAGGTAGAACACCGCCAGCAACGGAATGGAGACCCAGCGCGGCCATTTCCACAGATGCACCAGCAACACGGTCAGCAGCACATTGTCGATGAACATCGCGCCCGTCACCGCAATGCCATAGGCCGCGGTGAGATTGGAGGATGTCTGGAAGGTCAGCACCAGCAGGATGACCATGACCATCAACCCCCAGTTGATGAGGGGAATGTAGATTTGTCCCACCGTCGATGCGTTGGTGTGGGCAATACGCAGGCGCGGCATGAAGCCCAGCTGGATCGCCTGCTGCGTCACCGAGAAAGCGCCCGATATGACGGCCTGCGACGCAATGATCGCGGCCAGTGTCGCGATGGCGACCAGCGGCAACTGAAGCTCGCTTGGCGCCAGATTGTAGAAGGGGCTAGCCAACGCAGCATGGTCCCTCATCAAAAGCGCGCCCTGCCCCATATAATTGAGGATCAGGGCCGGAAGCACGAAGCACAGCCACCCCAGGCGAATGGGCGCGCGGCCAAAGTGCCCCATGTCGGCATAGAGCGCCTCCGCTCCGGTCACCGCCAGCACGACCGATCCGAGCGCGAGAAACGCCGCCACGGGCGAGTACAGGAAGAAGGCGAAAGCCCAATAGGGGTTCAACGCATTGAGGATATAGGGCGTCTGCAACACGCTCAGCACGCCCAGCACCGCGATGCAGGTGAAATAGAGCAGCATGATCGGGCCGAAGAAACGCCCCACCAGATTGGTGCCTGCCCGCTGGATCGAAAAGAGAAAGACGAGAATGCCGAGCGCCACCGGCACGACCACGCCGGCGAAGGCCGGGTTCACGACCTCAAGCCCTTCCACGGCGGAGAGGACCGACACCGCAGGCGTAATCATGCTGTCGCCATAGAAGAGCGATGTCGCGAACACGCCCAGCAGGATAATGCCCGTGCTCCAGCGGCGCGGTCCCGTACCGCTGCGGTTGATGAGGGCCAGCAGGGCCAGGCTGCCCCCCTCGCCCTTATTGTCCGCGCGCATGATGATCGAGACATATTTGAGCGTGACGACCAGCATCATCGACCAGAACATCAGGCTGATGACGCCGAGGATATGGGCATCATCGAGCGCGAGGCGGTGATGGCCCGCGAATGTCTCGCGGAAAGCATAGAGCGGACTGGTGCCGATGTCGCCGAAGACGATGCCGATGGCGCCTACGGCCAGTTTCAGCAGGCCATCGTGATGATGGTCGTGGCCCTGATCGCCCCCCTGAGCGTCCGGCAGCGTCGCCGGGCCATCCGGAACGGCATCACTCTGGCCAGCGATCTCGCTCATCATGCCGCCCTGTTCCGATGGAATCTTGCGGAAATCGCAAAATTCCTGCGCCCTTCAGCGCCAGTGCGGCGGCGCGTAGCATGGTGCGGGGTGGCCACGCAACCGCTTCGGGTCAGGGCGCTGTGCCACCCTGGCGCGCCATCAGCGCGTCGATGGACGCGACGTTGCGTTCCAGTTCCGCTCGGAACGGCGTGCCCTCCGGCAGGCTCGCCGCGAGCTGCGCCCAGAGCGCGCGCGCAGGCTCCAGCTTGCCCGATTGCGCGAGGCTGAGACCGTAGAAAAAGCGGGGTCCGGGCGCGTCGGGGGCGAGGCGCATCGCCTGTCGATAGGCATATTCCGCCGACGGCGACAATACGCCCTCGCCGTGCAGCACCAGGGCATTGCCGAGGCCGACCCAGAGATTGGGATCCCTGGGATCGTTGCGAACCGCCGAAACCAGGATGTTGGCCGAATCCTGCGTATTGCCCTGCCGCGCCAGTGCATCCGACAGGGTGAGCCAGCGACCCGCCGGACTGACCCGCTCGCCCATGGTGCGGCGGCGCTCCGCCATGCCTTCGTCGAACTTGACCGTGCGCGCACCCGTAGCGGTCACGGGTTTGCCGGCGAGCCCCGGCCGCCCCTGCCAAGCATAGCCCGCGATGCCGATCAGCAGGGCGGCGGCAATCGGCTCCCAACCAACGCGTCCGACCCGCGTCGCCAGCGCAATACCGATGGCGGCGAGGAGCGCGAGGCCGCCAGCGATGAACAGGCCGGTCATGCGGCGCCCTTTCGTTTCAGCCGGCTCGCGACCAGCGCGCCACCCGCGAGCAGCAGGACGATCGGCGCGGCCCACAGCGGCCACAGGATCGGATCGGCGCTCGGTGCATAGCTGATCCAGTCGCCATAGCGGTCGATCAGCCATTTGCGGATCGCCTCGGGATCCTCGCCCGCCTTGATCCGGGTCCGGATTTCGGAGCGCAGGTCGGCGGCCATGCTGGCGTTGCTGTCCGCGATCGACTGGCTCTGGCAGGTGACGCAGCGGATGGTGAGCATGAGGTCGCGCGCCTTTTGCTCCTGCGCGGGGTTCTCCAATTGCGTGTCCGCATAGGGCGCGGGGGGGAGCGCGGTCTGCGCCACCAGCGCGACGGGCGCGGCGATCAAAAGCAGGGGCAGAAGTGGCCGCATCACCGTGCCGCCTCCGCCATCTTCTGCTTGATGAGCGCAATATCCTCGGCGCGGATGTCCCCGATATGTTGATAACGGATCACGCCTCGACCATCGATCACGAAGCTTTCGGGCACGCCGGAGGAGCCGAGCGACAATTGCAACGCAGACCGCGCATCGAGACCGATACGCTGATAAGGATTGCCCCAGCGCGTGAGGAATTGATCGACATCGCCGCGCGCGTCGCGGATCGCAACGCCGTCGATCGGCACGCCCGACCGGGCCAGTTCGATCAATTGCGGCGACTCGGCCGCGCAGGGCACGCACCAGCTGGCGAAGATATTGAGCAGGCGCGGCTTCCCCGCCGCGAGATCGGCGCGGGAGAGGCCGGGCCGGTCGCTCGCCGCCTGCGGCAGCACGAAAGCGGGCAGAGCCTTGCCCACCATGGCCGAGCGGATCTGCCGGTCGTCGGGCTTGAACAATCCCAGGGCGACCAGTCCGACGAACAGGACGAACAGGGCGAGCGGCGCCCACAGCAGCCAGCGGTTCATGCGTAGACCAGCTTATCACGGCGGCGGCGCAGCCAACCGCGCCCGACCCGTCCGACCATCGCCAGCGCACCGCCCGCCGCGATCAGACCGCCGCCGAACCAGATGAGCGTCACGAACGGTTTCCACCAGATGCGCAACTGCCAGCGCCCGTCGTCCAGCGGATCGCCCAGCACCAGATAGAGTTGCCCGTTCCAGCGCGTGAGCAGCGCGGACTCGGTGGTGTTCGTCGGCGGTTCGGCAAAGAAGCGATTCTGCGGATGCAACAGGCTCGCGCTGCCACCGCCCCGCGACACGGCGAACTGGCCCTCCATCGCGGTCCAGTTGGGACCGGCTATCGGCGTCACGCTGTCGAAATGCAGAGTCCATCCCGCAGTCTGGATCGCCTCGCCGGGGCGTGCCGCAACCAGCTTTTCGGTGCTGAACGCGCTTTCAGACGCCATGCCGGCCAGGCTGACCGCGCAGCCGAGATGGGCCAGCACCATGCCATAGGTGAAGAGCGGCGTCCGGCGCAGGTTGCGACCCCAGAGCGGCGCAACGCTGCCCACCGCGACAAGCGCGGCGGCGACGAGGCCGAGCAGCGGCAGGACGCCGATCCTGCCCGCCGCGAAGAACAGCATGATCGCCAGCACGAGCGTCGCCGCCGCGAAGGGCAGCGCGATACGCCGCGCGACGGCTTTCAGATCGTCCCGCCGCCAGCGCGTCATCGGCCCTGCGGCAAGGACGACCATCAGCGCGAGCGCGATCGGTCCGGCGACGCTGTTGAAATAGGGCGGGCCGACCGAAACCTTCGTCCCCATGGCCTCGGTCAGCAACGGATAGAGTGTGCCGATGAGGACGAGGCCGAGGATGACCGACAAGAGCAGGTTGTTGACGACCAGCATCGCCTCGCGGCTCACCATGTCGAACCGCGATCCCTCCCGCACCGCGCCGACGCGCAAGCCGAACAGCAGCAGCGCCCCGCCGATATAGAGCGCCAGCAGCACGAGGATGAAGGTGCCGCGTTTCGGGTCGACCGCGAAGGCATGGACGCTCGTCAGAATGCCGGATCGCACGAGGAAGGTTCCCACCATCGACATCGAAAAGGCGACCACCGCCAGCATGACCGTCCAGGCGCGCAGGCCGTCGCGCGTCGCCAAGACGGAAACGCTGTGCAGCAGGGCGGTCGCGGCGAGCCATGGCATCAGGGAGGCGTTCTCGACCGGATCCCAGAACCACCAGCCGCCCCAGCCCAGCTCATAATAGGCCCAATAACTGCCCGCCGTAATGCCGAGGGTCAACAGCACCCAGGCCGCCAGCACCCAGGGCCGCATGGCGCGGGCAAAGGTGGAATCCACGGATTTCGTAACCAGCGCGCCGACGGCAAAGGAGAAGGCGACCGACAGACCGACATAGCCCAGATAGAGTGTCGGCGGATGGAAGGCGAGACCGGGGTCCTGCAACAGCGGATTGAGCCCCTGCCCATCCACCGCCGGCGGATCGAGCCGCGCGAAGGGGTTGGAGGCGAAGAGCAGGAAGACGTAGAAGCCCAGCGATATCAGGGCCTGCGCGCCGAGCGTGGCCATATGCGTTGCCCGGCTCAGCGCCCGCTCGAACAGGGCGACGGCGGTGCCCGCAAAGCCCATCACCATGACCCACAGCAGCATGGAGCCTTCGTGATTGCCCCATGTGCCGGCGAATTTATACAGCCAGGGCTTCATCGAATGGCTGTTCTGCATGACCAGCGCCACCGACATGTCGGAGCGCAGGAAGCACAGCATCAGCATCGCGAAGGCAAGGCCCGTCAGCAGCCCCTGCGCGACCGCGACGGGCCGGACCAGCCGCAGGATCAATTCGTCGCCCTTCGCCACACCCGCCCAGGCGGCGATGAGTTGCAGCGCGGCCAATGCCGCCGCCAGCCATAATGCAGCCAGACCCGTTTCAGCGATCATTTGGATGATGTCTCGATCTTATGGGTCTTTTCGTCATATTTCATGCCGTCCAGTTCGCGCGGCATATAGCGTTCGTCATGTTTGGCGAGAATTTCGGTTGCCCTGAACGTGCCGTCCGGCTGGAATTGCCCGTCCGCGACCACGCCCGATCCCTCGCGAAACAGGTCGGGGGTCACGCCGGTATAGGTTACGGGCAAAGCCGCCTTGCCGTCGCTGACGTCGAAGCGGATGCTGATCCCGTCGGCCGCGCGCTTCAGGCTGCCCTTGACGACCATGCCGCCCAGGCGGATGGCCCTGCCCGGCTCGACGCCCTTCGCCCGCGCATCGCTGGGCGTGTAGAAATAGGCCGCCTGATCCTTCAGCGCGGACATGGCGAGCAGCACCGCACCGATCAGCGCCGCGATGGCGGCGAGGATCAGGATCAGACGCTGATGCTTGCTCTTCAGGGCAGACGCCATGTCAGTCCCGCTCCCGCCGCAGGCTGTCCGCGCGTCGTTCGGCGCCCAGCGCGGCGCGCCACGACCAGATGCTGACGGCGGCCGCGCCGACAAGGGTCAGCCCATAGGCCGCGATCACGAAAGGCCAGGGATTCATGCTGTTCCTCTATCCGCGGGCCATGCGGCGCAGACGCGCTTCGATGCGGTTAGTCGCCAGGATGGCGCGCATTTGCAGGATGACGATGGCGGCGAACCAGAGCGTGAAACCGATCACCGTCAGGCCCAGTGGCCACAGCATCGACGGCGCGATGGCGGAACCGGTCAGCGTGATGCTGGGCGCCTGATGCAGGCTGTTCCACCACACCACCGATCCCTTGATGATCGGGATGTTGACCGCGCCGACGATGCCATAGATCGCCGTCACCCGGCTGACGCCACCCTGCTCGCCGGATTTCGCGCTGGCCGATGCCAGGGCGATATAGCCGAGGTAGAGGAAGAGGAGGACGAGCATCGAGGTCATGCGGCCGTCCCATTGCCACCATGTGCCCCAGGTCGGCCGTCCCCAGATCGACCCCGTGGCAAGGCAGATGGCGGTGAACAGCGCGCCGGGCACCGCGACCGCGCGCGCCGCGACCCCGGCGAGGGGATGACGCCACACGATCTGGGCCACGCCGGATACCGCGATGCTCGACCAGCCCGCCATGCCCAGCCAGGCGGCGGGCACATGGACGTAGAGGATGCGAAAGCTGTCACCCTGTAGATAATCGGCCGGCGCCAGGAACAGGCCAGCCGCGCAGCCGCCCAAAATCAGGGCGACTCCGGTCCAGAACAGCCAGGGCGCCAGCGGACGGACAACTCCCAGAAAGCGCGTCGGATTGGCATAGGCGTGCATCGCCCCGCTCATAATGCGATGCAGCAGGCAACGCCAGCGGCCTTTGCGGCGTAGATGGGCGCGCGCCTCGACGGATGGACGGTGCACAAAGTACCGCTATCGACGCCTCAATGCGTTTTTTGTGACAACGGGGCGACAAACGCCCTCTTTGCACCTATATGCGCCGCGACAGGGCGGCGAACCGTCCACCCAGAAAACTGACGGGCGCACCGGCAAGATGCTCACCACTCATCCGTTCGACGACGACAAGTTGCGCGAGGAATGCGGCGTTTTCGGCGTTCATGGCGCCGAAGGCGCGGCCGCTATCGTGGCCCTCGGCCTTCATGCTCTCCAGCATCGCGGACAGGAGGCGGCCGGAATCACCAGCTGGGACGGCCATGATTTCCATACCCACCGCGCAATGGGCCATGTCGCGGGCAATTTCGACCGCGACGAAGTGATTCGCCCACTGGCCGGCGATGTCGCCTGCGGCCATGTCCGCTACTCCACCACCGGCGAGACGGCGCTGCGCAACGTACAGCCGCTGTATGCGGATCTCTCCTCCGGTGGATTCGCGATCGCGCACAATGGCAATATCTCCAACGCCATGACGCTAAAGCGCGAACTGGTCCGGCGCGGTTCCATCTTTCAGTCGACCAGCGACACAGAGGTCATCATCCACCTTGTCGCGACGTCCAATTACCGCACCCTGCTCGATCGTTTCATCGATGCGCTGAAACGGGTTGAGGGCGCCTATTCCCTCATCTGCATGACGCCCGAAGGCATGATCGCCTGCCGGGATCCGCTCGGCATCCGCCCGCTGGTGATGGGTCGTCTCGGCGATGCGATCATCTTCGCGTCGGAAACCGTCGCGCTCGACGTGGTGGGCGCGGACTTCATCCGCAGCGTCGATGCCGGCGAATTGATCGTTGTCACCCACGACAATGAAATTCGTTCGCACCGCCCCTTTGGGGACCAGCATCCCCGCCCCTGCATCTTCGAGCATGTGTATTTTTCGCGGCCCGATTCGATCGTGGACGGCAGCAGCATCTATTCGGTGCGCAAGGCGATCGGCGCGCAGCTCGCCATCGAAAATGGCGTCGAGGCCGACCTGGTGATTCCCGTGCCCGATTCGGGCGTGCCCGCCGCCATCGGCTATGC
>Ga0068853_100004496_pt1 | contig 10813 bp, 9 predicted proteins | sample KBSCornC32_FD_65655 | JGI IMG/M metagenome (GOLD analysis project Ga0068853, IMG submission 65655) | Corn rhizosphere microbial communities from Kellogg Biological Station, Michigan, USA - KBS Corn C3-2 | ecosystem: Host-associated > Plants > Roots > Rhizosphere > Soil ... | reverse complement strand
GCGTATTCGGTGGTGGTAAAGCTGTCAAAACCCTTCTGGTGGATCGAATGCACCGTCCAGGATTCGCCGGCGATCAGCACGCGCTTGGTCATGCGGATAGGTCTCCTTTGCGGGGGGCGGCGACAGATTTGCGCTCGATAAGCTCGACAGGCAGCCGCGTCAGCATTTCGGCCTCATGTCCGGTCATCAGCGCCAAGAGCGCTTGGAAGCCGTGGCGGCCCATGGCGGCGACCGGCTGGCGGATGGTGGTGAGCGGCGGGTCCATCAGCTCCGCGAACGGCATGTCGTCGAAACCGATCAGCGACATGTCGCGCGGCACCTTGAGGCCGTGGTCGCGCAGCGCTTGCAGCACGCCGATGGCGATGTAGTCGCTGGCCGCAACGATGGCGGTCGGCGGCTCGGGCGCGGCGAGGAGCCCTGCCGTCGCACCGCGCCCGAACTCGCGGGTGTAGGCGCCGAGCAGCACATGATCGCGCCGCACCTTGAGCCCGGCCTCGCGGATAGCGCGCTCGAACCCCGCCCGCCGTTCGGTGACGCTGAGCAAACCCTTGGGGCCGCCGATGAGCGCGATCCGCCGGTGACCGGCCTCGAGCAGCCGCCGCGTCGCCAGATAGGCGCCCATGTCGTTCTCGACGAACACCCGCGGCACCGCGACGCCCTTCACGTCCTCGTCGATCAGCACCACCGCGCTGCCCGGCTCGATGCGCCGCTTGAGCGTGCCCTCGTCGGGTCGGTTGGTCATCAGGATCAGGCCATCGACGTGCCGGTCGCTGAGCCGCTTGAGGCTCGCGACCTCGCGGGCCGCGTCGCCCCGGGTCGACGACATGAAGACCGCGTAGCCATGCCGCTCCGCCTCGTCCTCGACGGCGGCCGCAAGCTCGGCGAAAAACGGGTTGCCGATCTCGGGCGTAACCAACGCGATGGCCTCGCTCTTGCCCGTGGAAAGGCGCTTGGCGAGGAGGTTCGGCCGATAGTCGAGCGCGGCGATGGCGGCATCGATCCGCGCCGCTGTCGGGGCAGGCAGGTCGATGCGGTTGTTGAGGTAGCGCGAGACCGTGGTCGGCGACACGCCGGCGCCCTGCGCCACGTCGTGGATGGTGGCCATCTGTCCTCCCGTCGCCAAGGGATAGGCGCGCAAAACGGTTTAGTAAAGCGGTTTAGTAGTGCGCTCCGATGGCTGTGGGCAGAATCGCCAGCCGTCCCGATTACCATTTGACAAGCTTGCGCGGTGTGTCGTTAGATCGCTCCGTAAACCGGTTTACCAAGACCGGACGGGGAACAGGCGGGGCAGGTGAGTTCGACGCTGCTTCATGGCGCAACCGTCTTGACCGTCGACGCGGAGAACCGCGTTTTCGACGGCGGGTGGGTCGCCATCGCCGATGGCCGCATCACCGGGGTCGGTCCGCACTCCGGCCGCCCCGATCCGCACGATTTCGACGAAAGCCTCGACCTCGCCGGCCACCTCGTGCTGCCCGGCCTCGTCAACGCGCACACCCACGCGGCGATGATCCTCTTTCGCGGCCGCGCCGAAGGGCAGAGCCTCCTCACCATGGAAGGCTGGTACAACGCCATCCGCGAGCCCGAACTGTCGCTCGAAGCTGGCGACATCGGCCCCGCCGTCTCGCTCTCCTGCGCCGAAATGGCGCTCTCCGGCACCACCACCTTCTGCGATCAGTATTTCTTCGCCGACGAAATCGCGGCGGCCGCTGCCGAGAGCGGCCTCCGCGCCGTCGTTGCCTACGGCATCGTGCAGCTAGGCGACGAGGCGCGCGGACGGGAGGAACTGGCGAGGGCCGGCGCCTTCATCGAGCGCCAGCGGCAGGGCGGGGGACGTGTCGTGCCGTGGTTCGGCCCGCACGCGCCCTATGTCGACAACTCCGAAGACCTGCTCCGCGCCGAGGTGGCGCTGGCGCAAAAATACGGCGTCGGGATGCACCTCCATATGGCCGCCGGGCCCGAAGACAACGAGGAGACGCTGCGCCGCTACGGGCTTACCGCCACGCAGGCCCTTGAGCGCGACGGCTTCTTTGCCGGCCGCGTCCATGCCGCCCACTGCCTCGACCTCTCCGACGACGACATTGCGATCTTCGCCCGCGCCGCGGCCGCCTCCGTTGCCTATTGCGCCACCGCCGGTCTCCGCTCCGGCCGGGCGGGCATCTGCCCGGCCGTGAAGCTGCGCGAGGCGGGCGTCGTTGTCGCGCTCGGCACCGACAACGTTGCCGCCAACAATGCCTACGACATGGTCGCCGAGATGCGCGTCGCCGGGCTCGTCGCCTCGCACCGCGAGGGCAGGGCGCAGCCGCTGTCGAGCCGTGACCTGCTGCGCATGGTGACGATCGATGGCGCCCGCGCCCTCGGCCTCGACCACGAGATCGGCAGCCTCGAACCCGGCAAGGCCGCAGACATCATCGCCATCGATATCTCCGGCGCCGGCTATTCCGAAACGCCCGATCCCGAAACGCTGCTGATCTATTCCGGCTCGGGCCGCGACGTCCGCCACGTCTGGGTCGATGGCGCCGCGATCGTCCGCGACCGCAAGCTGGTGCAGCAGGATTTCGCCGAAATCCGCCAAACCTATTCCGCCGCCTACAAGACCTTCTGGGAGCGCGTCGAACGCGCCCGCAAAGTCGCCTGAACCGCCGCCGCAACGAACAAGCAAAACAGGAGCCGTCATGTCCCTCTTCCGCCTCTCCCGCCGCGCCGCGCTCGGCCTCATGGCCGGCGCGAGCCTCGCCGTCGCCCTCGGCGTTCCCGCCATGGCTGCGACCTACGACAAGGATCATCCGCTCAAGGTCGCGCTCGTGCTGCATGGCACGCTCGGCGACAAGAGCTTCTTCGACAGCGCCGCCGCCGGCATGAAGAGGGCCGAGGCCGATCTGCCGGTGACGGTCAAGATCATCGAGGAAGGCTATGATCGCAACAAGTGGCAGCCCGGCCTCGCCGATGCGGCGGATGGCGACTACGACGTCATCATCTGCGGCACGTTCGACATGACCCCGTTCGTCACCGATCTCGCGCCGCAATACCCGGACAAGAAGTTCATCATTTTCGACGACGCGCCCGACTACAAGAAGACGCCGCTGCCCAACGTCCTCGGCATCCAGTACCAGACCTCGTCGGCCGGCTACCTTGCCGGTTACGCCGCGGCAAAGCTGTCGAAGACCGGCGTCCTCGGCACCATCATCGGCATGGATTTCCCGACCGTCACCGATTTCAAGGTCGGCTTCGATCAGGGCGCCAAGGCCGCCAACCCCAAGATCAACATCCTCAACCAGGTCGCCGGCACCTTCTCCGATCCGGCCAAGGGCAAGGAAATGGCCTTGGCCCAGCTCGGCCAGAACGCCGACGTGATCTTCCCGATCGCCGGCGGCACCGGCATCGGCGCGCTGCAGGCCGTGCGAGACGCCAAAAAGCTTGCCGTCGGCGTCGACAGCGACCAGGCCGAAATCTTCAAGCCGACCGATCCGGCCCAGGCCGACGTGATCTTCACCTCGGTGGAAAAGAAGGTCGGCGACTCGCTCTATCTGGCTCTCAAGGCGACCATCGATGGCACGCAGACCTATGGCCACGCAGAGCTTTTGGGCCTCAAGGACGGCGCCGTCGGCATCTCCGAGAACGAGTACTACAAGAAGATCGTGCCGGCCGACGTGCAGACGGAGATCGACGGGCTGGAAAAGAAGATTCAGTCGGGCGAAATCACCGTCGACACGGTGATGAAGTAGACCTCGCGAGGACCGTGTTCGTGGCTACCCCCACCCCTGACCCCTCCCCGCAAGGGGGAGGGAGATCGCGCGGCACGGCCTTGCCACAGATCCACCTCCCCCCTTGCGGGGGAGGAGGGGTGGGGGGTGAGCCACGCGCCACTGAGTCTATGGCTACCCCCACCCGGCTGCCGCCACCCTCCCCACAAGGGGGAGGGAGATCGCGCGGCACGGCCTTGCCACAACTCCACCTCCCCCCTTGCGGGGGAGGATGGGTGGGGGGTGGCCGCGGACTCTACCCTTGCCGCTCCCCCCTCATCCGTCCCGGCCTTCGGCCGATCCACCTTCTCCCGCAAGGGGCGAAGGAAGAACTGTGGCGAGGCCGTGCAACATCTTCCCTTCTCCCCTTGCGGGAGAAGGTGCCCGAAGGGCGGATGAGGGGTAGGCAACGAGCTCAGCCCAGCCTCCGGATCATCCCATGCCCCTGATTGAAGCCACCGGCATCGGCAAGGTCTATCCGGGCGGGGTCGTGGCCAACGATGGCGTCGATCTCACCGTGGACTCTGGCGAGGTGCATGCCGTCGTCGGCGAGAACGGCGCCGGCAAGTCGACGCTGATGAAAATCCTCTTCGGCATCGAGCGACCGGATGCGGGGACGCTCACGCTGGATGGAAGGTCGGTGCACTTCACTGGCCCGAGGGACGCCATCGATGCCGGCATTGGCATGGTGTTCCAGCATTTCTCGCTCGTGCCCTCGTTCTCGGTCTATGAGAACGTCGTGCTCGGCTCCGAGCCGCACGGCGGCATCCGCTTCGACCGGCAGAAGGCCATCGCCGATGTGCGCGCCCTCTCCGAGCGGTTCCGCCTCAACGTCGATCCGCTGCCGCCAGTCCGCTCGCTCCCCGTCGGCCAGCAGCAGCGCGTCGAAATCCTCAAGGCGCTCTACCGCAACGCCCGCGTCCTTATCCTCGACGAGCCCACCGCCGTGCTGGCCCCGCAGGAAGTGGCCGAGCTCTTCGTTGCCATCCGGTCGCTGATCGCGCAGGGCAAGACGGTGATCTTCATTGCCCACAAGCTGCCCGAAGTGCTCGAAATCTCGAACACCATCACGGTGATGCGCCAGGGCAAGACCGTCGGCCGGGTGAAGACCAGCGACGTCACCGAGCACTCGCTCGCCACCATGATGGTCGGCCGTGAGGTGACGCTGCGCGTCGACCGCGCGCCGATGGCCAAGGCCGCGCCCATCTGCGCCGTCAATGCGCTCCGCGTCGTCAACGCGCGCGGCAACGATGTGGTGAAGGACGTCAGCCTCTTCGTCCGCCCCGGCGAGATCGTCGGCCTCGTCGGCGTCGAGGGGAACGGGCAGGCCGAAGTGCTCGAAGCCATCGCCGGCCTCCGCCATGTGGCGGGCGGCGACATCACGGTCGCCAACGAAAACATCGGTCCGCTGACGGTGCTCGAGCGGCGCGACCGTGGCATCGCCGGCATCCCCGAGGATCGCCTCGCCGAAGGCCTCGCCACCGGCGCGTCGGTCGCCGAAAACCTCGTCGCCACCCGCCTCAAGGATCGGCGCTACGCGCGCGGTGGCCTCCTCGATCTCAAGGCCATCCGGGCCAATGCGCAAAAGCTGATCGGCCAGTTCGACATCCGCGTCTCGGGGCCCTCTGCCGCCGTGGGCACGCTCTCGGGCGGCAACATGCAGAAGGTGGTCGTCGCCCGCGAGCTGGCAGAGCAGCCAAAACTGCTGCTCGTGGCGCAGCCGACGCGCGGCGTCGATCTCGGCGCCACGCAGTTCATCTGGAAGACCATCGCCGGCGCCCGCGATGCCGGTGCCGCGGTCCTGCTGAGCTCGGCCGATCTGTCGGAACTTCTGGCGCTCTCCGACCGGCTCCTCGTATTCTACCGCGGCCGCATCGTCGCCGCGTTTCTCAACCGCGAGGACCTGACGCCCGAAACGCTCGGGCGCTACATGCTCGGCCTCGCCGAACAAACCCCCGACGAAATCGAGGCGGGCCTCGGATGAGTTTGACTGGCACGAGCCTCAAACCGCAAAGCCGCTGGACCATGGCGCGCCGCGAGATCGGCCGCGCCGTGACCGCGGCGGTCATCGCGCTCGCCGTGACTTTCATCGTCGTGCTCTTCACCTCGAAGGCACCGATCGACGCCTTCACCACGCTCCTCACCGCGCCGGCGCAAAAAGTCCGCACCATCGGCCTCTGGATCGACGACGCCGCAAAGCTCACCATCACCGGCCTCGCCTTCAGCCTCGTGTTCCAGGCGCGCCAGTTCTCGATGGGCGTGCAGGGCCAGGTCTATGTCGGCGGCATCGCGGCGGCGTATGTGGCGGTCTCGCCGATCGGAGAGACGTGGCTCGGCCTGCCGCTCGGCATTTTGGCCGCCATGGCCGCCGGCGCCGTCTACGGCTTCCTGCCGGGCCTCGCCAAGGCAAAGCTCGGCGCCAACGAGATCGTCTCCTCGCTGATGCTCAATTACATTGCGATCGATCTCTGCAACTACCTCGTGCGCGTCTCGCTCGCCCCGCAGGGCAGCGGCCTCCTTGAAACCGTGCGCTTCCCCAAGACGTCGGTGTTCCCGGCGCTCGTCGCCAACACGCGCATCGATGTCGGCACCATCTTCGCCATCGCCGCGGTTCTCATCGTCTGGTTCGCGCTCTACCGGACGAGCTGGGGCCTGAAGCTGCGCCTCGTCGGCCACAATGCCCGCTTCGCCGAATATGCCGGCATCAAGTCGAGCTTCATCATGGTCTCGGCGATGACCGCGGCCGGCGCGCTCGGCGGCCTCCTCGGCTCGATGTTCGTCCAGGGCCAGTCCTTCATGAAGCTCACGGTGCTGTTCGAGGGCGGCTTCGCCTTCGAGGGCATTCTGGTCGCGATCGTCGCCCGCAGCCGGCCAATGGCGGTGCCCTTCGTCGCGCTCGCCTACGGTTATTTGCGGCAGGGCGCGCAGCTCATGAACATCCGCACCGACGTGCCCGCGGAGGTCATCGGCGTCGTCACCGCCATCATCATCTTGCTCGTGTCGTCCTCGTTCAGCCTGCCCGACCGCCGCACCATCATGCGCTGGCTCGGACGTGGCGCTGACCGTGCGCCGGCCGCCGCCGCCGCGGTCGCGGAGGGTTCCGGCAAATGATGGAGCTCCTCGCCGCGATTTTTTCCGCTGCTTTCCTCGCGACCGTCATCCGCACCTCGACGCCGCTGCTCCTCGCGACACTTGGCGGCCTCATCGCCGATCTCTCAGGCGCGCTCAACGTCGCGCTCGAAGGCCAGATGCTCATCGGCTGCCTCACCGGCGTGCTGGTCTCGGTCGTCGCGCCGTGGTGGGTTGGCGTCCTCGCGGCGATCGTTGCCGGCGCGCTGCTCGGCGGCGTCATGGCGTTCTTCGCGCTCCGAATGAAGGCCGACATCATCCTCGTCGGCTTCGCCATCAACATCTTCGCTTCGGGCGGCACGGTGTTCGCGCTGACGCTGGCGACCGGCGGCGACAAGGGCACCTCGATCAACTTGCCGTCGAAATCGATCCCGCCGGTCGACCTCTCGTTCCTTTCGGATATCCCTGGCATCGGCCCCGTGCTCACGGCCATCCTTTCCGGCCATTCGCTCTTGAGCTGGTTCGCCGGCTTCCTCGTCTTCGCCATCTGGTATTTTCTCTACCGCACGCCCTGGGGCCTTTGGCTCCGCGGCGTCGGCGAATACCCGGCGGCGCCGGAGGCAGCGGGCATCCCGGTCGGCAAGGTGCGGCTCTACAGCCTCCTCGTCTCGGGCGCGCTGGCCGGGCTCGCCGGCGCGCAGCTCGCGATGTTCAACTACATCGGCTTCACCCGTGACATGACCGCCGGCCGCGGCTTCATCGCCCTCGGCGCCGTGCTCCTCGGCGCCCGCCATCCCGTGGGCGCCATGCTCGCCGCCATCCTCTTCGGCGCCTTCGATGGGCTCACGGTGGTACTCCCCGGCCTTTTCGCCTGGGTGCCCCCCGAGATCATCCACATGATCCCGTTCATCGTGACGATTTTGGCCCTGGTGCTGTTCTCGTACCGGGCGCAACGGCTGATCGCGCTGCGGGGCGCGAGGTGATTCCGCGGCGTCATTCCCGCGAAGGCGGGAATCCAGTTCGACCGAGACTCAGTGCCCGCAGCGAAACTGGATCCCCGCCTTCGCGGGGATGACGACGGGGTGGGAAGCAAGCATGGAGAAGCACTTCTTCGTCTACATCCTCGCCAGCAAAATCGGCGGCACGCTGTATACCGGCGTGACCAGCAACCTGCCCGGCCGCACCTACATTCATCGCGAAGACCTGATCGACGGCTTCACCCGCCGCTATGGCGTGCACCAGCTGGTCTACTTCGAACCGCACGAATCTGCCGAAGCCGCGATCCGCCGCGAGAAGCAGCTCAAGAAGTGGAACCGCCCGTGGAAGATTCGCCTGATCGAGGAGCGCAACCCTTACTGGCACGACCTCTATCCGGAGCTGTTCCCGTGAGTTCACGCCTCGCCATCCATCAACCCCCACGTCATTCCCGCGAAGGCGGGAATCCAGTTTAGACCGATACGCGGAGTGTGTGATGAAACTGGATTCCCGCCTTCGCGGGAATGACGCTGGTGTAGTGGGTGGGCAGCGCCTCACCCCAGCAATTTCGCCGCCGCGACCTTCAGCACCTGCCTGAACGCCGTCAGGTCCGTCAGCTCCGCGCCTGCCGGAGCGTCCCCGACCACCACCACGCCGCCGCGCCGCACCACGCCGCCGTGCATCATCAGATTGTCGATCATCTCGACGTCCTCGATCAGCAGTCCATCCGCGCCGCGCAGCCGGCCGTCGGCGCCGGGCGAGATCGCGCCGCTGTAGTGCGCATGCTGCCGAGCCCGGTGATCGGCGGCGACGTTGGTGTAGGCGAACGCCGCCTTGCCGAGCGCGCACATGAAGCCGAGCTCGAAGCAGGTGCCCGTATCGGCGTTGTGGCCGCGATAGGGCGTGAGGTTGGCGATGATCGCGTCGGCCGAGAGCATGAATCTCTCGTCGATCTCGCTGATGGCGAGGCCCGTCTCGTGCTTGCTGGGCATCTTGGGGATGGCGAGGTCGCCCGGCGATACGGGAATGAACCCCGCCGCCCGCGCCAGCGCAATCTTCGCATCGAGCTGCTGCCGCGCGTTGGGCAGAAACACCTCCGGCCCAGCCAGATAGACGCGCACTTCCTTCACCACACCACCTCGTGCGTTTCGCCCGTCTGCACGTTGACGAAGCCGTTGGGCGCCAGTTTTGAGGGCGCGACCAGCACCCAGCGCCACGGCGAGCAGGTGAGCGTTGCGAAGATCAAGAACTCCGGAAAGCCCGGCTTCCAGAGGTTGAGCGCCGACGGCGAATACATCCATTCGACCTTGGCGGCTTCGCGGTAAAATGCCTGCATCTCGGCATCGAGCGCCTCGGCCGGCCGCGCCGTCATCAGGCCGCCGATCTCGTAGCGCACTTCGGCCGCGACCTTGCCGCCGCGCACCAGCACCCAGCCGCCATCGATGGCCGAGAGCCGGTTGACCGCCGCAGCCATCGCCGCATCCGAAGAGCCGATGGCCCAGACGTTGTGGCTGTCGTGCGCGACCGAGCAGGCGAGAGCCGTATCGGGGTCAGCCGGCCCGCAGCCCGTCCAGAACATCTTTGCGACCGCCCCGTCGCCGCGATAGCGGTCGACCAGCGCCCATTTGGTGATCTTTCGCGACGCATCGCGCTGCACCTCGCCGCCGGCGACCGGCAACTCTTCGGTGAGAAAATCCTCGTTCCAGTGGAAGGGGCGCAGCACCGCGGCCTTCGCCGTGGTCCGTCCCCCAGGCGCGGCAATCGCAAAGTCCGCGGCGCTCAGCATCCGCCCGACATTCATCGTCTTGCTCGCCCAGTCCGGCCAGTCGATGTTCGGCAGCGGCCCGACGAATTCCTTGCCGTTCGAAGCCAGCGCACCATCGGCATAGACATGCGCGATCTCGAGCTTCTGCTCATCTGACAGCAGCACGATATCGGCATAGCGGCCAGGCGCGATCGTGCCGACCCAGGGCTCGATCCGCATGTGCCGCGCCGGGTTGATCGTCGCGCACTGGATGGCGATCTCGGGTTTCAGCCCCATCTCGATAGCGAGCCGCACATTGCGGTCGGTCGCGCCGATCTCGAGCGTCTCGGACGCCGAGCGGTCGTCGGTGGTGAAGGCAATGTTCGACCAGTCCTCGAGCCCACGCTCGATCAGCCCCGGAATGATCGCGTCGTAGGAGAACTGCCGTAGCTCGACGAAGAGCCCGCGGTTGAGCCGGTCCCACGCTTCATCGAGCGCCCAGACCTCGTGGTCGGAGGAAAGCCCCGCCGCCGCGAAGGCCGAAATATCGTGCGGATCAGTGAGGCCCGAGCCGTGCCCTTCGACCACCCCGCGCTTCTCGATCGTCGCGCCAATCATCCCCCACATGCGGGCATAGCCCGGGTTGTCGGGGTTCCACACCGATGGCCAGTCCATCACCTCATCGAGCGACACCACCGAAAGGTCGCGGTCGAGGAAGCCGGCCTGCTCGTCGTGCCCATACCAGCCGCCGGATTCCTCCCACGCCGAAGGCGGCACCGCCGAGCCCGGCTGGATGAAAATCTTGAGCGGCGAGCCGGCCAACCGGGCCTTCTGCCAGAACTCGGTGTTCTTCGCGCCATTGACGTTGGCGAATTCGTGGCTCGCCTCGCACGTCCAGGTGTTGCCGCGCGGGATCACCAACGCGGCTTCGTATTCGGGCGTGAGGTGGGTGGATTCGATGTGCTTGTGCACTTCGCCGAACCCCGGCACCGCCGAGAGGCTTGGGTATTTCACCCGTCGCGCCACCTCGCCGCGATAACTGCCGATCGGCCCCACATAGGCGATGCGCCGCCCGGCAATCACGATCTCCTGGTTGTCGAGCCATTGCCGCGAATAGACGGCGAGCAGCCGCCCCACCTCGATGACGAGGTCCGCCGGCCGCTTGCCCAGCGCCACCAGTGTGAGGTGCTGGCGGATTTTGACCTCGTCCGGGCCGTTGAGGATCAGGTCGTCGGGCAGGGACATGGCGGCTCCATCATGCTGCACACCGGCGTCATCCCCGCGA
>Ga0068853_100004494_pt1 | contig 10816 bp, 8 predicted proteins | sample KBSCornC32_FD_65655 | JGI IMG/M metagenome (GOLD analysis project Ga0068853, IMG submission 65655) | Corn rhizosphere microbial communities from Kellogg Biological Station, Michigan, USA - KBS Corn C3-2 | ecosystem: Host-associated > Plants > Roots > Rhizosphere > Soil ... | reverse complement strand
GACTGGTAACTCCACTACCAGTCTGATCGTCGACTTCGACGTAAAGACCGACCCAAATACAGACTTCATTCTCGCTCAGGCTCGCGAGACCCAGGCGGCATCGCAATTGCCCACCGACGTGACGAACTATGGAGTGACGGTCCGCAAGTCCGTAACCGCTCCGCTGATGCTCATCGCCGTCTACTCGCCCCACGGAACGTACGATTCCAAGTTCCTAGCCAATTATGCCTACATCAATCTGACCGACCCGATTCTGCGCTCGCCCGGAGTCGGCAACGTGCAGGTCTTCGGTGCCGGACAATATGCTATGCGTCTCTGGGTAAAGCCTGACCAGCTGGCGAAGCTTCGAATTACTGTCCCGGAAATCATTAGCGCGATTCAAGCCCAGAACACAGTAAATCCCGCTGGAAAGATCGGCGGAGAGCCGGCGCCAAAGGGACAGGAATTCACGCACACCGTTCTTGCGCAGGGCCGCCTCGTCTCCCCTGAAGAATTCGGCCAAATCGTGGTTCGCGAATCACCCGACGGCGGAATCGTCCGCGTGCGAGACGTCGCTCGAATCGAGCTTGGTGCGCAGGACTACAGCATCGCTGGACGATTCAATGGCAAACCGAGCGCCGTGATCGCGGTATATCAGCTTCCAGGATCAAATGCGGTTGAAGCTGCAAACGGAGTCAAGAAGCTCGTTGCCAAACTGAGACAGAGATTCCCGGATGACCTGGATTCTGTAGTCGCCCTTGACACGACCCTCTCCGTCACGCAGGGGATTAAGGAGATCATCGAGACGCTTGTCATTGCGCTTGCGCTCGTCATTCTCGTGGTGTTCCTTTTTCTGCAGGGCTGGCGCGCCACCCTCATTCCGCTGCTCGCGGTGCCCGTTTCGCTCGTAGGCACATTTGCCCTCTTTCCACTCTTCGGCTTTTCGATCAATACTCTCTCCCTGTTCGGGCTTGTGCTGGCAATCGGACTTGTCGTCGATGACGCAATCGTGGTCGTGGAGGGCGTTGAACGCCACATTGAGGCTGGGCTGTCTCCCAAGGAAGCCGCGTTTAAAGCCATGGAGGAGCTTTCAGGGCCCGTCGTTGGCATCGCGCTCGTTCTATCAGCTGTTTTTGTACCAACGGCATTCATTCCGGGCATCACCGGGCGTCTGTACCAGCAGTTCGCAGTGACGATCGCAATATCAGTATTGCTGTCGGCATTCAATGCTCTAACCCTCAGTCCTGCCCTCGCCGCGTTGCTGTTGCGTCCACGGACACAGAATCGTGGCGTGCTGCATCGATTCTTCGCCAGTTTCAATCGGCTATTCGAGAAGCTCACAAATGGGTATGCGGCCTGGAGCGCCCTGCTCGTGCGGAAGAGCGGATTTGTGGTGGTGTTGCTGCTAGTCGCGAGTGTTGCCGCTGGTCTTTTCGCCACGCGCGTTCCCACAAGCTTCCTTCCCGATGAAGACCAGGGCTATGCGTACGTCAATGTACAACTTCCGAATGGCGCCTCATTGGAGCGGACCACGGCGGTTGTAGAGGATGTCGAGAAGACCATCATGAATACTCCTGGCGTGCAGCATTCCACCTGCTTCGTCGGTTTTAGCCTTCTCAGCTTCGTTCGCACCAGCTACAACGCAACATTCTTCGTCACCTTCAAGCCATGGGACGAGCGCAAGACGCGAGATCAGCAATTCCAGACATTGAAGGCTCACCTCAATCGGGAATTCAGCAAATTGCCTGCGGCAGTCGTGTTTGGATTTTCTCCACCCGCGATTCCTGGCGTGGGAACTTCCGGCGGGTTCACATTCATGCTTGAGGATCGATCCGGCGGCGATGTTCAGTTTCTGGCAAAGAACTTATCCACCTTCCTCGAAGCAGCGCGGAAGCGTCCCGAGATCGGAAGCGTGAGCACCACCTTTCTGCCCACAGTCCCGCAGGATTTCGTCGAGGTAGATCGCGATAAGGTGCTGAAGCAGGGCGTCGCTCTAAGCGATGTCTATCGGACAATTCAAACATTCATGGGCGGCTACTTCGTAAATTACTTCAATCGATTCGGCCGCCAATGGCAGGTTTACATTGAAGCCGACGGCCAGGATCGCGCTCGCGCCGAGAACGTCGGACAATTCTACGTGCGCAATAATAAGGGAGAGAACGTCCCCCTCTCTACCTTGATCACAATCAAACCGCGGCTTGGGCCGGAATTCACACTTCGGTTCAACGAGTATCGAGCCGCGCAGATCAACGGCAGTGCCGCGCCCGGATACAGCGCTGAGCAAGCCACTCGCGCGCTTGAGGAAGTCTTCAAACAAACCATGCCCCGAGAGATGGGATTCGACTACTCCGGCATCTCGTTCCAGGAACAGAAGGCACGAGAAGGCGTTCCGCCGGCAGCCATCTTTGGGCTGTCGCTCCTCTTCGTTTTCCTCATCCTTGCTGGTCTTTACGAGAGCTGGTCACTGCCCTTCAGCGTATTGTTGAGCACTCCCGTTGCGGTCTTTGGCGCGTTCTTCATTCTCTGGCTGCGTCGCACGGTACTCGGATATCTGCTTCCTCCTTATCTGGTGCAGATCGAAAGCGATGTCTACTCGCAAATCGGATTGGTAATGCTCATTGGCCTTGCTGCCAAGAACGCGATTCTGATCGTAGAGTTTGCCAAAGCTGAATTCGAGAGAGGCAGGCCTCTTGCCGAGTCAGCGCTCGAAGGCGCAAGACTTCGACTGCGACCGATTTTGATGACCTCGCTCGCGTTCATCTTCGGATGTATCCCACTCTGGGCGGCAACAGGCGCGGGCTCTGTAGCGCGCCAGATCATGGGAACCACCGTGATTGGCGGTATGCTCGCCGCCAGCGCTTTGGGAATCTTCCTGATTCCAGCGATTTTCTATTTAGTCGAGAATTGGTCCGGCGCCGAAAAGGAAGCCGCTCACGGACATCTGGCTGTAGGACCGGTTTCCGAGATGGGAGACTGACATGCCCTTCCTCAACGCTGGATCGAAAGCTGGCCGGCCCTTAGGCGTAAGAATGATCGTCGCAACGCTGGTCCTCTCTGCTCTTGCGGGATGCATGGTGGGACCGAACTATAAGCGACCGGATGTGCATGCTCCAGCGGCGTATCGCTCACTGGCTCCGGATATGTCAACATCGACCGAGTCGTACGCGGATCTGCCGTGGTGGCGAGTGTTCCAGGATCCGAAGTTGCAGGAACTCATTCGCACCGGACTCAAGCAGAACTACGATCTGCAAATGGCGACGGAACGCATCAACGCCGCCCGAGCCCAGGTGACCATTAGCCGATCCAGCCTTTTCCCTCAGGTCGGCGGCAATGCGACTTTCGTCGGCGGCAAAGAGCAGAACACGCAATCGAAATTCAATTTCTTAACACTTGCTGGGGATGCTGCTTTTCAACTGGACTTCTTCGGTCGGCTCCGTCGAGCAACCCAGGCTTCGCGCGCGGAACTGCTGGCGACCGAATCTGTAAGGCAGACCGTGGTGATGACACTGGTCAGTGACATCGCGTCAGACTACTACACACTTCTGCAACTGGACCTGCAACTCCAAATAACCAAGGACACTGTTGCCACGCAGGAAGAGTCCATCAAGCTAACAAATCGGCGCTTGGCCCGTGGCGTTGCCACGAAGCTGGATGTGTTGCAGGCGAAGCAGGTCCTGGACACCGCCAACACACAGATTCCGGATCTAGAGCGCCGAATCGCGCAGGAGGAGAACGCGATCAGCATTCTCCTGGGTAACAATCCTGGCGACGTTTCGCGCGGATTCAACCTGGTTCAGCAGCAATTGCCACCGGATGTACCGGCTGGACTTCCCTCTTCTCTAATCGAACGCCGACCCGACCTTCGCGAGGCCGAACAAGTTCTGATAGCCACGACTGCAGAAATCGGCGCCGCAAAGGCGGCGCTCTTCCCTCAAATTTCTCTGACCGGGGGTGGAGGAGGAGCCTTCGGTCGCAGCAGCGCCTTCTCCAGCTTAATGGACACGCATCTCGGCATCTGGACCTATGGTGCCCAGGTCATTCAACCAATCTTCACTGGTGGAGCACTTCGAGGAAACATTAGATTTGCCGAATCCCAGAATCAGCAAGCGGCTATCGCATACCAGCAATCAATCCAGCGCGCTTTCGGAGACGTTTCCGATGCGCTGATTGGTTATCAGAAATTCCACGAAATGCGATCACGCCAGCAGGATTCGGTCGCCGACCTCCAGGAGACAGTGCGCCTCTCGAAAGTCCGCTATCAAGGTGGAACGACGACCTATCTCGAAGTTCTCGACGGTCAGCGATCTCTCTACTCCGCTGAACTGACATTAGCGGAAGCCCGTGGGAATGAGTACCGCAGCCTCGTGCAGCTCTACAAAGCTCTGGGCGGCGGCTGGCCGCAGCAATGAATGCAAACAGGCGCAAGACAAATCAACGTCACTAAGGAGGAGCAAAATGAAGCTCACGGGTAAGAAGGCTCTCATTACGGGAGGAAACAGCGGGATCGGATTCGCCACGGCGCGGCTTTTTGTCGCGGAAGGCGCTGATGTCGCGATTACAGGTCGAAACAAGAAGACGCTCGATGAGGCAGTCGATCAACTCAGACCGAAGGCTCGGGGTTATCGCGCAGACGTCACATCGGCAGAGGATCGCGAGCAGTTGTTCACGGCTCTTGCCAAGGACTTTGGCAAACTCGACATCGTTTTCGCCAATGCCGGAATTGGCGGGAAGACGCCGACCGGCGCAACAGAAGAAGCCGCCTTTGAGAATATCGTCCGTACCGCGTTCTTCACGATAAATTCAGCCGCACCATTAATGAACGACGGAGGTAGCGTAATCTTCAACGGGTCTGTGCACAATTATCTTGGCCAGCCCGGGTACGCCGCCTACGCTGCGACGAAGGGAGGCCTTGTGTCCATGGCGCGCGCGATCGCTGCGGATCTTGCGCCCCGCGGAATCCGCGCAAATGTAGTGGCTCCCGGAGCAACCAGGACACCAATATGGAAGCGCGGCCCCCGCGCCTCGGCCACTCCAGAGGCGCAAGACAAGCTTTCTGACTTCTTTTCGTCAACAGTTCCCCTGGGCCGATGGGGTGAGCCTGAAGATCTGGCCAAAGCGGTGCTCTTTTTAGCCTCAGACGATCGTCCTATATTAATGCCATCGAGCTGATGGTTGATGGCGGAGCAACGGGCCCTCCATTTGGTGCGCCTATTCTCCGCGGGTAACTTGACGGCCACTGTTCGCCATTAGTTGAAGACTTCGCATCAGAATCACGCGACCAAATAACTTGCTATGCGTGACGTGAAGGGCAACTCCGTCTTAGCCAAGGAGAAGGAAATGGCAAGTGAGAGAACAATCATCGTTACTGGAGCATCGCAAGGGATCGGAGCTGGTCTGGTGCGCGCGTTTCTGGAACGAGGGTACAGGGTTGTGGCAAACTCGAGAGGTATTTCCAGCTCGGGCGCTTTTCAAACATCAGAGAAACTCGCCCTCGTTGACGGAAATATTGGAGAGATCGCAGTTGCAGGAAAGATCGTGCAGACCGCAGTCACGCGTTTCGGTACGATAGACGCATTGGTGAACAATGCAGGCATCTTTTTCACCAAGCCGTTCACTGACTTCACTGCGGACGACTTTGAGGTGCTTTCAACCGTTAACTTGAAAGGTTTTCTCTACATGACACAGGGAGTTGTAGCGCAGATGCTTGCGCAGAGGAAGGGGGGCAGTGTGGTGAGTATTACCTCTTCACTGGTCGTCAACCCAATCGCCGGTGTGCAGGCTTCTCTTCCGATGATCACGAAAGGTGGCATCGAAGCCGCAACGCGCAGCCTGGCCAGCGAATACGCTAAGGAACGCATTCGATTCAATGCAGTCGCGCCCGGAATTGTAGACACGCCAATGCACGCGAATGACCCTCGAGAGTTCCTCGACACGCTCTCGCCCATGGGGAAGATCTCCAGTGTCGGCGACATCGTGAATGCCGTTATTTACCTAACAGAAGCCGGCAACGTCACCGGGGAGGTGCTGCACGTGGACGGTGGTGCACACCAGGGCCGGTGGTGAGCCGCATGGGAACGCAGTCGATCAGTGCGGAGAATCGGCTCGCGGCCCTCGGTCTCGAACTTAACCCAGCGCCGACTCCGCTTGGCGCGTACGCCGAAGCTGTTCAGACGGGCAATCTGCTTTACCTCAGTGGAATGCTTCCCACAATAGATTCCAAGCCGGCGTTCGTCGGGAAGATTGGCCGCGAATTTGACGTTGAACAAGGCAGAGAGGCAACAAAGACTGCCACACTCAATGTATTGTCAAATGTGCGACAGGCTCTGGGTTCTCTGGACAAGGTCAAACGCGTCGTAAAGCTTGGGGTATCACTTGCGACAGACGGAGACTTCAGGGCACACCCCAAGGTTGCCGATGCTGGCTCAGAGTTGTTGCGAGATGTCTTCGGCCAGGACAGTCTACCCGTTAGGCTGATCTATGGGGTTGCGAGCTTACCGCTCGGAGTGCCGGTTGAACTGGAGGTCATTTTCGAGGTCGAGAACTGAATCGAAGCTCACAGTACGTCGAGCCCGAGCCACCAGCACGCCTTAATCGATCTGCTATACTGCGGCATTCTTGAGCAGATCTTCAACTTTCTCGTCGAGATCTTTGGCCACCGCTAGTGCTTCCTGACTTCCATATGGAGCGAGAAGGCTCGTCATTGTGTCATACGAAATGTGCACTCCATCGTCGCGCTCGTCGATGAGGATCGTTATCGGTGCATATGCCGCCGCATCCGGAACGGTCTTGGCCATTTCCTTCATAATGAGCGGATTGCCGACCACTAATCGCAGGATCTTGGGCCCTTGTCCTTGTCGTTCCTTGCGAAGCACTTCGCCGGCACCAAAACGGATAAACTCCATCAGCTCTGAAGGCCCAATCGCATTACGAACGACTGCTTCTAAATCGGCAGCCGTTCTTGCTTTACCAAGCGCCTTGTGGAATGCCTCAATGTCTGGTTGGCCGATCGACTCGGCCAGCTTTTTAACGATCTCCTCAAAAGGCCTGCGGGAGACAACGCTGAATCTCCTGACTTGGACATCGATTGCTGGCATAACTTCTCGCTCCGATCTCTTAGTCTCTAAGCCACTACCGCCAGCAGATCTTCCGCACTCTTCTTGTCAGCCAACGGGGGATGCACAACGCGTTCATGAACATGGGCGGTTGGGGTACGATCGATCAGCAAGCTGAGCAATTCCGGGCGGCTGTAATGGCCACGCGAATCCATTACCTGCTTGCGTTTGTTTATTAGCGCAAAGTCCAAGTCGGCGATGACTTCACCCTCACCCGACCGGAGAGGCTCCACGAGGTGCGTGCTGTCGGGCGCCACGATGGCAGTGAAGCAGCCACCAGAGATCGGTCCAATGCCACACCCGGTATCCTTCATGATTTGCGCCTGCTGATCGGAGTCGAGCCACGCTGTAGCGCAGACCACAAAGCAAGCGGACTCCAGCGCATGCTGCCGGATACTTACTTCGGTTTGTTGAGAGAACAAATCGCCAAAAATGGAACCTGGAAACATGGCGGAATGAATTTGCTCACCGTCCGCCATCACCGCGTATCGAGCTAATGGGTTGTAGTGTTCCCAGCACGCAAGTTGGCCGATTCTGCCGGCTCTCGTATCGACGGCGCGAAGGCCCGATCCATCTCCCTGACCCCAAATCATGCGCTCATGATAGGTAGGAGTGATTTTGCGACGTCTCTGGACCAAGGTGCCATCCGCATCGAACAGCAGCTGGGTGTTGTACAAAGATCCGCCATCTCGCTCGTTCACCCCGATAGATACGACCATCCCCGAGTTTCTGGCGGCTTCGCCAATGGCTTCTGTGTCCGCGGATGGTACTGTCACAGCCTGATCGAAGAGCTTAAGCTGCTCGGGCCCACCTAGATTCCGCACGGGCGCTTGTACAAAAGAGAAGTATGGGTAATACGGGATCACGGTTTCTGGGAAGGTCGCGAACTGCACTCCCTTTTCGCCAAGCTCGTGGATCTTCCGCACAACCTTCTCAATCGTCCCGTCCCTGCTGTACAGAACGGGGCTCAGCTGCACAGCGGCGACTCTTACGAGTTTCATGAGTACCTCCTTTGAACTTCAAACTGCATTGGCATCCGAGCAGTTCGGATTTATGAGAACAGAAGACTGAATGTAAAACTATTCGACGAAGGTATCGGATATACCTTGGTATCGGTTGCCGTTACAGAACGGCGAACCGAGCCTCTGCCCAATCAATCGCTCTCAGGTGAGAGGTTCCAGTCGGGATAAGGCTGTCGGAAGATATTCCGCAACCGTCGGATGAATATGCATCGCGCGCTGAACGACCGTATACGGGGCCTTTGCGTACATAACATCAAGCAGAATGTGAATGACTTCATCGCCATTTAACCCGAGAACCGCAGCACCGAGAATCTGCTTTGTTTCTGCGTCAACGCAGATCTTCATGAAACCTTGTGTTTCGCCCTTCTCATAGGCCCGGCTCACGCGGATCATCGGATACTTCGTAATGAGTGTGCGCCGTCCAGACTTTTGAATTTCGGCACTGGTCATGCCACAACGGCCCAACGGCGGATCAATATACAAGGCGTAGGCCTGAATCCGATCAGAAACCCGCCGATGATCTGCGTTGAAGAGGTTGTCGGCGACGATCTCATAGTCGTTATACGAAGTATGTGTAAAGGCGCCGCGTCCATTGCAATCGCCAAGCGCCCAGATACCGGGTACGTTCGTCTGCAGTTGATCGTCCACCATGACGTAGCCGCGCTTGTCAGTCTCAACTCCGGCACGCTCAAGTCCTAGATCGCTTGTGTTAGGAATACGTCCTACAGCGAGAAGAACATGACTGCCGAATATGCCCGGGGGCCCTTCGCTGCACTCCATACCGACGGCAACTCCGCTGCCGTGCTTCGCTAACGATATACATTTTGCGTTCAGTCGAACCCTTATTCCCTCAGCCTCCAGGATTTCCTGCACGGCTTGGGACACATCTTCGTCTTCGCGTCCAATCAGACGCGGTCCCATCTCAACGACTGTGACTTCGCTGCCGAATCGGCGATACATTTGGGCGAATTCCAATCCAACGTAGCTCCCGCCCACAATCATCAGGTGCTCTGGCAGGAAATCTACTTCCATCATTGATGAATTTGTTAGAAAGGGAACATCGTGGACGCCCGGCATCGCGGGGATATAGGCGCGCCCGCCCACGTTGATAAAAACCTTGTCAGCTTCCAGGATTTCACCGTTCACCATGACGGTTCGGGATGACTCAAATCGCGCGTGACCGTTGATCACAAAACAGTTTTTCAGCCCTCGCAACCATTCCTCCACGCCCTTGTTCGACCGTCCTGAGATTTCGTCCTTTCGTGCCTTGACGCGCTTCATATCTACGCGCACATCACCATTAACGGCAAACCCGAAGTCCGCACCTCGGCGTGCCATGTGCGCAGCGTACGCGCTTGCTACGAGAGTCTTGGTTGGGATGCACCCTGTATTCACACAGGTGCCACCGAACTTACCACGTTCGATGATGGCAACTGTCATGCCCGACGATGAGAATCGCGCGGCAAGAGAGGGCCCTGCTTGACCGGTCCCGATAATGATTGCGTCAAAATGTTGCGACAATCGGCACCTCTTCCTCTTTTCTATCAGCGATGTTTCCCTCCACCCTGTGCGCGATTTCATCTTCGATCACCGATCATCGGGCGACCTTAGAACGAGGAGGACCGGAAAGCATCTTCTCTCAGCCCTTATGATTCGACCCATTCCAGGGGTCGAGGATGAAAGTTCAATTCACGTTTCGCCTTTGCGTTCGATACACCTCGCATCTGAGTCCCGTAGTAAACCGCGTCCGCTCCCCCGGCTTTCAATTCGTCGTCAACTGAGATGTGTGGAGGAGGAGGCGCATCTACCCATCGAGCAAACATCGGAAGCCATTCACGGGCTGCTAAGGGTTTATCGTTCGCGACTAGGTATATCCCGGGACTGCCGCGCTCAGCTGCGGCTGCAGTAGCCTCCGCCGCGTCTTCAATGTGCAACCACGATGCAACCCCGTCACCATTCCCGACGATCCGAAACCGTTGCTGTCGCACCTGTCGGGCAACATCGCCGTCGGGATTGAACCATGTACCTGGTCCATAGAAGAAGCCATAGCGCAGGGCGATTCCTTCGAGGTTCGGATTTTCTAGCAGACGACCTTCAAGCTCTGTTACAACCCTTGCATCTGCGGCAACAGCAGGTGAGGCCTCAAATGCCAAAGGTGTTTCCTCGTCTGCCAGCCCCGGACCTGGAATAGCCCAGAACGCAATGGACTGCCTCAGGTACCGCCGCACACCTGTCGCGTGCGCCGCCGCAAGTACATTTGCGCCCCCTTCAAGTCGAAGCCGAGTGTTGTAGACGCCGGCCGCACTCATCGATTCGCGAGTGTAGATCCTGGGCAGAGCGGTGAGTTGTTCAATCACGACTTCCGGCTGAGCGCGTCGGATGACTGCTCTCACCGCATCTGGGTCGAAGGCGTCGGCGATTGCCGGTTCGGCTCCTTGCTTCAAAACATCTTTAGCTCTTTCGGGGGACCGAGTAAGGGCAATGATTGCATGCCCTCTGGCGAGCAGTTTCGTTATAAGCGGACGGCCGATTGCACCAGTTCCCCCTGCAACAAAGATCCTCATGAATACCTCTCGGTTAGTACGGCTTCGTCCCTCGGCCGAACAAAGAGTTCATTGCGGCAGCTCGTTGCCGGACTGCTCTGCAACCATGTATGAGGCGTACCAAGCGGGCCAATTGGCGTCGCGCTGCCCGGTGCGCTTT
>Ga0068853_100004493_pt1 | contig 10817 bp, 9 predicted proteins | sample KBSCornC32_FD_65655 | JGI IMG/M metagenome (GOLD analysis project Ga0068853, IMG submission 65655) | Corn rhizosphere microbial communities from Kellogg Biological Station, Michigan, USA - KBS Corn C3-2 | ecosystem: Host-associated > Plants > Roots > Rhizosphere > Soil ... | reverse complement strand
GGTGTTCTTACTGACGCTGGCCGCGACGCGCTCGGCGTCCCAATTGGTCAGACGAACACAGCCGTGGGATTCGGCTTTGGAGACTTTGCCGGGCTCCGGCGTGCCGTGAATTCCATAGCCTTCCGCTGACAGGTTGATCCACACGGTCCCGACCGGGTTGTTGGGCCCGGGCTTGATGATGAACGGCTTATTGGAATGAACGCCTTTGAAGTGATAGGCGGGATTATAGCGATAGATCGGATTGCGACTGACTTCCGTCACCTTCAGCGTTCCTGTGGGTGAGGGCTTCTCCTCGCTGCCGACGGTTGCCGGATAAAAGCCGATCAGCGCATTCGATTTGTCGAACAGCTTCACTGTCTGCCGGGTTTTGTCGACCTCGACCCGATCAGCCTTGGCGGGCGCATCTTCGCTGTCTGTGTTAACGACGACGATGCTTTCACCGGCGCGGTCGAAATGTCGCCCGGGATTGAGCAGCGTCAAGAGCTGCTCGCTCATGTGGAATTTCTCGGCCAGTTGCTCGCGCGTACTGGTGTAGCTGAGTTTCGGAATATCCTTCATGTCTTCCATCTTCGACGGAAGCTTGTGCAGGAACGGACCCGCGGTATCACGTTCGGAGATCGTATAGCTTGCTGTCACCGGCCGATCATCGGCCTGCAGCGACTTCCAGACCTCTTCAGCCAATCCATCAGAACTCGGCAGTTGCTGCGCTTCGGCGTAGGCGCGCAGCGCCTTCTTCGCGTTGTCGCCAAATTTGCCATCAATCTCGCCCGGTGAGAAATGCGCCCGAGCCAGCAAAACCTCGAGCCGCACCACCGCCGGCGTCGGCTTGGTGCTTGAGAGAGTCTTCTGCGATGGCTGTGCGGAGTCGATATCGGAGGCCTTCATCTCGGCACCGACCGCCGACGTCATTACCGAAGACATGACAAGAAGAATGAAAGGCAACCACCCTTGTCTCAGGCGACGAAGCTTCGGGACGAGGCTTGCAGAAAATGAAGACCACCCTCTATTGCACATCGAACTTTGCCTGTCAGACCGACAGCCAGCGCCGTCAAAGCGACGCCACGCAATGAAGCAACTCGATCTGGAGGCAAGATGTTCCGGCTTTCCGGACAAAAGCTGGCGCTCCCAAGGGGAATCGAACCCCTGTTTCGGCCTTGAGAGGGCCACGTCCTAACCGCTAGACGATGGGAGCGAACGGTTCGACGGAATAGCCTCGAACGCTCCCCGTTGCAAGGCGTTGCCCCGGGATCGCCGGAACGACGGCGAAAGCGAGAGGCTATCGATCCATGCTTGACGCGTTCGGACCCTATATTGGGGGAATTGCCGCCTTTCTGACATCGCTCTCATACCTTCCTCAGGTTCGGAAGGCATGGCCGCGCGGGGCGACCGGCGATCTCTCGCTCAACATGCTGATGGCGCTCACGCTTGGGCTGGCGCTGTGGGTCGTTTATGGGGCGGTACGCGGTGACTGGGTGATCGTTTCGGCGAACCTGGTCGGCGCGACGCTCAGCGGCATCGTTCTCGGCTGCAAGATCCGGGACCGGCGATAACTCCAATACCAGTCCGTCGCATCGCGCAGCGATCCAGGAGGCGCAGACGCCGTGCGCGTTCCCAATTAACCATATTTTTGCAGGTCCCGAGGGATGATTGCTTACAAAATAAGGCAACTTCGGGGGTCGTCCTCCGACCATGCTTCCAGAGGTTGAGGGAACTCGACAATGCGGATGATCGCAGACCTTCGAATTGGCGCCAAGCTTCTCGTGGCTTCCCTACTCAGCATCCTGCTGGTCGGCGGGATGGTCCTGGCGCAGATGGTCAGCAGCGCGAGCGTTCGCGGCTCGATCGAGACGATCCTCCAGCAAGAGGAAATTTTACGCAACGCAATCGAAACGCGCGGTGCCATCCGCGGAATGCAGATGAGTGTGCGGGACATCCGCCTTGCCGGCAGCGCCCCTGAGATGCAGGCGGCAAGGGACGCGCTCGGCGCCATGCAGCGATCCGGAGCGCGGTTCATTTCCCGCGTCGAAAGACTCGCTGACCAGGAAAACCGCGACAGGGCCGCAAAGATCAACGCCATGCTTTCCGATTATGCCAACAAGTCGCTGGACATCGCCAAGGTGAGGGAAGACGCGCTGGCGATCGAGGCTGCACAGGCCGCAGGCAGTGACATGCCGGCGGAGGTAATCGCGCGCATGACGAAGCTCGACGAGGAAGCCAGACGGATCGCGCGTGAGGTGACGCTGCCAATCGCCAAGGATTTGGAATCGCTGGTCAGCGGGATCGTGGATTTCGCGAGCACCAGGGTTGAGGAAGAGCACTCGCGGGCCTCCGACGAGATGGGCTCGGCCGAAACCAAATCGATGATGATCGGCCTGGTTGTCGCGCTGATCCTGATCGGGACCGCGGTGTTCTCGTATTTCACCATCACCCGCCCGATGCGTTCATTGACAAGGGCCATGAACGAACTCGCCGGCGGCAATTTCTCGGTCATCCTGCCGGGGCTCGGCCGCAAGGACGAAGTCGGCGACGTGGCGAGCGCGGTGGAGAAATTCAAGGTGATTTCCGAGCAGAAGGCACACGAGGAAGCAGACGCCAAGGCCGCTCAGGACCGAATTGCCGCCGAACGGCGCAAGGCCGAGATGATGAAGCTTGCGTCCGAGTTCGAGCGCGCGATCGGCGGGATTATCCAGGCGGTTTCGACAGCATCGACCCAGCTCGAAGCCTCGGCCGGGACACTGACCGCGACTGCGAGCCACGCTCAGGAACTGGCAACGACCGTCTCGGCCGCCTCCGAGGAGGCTTCCACCAACGTGCAATCGGTCGCCAGTGCGACGGAAGAACTGTCCTCATCGGTCAACGAGATCAGCCGCCAGGTGCAGGAATCGGCGCGCATGGCATCAGAAGCAGTCGGCCAGGCCCGCAACACCACGGATCGCGTCGGCGAATTGTCAGCCGCCGCATCCCGGATTGGAGACGTGGTGGAACTGATCAATACCATCGCCGGTCAGACCAACCTGTTGGCGTTGAATGCCACGATCGAGGCGGCCCGCGCGGGCGATGCCGGCCGCGGATTCGCGGTCGTGGCGTCCGAAGTCAAGGCGCTCGCCGAACAGACGGCCAAAGCCACCGGGGAGATCGGCCAGCAGATCGGCAGTATTCAGGCCGCCACAGAAGAGTCGGTCAGCGCCATCAAGACGATCAGCGGTTCGATCGAGCGGCTGTCAGAGATCTCGTCCGCCATTGCGGCCGCCATCGAAGAACAGGGAGCCGCGACCCAGGAAATTTCGCGCAACATCCAACAGGCGGCCCAGGGCACCCAGCAGGTCTCGTCGAACATTGTCGATGTTCAGCGCGGCGCGAGCGAAACCGGGTCCGCTTCTTCGCAAGTGCTCGCGGCCGCGCAGTCGCTTTCAGGTGAAAGCGAGCACCTCAAGGACGAGGTCGCGCGCTTCCTCAGCACCGTCCGAGCCGCATAGCGTCCGCCAGGCCCGTCAGGGCTCGCTGACAAATTTAAGCTGGCCTGCTGGCTTCAGGCTGCGGGCATCGAAGGTCCGGATTTCCGTGACGCCGGCGATATCAAGGGTCACCACGATCCGGTCGCCGGCGACGCCGGTGGAAACGATCCGCGCCGCCTTGGGCAGCGTGGCCGCGATCTCGGTCGTCGTCACCCTTCCCTCGCTGCGAAAAAGACGATAGCCGATGGCGATCAGAATCGCCCCGACCGCCAGGGCGGTGGTCAGGCCCGCGATCAGCATCATGCGCCGGGCTTTCGTAAACAGCGCAGCCTGCTCGGGGGTGGGTTCGGACGCAGCGATTTCAGTCATGCAACACTCATCTTCGAACGGCAGTCATAAGATCGAGGTCAAGGCCACCGGCAAGGAAGGCTCGCCGCGCCTCGACCGGGTGCTGGCGGCAGGGCTGCCGGAACTATCCCGCTCGCGTCTGAAGGCATTGATCCTGGCGGGAGCCGTCCAGGTCGGAGCGAACCCCGTTGCCGACCCCGCTTACCATGTGGCCGCCGGCGATACGATCACAATCGACGTCCCCGAACCCGCCGCCGCCGAGCCGCAGGGTGAGGATATTGCCCTTAACATCGTCTACGAGGACGAGGACATTATCGTCATCGACAAGCCGAGCGGCCTTGTGGTGCATCCGGCCGCCGGCCATGACACAGGCACGCTGGTCAATGCTCTGATTGCCCATTGCGGGGCGAGCCTTTCCGGAATTGGCGGTGTCCGGCGGCCAGGCATTGTGCATCGGCTGGACAAGGACACCACCGGGTTGATGGTGGTGGCCAAGAACGATCTCGCTCACCAATCGCTGTCAGCGCAATTTGCCGATCACGGCCGCACCGGTGAGATGCGGCGCGGCTATCTCGCCTTCGCTTGGGGGGTACCCAGCCGGCCGCGCGGCACCGTCGACGCGCCGATCGATCGCCATCCGCATGCCCGCGAGAAGATGGCGGTGCGCGCGTCGGGTCGCGACGCGGTGACCCATTGGGAGCTTCAGCAAAGCTTTGAGGGGCGCGATGCCAAGCCGGTCGCCTCGCTATTGGCCTGCACGCTCGAGACCGGCCGCACTCACCAGATCCGCGTTCACCTCGCCCATATCGGCCATCCCCTGCTCGGAGACGGGGTCTATGGTCCGCATTTCAAGACCAAGGCTAGCCAGCTCACGGCGCCGGCGCGAGCCGCTCTGGCCGGTCTGGGCCGTCAGGCGCTCCATGCGTATTGGCTGGTCCTGGTACACCCCCGCAACGGGAAAATCATGGAATGGACATCCGATCTGCCGCCGGATCTGGCGCACCTGCGACAGGCGCTGGCGGCGACGGAATGACGCAGATGGCGACGAAAAGCTACGGTATGTCAACCAGTTATAACAGCCCCACGGAGACGTGAGGGTCATTCTCCTTCCAAAAGCCGGCCTAAATGATGTATGTTGCAACTGCGTTGAATGACCAACGCGGAACATCGCAGCGCGGCCGGCTTTAACCAAGCGACCGTCTGCCTGGCCCGCCGCTATCGGGGGCCTGAACCACTGGAGGGCGCTCAATGGCCCGTACAGCTACGTTACCGGTTCTCAACGGAGAATCCGGCCTTTCTCGATACCTCGCCGAAATCCGCAAGTTCCCAATGCTGGAACCGCAGGAAGAGTACATGCTCGCCAAGCGTTGGCGTGAGCATGACGATCGCGACGCGGCCCATCGGTTGGTTACCAGCCATCTTCGACTCGTCGCCAAGATCGCGATGGGCTATCGCGGCTACGGATTGCCGATCTCGGAAGTCGTTTCCGAAGGCAATGTCGGCTTGATGCAGGCCGTCAAACGCTTCGAGCCCGACAAAGGCTTCCGTCTTGCCACCTATGCCATGTGGTGGATCAAGGCATCAATACAAGAGTATATCCTTCGTTCATGGTCGCTCGTGAAAATGGGCACCACGGCGAACCAGAAGAAATTGTTCTTCAACCTGCGCAAGGCCAAGAGCCGAATTTCCGCGCTGGATGAGGGCGATCTTCACCCCGATCAGGTCAAGCTGATTGCCAAGCGCCTCGGCGTCACCGATCAGGATGTGGTCGACATGAACCGCCGCCTGGGCGGGGACGCTTCGCTCAACGCGCCAATTCGCGACGACGGCGAGACCGGCGAATGGCAGGATTGGCTGGTCGATACCGCACCGAACCAGGAAGCGGTCATGGCCGAGCACGAAGAGTTCGATCATCGCCGCCAGGCGTTGAATGGCGCAATCTCCGTGCTCAACCCGCGGGAGCGCCGCATCTTCGAGGCGCGACGCCTGGCCGAGGAGCCGATGACGCTCGAGGATCTCGCCGCCGAGTTTGGTGTATCGCGCGAGCGCGTTCGCCAGATCGAGGTGCGGGCCTTCGAGAAGGTGCAGTCGGCCGTGAAGGGCACCATTGCCAAGCAGGAGAAGGCGGCGCTGGAAGCCGTCTGATCCGCAGACGCAGATCAAAAACAAAAAGCCGGCGGCAACGCCGGCTTTTTTCGTCCTACTCGCCCCACTGCCGGGCGAGCGTGGCAAGCGCGCAGCCCTCGCAATAGCGGGCATCCTTGTAGTCGATCCAGTTGTGCGCGTAGACGTGATCGAGCGGAATGCCATAGCGCGCTCGCAAGAGCTTCACCAGTACCCGCCAGGCGGCGATCTGCGCCTCGGTGGGCCCTCGTGAGACATCCGGGTAATTGCCGGCGAATTCCACGCCGATCGAATTGCTGCCGATAACTTGATGGTAGGTCGGGCCGTTGTCGATGTATTTGTTGTCGTTGCGATTGGCGCCATCCCCGTGAGTGGGTACCAGCGTCTCCGGCACTGACCAGTAAACCGTGCCATCGGTTTCGACCCAGACCGTGACGCCACGCCGGGTCGGATTTCGGGCCTGCGCCTCGGCGCCGCCCCGCGCCGATCCCGCCGGTCCCTCTGTCTGATGCACGATGATGTTACGCCAGGGGTGGGCCCGGGTAACATCGCCCCACGGCGCCAACCAGATCATCTTCATGCCGGGAAACTCGGGTGTGCCCGACTGGCGGGCGAGGCCCGAAATATCAGACGTGTTTTCGGCTGATCCCCGCGAAAGCGCGCCCAACAACATCAGAACGCCGGAGATCCCGGAGAGCAGGTGACGGCTGGTAATCATCGGCCAATCGGATTCAGGCCGACTTGCGAGAGGCCTGTCGCAGATGGATATCTCCGGTCCGTTCCGGCGCCAATGGCGGCGACTGATCATAAATCGCAAAACCGTCCTTGCCATTGTTCTTGGCCGTATACAGGGCATGGTCGGCGGCCTGCACCAGCCGATCCGGGAACACGCCTATCTCCGGTGACCATTGCGCCACACCGATCGAGACCGCAATGGGGATATCCCCTCCGTCGCAACCGGCAGCATCCTCGCGGCATACGTCGAGTACGCGGCGCGCGACCCTCACACCTTCATTGACTGTGGAATTCGGCAGCACCACGCAGAATTCATCCCCACCGGCACGTGCCAGCATGTCGCCCGGCCGCAGCCGGGTCTGAACCATCAGCGTGAAGTGCTGCAGGCAGGCGTCTCCGGCTGCATGGCCATGGGTATCGTTGATGGCCTTGAAGCCGTCGAGATCGATCACCAGGATCGCAAAGGGCTGGCCGCTGCGCTCCGATATCGCGCATTCCTCGGTCAATCGCCGCAGCAGATGCCGGCGATTGGCAACACCCGTCAGATCGTCCATCAGCGCGAGATCGGCGACCTCATTGCGCAACCGGTCGATCGCCATTAAGAGGCACCCGAAATTCCACGCCATCGCAGAAAAGATCATGACCAGCACCAGCGAGGACTGGAAGGCACCGAAATGGGAATAGGTGAAATTGCCGCCGAAACTAATAAACTGGGCCACGCCGCGCATCGAGTAAATCGCCATCACCAGCAAAGTCGCGATAGCGGCAAGCTGGGCGCCGGGGTTGGGACGGCCAGGGCCTGCGGAAATCAGCAGTCTCAACGTCAACGCCAGCGGAATGATCTCCCCAGCCGAAAATATCAGAATGCGCGCCGGCGGATTATCGAAAACGTAGTAGAACAGGACGAGCCCGGCCCCGCTCAATCCAGTACCGCCCAATACCGTCATCCAGGAGGCCGGCCGGTTATAAAACCGGGCAATCCCCATGGTGCCGAGCATGGTGGCTAAAATCATCAACGTACCGCCAACCACAAACGGCAATAGCGAGTCCGTCGCCAGCCGATACATCGCGATCCCCGCTGCGACCGCGGACATGAAAGCGGACGCCATCCAGAACCGCGCGGCATGCAGCGTCGGATAGCTGCCGGCGACATAGGCCCAGATCAAGGACAGGGCCAGAAAGTTGACGACGAATACCGTCCACAATGTCGGAACGTTCAACATAAGATCCCGGAGTCCCCGTCACCCCGCCTCTTCTTCGGTTCAACAGTTTACCGTTTACCGATCCCTGCTTGTTGCCGACACCATGCGACCGCCGCACTTAACGGACTCTTCCCTCGGAAACGCAAATCGCCACCGTGGTATTGAAATCATGAATAGGAAGATCCGTTGTTTCGGTTCGGAGCAATCCGAGGGCGGGTGTTCGTTCGTTGTTAACCGTGGTCTCCGCCGAGTCGGATGGCCAGCCAAGCGCCCAAGAGCCAGCGTAGTGCGGAAAATGGGTGGTTAAAACGCAACAACTGTGGATAAGCCCGTCATGACCCTATGAGGAAACAAGGCGATTCCCGGCGAATCTGCTCGGATATGAATTGAGGCTGTTGCGAGGCTAGCCCTCCCCGAGCAGACCTCCGCGTCGCGTTTCCACCATTAAACTCATCAATGAGGATGCTATGGCTAAGAAAGCGAAGAAGGCGAAGACTGCAAAGAAGGCCAAGAAGGCGAAAAAGGCCAAAAAGAAGTAGCAACTTCAAAACCCGGGTGGAGCTCAAGTCTCTCCGCCCGGGTACCTGGGTTGAAGACCCATCCGTCGATACGCATCGGCGATCATACGCTCCCTTTAGCCTTTGATCGAACCGCACAGCGCAGCAAGTCTGCCCCGATTTTCGATTTCCGTTCGTACAGCAATGCCCCTGCGGCGGTTCAGTCCGACTGAAGCTGAACTTTTAAAAACGCCAGCACGCGCAGAAATGCATCGGCCCGCGCCTCCTTGTCGGTGGCGATGATCGGGATGGTGCCCTCGGGACTGCGATATTGCGGCAACTCCCGCTGCGGCAGGTTTGGCGCATCGAAAGCATGAAAGACGCCGGGATAGCTTTTAAGCTCGATCGCATTGCCCCGCGCTTTGGCGGCGTTGAGGAAATCCGCGCATGGCGGATAAGGCGTCCAGGTATCGGCCTCGCCCATCAAAACCAATAGCGGAATGGCCGAGGACCAGCCTTGCGGATCGACTGTCGTGAAGGGCTTCGACTGAAGGCGTTCGCTGCAGGCGCCGGGATAAAACGCGACGGCAGACCTGAAATCCTGGCTCAGATGCTGCGGCCGGCCGATCGAACGCTCGTTGATCGTCAGCAAGACCGCGCCGCCGCCTTGGGACCAGCCCATCAGCCCGACGTGGTCAGCGCGAACGAACGGTTGCGCCTGCAAATATTGCAGGGCTGCGTAAGCATCCTTCGGACGATCACGCCACATAACGAGACGATTCGGACCCGCCGAACAGGTCTGACCGAAGCCCCGCGAGGCGGCGCTGTCGACGACCAGCACCACGTAATCACGACGCAGCAAAGCGCGCGTCCAGGCCCGATAGGTTCCGAAAGGAATGCCCTTGTCGTTGGCCAGGCCTGAACAGCCGTGCATCAGCACGAGGGCTGAGCGGGGCTGATCGCCTTCAGGACGGCTGAGGTAGGCCGTGAGTTCGGTGGTGCCATCGAGAGACTTGAAGTGGACCACCTGCTGCGGCAACGGCGGCAGCTGCGGAGCCTGTGGCGCTTGCATCTCCTGAGCGAAGGCCGTTGAAATCGGCCCTGCGGCCAGGATGGTCGTCGCCATCAACGACGCGACCGCCCACGCGACCCTCAGAGGCCGAGAGATCACGGGCCGACCAGCCGATCGGCGAAATAGGCGATGGTCTTGCGATAGATGGTGGCGTGATTCCATTCGCGCATCGCGTCGAAATTGGCCGATCCTTCACCATAGGGCGAGCCGTTCTTGAACCCATTGGTGTGCAGGAGATTGGCGGTGGACGCCAGCACATCGGGCACGCTGTGGCGCAGATCGACCCGACCATCGCCGTCAAAGTCCACGCCGTATTTGATGTACGACGAAGGCAGGAACTGGGTCTGACCGATTTCACCGGCATAGGCGCCGATCATGTCGTTGAGGCGGAGATCGCCGCGCTGCACGATCTTCAGCGCAGCCAGCAATTCGCCCTGGAATAGTTCGGTGCGGCGACAATCATGCGCCATGGTCGCCAGCACCCGGAACACCGGCAGCTTACCGATATCGCCCTTGCCGAAATCGCTCTCAAGCCCCCAGATCGCCACCAGGATCTGAGGCGGCACGCCAAACCGCTGCTCGATGCGCGAAAGCAGCGCGGCGTGACGTTGCAGCATGGCTCGGCCCATGTTGATGCGGCCGGAACCGACGCGGGTCGAGACATACTGCTCGAAGGATTTGTTGAACGTGCCATGCTGGCGCCGATCGAATGCCAGCACGGCCAGGTCCTGCTGCACGCCGCCGAGGGCAGCGGAAATCACCGACGACGATATTCCGGATGCCTGCGCTTCCGCGGAGATGTTCTGAACGAAAATGTTGAAGTCGCCGCCGCATTTCGCCGCATAGGCGGGGGCAGACAGGCCGGCAAGAACGATAAGAGTGGCAAGGCGGAAAAAGCGCATGAGGCGAGAATTCCTGAACACTAGCGGGCTACAAAGTCGGATGTATTCTCCGGCATTTCCGGTTCTGATTGGATCAGACCCGGAGCTCATGATTATTATTCTTGAGGTGTTTTCTTCACGCGAACCGGTATCCATGCCTGATCACATCCGGGCGGTGTCGCTCGAAACGCTATAACATCCTTCGCTTTGTCTGGCGAGCGACCCCAAGCGGTCCCTTCCTTGACGAAGGCACAACCGATCAATTCCTTGCTTCCGAGGCTGCGTTGACGGCCGCCGTCGGCGTGTTGACGAGGCAGACCAGTGTATAGCTGATGATCAACAGCAGGAACCAGGAGCCGAGCTTGCCGAAGGAAACCATCGACCAGCCGGTCCGCTGCGACGGATAGAGCCAGATTTTGGTGAAGGTGCCTGCATTCTCCGAGCACCAGATGAACAGCGCCACCAGCAGCAGCCCGAGCAATAGCGGCATCGTGCGCTTGCGG
>Ga0068853_100004490_pt1 | contig 10821 bp, 10 predicted proteins | sample KBSCornC32_FD_65655 | JGI IMG/M metagenome (GOLD analysis project Ga0068853, IMG submission 65655) | Corn rhizosphere microbial communities from Kellogg Biological Station, Michigan, USA - KBS Corn C3-2 | ecosystem: Host-associated > Plants > Roots > Rhizosphere > Soil ... | reverse complement strand
GTGGAGATCGGCGCCGGTCTGGGCACGCTGACCGCCGCTCTGGCTGCGGCCGACCCCGCGCCTCGTCGCATCCTGGCCGTCGAGCGCGATCCCGACATGCAGCGCGTTCTGCGCGCCGAGCTGGCCGGCGATCCGCGGGTCGTGGTGCGGGGCGAAGACGCGGCCGGGTTCGATTACGGAGCGGCGGCCGCCGAGGCGGGACGCCCCGTGATCGTCGTCGGCAACCTGCCGTACCAGATCACGTCGGCGCTGCTCTTCGGGATCATCGAGGCGGGAGAGGCCGTCGCCCGGTCGGTCGTGATGGTGCAGCGGGAGGTCGCCGATCGCATCGTGGCGCCCCCCGGCGACAAGGTCTACGGACGGCTCTCCGTGATGGTCGGGCAGCTGATGGACGCGCGCTTGCTGTTCGTGGTCCGACCAGGCTCCTTCTTTCCGCCGCCCAAAGTGACGTCCGCCGTGCTGTCCCTCGCGCGCCGGCCGGCGCCGCTGGCGCCGGTTCGGGATCCGGCGCTGTTCGCGCGGGTGGTGAAGGAGTCGTTCGGGACGCGCCGCAAGATGTTGCGGCGATCCCTGGGCGATGCTTTCGGCGCCGAAACGGCCGCTCGAGCGCTGGCCGCGGCCGGCGTCGACGGCACGCGCCGACCCGAGGAGCTGGCCATCGCCGAGTTTGCCCGCCTCGCGGACGCGCTCGGCGCGTCGATGCCGCTCGAACCGCCCGAAACCCTTCGCATTGGCATCAAAAAGCGCTAGATTGGCTGACTGTGTTCAACCTCGGGATGGGTGAGATCACGGTCATCGCCTTGCTGGCGCTGATCTTCATCGGTCCGAAGAAGCTGCCCGAGCTGGCTTCGGGGCTCGGCAAGCTGATCCGCGAGATCCGGAAGACAACCTCCGACGTCAAGAACGAGATCCAGCTCGACGACGCCATCCGAAAGCCGTTCGAGGAGCTGCGTGAGGCCGTGACCCTCCACCCGGAGGAGTTGAAGCGCCGCGATCGACTTCGACGGGAGCTGGAAGAGGCGACGCGCGAGGCCGAGAAGATCCTGAAAGAAGCGCAAGCCGCCGAGGCCGCGCGGATCGCCGCCGGAGGGGAGGCGCCCCCACCGGATGCCGGGGAGGGTACGCCGAGCGCGCCCTCCGCCGAGGCTGCGCCCTCGGGCGCGGCGACGGGAGGGGACGGGGTACCGGCGCCCGCGGGAGCTCCCGGCTCGGGACCCCAATCGGCGCCCGGGTCGGCGGCCGCCGGCCGGACTACGCTCGCCTCGCTCTCGTCGGTCCCCCCTGCTGGCACAGTGCCGCGCGGAGCGGCCGGCGGATTGCCGCCTTCCCTCCGACGACCGCCCGGTGGGCTCGACGGATCGCCGGGGCGTCATGCTTCGAGCCGCGACTCTCTGCACGGCGCGATGCCGCCGCCGGTAGAAAGCGCCGCCGACAGGAGCAACACGACCCAGTCCCTCTCGGAGGCGGACCTCGCGGCGATCGGCGTCACCGGCAGCACGCCGCCCCCTCCGCCGCTGGCGGCGCGGCTCGGCCGAACCTCCCCGCCGCCGCCCAGCTTCCCGCCGCCGTCGCCGAGCTTGCCCGGCGCGACACCACCGACCGTCTTCACGCGAAAGACCGGCGGCGTACCCGTGGCGGGGGTCGTCTCGACCAAGGCGGCGCCGCCCGCTTCTGTCGAAAAGGCGCCGCCCGCCGAGGGCGACAAGAAGCCGGAATCCGCGACGTAGAGAGAGCCAGCCATCCCTGAAAGGGCCGCGAAAGGGCCGGAGGATCGACCGTGTCATCAGCCGAGCAAAGCGCCAGCGACGAAAGCGCAAAGAGCACGAGCGGCACCTCCGATGGAGCCAAGGCCGACGGGACGGAGTCTGCGGCGGGCGTCACCCCCGACCAGGCCGAGGTCGACGCGTCGCGCATGTCGTTCCTCGAGCACCTCTCCGAGCTGCGGATGCGTCTGCGCACCGCCGCGATCGTCTTCCTGGCGGCGGTGATCGGCTCCTTCGTCGTCGTCAAACACTACTTCGAGTACCTGACGCGCCCCGCTCGCCGCGCGTGGGAGATCGCGCTGCAAGGGCGGCCGGCGGTCTTCCACTTCGGTAGCCCGACCGAGCCGTTCTGGGTCTACACGAAGATCGCCATCATCGGCGCGCTGGTGCTGGCCAGCCCCGTGGTCCTGTGGGAGCTGTGGAAGTTCGTGGCTCCCGGCCTCTACAAGAAGGAGAGGCGCCTGGTCATGGCCATCACGGCCGCCACCGGCGGCTGCTTCATCGGTGGCTCGATCTTCGGCTACGCCGTCCTGTGCACGCCGGCGCTGTCGTACATGTTCTCGTTCGCCGAGAAGTTCAATGGCTTCGAGATCCAGCCGACCATCATGATGGGTGAGCTGGTGGGCTTCATGCTGGCCATGCTGCTCGGCACGGGCGTGGCTTTCGAGCTGCCGGTGGTGCTGGCGGTCCTCGGCTGGATCGGCCTGGTGTCCGCGAGGCAGCTTTGGAAGTTCGACAAGTACGCGCTCATCCTGTCGGCGGTGGTGGGCGGCGTCCTCACGCCAGGGCCAGACGTGCTCTCCCAGTTGCTCATGGCGGGGCCGCTCTTCGCGCTCTACAACCTGTCGATTCTGATCGTCTGGCTCATCGAGCGGGCGCGGAAGCGCGCCATCGATGACCTGGAAAAGAGCGACTCCGACGAGCCGCCCACCAGCCTGGTTCCGACGGGCAGCTCGTAGGACCTGGGGGCGGAAAGCGCCCGGGGCGATCTTCAAGGAAAACTAGAGGGATCGTCACTTTCCGTCTGAAAGGACGGACAAAAAATTTGACGGCCTTGGAGTGGAGCCCAAGATTGAGGCGACGAGATCCGGCCTTCGGTGGTCCGGCTTTCGGCCCGGTCTTCTCTCACGCAACGCTGTCCCCTCTCAAACCAAGATGAATCCCATGACCGCAAAACCGAAATCCCTGTCGGGCGCCATCGTTCGCCGCCGGCGCGCGGCCGTGGCGGCCTTTCGCCGCGATCGGCGCGGTGGTGAGGAAGACGCGCGAGCCATCCCGGACTGGGGACGCATCGTCCTGCGCTCGGGGACCACGACGTTGCGCTAGCGGACGGGAAGTCACGTTTGTTCAAGCTGGTCAAGCTCCTCGCCGGTCTGGTCGGTCTGGCCGCCTTCGTGTGGTTCGGGGCGAACGTCCCGCTCGGCAGCCAGACGTTGTTCCAGCATCTGCAGGCCATCGGGCGCACCCGCGAGACCCAGGATCTCCTGGACGGCACGCGCGACAAGGCCAAGCCCCTCGTCGATTCGGTGCGCCGGAAGCTGGCGCACGAGGCGGCCGCGGCGTCGGGCGGGGCTGACGCGGGAGCGGCGGCGGCTCCCACCGACGACATCCCGGAGTCCGATCGCCAGCGCCTGAAGAAGTTGCTCGCGGGCGAGGCGGGCGAGCGGTCCTCCGACCCTCACTCGACGCGACGAGCCCCGCTCCGCTGAGGGTCCGCAGGATCTCTCGAGAAGCCGGCGGCGTACCGGGTAGGCGCGCCCTCGCAGCTCGGACGAACCGTGCCCTTCGGGTAGGATCGGCCCGGATGCGCACCCGAGCCGTGCTCTGGCCCCTGGCCCTCGCCCTGGGAGCCCTGGTGACCGCCGGTCCCACGCCGGCGCTGGGCGAGCCGGCCGACTTCTGGTCCAGCCTCGGCGGCAAGCGGCGCAAGCGCGAGACGCCGCTGGCCGACCTGGCCGATCGGGCGCGCCCGGCCGTGGTGCACGTCCGGGGCGTGGCCCCGCCGGAGGACGAGGCCTCGGGCTCGACCCCGCGCACAGAAGGAGCGGTCGAGCGCGTCTCGATCGGGACCGGATTCATCATCAACAAGAAGGGCTACGTGGTCACGAACGATCACGTGGTCCATGGGGTGACGCGCCTGCGGGTCCGCCTGCACGACGGGCGGGAGTTCGCCGCGTGTGTTCTCGGCACCGACGCGCCGACGGACATCGCCCTTCTGAAGATGGACGCGCGCGAGGATCTTCCGGTCTTGCCGCTCGGCGATTCGGAGGATGTCCGGGTGGGCGAGCCGGTCATCGCCATTGGCAATCCGTTCGGCTTCAACAACAGCGTCACCGCCGGGATCGTGTCCGCCAAGGAGCGCGTCGTCGATCGCGCCGCCGCCAACTCGTCGAATCACCCGCCCGGCGGGGCCGAGTCCTACTCGTTCTTCATCCAGACTGACGCCTCCATCAACCTCGGCAACTCCGGCGGACCCATCATCGATCGAGACGGGCAGGTCATCGGCGTCAGCGCCGCGTTCTGGGCCGGTCATCCGATGCAGCCGGCCCAGGGGATTGGCTTTGCCATACCCATCAACATGGCCAAGGCGCTCTTGCCGCGCTTGCGCGATCTGGGCTCCGCGCCGCGCTCGCATCTGGGGGTCGACGCCCAGCCCCTGGAGCCCTCGCTGGTGGCGGCGCTCAACCTTCCTTCGGCGCGGGGCGCGCTGCTGGCCAGCGTCGAGAAGGATTCGCCGGCCGAGGCGGGGGGCCTCGAGCCGGGGGACGTGGTGGTGAGCTGGGGTCAGATCCCGATCGCGACCAGCGAGGACCTGAAGATACACGCCCAGCTCAGCGTGCCCGGCGCGCGCGTCCGGGTCGGCCTGCTGCGCGACGGGCGGCGGGTCGAGCGCGAGGTGACCCTGCGGGCGGCCGCTCTCCGCGCCGCGCCGGCGCTGCACCCGTCGAGCTGCGCCGTGGCGGCGGCAGCCGGCGCGCGCGAGCGACCCGAGGACCTGGAGCTCACGAACGTTCCCGCCGACCGCGCCGCGCGTTTGCCGGGGGGAGCGGGCGTGGCGGTCGCCAGTGTTCCGAGCGCCAGCGCGGCGGCCGAGGCCGGCCTTCGCGTCGGTGACATCATCCTTCGCATCGGCAAGAGTTCGGTGAGGTCCGCGGGTGAGGTCGCGGCGGCCGTCCGGGCGCAGAAGGGTGACGTGATCCCGCTCCTCGTCAGGCGCTCCGGCTACGACTTCTGGGTCGCATTGCGCCGGCGCTGAGTCGCGGAACCGGCGCCCGCCGTGGTGCGTTTGCTAGGATCGGCCGCCATGCTCGACGAGAAGCAATACCGTCACCTGCTGGACGACACCTTCGCGCGCATCGACCGCGCGTTCGAGAACGTCGATCCGGACCTGGCCGAGAGCAATCTCTCGCAGGGGGCCTTGACGGTGACCATGCGGGGTAGCCAGCGTCTGATCCTTTCGCCGCAGCCGTCGCCGCGGCAGCTCTGGGTCGCCTTTCGCGACCGAGCGTGGCACTTCGACTGGCACGAGGCGCAGAGCCGGTGGCTGGACGATCGCGGCCACGGCGTGGAGGTCCTCGCGCTGGTCGCGGAGATCACCCGCGAGGCCGCCGGGGTCCAGCTGGATCTGTGAGCCGGTTCCGACCGGCCCAAAGTTTCACCCGTTTGTCCGCGGCCTGAGCTAGAATTTCAGGTTGTTTGAGAACCTCAGAATGACCGCCGGGGTTCGCGCAGAGCAGATCCGGACGCTCTATCGCCAGAGCACCTGGGTCTTCGTGGCGAATCCCGTGAACGCCGCCATCGTCGCGCTGGTCCTGCGCGAGTGGCGAACCCGTGGCGGCGCGGCCTTCGGGTGGGTGGGGGTCATGGCGCTCGTCACCACCGGGCGCTTGCTGCTGCGGCGGGCCTACCGGCGCCACGCTCCCTCGGCCGAGGAGGCGCCTCGATGGGGGCGGCGCTTCGTGATGGGGACCTTCGCCGTCGGCGCGACGTGGGGCCTCGGCTGTGCGCTGCTGTTCAATCCCAACGATACGGTCAATCAGCTGGTCGTGACGTTCGTACTGGGTGGGATGATCGCGGGGGCCAGCGGCACGCTGGCGTCGTATCTGCCGGCCTTCGTGGCGTTCGCGGCGCCCGCGCTGGCCCTGCTGGCGGGCCGCATCGTTCTGGAGGGCGACCCGGCCCATCTGGGCTTCATCGCGTTGATGGGCATTTACGGGGTGGTGATGACGATGGTCACCGCCAATGCGCAGCGATCCTTGATCGAGGCGTTCAAGCTGCGCTTCGAGAACGACGCGCTGTTGGCCCAGATCACGTCGACCCGCAGCTCGCTCGAGGAGGTGAACCGCACGCTGGAGCAGAGGGTCGCCGAGCGAAGCGCGGCCTTCGAGCGCCAGAGCCAGGCGCTGCGCGATGCGCAGCGGATGGAGTCGGTGGGCATGCTGGCAGGCGGAATAGCCCACGACTTCAACAACCTGCTGACCGTCGTGCTGGCGAACGTCTCTCTGCTGCAGAGCAGCCATCTGAGCGAGCAGGAGATGCTGTCGGTCGAGGAGATCCGCAGCTCCGCCAACCGGGGCGCATCGCTGGTGAGCCAGCTGCTCGCGTTCAGCCGCCGCCAGGTGCTGAGGTCCCAGGTGCTGGATCTTTCGAAGGTCGTCGTCGAGACGGAGCAGTTCCTGCGCCGGCTGCTCGGGACGCGGGTCGAGGTGCGTGTGTCCGTCCCCCAGCAGCCGGTGCCCGTGACGGCCGATCCGTCGCAGATCCAGCAGGTCATCGTGAACCTGGCCACCAACGCGCGCGACGCCATGCCCGAGGGCGGTCGCCTGACGATCGCGTCCAGCGTCTACGACAAGACCGACGGCCCGGACGGTCCGCCGATCGCGCGCGGACCGTACGCCGTGCTCACGGTCCGGGACACGGGGATCGGGATGGACGCCGATACTCGGCGGCTGGCCTTCAACCCCTTCTTCACGACCAAGGAGGTCGGACGCGGGACGGGGCTCGGCCTGGCGACGGTGTATGGAATCGTCGAACAGAGCGGCGGCAGCATCTTCCTCGAGTCGGAGCCGGGACGCGGCACGTCGTTCTCGATCTACCTGCCGCGCGCGCCCATCGCGGACCTCCCCGGTCACGCCCAGGCGCTCGGGCCCGCCGCATCGCCGGAGCCGCTGGCACCCACGCGGCGCGGGACGGTGCTGCTGGCAGAGGACAACCAGATGGTCCGAGACGTGACCGCGCGGCTGCTGCGCGACGCCGGGCACACGGTGCTCCTGGCGGCCGACGGCGACGAAGCCTTGAAGCGCGCGCGCGACCATTCTGGCAACATCGATCTGCTCATCGCCGATCTGGTGATGGCCCGCCGGGGCGGCATCGAGGTGGCGAAGCTCCTGGCGCGGGAGCGGCCCGACCTGCGCATCCTGTTCGTGTCCGGCTTCAGCTGGGATCAGACGTTGCCCAGCGTCGATCCCGACCGCGGGGTCGACTTCTTGCAGAAGCCGTTCGCGCCGGAGGACATGGTGCGGGCGGTGGGCCGGCTCCTGGCCGCGCCTCCGCGCGTATCGACGCCCGGGCTCGGCAGCGCGGCCGTGCGGTTCGTGGCGGGCTTCCCCGTGGGGACCCTCGTGCCGCCGCGGGCAGCCGAGAGAGCCGGCAAGGGCGAGGCGATGGGCGGGGCTCCGAACGAGACGAAGGCGGGCCCCACGCCCGGAGCGGGGAAGCGGGTCCCCGACTGACGGGTCCGGCGTTCCGCTGACCCCGGGGGCTCCGGGCGGCGGGGCCAGCGCCCAGGGAGAATGTATACTCCCGTCGAGCCATGGCCGAAGCGCTGCGACCGGCGTTCATCGTGGACGCGTTGCGAACTCCGATCGGGCGGCAGGGTGGGGCGCTGGCCACGGTGCGACCGGACGATCTGGCCGCGATCGCGATCGGGGCCCTGGTGCGCCGGACCGGCGTCGGCGGGGCGGCCATCGACGACGTGATCCTCGGATGCGCCAACCAGGCCGGCGAGGACAACCGCAACGTGGCCCGGATGAGCGCGTTGCTGGCCGGTTTGCCCGTGAGCGTGCCCGGGGTGACGGTCAATCGGCTGTGCGGATCGGGCCTGTCCGCCGTCGCCGACGCGGCCCGGGCCATCGCGGTGGGCGAGGCGGACCTGGTGATCGCGGGCGGAGTCGAATCGATGACGCGCGCGCCGCTGGTCATGGCGAAGGCGGCCCAGCCGTGGGCCCGGGGGAATGCGACGCTGTTCGATTCGACGCTCGGGTGGCGCTTCGTCAACCCCAAGATGGAGGCGATGCACGGCACGCACGCGCTCGGCGAGACCGCGGAGCTGGTGGCCGAGCTGCACCACGTGTCGCGTGAAGATCAGGACACCTTCGCGCTGGAGAGCCAGCGTCGCTACGCGGTGGCGGCGGCGGCCGGTCGGTTCCGCGAGGAGATCTGTTCCGTCGAGATCCCGGCGCCAAACGGCAAGGGTCCGTCGACCCACTTCACGGCCGACGAGCACCCGCGCCCGGAGACGACGGCCGCCGATCTGGCCGCGCTGCGGCCGGCCTTTCGCAAGACGGGCACCGTGACGGCCGGGAACTCGTCGGGCATCAACGACGGCGCGGCGGCGCTGCTGGTGGCGTCCGAGAAAGGGCTGGCGGCGCTGCGCGCGAGCGCTGGGCGTGAGGTGACGCCGCTGGCGCGCGTGGCCGGCTGCGCGGTGGCGGGCGTGGAGCCGCGGCACATGGGGCTCGGCCCAATCCCGGCGACGCGGCAGCTGCTCCAGCGCTTGGGCGTCGCCGCGCGGGACCTCGCGGTGATCGAGCTGAACGAGGCGTTCGCGGCGCAGGCCCTGCCGTGCGTGCGCGAGCTGGAGCTCGACCCGGCGCGGGTGAACGTCAACGGAGGCGCGATCGCCATCGGTCATCCGCTCGGCTGCTCGGGCGCGCGGCTGGCGGGCACCCTGGCGCACGAGCTGGTCCGTCGCGGGGCGGGCGCCCGGTGGGGCTTGGCCAGCATGTGCATCGGGGTCGGTCAGGGGATCTCGCTGCTGCTGGAGCGTGTTCGATGAGCCGCAAGAGCGTCGCCGCCGGTGCGACCGCGGCGGTGGCCGCCGCTCCGCCGCTGACCGAGGACGCCAGCGCCATCATCGCGGTCGCCGCTCACGAGCTGAAGAACGCGCTTGGCGGGATCGGCGTCGCGCTGGCGCGATGCGAGCAGCGGCTGGCGGGCGGCCGGGCCGTGACCGCCGAGGATCTCTCGGTGGCGCGGGGCGAGCTGCGGCGGCTCTCGGCGCTGGTCAACGATCTGCTGGACGGCGCCCGCGTGGATCTGGGCGTGGTCCACGTCGATCGGCGCCCATTCGACCTGGCGGCGCTGGCGCGAGAGGTCGTGGCGATGTTCAGCGCGGCGCGCGGGAGGGCTGTCGAGCTCGAGCTGCCGGCCGCTCCCGTCGAGGTCACGGCCGACGTGGAGCGGGTGCGAGCGGTCCTCATCAACTATCTAGAGAACGCGGCCAAGTACGCGCCGGCCCCGGCAGGGATCATCGTGCGGCTCGGTCCGAGCCCTGCTCCCGGCGGCGACGCGGCGGCGCGAGCGGAGCGCCTGAGGCTGGCGGTCGCCGACGACGGCCCGGGGATCGCGCTCGGAGATCAGGCCCGTCTCTTCCAGCGCTTCTCGCGCGGCTCGCTCGCCGCTCGCGGCGCCGAAGGGTTGGGCCTGGGTCTTTACGTGTGCCGCGCCATCGCGGAGGCCCACGGGGGCGACGTCGGCGTGATCAGCCGCCCGGGCGCCGGCGCGACCTTCTGGTTGGACCTGCCGGCCGGCGCGAGCTGACGGCCCGCCGCGCGCTCGTCGAGCCAGGCCACGCCTTTCGGGTCTTGGCGACGGGGCGGCGCCTTGCCGGGACGTGCCGTGGCCGCTATCCTCGCCCGTCCGCCTGGAGGATCTCGTTGGCCCGCGACCCCAAGATCACGCCGATTACCCGACACGAGCCGCGCACGTTCTACGCGACGCGGGTCACCCGCACCGAGGCGGGTGAATGCTGGGATCTTTGGGCGGTGGAGGACGGCCGGCGGGTCGGGTTTCTCTCGGTCGTCGACGACGGGCACGTGGTGTACGCGCTGGCCTCGGTGAAGCGCGGCACGTCGCACGAGGAGGTGGCGGATCTGGTCGAGGGCTTCTTCACGCCCTCGTCCACCGACGCTCACAACCGCGAGATCATCATCTCGGATTACGACGGCGATCCCGAGATGCTCGAGTCCGAGATCCGGCAAAGCTGACGAGGCCTCCGGGCGCTCCGGCCGCTTCGCTCACTCAATAGTGGGGCGGCTTCTCGTTCGTCATGGGCGCGCTGACCTGGACCAGCTCGGCGCGTGTGGCCTTGAGCTGCTGGATCAGGCCGTCGATCGCGCGCTGCTGGACGAAGACGACCTCGCTCAGCTCGGCGAGCTGGCGCTCGAGGTGGGTGTAGCGGACTTCCAGATCGACCAGGCGTGATTCGGGGGTTGTGTCCATTGTTGTTAGCAACGCTAACGCGCCTACGGCGCTCGCGGGCGGGGACTTCGTCCCCCCCGGCGGTCCCCCCCGGATCTTGCTGATGTTGGCCGGCTCGGCGAAGCCGAGCCTCCCTGTGAAAGACCCGCTCCCTTCGGTCGCTCTGACGCCTCGGCCAATAGCGTCTCTCTCGACCCCGCAGCGACGCGCAGCGGGGAGAGGGCCCGCTCGAAAAGGCGAACGGCGTGGAGGGTTGCTCCACGCCGCCGCCCAGCGTCCGGTCATGATCGTGGTTGTCGAGGCCAACGCCATACCGAACGTCGAAAGCCTACTGCACGACCATGTCACCATCCAGGTCGACTGCATCGACCGCCTGTACCTCAACGGCTACGTGCCGCTGCTTCAGCGACCCGAAAATCTCTGGTGGTTCCTGCACGAGCACCGGAAGCACCCGATCATCTCCCCGGCCCTCCTCAAACGGATGACTGACGATTTCGTCGCCACCATCCAGCACTTCGCCGAGCGCCACGAGATCCCCATCGTCCACTTCGAGCTCGGCCAGCGCAAAGAAGACATC